>Ga0081540_1000304_pt1 | contig 50828 bp, 43 predicted proteins | sample TabmetS2T1R1_FD_71024 | JGI IMG/M metagenome (GOLD analysis project Ga0081540, IMG submission 71024) | Tabebuia heterophylla rhizosphere microbial communities from the University of Puerto Rico - S2T1R1 | ecosystem: Host-associated > Plants > Roots > Rhizosphere ...
TTTTAATCAAATAATTCTCTTCATTGTCGAGTGTCGCGCCACCGAGGTGACAGATGGCCGTAGTATGATTGACGGCTGATCCGTCGACCTGCCTGACAAATGTGCGCTTGCGCGATTCCCAAACGCGCTCCGCAACCATCTCCATGGCACGCTCAAGCGAGATTTCCGTCCATTCTTTGGAGCGCGGCGCGCGATATTTCATTTTCGTTTCACGCCGGGAATGCGTGAGCAACTGGTAAGATGCGGCGCCCTTGGGACAAAGATTTCCCTGACTGATCGGCGACTCCGAATCGCCTTCGATCGAAACCAGCTTCCCTTCTTTGTGGTGAATCAACTGGCCGCAGCCGACTCCGCAATACGGGCAAATCGAACGTGCCACTTTTGTATCGTCCGTACGCGCATGGATCGCGCGCGTCTTGTCCGACATCGACTCGAAGCCGGTACCGTCCGCGCGTTCGCGGATTTGCCTAACAAGCGGCCACTTTGAAAGAAGCTCGATCAGGGAAGCCATCGGTTCACAGAATTGTAATCGAAAATAACAGAAAAAAAGTCTTGATCCTCACGTCCGAAATCGCTTCGAATGATGGCTTTACTCTAGATGGGCTTTTTTGATCGACAACAAACCGTCGCAGATCCTGGCTATAATCGCTGGCTTTTTCCTCCCGCAGCGCTCGCCGTCCATCTCTCCATTGGACAAGTTTACGCGTTCAGCGTTTTCAAGTTGCCGCTCACCAAAATCATTGGTGTCACCAAGTCCGCGCCTGGTGATTGGTCGCAGCCGTCGCTGGCGTGGATTTTCAGTCTCGCCATTTTTTTTCTCGGGCTTTCAGCGGCAGTGTTTGGGCGCTGGGTTGAACGCGTCGGCCCGCGCAAGACGATGTTCACTGCGGCTCTTTGTTTCGGCGGCGGCTTTGTGATTTCCGCTTTTGGCGTTTGGTGGCACCAACTTTGGATCATCTATCTTGGTTACGGAGTGATTGGCGGTTGCGGACTCGGTCTCGGTTACATTTCGCCGGTTTCGACCCTGGTGAAATGGTTTCCCGATCGCCCGGGCATGGCAACGGGCATGGCCATCATGGGATTTGGCGGCGGTGCTTTCATCGGTTCGAACCTCAGTTTGCTGTTGATGGATCATTTCAAATCAGCCACCAGCGCTGGTGTAGGCGAGAGTTTTCTAGCGATGGGCCTGATCTATTTTTGCTCCATGGTTTTCGGTTCGCTCATCGCGCGCGTGCCGGCAGACGATTGGAGCCCGGCCGGATACACGCCGCCAACGCACTCGCACGGTTTAATCACCGCGGAAAACGTCACCGTCGACTGCGCTTGGCGGACGCCGCAATTCTGGCTTCTGTGGGTGGTGCTCTGTTTCAACGTCACCGCAGGCATCGGAATTTTGGAGCAAGCCTCGCCCATGATTCAGGAGATGTTTCCCGCGAAAATCACTGCGGCTGCAGCAGGTGGCTTCGTTGCCTTGCTGAGCCTGTTCAACATGGCTGGCCGTTTTGTCTGGGCGTCCACCAGCGATTTTACCGGGCGGAAGTTCATTTACGTCGTCTACCTGCTGTTAGGAGCCGTGCTTTATTGCCTGATTCCCATTTCCGGTCATATGGGGAGCACGTTATTCTTTGTAGGGGTGTCTGTAGTCATTTTGAGCATGTACGGTGGAGGGTTCGCCACTATTCCGGCTTACTTGAAAGATCTCTTCGGCTCGATTCAGGTAGGAGCCATCCACGGCAGGCTCCTCACTGCATGGTCGGTCGCCGGCGTCCTTGGCCCGGTCCTGGTGAATTACATCCGTGAATATTTGAAAGGACGCGGAGCGAGCGGCGTCGGGCTTTATGCGCCGACGATGTATTTAATGGCCGGGTTGCTCGTCATTGGATTGATATGCAATCTTTCAGTGCGTCCAGTGAACGAGCGTTATTATATTCACAGACAACCCCCAAAACCTTAAGAGAGTATTCATGGCTGACCAAATCCACTGTGTCGGAAACTGGTGCAAACTCTGCGTTTACTGGCTCATCGTCGGCATTCCACTGGCGTGGGGAATCTGGACCACGCTCCTAAAATTGCCGGCACTGTTTAAGTAGACGGAGTTCGCCGAACGGTTCGACTGATTTTTTGATCGATTCAACCGCACTCTGCGGCGGTACAGCGAGCAGCGCCAGCAAAGCAGTGCGAGTATACATACAAATTTCCGGGAACAACTTTTAACAAATTCGCGGTAGCTGTTCGCCCGAGAGCATGTCAACCACCCGGGTGCCGCCTACAAGTGTTTTCATCACAAGTCAGAACGACCACGCCGACGATGATCACGCGGGAGTGAACATTCGCGCGGGGCGAGAAAAGCTGGGCCATGAAAGCTAAGGTTTCGTCTCCGCAAATAAATCGGGCACGGAACTGGGTCGGGACGCCTGCAATCAGTGTGACATCCGGCGGGGACTGTCGGCCCGAACCTCTTTATTGATTTGTGTTTTTAAGTCCCAGCGCGGTGCGTGGTTCACGCCCGAATTTGAAACCTGCCAGCTGCGGCGCACCCGAATCGACATCCCTGGCGAGCGCAATCGCCTGAAAGGCGCGGCCCAGCATCTCGGGGTGCAGCAGCGTTTGGAGCGCGCTCTTGGTTTTGCGATCGGGATCGGTGGTTTGAACCCGACGGCTTGAAGCGGTCGAGTTTGAGGAGCGAGTCTGCAGGAGATCTGGCCAAGTGGAGATTATGCCGGTGAGGAGATGATGCTGGTCGGTGAATCCTGCCACGCGCAATCCGTCTGCCTCCGCGCGATGGGCAATGCTCGCCCAATCGACGTGCATCGTAATGTCTGCGTGACCGATTTGTTCAAAGGGCGAGTCGAGATGTCGATGTTGGGCGCGGACCTGAATGTCTCTCTGAAATTCATCGCCCCAATTTCCGTAGTCGATGGCAATCAGGTAACCTCGCTCTAGGTTGGCAGCCACGTTGTCGATCCAATCGAGGCCAACTTGATTGAACACCATGTTTGACAGTGGGCGCTCAATGAACACAAACATGTCGTCTTCAAGGCCGACAAATTTTTCCGTGTTGCCGCTGATCAAGTGTACTGGCATCGCGTCCAGTAGTTCGTTGGAAAAATGGACACCGGTGAACGGTTCAAGCGAATCGCGCCACTCGATCTTGGTTCGAAAGGGTTCCAGCATCTGTGATTGCCGCTCTCGCAAAATCGGAAATGGCTCGATTATTCGATAGTCCACGGCCTCGAAGAATTCCGGCGCGCGTGATTGGGCAGATTCGAGAACGTCACGCGCAAACCGGCCGTCGTTCGCACCTTGCTCAACAATGACAAAATTATCTATTTTACCGAGTTGCGCCCAGATCTCGGCGAATTGTGCCGTCATCAGTTGCCCGAAAAGCGGGCCCACGCTGACGTTAGTGAAATAATCACCTTCGCGGCCAATCGCGCAGCGGCCAGAGGAGTAGTATCCGTGCTCCGGATGGTAAAGCGCCTGTTCCATGAACCAGGAAAAGGGTTGTGGTCCCCGATTGCGGATCTCGGATCGAATGACCTCGATCAACGCGGCGTTTCCCGTTTGTGTCCTCAACGTCCAACCCGCCTACGCTGAAAGCTTCGGCGTGGCAAGCGCTCAACGCTCGACGCTCACTTGGACAGCGAGTTTGTCATTGGTCATTGAGCGTTCGGCTTTGGCGCGTACCTTGGGCGACCTAGTCCTTCGCAAAGTTTGAGACCGACTGCCACATATCTGAGGCCTCCACCGGGCTATCGCTTTCGGCCACCTTGGTATTTGAGACCGTGGTTTTACGTGCCCATTGCCATCATTGCAATTCTCGTGGTCGTCCTGGCAGTCTACATCTCCAGCCTTGCCGCCGATCTCAAAGCGCAGGCCAAAGCGTTCGACCTTAGCAAACTCGAACAAATGGAATCAGCGAGCGTGATCCTCGATCGCAACGGCAAGATCTTCGGCCAAATCTACGTCGAAAATCGCGAGACGGTGCCGTACGACCAGTTGCCTCGCGATCTCATTAACGCAGTCGTCGCCGTCGAAGACGCAAAATTTTATCAGCATCACGGTTACGACTTGTTCGGAATCATCCGGGCGGCGCTGAAAAATTTGACGGCTGGCCATGTGCGCCAGGGTGCCAGCACCATTACACAGCAACTGGCGCGAAACAGCTTTTCGCTGAAACAAAAAACTTTCCGCCGCAAATTGCTGGAAATTTTCCTGGCCCAACGGATTGAAGACAACTTCAGCAAACAGAAAATCCTGGAGCTGTATCTGAACCGGATCTATTTCGGCGCCGGCCTGTACGGAGCGGAAGCAGCATCGCGAGGATACTTTGGTAAGCCGGCCCGTGAAATGTCCCTGGCAGAATGTGCCACGCTAGCGGGCCTGATCAAAAGCCCAAACAGATTGTCGCCGTGGACCGATCGCGCGACCTCACGCGAAGCGCGCGACTATGCGCTCGATCGGATGCGCGAACTTCGGTTCATCAGTCGCGAACAATGCGCCAACACACGAAGCCAGGAAATCGTTGTGGGCAGCCGGCAAAACGCGCAGGGACAGACCTATGCCGTCGATTACATTCGTCAGCAGGTGATCGCAGCCGTTGGATGGGACCGGGCAATCAACGAAGGCTATCGGATTCACACGACAATCGATGTCGATCTTCAAAAGGTTGCAGAAGATTCCCTGCGAACGAATCTCGAACAAGTCGAACAGCGTCCCGATTACAATCATCAAACGTACACTCAGTATGCGACATCGTTTCGGAAGGCCAAGGCAAACGGGACGACGTCTAACCAGCCTGCACCTGAGTATCTCCAGGGCGCAGTCATCGGCCTCGACAATGCAACCGGCGATATTCTGGTGCTGGTTGGTGGACGCGATTTCGAGCACAACCAATACGATCGCGCGTTGCAAGCGCGCCGGCCTGCCGGGACTGCGATGTTGCCATTTGTCTATGCGGCTGCTTTCGAAAAGGGAATGTATCCCGGGTCGCTGGTGGAAGACTCGCCACTGGATAACCGGGCAGTAATGATCGGTGGCACCACCGGAATTCTTGGCGAATGGGGACCGGAAAGTGCTGACAACACTTACGAAGGCGCGATGACGGCCAGACAGGCTCTGGCGAAGTCAAAAAATGGCGCAACTGTCCGAATTGGAATGGACGCAGGAGTCGATGCAGTGCTGCAGCTTTGCGCTGCGGCAGGCATTCATTCTCCACTTCGTCCTTATCCAGCCACGTTTCTCGGGACCAGCGAGGTCACTTTGGCTGAGCTCGCGTTAGCGTACACGATATTCCCAAACGGCGGCTGGCGACCGAACGTCTCGCACATTTTGGAGCGGATCGAGGAAAAGGACGGAACGCTGGTTTGGGACGCAAAACGGGAGAGTATCCGAAAGCTTGTCACCAAACCTGAAACCGCCTACGAAGTGCATTCCTGCCTCGCGGACGCGCTTGAATCAGGGACAGGAAAAGCTGCCTTCACACAATTTGGCCTGAAGAAAATTCCCGCGGCAGGTAAGACCGGCACCGCCTACGATTTTACCGATGCGCTGTTTGCCGGATATGACTCCAATTTCACCTGCGCTGTTTGGGCAGGCTTCGACAAGCCTCAAAAGATTTATCGGGGGGCGTTTGGACGCGAGTTGGCGCTGCCTGTTTGGGTGGACATCATGAACGCCGCGGGTGAGCACTATCCACCGCGAGAAATCAAGCAGCCCACGTCCGCGTCAGCCGGACTGAAGCAGGTCGAGATTTGTTCGAGATCCGGCTTGCTTGCCACCGACAAATGTTATGACGCCGTCAAGACTGCCAATGGCGATACGGTTCAGCGGCGCACTACTTACATGGAAATTGGCACGCCATCGCAGGTTCCGACCGAGCCTTGCAATATCCACGGTGAGCCGCGCGCCCGTCTCGCACGCTTCTTTTCTTCGAGCGATTTGCCGCGAGCTGCGCTGGCCGTGGACTTGAGTGAGGTCAGGCCAATCGCCGTAAGAAGTCCAACCTTATTAACCGACAAGGATCCTTACAATTCTCTCGGGCCAACGTTGAAACCTGAGCCTTCGCCCCAGCAGGCAGCTCAAGCAGTCGCAAATCAAAAGGCCGACAGCGTAGCCGGAGACACCGCAGTGAAAACGGCGAACGTCAGCGCAAGCGGGGGCGGTACTCAAACGGCCGAATCCGCTCCAGAGATCAGAAAAGCAATTCCAGTCCAACCGCAGGATAAGAAACCGGTTGAAATCCGGCGCGCTATTCCAGTCAAACCTCTGGACCAGCAAGACCAAAATGAGACTCTCTTGAAACCGGCCACGCCGGCTCCGAGTGACGAATGATTTCGGCTTCTTTTAGGTCACTGATCTTCGGAACTGGCGATCAATCATGACCTGTCAAGACGCTGGACACTTTCGTTTGTCGGTTCTCAATCCAGGAGGACACGATGCGGAACAGGAGTTCAGCTCCGTGCCTGCCCCCGGTGAAGCGGCGCATCCACCCATCAACTTCCACGGCTTCGCGGCCTGTACACAGGGAGCTTTTCACCAAAATATGCGTCGGGTGAGCCCAGAGAGCACAGCGCTTCTTCTGCTCCTCCGTGGAGATTTTCGCGCTTCTGAACGCGCCTTGGCCGATCTAAAGAAGCACGGTCGCACTGTGGTTGTTTCGCTAAAAGAGACCGGACTTCATCAGATTGCGCAGCAGTTAGGCAATGGCCCCAGATTATCGCGTTTCATGAAAATTGTGGCTCAAGCGGATGGATGCATCGCTACGACTCCGGAAGCGGCGGAGATCTATCAGAACGTCCGCCGGAGCCTTAGGCGAGTGGTATTTATTCCCACGCCGTATCCTGTTGAAGACCAGAGATGGAATTTCTGTCTACACCCGGACGAGCAATCTGGAATCTTTGTCGGCACGCGCGAATGGGACGTGCCGTCGCGCAATCATTTCGCAGCGCTGCTGGTCGCGCGCCAGCTCTTTGAAGCGACAAGTGAACCGATCACCGTAGTCAATCTGGATGGATATAAAGGACGACGTTTGCTTGCCGAACTGAAAATTCCAGAGAAAAAGCTGCGCGTCGTTGAGGGGTGGAGATCGTATCCGGATTATCTACGTGTTGTGGCGCGGCATAAAATCGTGCTCCAACTGGATCGCAGTCATGTCCCCGGGCAGGTAGCCGGCGACGCGCTCCTTTGTCGCGTTCCCTGTGTCGGTGGCGACGGTGCGATTGAGCGAATTGCATTTTCAAAAACTTGCGGCGAAGGCCGAACGATCATGGAGATTGCGTCGATGGCGCTGGATTTATTGAAGAACGCTGATTTACGCGGCGCGATTGTGGCTGAATCGGAGCAGCGCGCCTTGGAGCATCTCTCGTTTCAGGCGGTCCATTCGCAGCTGGCGAAGTTTTTTGCCCAGTTCGCTCAAGCGGAGCGGTAACCAACCGGCCGAGAGCCTTTTCACGCAACGGGCCCCTAAGCCAAAAAGGTTAATTGTAAATGCGTTCGTCAGACCAACCGAGCTCAGGCAATCAGACGCGCGAATTCGCCGTAAAGTTCGCGACCATCCGAGCATAACGCACAGAGCTGCGTCGTAATAAAACCGGCAACTGCAGCCCAAGCCTGACCAGGACTGCTTTCAGACACATGCGTGTCCGAGCGACAGGTTTCGAGCGCCACCACTGCAGCGGTCGTCCGGTTTTCAACGTTGAGCTTGCCAAGAATGTGTTCGACGTGTTTGCAAATCGTGCCGGTCTTTGCGCCGAGAATGACGCCGATATCGTGATTGCTTTTGCCATGTGAAATCCAGAAAAGGACTTCGGCTTCGCGCGGCGTCAATTTTAACGAAACCAATGCCTTAATGCTGCGTTGATTGGGGAGGATGCGAGAATGCATTTGGTTCTGGTTAACAGAAGACCTCCGTATCGGGCAATAGAATTCATACGCAATTCTGCGTATTTCCAAAAACCGGGCAGGACGCGAAAATGGGCGCACTATGAAAACGGTCATCCTCCAAACAGTCGCGCCGGCTAACAAAATCGCCACGAATTCCGCTGGCAGAAAACCTTGCGCTTCTCGGCGTCGGTTTCTTCTCATCCCGCTTCTGGTATGCCTTGCGCTTTGCCAACAAGTGCAAAGCGCTTCAGACGAACCAAAACAGCCGCAAAGCGCAACAATGGACGGAGTAAAGCAAGTGCAGAGCGCCCCAGACGCACCAGAACAAGTGCAAAGCGCCCCAGACCCAGACACCCCGGATCCGGGTCCTCTTCCCGCAACGAACACAGGCGATGGGCACCTCGCCCTGGCGAACCTTACCACTGGCGCTTACAATTCAGCACTTGGCATATACTCGCTCTTGAGCCTCACCGACGGTAATTTCTGCACAGCAGCAGGTGCAGGAGCACTCCTTAGCAACACTACTAGTGAAAATACGGCCGTTGGCGCGGGGGCGCTTTTAAATAACACTACCGGCGGGTCCAACACAGCCACGGGCGCGTTCGCTCTTCTTTCCAATGTGACTGGCGTTGAGAACACCGCCGTCGGTCGTGACGCACTCCTTAACAGCACAAGCTCCGACAACACAGCCGTCGGGTTGCTTGCCCAATTGAACACCGTGGACGGTAGCAGTAACACCGCGGTCGGTGCCGCTGCACTCCGGGACAACATATCCGGCACCAACAACCAAGCCTTTGGCCGGGGAGCGCTTAGGTTCACCACAGGTAACAACAACATCGGCATCGGTCGCGAAGCTGGTGCCAACCAGACTTCGGGCGATAACGTTATTTCCATTGGCTCTCCAGGCGATGCTACTGCCTTCGACGCAAGCAACAGATGCTATATCGGCAATATTCGCGGGGTTCTAGTTGGGAACCTCGACGGCATAAATGTAATCGTGGACTCTGACGGCCAGCTCGGCACGACTAATTCCTCGCGTCGTTTTAAGAAAGACATTAAACCGATGAATCAAACCAGCGAAGCCATCCTGGCGCTCAAACCGGTCACGTTTCATTACAAGAACGCAGACACCAAGAAAGCCGAGAACACGCCGCAATTTGGTTTGATTGCGGAAGACGTAGCTGAGGTAAATCCCGACCTGGTGGTGCGCGACGCCGACGGCAAGCCTTTCACCGTGCGCTACGAAGCGGTCAACGCGATGTTGCTCAACGAGTTCCTCAAAGAGCGCAAGGAAGTCGAGGAACAACAGACCAACATCACGCAACTAAACTCCAAAATGGCAAATCAGGCGGCGATCATCGCTCAGCAGCAAAAAGGAATAGAAGTTCTCACTGCCCAGCTGAAAGAACAGGCTGCGCAAATCCAAAAAGTGAGCGCCCAACTAGAGGTGAGCAAGCCGGCAGCACAAGCCGTCGTGAGCAAGCACTAAGCTGCGAGTTGCCACGCTTATCGCGCAGCGACGGCAAAATCTGCGGTTAGCGTCTGATAAGGCGGCAAAATACTGCCTTAATCCAAAACCTGGCCGCTATCGCAAGCGCACATTTCACGCACGCGTTTTGGAGAGCGTTAAAGTTCGTACGCATTTCTGCGTATTCCCAAAAACGGGGGCAGGACGTCAAAATGGGCGCACTATGAAAACGATCATCCTCCAAACACTCCGATCTCTTAACGCAAACCTTAAAAATCCGATGAACCACGCGCTGTTGACCGGGGGTTCATTTCTTATCCCCCTGGTAATCGTTTGCTTTGCGCTTTCCCCGCAAACGCGAGCAGCCTGTGACGCGCCCGATCAGGGCTGTCCGGGATCCAACCTGGCCGAGGGATATCTCGCCCTTGGGGGCCTTACCACCGGCCAATATAACACGGGCATTGGGACATTCTCGCTGCTAAGCCTGACTGACGGAAGTTTTAACACAGGTGTCGGCGCCGGAACACTCTTTGCCAACACCGCGAGCCAAAATACGGCCGTTGGCGCCGGGGCGCTTTTCAGCAACACCAACGGCGGGACTAACACGGCGGTTGGCGCGTTCGCCATGTTTAGCGGTGGCGGGAGCAGCGACACGGCGATCGGTGTTGGTGCGCTCCAGAACGACAACGGCATCGGCTCCAACACGGCCACCGGTTTTCAGGCGCTCTTTGCCAACACCACCGGCTTCAACAACGCGGCCTATGGTATTCGTGCCATGGAGAGTAACGTTGACGGTCAGAACAACACGGCCATCGGTAACGTAACGCTCAATAGCAGTGTAAGCACGAGCGACCACGTTTGCGTAGGCAGACAGGCCGGGAATGGTATCACGATCGCCAATAACAATGTCATCATTGGCCACCTGTCTGGCGTGCACAGTGTTTTCGGCGAGGTCAGTGACAGGTGCTTTATCGACAACATCTTCGGTGCGCCGGTGTCTGCAGGGACGGCCGCGTTCGTGCTCATCGATTCCGATGGAAGGCTAGGCACCTCCACCGTCGTTGGACAGGACCCGGGTGGATTTCTTCCCCAACGCGTCCAGCCCCAAGCCATTCCCGACGCCGCCAAGCAAGCTATGCTCAATCGCAACGTTGAGAAGTTGCAGGCAACTGTCGCCCAGCAAGAGAAGCAAATAGAGCGTCTCACTGCCCAGCTCAAAGAGCAGGCCGCGCAAATCCAAAAAGTGAGCGCCCAATTAGAGGTGAGCAAGCCGGCAGCGCAAGTCGTGAGTCATAAACAATAGGCGCGCGACTCAGGCCCGACTGATTTCTGTGGGGTGAGCGCGCGCGTCGCGTGCGCTCACCTTCCAAAATCAAAAGACAATTTCGAACAGCTTAATCCCGTTCCATTTTCCGGGATGGTTCGGATCGAACGATGTGCTGTCTACCCAGGTGCCGTAGCGCGCCGGCGCCCAGGGATTGAGCATTTGGAACGGATTACGAGTGCCACTGAATCCTCGCGGAATTACTCCCTCCACTGCGGGACGTTCCGAAATCGGCGGCGGCGTAGGCATTGCGCGCACCGGTTTTTGCGGGCCAATTGGTGCTCTGAATTCTTGTGCCCACGCGGTTGTAACGAGCGCGGCGATGATTGCGATGATTAATGTTTTCATGTTTTCCTTTCGTTCGAGGCGCGCAAGTTCTCTTGCCCGTCACAATGCCTGCCCACATTATATACTTCGATGGACTACCTTGAAAAGGCCGGACGCGTCCTGGATATAGAAATTTTTGAGCTTCAGCGGTTGCGGGAGCGTCTGGGCGAAAATTTCTCCCGGGCTGTTGAACTGATCAAGGAGACAGTCGATGCCCGGGGCAAAGTTGTTGTAGTCGGCGTCGGTAAGTCCGGACATATCGGGGCAAAGATCGCGGCCACGCTTACCAGCACTGGATCGCCGGCCGTGGTGCTCGATTCTTTGAACGCGTTGCATGGCGACCTTGGCGTAATTGCCGATGGCGACCTGGTGCTGGCTTTGAGTGCAAGCGGGGAGACGGAAGAAGTCATCCGGATTCTGCCGGCGATCGCCCGCTTTCAAGTGCGCATCATTGCCATATGCGGCGATCCGAAATCGACGCTCGCGCAGAACGCACATCTGTTTCTCGACGTGAACATCGAGCAGGAAGCGTGTCCGTTAAATCTTGCGCCGACGTCGAGCACCACAGTGATGCTGGCACTCGGCGACGCCCTGGCGATGGTTTTGCTCGAGGCCCGCGGATTCAATAAGGAAGATTTTGCGAAGTTTCATCCGGGTGGAATGATCGGGCGCAGCATGCTGATGCGTGTGCACCAGGTGATGCGTCCCCGTGAAGCCATGGCAATTGTTTCAACAGATACATCCGTGCGTGACGTGCTTAAGACTATGACTGGCGTGCGGGCCGGCGCTGCCGTTGTAACCGACGAAAATAAGAAGTTAATCGGTATTTTTACCCATGGCGATTTCGTCCGGCATTTTCAATTCGATTCGAAGATCGGCGAACGACTGGTAGCGGACCTAATGACATTGAATCCGGTGACGGTGCATAAAGATAAACTTTCCGTTGAGGTTCTTAATCTGCTCGAGCGCCACCGCATCGACGACTTGGTCGTTGTCGATGACGACAACGTGCCGGTCGGCATTGTTGATTCGCAGGATCTGACGCGGCTAAAACTACTGTAGGGCAACCGTCCGTTGCCGCGTCAGGCGATGCGCCTGTCCTACAATTGCAAAATCACCCAGCACGTGTAAACTCGGCGTCCCCCATTTGGTTTCATCTGTAGTCTTGTAACCTTTTAACGAATCACCTCATTCACCATGCCTGCAGCCAACGATCTTCGTAAAGGAATGGCCATAAAATACAATGGCAACGCCGCAATTGTGCTCGAAGTTCATCATCGCACACCCGGAAATTTGCGCGCTTTCGTCCAGGCGATCATCCGCTACATCAACACCGGCAAAAGCGCTGACGTCCGCTTCGGTTCAACCGACAAGGTGGAGTTGGTCGAGATTGAACGAAAGCAACTCGAATTCAGTTACAAGGACCGCAACGGATACCATTTCATGGACCCGGAAACGTACGACACCATTACTCTGCAGGAAAACTTCATCGGCGACGCCAAAGATTACCTGGTGGAAAATCTTTCCGTGCAAGTTCTCTATGCAGAGGGCAAACCGGTGGAGGTCGAATTGCCTGCTTCGGTGAGTCTGAAGGTGACCGAATCCGCGGAGGGATTGCGCGGCGATACGGCGAGCAATGTGACCAAGCCGGCGACGCTCGAGACCGGGAAGACCATCAACGTTCCGCTTTTCATCAAGGAAGGCGAAACGATCAAGATCGACACCCGCACCGGCGCCTACATGGGCCGCGCGTGATCGCGTTAAGGCGAATCCAGCGCTGAACTTTTGCTCGTGCTCTTACTCTTTCTCTTGCTCGTTTTTAGCGATCAAGCGCAAGCGTAGCGGGTGAAAATTTCTCTCTTTCCCAAGTCTGCAGCGTCTGCGTAATCTGCGGACACTTTGGCTGCAGGAAAGAAAAGATCGGCAAAAGATCGCGGGAAGCGCAATTCCAGGCGCAGCCGCAAAGTTGTGCGCAACGTCGCACGGGCGCGGACGCTCGTTCCAGTATCGGATCCTCTCACGGTCCCGACGCGCTGGGTGAAATTTATTTTTGCGATTTTCCTGTTGCCAATCTGCGCAATTCTCAGTCAGACATTTTTTACCGCTTTCGCACGGGCGACCGTGGCCCAGCGCTTTTGGGCGGGCGAAGAATTTTGGTTTTTTTCATTGGGCACAGTTCTTTGGTTGATCGCGTTTTTCGGTCTTCCGCGTCCGATCCTCATCTATGTGTTCGGACACGAATTGACCCATGCGCTTTGGGTTTGGTTAATGGGTGGCCGTGTAAGCCGGTTTCGCATTGGCCGTGACGGGGGGCATGTGGTTACCGACAAGGCCAACTTCTGGATCGCGCTGGCGCCATATTTTTTTCCTCTCTACAGCATTTTGGCAATCGCCATCTATGGCGGGCTGAGCCTTTTCGTGAACATGCAGCCGTACGGTCGATGGCTTTACGCTGTCATCGGAGCGACATGGGCGTTCCATTTCACGTTTACGTGCTGGATGATCCCGAAAAATCAGACTGACCTGACCGATCAGGGCACGTTCTTCTCCCTGGTTGTTATCTATTTGATGAACCTGTTACTGCTAAGCGTGATGCTCATTCTGGCGTCGCCACAGATTACGTTTGCAGGATTTGGTGCGGATTTACTGATAAATCTTGGCAACTTTGCGCGGTGGCTTGTCGATGTTTTTAGAAATTCGCGCGGTACGTCGTAGCACTGGCGTTTCACACAAACGCCCTGCAATCATTATCGCAAATTTTGTAGGATCTCTGTGTCAGACACCTTTAGCTACAGATTCGTGATCACAGCAAACGGCAAGGCCGACAATGCGTCGGCAAGTTTTACGCGGCGATCCTGCATAGGAACAGGACGACAGGCAAAGAGATCGTGCGCGTGCTCCAGCGAAAGCGTTTCGGGGATGTCCAGTGTTGTGTCCTGCCAACTCCCAGCAATCGGCGGAAAACCGACACGAGAAGAAAGCCGAGGCGCAATAACAACAATCCATTGGTCCCCAAGCTGACGGGCAAAGCTGACGCAGGATTCCGCGAATACTCCGGCGGCCTTCAGCGGCAGATATTCTCCCCGCTGGAAAAGCTCGTCATGCTCATGTCGAAATTGCAAGACACGCTGGGTTAGAAGCATCTTGATGCGGCCATCAGCCCAGTTGCGTACAAGATCGCGGGGATCAGCTGTTGCGAGCGATTCCAACATTTCGCGACGCTGCTTATAGTCGACCGGGCGCCGATTGTCGGGATCGACCAGACTGTAATCCCAGATCTCATTGCCTTGGTAAATGTCGGGCACGCCCGGCGAAGTCAGCTTAAGCAATGTTTGGGTAAGCGAATTAACGGCGCCGAATCGCGCAGCCTCCTTTGCCACCGGAATGAATACTGGAAGAAATTTATTTCGCGGGGATGGATCCATTACTTTCGCAATGAAATCGTGCATCGCTGCGTCCCAATCTTCGTTTGGCTGGATCCAGCTCGTGTTAATCTTCGCTTCGTGGAGGGCCTTGGCCATGTACGCTTGAATCCGTTCGATGTAATCCGGCTTTGGCGTTGATTCTGGTTCGCCATCGGCCTGCATCGGCCACGTCCCTAACAATGTTTGATAAAACAGGTATTCTTCATTCGCGTCCGGTGCTTCGACGTCATTGATAGTTCGTTTCCAGCGACGATTGGCGACACGCCATCGTTGCAATGAGCGCCGCCAGAGCTCCGGGATTTCGGAAATGACAACCATTCGCGCGCGCACGTCTTCACTCCGTTTAGTGTCATGGGTCGAAGTGGCGAGTAACGTGGCCGGCCAATTGCGCTGTCGATCGATATTCCGCTCGTGAAATTCTTCAATGCTTAATCCAAACCGTTGCGGCTCGCCGCCTACTTCGTTCAACGCCGCCAGCCGGTTGTAAATGTAGAACACGGTGTCTTCCAAACCCTTGGCCATGATCGGTCCCGTAGCTTGCTGAAACTTCAGAACAAAATTGGTGTGCTCCGCGCGCGCTTTGGCATCCAGGTTCTGCGGAAAACGAAAGAGCAACACGTCCCGGAGAAAATTGAAGATCGATTCTTCCATCGCGGGGTTCCGACGTTTGGCCGCGTTAATTGCGTGCTCGACAATCTTCCTGTCTTCGTCAGGCACGGGCTGCCCCGGCGCCAGGTACGTTCGATAAACCGGAAAACAAGCGATGGTCTCCCGGACCGCGCGCGAGAGTGCCTCCAGCGTGAAATCGCGATACCATCGGTTTTGCTCGGAAAGCCGGTCGAGCGTGTTGCCCAGCACATCGACGTCATTGGCCAGTGATAGTTTCATGACCTGCAGTTTTTTTGCGTAGAGGAGGTGGCCAAACGGCACTGAGTGACCAAGGAAGCGATGAAACGTTCTTGTGATCGCCGTTTCGGTCGAGGAATCAACAAGCAGCTGCGCCACTTGGTTCGCGAAGTCGTACCCAGTAGTGCCGTGCACGCGCCAATCCCTGCGCAGCATTTCGGAGCCGGTGAGAATTTTTTCAGCAATCATGTAAATGGCGCGACCATCTTTCGGCAAAGCGGTCCCCAGTGCTTTCGCGCAACGCTGATGAAGCTTTTCAAAATACTCGCGCGGCAGGTAAAGCCCGTCAGGATGATCGATGCGAAGTCCTGTCACTGCGCCCGAGTTAACCAACTCCAGAGTTAGCCGGTGAATAGCGTCAAACACCTTTGGCAATTCCACTCGAATTGCTGCCAGGTCGTTCACATCAAAAAAGCGGCGGTAATTAATTTCCTCCGCGGCGACCCGCCAAAACGCGAGCCGATAAGACTGCGCATTGAGCAGTTTATCCAGCGCATCAAAGCTGCGCGGGTCGCCGGGTTCGCCGTTAATTTGGGCCAGCGCCTTTTCAATTGCTTGTTGGACTTGCGGAGCTTCCGCGCAGCGGCGCTCGAGACGTCGCTTGATGATTTCCTTTTCACGAGTCCGCTCCGCGATGCGTTTTGGATCGGTCTCGGTACGTTTTGGCAAATATTCGAGCGCGGTCAGGACACTTTGCAGCTCCGCGTAGAAGTCCTCTTCCGTGTGTTCGGCGAGATTTCGCAAGGCGATCTCCAGAACGTAGCGATATGTGCCGGGAGCGATAGGCAGTCTTCGCTCGCCGTAGAGCAAATAGAACGTTCCCTCCTCAAAGCGCACTTGCAGTTCGCCTCGCTCAAGAACACGCCCGTATTGGTCGCTCAAGATCGGCAGCAGAACTTTATCGCGCAGATCAGACTTCAGCGGCTGCCAGTCGATATCGAAATACGGCGCGAATCTGGAACTCGGCCCATTTTCGAGCACGTCCATCCACCATTCGTTGAGCGGCTCCGCGATCCCCACGTGGTTCGGGACAAAATCGAGTACCTGTCCCATAGAATGCGCGTGCAACTCCGCGATTAAGGCGTTGTAGTCCTCGCGTGAGCCGATCGCCGGGTTGAACTTGTTATGGTCGGTGATGTCGTAGCCGTGCAGACTGTCCGGGTTCGCCTGAAAATACGGCGATGCATACACGTCGCTGACTCCCAGCGCGTCGAGGTACGGGATAACCTCGCGTGCCTGCGCAAAAGTAAACCAGCGATTGAATTGCAATCGGTAAGTGCAGGTTGGGATTCTTGTCATGTCGAGCGAAGTCGAAACATCTCTCAATGTTCCCCTTCGATGGCTTGGTCAAACAGTAAGAAATTTCAGCAATTTTTCGACCCCGCGCCGAGCGACAAAACGCTGCTACATCTTTTCCGGCACTTTGATGCCTAACAAGTCGAGGCCGCGATAAAGGACTTGCCCGGTGAGATCACACAAAGCCAGTCGCGAACTGCGCGCCGGTTCCGCCGATTTCAGGACCGGACAGGCTTCGTAAAAAGTATGGAAGCCGTTTGCCACTTCGAAGAGATAGCTTGCCAGAATGTTCGGACGGAAATCGTTCAATACGTGTGGAACGATCTCTGCGAACTGACACAGGCGTTTTGCAAGGTTGATTTCGGGAGGATTCGTAAGAGCGAATCCTGCAACCAGGGGCCCTGCGGGAGATTCGCCTGCTTTACGGAAAATCGAGCGAATTCGCACATATGCATTCTGCAAATAAGGAGCCGTATTTCCCTGTAGGGACAACATCTTGTCCCATGAAAAAACGTAATCCGTCATCCGATACTGTGACAGATCAGCATATTTCACCGCACCAATCCCGATTTTCTGCGCGACATCGATCTTTTCCGCCTCGCTCAGGTTCGGATTTTTTTCATCGATAATCTTGCGCGCGCGCCGGCATGCTTCCTCGAGAAGCTCGCGCAACGGCACGTTTTCGCCCGAACGCGTTTTCATCAGTTTGCGATCTTCCCCGAGGATGCTGCCAAATGTGACGTGGCGAAGATCTGCTTGATAACCCTGTCGCCGTGCAATCTCAAAAATTTGTTTGAAGTGCAGTATCTGCGGAGCGCCGACCACGTACCAAACGCTATCGGCCTTCAAATCGTCGAGGCGATAGTCGACGGTCGCAACGTCGGTGGTGGCGTAATTGAATCCGCCGTCGCGTTTGCGGATGATGCATGGCTTGTCAGCCAGCTCCGGAATGTCGCGAAAGAAAACAACAACGGCGCTCTCGCTGATCTCAGCAATCCCGGATTTGAGCAAGCGTTCGACTACGCCTGGGAGGCGTTCATTGTAAAAACTTTCGCCGCACTGAATGTCGTAATGAATATCGAGCAATTCGTACACGTGCTCGAAGTCCTGCATGGAAAAGGCGACGCATTCGTTCCAGATGTCGGTGTTTTCCTTGTCGCCGCCCTGCAGTTTTACCAACTCCTGGCGGCAGGCCTCCCGAACTTGGGGATCGCTGGTGGCCAGTGCGTTGGTTTCCTTGTAAATCCGGACAATCTCAGCCAGGGGATCTTGCTGAAGTGCGCGCTGGTCCAGCAGATTCTTCCACCCGTAAATGACCATTCCAAATTGAGTGCCCCAGTCACCGATATGATTGTCGCGGATCACTTCATGGCCCAAAAACTTTGCGATCCGCGCCAACGCGTCCCCCAGCACGGTGCTGCGGATGTGCCCGACATGCATCGGTTTGGCCACGTTAGGCGATCCGAAATCAATCACGATGCGCCGCGGCGATTCTGTCTCCACAACGCCGAGTCTTTCGTCGCCCAGAATGCTGGCGGTTCTTTCGGCAATGGCGCCAGGCCGCAACGTAAAATTGATGAAACCCGGGCCTGCCACTACCGGCGATTCGCAAAGATCGCCAACGTCAAGATGCCCGATGATTTTCTCTGCGAGTTCCCGCGGATTTTCGCCACGTTGCTTTCCAAGCACGAGAGCGACATTTGTCTGATAATCGCCAAAGCGTTGGTCGGTCGCTGGTGTTAATTCGCCCGCGTCCGGCAACCCCGTGGCGGCTAGGGCGTGGGAAAGTTTGTTTGCGAGAAGTGATTGAAATGTTTCCATTGGTATAAGAGTTCAACTGTAGTCGCCCTCGCTGTGCGAGGCGCGTCGCCGAGGTTTGCATCCGCGCGCCGCGCCGCCGAGAGGTCGACGACTACAGCTTACGAACGATCGCGAAAGATCGACAAAATTTCGTCGGCGGATTTTGCGCTGGCCAGACTCTCGCGCACCGAGCGATCGTTCAGAAATTTTGCGATCGAGGCGAGCGTGCGCAAATGCGTTTGAAATTGATTTTTCGGGACGATGAAAAGCACGACAAACTTGACCGGCGCGTTGTCGAGCGCATCAAATTCGATACCGGTGGTCGATCTTCCGAAAGCGGCCACTACTTCCTCCAGCCGGTCGGAAGAGCAATGTGGAATAGCGATTCCGAATCCAATGCCTGTGCTCATCGTTTCCTCGCGCTGCTTCAGCGAAGCGAGAAGGGGATCGCGGTCTTCCGTTTTGATTTTGCCCAGGCTAACGAGCAGATCGATCAGTTCAACGATGGCGGCCCAGCGCTCCGTTGCTTTCATCTCGGGGATGATTTGCTCGACAGAAAGTAAGTTGGCCAACGACATGCGGATTCCCGGTACGGGAGGGCAAGCTTAGCGGCAGCGCCTAAGTTGACAAGCGAGATTTGCCACGTTGCTCATGTGTCGCATCTATCACAGCTACTCGCGAATCTTGTAATTCAGTCGCCGGGATAGCAACCAGCGTACACCAAACATATCGATCGTTGCGCGCAAGGCGCGGTTGCCGAGACCGTACTTGCTTTGGCCGAAGCGACGGGGACGATGGTTCACCGGAATTTCGACCAGACAATAGCCGGCGCCTTTGACCAGCGCGGGAATAAAACGATGCATGCCTTTGAATGGAAACAGCGCACTGACGCATTCGCGTTGCATTGCTTTAAGGGTGCAACCCGTGTCACGCACTCCGTCGTTCGTGTAACGACTACGTACCGCGTTCGCAATACGGCTCGTTAGCCGCTTGGCCACGGTGTCCCGCCGTTTGATGCGGTAGCCGCAGACAAGATCTGCGCCGCGTGCGATTTCAGCGAGCAGTTTCGGAATATCGGCGGGATCATTCTGCAAATCGCCGTCAATGATGACCACAGTCCCGCCTCGCGCCGCTGACAGACCGGCGTAAATAGCGGCGCTCTGCCCGGAATTTTTTTCGAAACGAATCAGGCGAATATTCGGCGCAGTTTCGATCCGCTCCGCCGTGCCGTCGACTGATCCGTCATCGACGAAAATGACTTCGTAATCGAGTCCTCTTAGCGCGACGCGCAACTCTTCCTGCAAAATCGGCAGATTCATCTCCTCGTTATAAAGCGGCACGACCACAGACAACGCCGGAGAGATTGTCACCTCGTTCATAACGGAAGCGTGCGATAATTTCGACAGAGAAACACTTGCCAGGTTCGCAGCGGCTTCCCATATCGCGATACTTGAATCGTGCCAACGTGCTCCGTTGATTGAAAGCTGGCTTTGATATTGTGCGGCACGCGCTGCTTCTCGCCATCTCGAACGAAGAGGGCGTCGCGCCCAACGAACAAATTGACTCCGTTTTCTTCAGTATAAACTTCGCCCTCTGGCCGGGGCGCACCCGGCTTCAGCTCGACAAACTCATCGTAGCGCGGCCAAAATGAGAATTGATTCACCATGTCCTGCGACTCTGGAATGTAAACCGGCGGATGGCCCGGGCCCTCGGCGCGTTTATTGCGGAGGTAAAACGAAATCTCCGAGGCGCGATCGCGGGCATCGGCGATAAGGAAAAGTTTCTCGCCCAGTTTCGTTTCGAGATTATTGCGCATTGTTTCCAGCGCGCCTGTAGCGCTTTTCCAACCGCGCATCCGGTTGCTGGGATCGCTTCGCTGTAACTTGTATCCAACCACGCGCAGCAAGTCCGTATTGAGCGCTACCATGGTCATGGTCAACCCAATCAATACCGCGACGGCCGCGCCGAGCCGTAAGATGGCGCTGGCCTCAAGACGCTGCCGCCAATAATAAACAGCCAGCAGTCCAAAACCGACGAAGGCGAGTCCATCCCAATTTGGTGCCGCAGCCTTGTTCAAAGAAAGAAGCAAATAGAAAAGAAACACGGGCAAACCAAACCACATCAGGAACAGGACCTTGAATTGCTGATTCACTCGCCGCCAGCTTCCAATCACGCCCCACACCAACGCCAGGAATAGGAATGGCGAATAAACCAGAAAATGTTCGCCAATAAACGAAAGAACTTCGACAGGGTGCAAACCAAAGCCGTGCTCCATACCTCCGCGCGACCGGAGATGTGCCAGCGTGATCCACGCATGTTGGGCGTTCCACACGACCGGCGGCACTGTGCAGAGAGCGAACATGCCGAGTAATAGATAAAATCCGGACCGTTTGAATTCGTGCCTGAGCCGGGGCGCCAGGGCCAGCACCAATACAATCGAAACCAGTTCCAGCGCGTTAGTATATTTGGCGAGGAATCCGAGGCCGATCAGTAGTCCGGTCAACGGCCAATACCAGGAGAATTGCGGACTTTTTTCCAAAGCAAGCCAGAATGTGAACATTGCTGCCAGCCAGAAAAAAATCGACAACGCATCAATCGTCATCAGGAACGCCCCGATGTTGAAGATGGGCGTAGCGTTTAATCCAATGACGGTCCACAGACCGGCGGTGGCATTAAACAATCGGCGCGCGAAATAAAACAAGAGCAGGCTCGTTCCGGCCGCGAGCAAGGGACTGAAAAAGCGCACACCGAACTCGTTCGCTCCAAAAACCGCCGTACTTGCGCGAATCGCAAACGCGATGCCCGGCCCTTTGCTGAAATAGGCCGGAGCCAGCCGTTCCGACCACATCCAGTAATGCGCCTCGTCGAATTCGAGATCGGTCGTTGCCAGCATCGACAATCGAATAACCGTCAGAGCAACAACGAAGAGCCAGACCGCGCGCGTTGTGTTCATGCCGAGTGTTGCGCCGTACCCGGCAATCGCTTCGTGTCACCTGGATCAGCAATCAAACTCGGATGGCGCGCAAAAACCTGCGGCGCCCATTTTCGGCCCGCGCTCTTCCAAATCAATTCAAACAGGCCGAGCAGAAGCAACGCTTCGCCGCCCGCCAGAAAGAACGTTGCAATCACGTCGCTTGGCCAATGTGCACCTAGGTAAATTCGCGAATAACCAACAGCCAAGGCAACGAACCAGTAAAGCCAGCCGCGGCTTCGGTAAAACAGCGTGCAAAAAACAGCAATTACGCTGTTGGTAGTTACGTGTCCCGACGGAAACGATGGTCCCGATCGGTTGCGATCGGACGAATCGGAAAACCGAATGGTCGGTTTCTTAAACAAAGTCAGGAACGCTGGACGCGTCCGTTGCAACTGTACCATGCGCACATTCTCCATGTGTTTTGGCCGATGGCGATCTACGGCCGATTTTAACAGACCCGTGATCTGAGTCGTGATCAACAGAGACAAGACCAGACAGATGACGCACGCACGCGCTCTAAATCCGCCGAGCAACAGCCCACTCACTCCGATTGCGATGAACATCGGTTCCCAAATCGCACTATCGCTGAGGGCGGCCATGAACAGGTCGAGTGCCGGACTGGTCCATTGTTGATTAACAAGATGAAAAAGAGACTGGTCCACGCGATGAAATAGATGGCGCCTAAGCTTTAATCGCTACCTTGTAATTAACAAATGCTGCACAATGACGAAGCACGAATGACAACTGCACAAATAAGGCCTCGCTTTTCGCGATTCCCATTTCGTCATTTCTTCGACATTCGACGTTCGACATTCGTCATTAGTTTGACGTTGGCCGCGCTGTCACTCTTCGCTGAACCGGCACCTTCAGCCAAAGACATTCTCGCCTCGGTGCGCATGATGGAATCGCGACAGCAAATCGATCTTCAGGGACAACTTCGTCAAAATGACTTGGTGGTTCCCTTTCACCTGCTTCAAAACGGACCGCTGATTCGCTATTCATTCGTAAATCCCGATGAAGTTTTGCAATTGCGTCTTGGCGAAAACAGTTCGCGCCTTGATCTTGTGACCGAGGACGGCACCGAGCAATTCGCGGCCTCGAAGCTCAAACAAGAAATTCGCGGCAGCAGTGTGACCTACGAAGACCTGGCATTCAAATTTCTCTACTGGCCGACCGCGCGCGTCCTGGGCGAGGAAAATGTTCGCACTCGCAATTGCTGGAAGCTGCAATTGCGCGCGCCCTCTCGCGAATCGCAGTATTCCAATGTGCTATTGTGGATAGACAAGGCCAGCGGCGCGCTGATGCGCATGGAGGGCTACGATTGGAATGCTCAGTTGGCCAAGCGCTTCGAAGTGGTTTCCGCGCAGAAGATCGAAGGCCGCTGGTTCTTGAAACAGATGCGGATCGAAGAATTGCAGCCTGGGACTAATCACGTCCAGTCGCGAACGTACTTGGAGATAAAAAGGTAGAGACGCCGCGCTGTTCACCGTTTGTCAGGTTCAGTGGGACTGTTGCGACAAACGCAACCTTTACGTCGCAAAAAGAATCGGGAGAGCCACGTGCAATGCGCGTGCTCTCCCGATCAGATAATCGCGGTTGTCAGCGCGCGCGATGCTCGCCGGATTTGGCGCCGCTCACTACCAACCTGCGGCCAAGGAATTCCTTATCGTGCAATTCTTCCACGGCGCGCCTCGCTTCCTCGACGCTTTGCATCTGCACAAAGGCAAACCCTTTTGAGCGCTGGTTATGGCGATAGCTTACGACCTCCGCATTTTGAACGTGTCCGACTCCGTTGAACAATTCAAAAAGATCGCTCTCGGTTGCGTCGAAGGACAAGTTACCGACGTACAGGCGCGGTGAAGTAACTTCAACCCGTTCAGGTTTGCGTGCTGGTCGCGAAGGTTGCGCGCCATTGCGCGCGGTTGTTTCCGCCTTCACTGTGCCATTTCCAAAAAATGCGGCAATCCGCTGCCAGAATGTCTTTTTTTGCTCCTTGGGTTCTTCTCGCTGACGACGCGTGTGGCCGTTGCCCCGGCGTCGGGAGCCGCCGCGCGAGCGGGGCGAGCGTCTCCCAGTTGAATAAGATTTCATGTTGATCCTTACGTTTAGTACAATTATTGAATTGGCGGAGCGCATCGAGCGATGCACCGTCCGCAGCGCGCCAATCATCCAGAGCCCATTCAAACAAGGCACTCTGCGACGCCGTTGGAAACTCCGCCTCGTGGAGTCGGGATTGGACTTGTCTTAAAGTGCGAACCTGCGAACTCAACCAACGAAGCAGCCAGGGCGCAAAACTCCGCACCTTGGTATCGAAAAATCTGAATCGTCGTAGAAAACGGAGGCTCGGAAAACCGAACAAGAATCCCGACATCTCGCGGGATTATGGCTTGTTTCAGCGATGTTTGCAAGCGGAAGGATTGGGGACGATGAGGCGCCGCCTGACGAATACATCGTTGGGCGATGTAGGTCTTGCGCGTTGCTTTTACGCGGTCATCCTGAGCGACTTGAAGGATCTCTCAAGGGTTAACGGAACATGCTAATCCCGCTTGCGGGGTTCCCGGGGCCCTCGCCGTCTTCGCTGCTCGGGATAACGATTAGCGGATGATTTGGTCGCGCAACGAGTAGGCGCGAGACTTAATGTATTCTCGGGGGCGCTCGCCGCGAATCGGACGGACAAATGATCGCAGCTCGCGTCCGTGCAGTCTTAGCTCGTAGCCGAATTCCGGCATGAGATCGCGGCAGTGCCATTCTACCCATCCGATTTCGTTTTCGGACAGTTCCCGCTGCCAGCGCGTTGCCGGTTCTGGACTGATCTGCGAAAAGTTGATGCGCGCGGCGGAGTTCCCGCTCCAAAACCGGCCCACCTTTGTCGGTGTAAGGACCGTTTCCGGATCGAAATTGATCTCCAGGTAGGCGCAAACTTTTTCCATTGTCCTTGCCGGTTCGCAGACCAATTGCTCATATGGCACTACAAAACCGGGAATTTCACCATCGCGCACACCCCGCGCCAGTGCGGCGGCGACAAGCCAGTGGGCAATCACGTAATAAGTTGAAAACCTTCCTGTTTGCCTTGTTTTCTCCAGCGCGATTTGCGCCGCAAGAATGGCACGCGGATCGCGCATTGTGACGAGTATTTTCGCGTGCGGAAAGCGCCGCAGAATTTCTGAAATGTGATTGCGATTAGCAGGAGTTTTTTCCACCCACCGCCCGATGGAGTCGAGGGGGCGTTCCAGTGTTGCCGCGTACGCTTTGACCATTAGCACGAGTAGTTCTTCCTTGGCGTTGGCAGGATCGAATGCCGCCCGCTCGAACGTCTCCAGAAATTTCTCGCGCGGGAACGTCGCATAACTTCGCTTACCCCATTTGCATGGCCCGCCGAAAAGCACATTCGATAGCGATTGTTTGGTCAGATAATCAAACTGCGCGCGACGACCGCGCGGCGCATATTTGGTGAGAACGGTTGGGAAATAAGCGGTTTCTTCCGGCAACACGAGTAACTGCGGATGATTATCGAGCAAAGCCACCAAAAGCGTCGTGCCCGATTTCGCCTGACCCGCAATAAAACAGGCGCGTTGATCGAATGCTAACCTCGAAATCACAGGCAAAAGATTACAACACATGTTGGAAAATGATAATGCCTCAAGGTGTATCGGAAGCGGCAAATGAATGAAACGCCGCGCAGAGGACTGCCCGTCCTGCCTCCCGGGTGCATGGTGTTTCGTTGCTACGGCGCGTCACTCGGTGCGCGTCGTTGATTGGATTTGCAAAAACCAATCGATGAACTTCGGCAGTCCCTTGTTCAAACCGGTGGTTGGATTGTAACCGAGCAGTTTTCTCGCTTTGGAAATATCGGCGCAAGTCAGGGGCATGTCGCCTGGTTGCTCCGGCAACTGGTTAATTTTCGCTTTTTTCCCGAGCGCGTTTTCGATTGCAACGATCAAATCTTTCAACTGAATCGTCTCGTTCTCACCCAGGTTAAAGATATCGAACCGCGGCCCTTCGTACTGGAGCGCGGCCATCGTTCCCTGAATTACGTCATCAATGTAAGTATAATCGCGCCGTGTGGTGCCGTCGCCAAATTGCTCGATTGGCTGCCCTGCATGAATTCGCCGGGTGAATCGGTGAATCGCCAGGTCGGGCCGTTGCCGCGCACCGTAGACAGTGAAATAACGGAGCGCCACTACGTGCAACTGGTAAAGGTGTGAGTAAGTCGAGCAAAGAAATTCACCGGCAATTTTCGTCGCGGCATATGGACTGAGTGTCTGAGTCAGATGTTGATCTTCAGAAAAAGGCACGATCTTTGAGGCGCCGTAAACCGACGAGCTGGAGGCAAAGATAAATTTTCTAACGCCCGTTACACGTGCGGCTTCGAGCAAGTGCAATGTGCCAGTGACATTGGTATCGTAGTACAGCCGTGGGTGCTGAATTGATGGTCGAACGCCAGCGCGAGCGGCCAAATGCGCGATCACCTCAAATTTTTCGCGATGAAACAAATTCCGCACCGACGCCTCTTCTCGAAGATCGACATGGTGAACGGTTACATCTTTGGCGAAACCGGCGATGTTTGCATGCTTGATTCGCGGATCGTAAAAATCGTCGAAGTCATCAACGATGGCGACTGTGTGCCCGGCCGCGAGCAAGTGTTCAACGAGATGGGAGCCGATAAAACCCGCCCCGCCAGTGACCAGAATTCGCATGGTGCCAGAAGTTCAACCACGAAGTGCACGAAGTGCACGAAGAAAATTATGATTGCTGGCACTGTAGGGCGTCTGTGTCGGACGCCTCGCCCTTGGTGGCCCCCCTACAATTCAAAAATTGCGCCAATGCATCAGCAAATAAATCCAGTTTAACATCAGCGCCGAGATGACCGCGCCGCGCGCAAATGTTTTGGCCGTTTGATCATAAAAACAGATTCGCAAACGCGGCCCGCGCGTTGCGAGCGTCGCAAATGCGTAAAGATCAAAGACTGTCAGGGCACAGAGTGCCGTGAACACAAGAGGGTTCCATTTCAATGCAGCGAGGAAGTGAGCATGAAAAAATTGAATCCCACATCGCGTCATACCGCATGTGACGCATGGCAAACTGGTAATCTCATGAAACATGCAACGCGGCCATGGCAAACCAATTGTCAGCCAGGCTGCCGCCAGACCCAGCGATGCCAGCGAGACGCTTAGCCAGATTAACTCGTGATCGATTTCACCTGGGGAAAGGCGCCGGACGCGAAGCCGCATTTTGACGGAAGTCAATGGTGTGACGCACTCCAAGCGCCCAACCCACCGAGCATCAGTCCAACGAGGAGTATGCCGCCGCAGCAAACAATTAGCGGCAGGAAAACGGCTAGAACAGCGCGGCCGGTGTCGGTATCATGGGCGCGGGCTAATCCGATGCAGCTGCAAACGAGTCCCCAAACGCCGGAGATCAGTCCGCCACAAATCGGGATCATTTGCAAAGGACCGGTGGAACCTTGAGAGAAAGCGAGAACGCGGAAAGTGGTTTCAAACGATTGATTCGCGCCACCGACGATCATCAAACATAGATGGACGATCGCGCTACCGATGAATAATCCGATTATGACGAACAGCGGTATAAGAATGATAAATGCGGCGGAGCCAGCGCCGATGCCGGCCATCGCCGCAAAGGTATCGTGGCGATCGGCGAAGAAACCGGCGGACTGCAACCCCAGCGAGAATAGAAGCGAGACGATGCCGCCGAGAGACCCGCCGATGAGCGCGTAAATTAGCGGCTCGCCTAAACCGCCTTCGCGTTTCATCATTGCGAATGCTTCGCCCGGTTTTGTGAGTACCATCGCCAGGGTTTCGACGAACGCGGTGAAAAAGCCGCGTTCTTGCCTGTGCTCCCACGGCAGACCGCTGCGTGGGGCGACAGCTTCCGGGGTGGCGGTCGCGCTGATCTGCGCAGGCGGCACACCAGGAGGCCCTGATCCCAATTCTGTAAACTGCGAAAGCGGCTGCCAGTTTGCCATTCCTTCACGCCACCCGATGTCCGTGGGAACGAAACGGCCAGTGCGCAGACCTTCGCGAACTTCCTCTTCGGAAAATACGCCCAAACTTGTTGCGCCCCGATTAACATGAATCGCCATAATGCGCTCGTTCTAATCAGGTCCACAACGAAGCGCAAGGTTAAACGGGGCGCGAAGTTAAAGAGTTACACAAAGTGGGAATCTGTTTTAACTCCTTTTAACTTTTGGGTCCTCTGCCTTGTCCAGCGCTCGCCAGAAATACCAGGCGGCTACCGAACGGTAGGGACGCCATTTTTCACCCAACTTCATGAGCTGTTTTGGAGTGGGCAGTTTTCGGCGGCCGAAAGTTTTCGCGAAACCTTTGCGCACCCCGTAATCGTCAACGGGCCAGACATCCGGCCGGCCCAAATCGAAAAGAAGAAGCATTTCAACCGTCCATCGGCCGATTCCACGCACCGTAGTCAGACGCATAATGATCTCATCATCGCTCATGCGAATAAGCGCGCGGGCCGATGGCACGGTACCGTCAATGGTTTTCGCAGCCAGATCTTTTAACGCGGCGGTTTTTGCGCGTGAAAGACCTGCGGCACGAAGCATTTCATCCGGCGTTGCGAGAAGTTGTTCGGGATCGAGCCATTTTCTCTTTGGATAGAGCGCGCGGACCCTCCCAAAAATAGTGGCCGCGGCTTTGCCGCTCAGCTGCTGATAAGCGATCGATTCTGCAAGCGCGTCGAATGGCCGAATTGAAACCGCCGGCGTGATGTTGTAACGACGCGAACGCGCAATCAACTCGGCCATTCGAGGATGACTCGTTCTCAGATGCCGATGCGCGTGTTTATGGTCCATAAAAAGTAAGATTTCCGGCGTACTCAGCGCGAATAAATAATTTCACCGCCAATCACTGTCATTTCGTTCTGCGTTTCAAGGATCTCCGTTTCAGGAATCTTCATGATGTCCCGTGACAGGACGGTGAAATCGGCAAGCTTGCCGAGTTCAATTGAGCCTTTGTCCTTTTCCTCGAATGCAGCGTAAGCTGGCCAGATCGTAAACATTTTCAGCGCGTCCTCACGCGACACGGCTTGCTCGGGATGCCAGCCCTCGCCCGACTCGCCCTTCATGCTTTTGCGTGCGGTGGCGGCGTAGAATTCGATCATCGGTTCGCCGCGCTCGACTGGGGCGTCGGAACCTCCTGCGACAATACAGCCGCTCTTAATGAAGCTTTGCCACGCATACGCGCCGACCAGGCGATCCATCCCAAGTCGAACCGGAGCGAAAAACAGATCACTGATCGCATGCGATGGCTGCATTGACGGTATCACGCCAAGTCTTGCAAACCGGGGAATATCTTCTGGATCGACAATCTGAGCGTGCTCGATGCGCCAGCGTGGTTCGCGAATTTTTCGTTCGTCGGCCGGCACGGCCTTGAATGCCTGCTCGTAAAGATCGAGAATTTGTCGGTTAGCCCGATCCCCGAGCGCATGTGTTTCCACCTGGATCCCGCGGCGAAGCGCTTCTTCAAACATCGGTCGAAGGTGTTCAGGTTTCTCTCTGAAAAGCCCGGACGTTTCGGGCGCGTCGCTGTACGGTTTCAATAGCGCCGCGCCGCGAGAGCCGAGCGCGCCGTCGAACAGCACTTTGATCGTGCGCTGGGTGAAATGATGATCGAACGCATTGACCGTGGGTCCGTCGCGTAAAAAATTCTGCGCATCCTGGCCGGGGCCGTAAACGGCGTTAACGAATCGAATTTTCGTTTTGCCGGCCTCGAATGCTTTCCGGATGAGATCGATATCTTCCTTGTGGCTGCCGGCGTTCTGAATTTCGCACCAGCCGAGTTTGACCTCGCGGTCGATCCCGCGTAGCAGCGCCTCTTCGCGCTCCGATAGAGTAGCTTTTGGAATGTTTTTTGCGACGAGGTCCTGCGCGTTATCGAGCAGCATTCCAGTTGGCTCGCCGTTCTTTTTCAAAATTTGCCCGCCAAACGGATCCGGCGTGTTTCTGTCGATTCTGGCAATTTTAAACGCGGTCGAATTGGCAATTGAAGCGTGGCCATCCGCGCGCGTGAGAAATACAGGATTGTTTGGCGCGATCCTGTCGAGGTCCTGGCGTGTTGGAAATTTCGGCGGCTTCCAAAACGTTTCGATCCAGCCGCGTTCAGTGATCCATTTACCGGGACCAGTTTTGTCGACGCGTCCTTTCACCCTGGTCAGAAAGTCTTCAAGCGACTTTGTGCCTTCCAGGTCCAATCGCATTTCGCGTTCGCCGATCCCGAAAATGTGACAATGCGAATCAGTGAAGCCTGGCACGACTGTGCGACCGCGAAGATCCATAATCTTCGCAGCATGAAATTTCGTCGCGTCCTCGTTTGAGCCAACAAAAACGATTCGGTTGGCGCTTACAGCGACCGCTTCGGCCTTCGGTTGCCTCTCCGCGACCGTATAAATGTTCCCATTTGTCAGGAGTAGATCGACATCTTCAGCGCGTGTCATTCCGACAATGAAAAATCCAGCCAGAAAGAAAACCAGTCGTTTTCGTCTCGAATTCACAGGGCGTCTTACTAAATGCTGCAGCAATGATGCTGACAACTTCCCCTGTAGAATCAAATGTCGTGCTTCCAGGCTTGACGTGCCGCCGAACTTTTGTCGTCATCAGTTTTGCCAATTGTTCGCTTTCCTGTATCGGACGGGCGAACGCTTTTTGCGGCATGAAATTGAACGATGAATTTTATTTTGCTACCGCCAAACAGATTTATAGAATCTTGGTTTTCCCCTCAGGCGAAGAAACCTTAACCCTTTTGGATCGTCTGAACACAGCGCATTCCGATTTCAACGTTGATTCGTTGTGGTGGCTGGTGATGGCCAGCGGACCCGCATTTGCCTGACATTCCATGGCTAACTTCTTTCCACGCTGGACCAACTGGATACCGCTCAAACTGGTGATCTGCGGGATCATTACGGTCTGTGGATTGACCGCAGCGACCTGGTATTATGCGACGCCCAAGTACACAAAGATTGGCTACGAACCGATCCAGCCGGTGCCCTTTCCCCATGACATCCATGTCTCTCAATTGGGAATGGATTGCCGCTATTGCCACAGCTTTGTGGAAATGGCGGCCCAGTCGAACGTGCCGAACACCCAGACCTGCATGAATTGCCATACACAGGTGCAAAAAGATAATCCGAAGCTGGAGCCGGTCCGGGCGAGCTGGAAAACCGGTAACCCGGTGGAGTGGGTGTGGATCTATCGCACCGTCGATTACGTTTATTACAATCACGCGGCGCACGTGAACCGCGGCATTAGTTGTTTCAGTTGCCACGGCCCCGTCAATCATATGTCGACGGTGTATCTGGCCAAGCCGCACAGCATGGCGTGGTGTCTGGAATGCCATCGGCACCCAGAAAATTTTTTGCGGCCGGAAGATCAGGTTTTCAATCTCGATTGGAAACCGGACGATGTGAAGCCGGCGGAATTTGTTGCCAAGTACGGACAGCCACGCGATGCGGGCGAGGATTTTTCGAAGAAGCAGAAACTTAGCCAGGCAGAAATCGGCCGGACGTTGAAAGAACACTGGAACGTCAATCCGCCAACAAACTGTCAGGGGTGCCACCGATGAAACGCGTATTCCAGCATCCACCGGAGCCACTAACCGGCAAGCATTACTGGCGCAGCCTGGGCGAATACAGCGATTCGCCCGAATTCCGACAGTGGCTGGAACGCGAATTCCCACAGGGCATATCGGAGCTGAACGGCGACGAATGGTCGCGCCGCGATTTCCTGAAATTGATGGGAGCGTCCATGGCGCTGGCAGGCGTTGGCCTGACGAGTTGTCGAAGGCCGGAGCTGCATCTCGTTCCCTTCACAAAGAATGTTGAATGGACAATTCCCGGAAAATTTCTGTACTACGCAACCGCAATGCCGCGGCGCAACGGCGCGATTCCGCTTGTCGCCACTACCGTAGACGGGCGTCCCATTAAACTCGAAGGCAACCCGCTCTACCCGGCGACAGCTGGGGCCACAGACACTTTCGTTCAGGCTTCAGTTCTCGATCTTTACGACCCGACCCGCTCGAAACGATTTGTTCGCAACGGGAAAACAAGCAAGGGCGAAGATTTCCAGGCCTACGTAGGAGAACTTCGTAATAAGCTTCTCAGCAGTCACGGCGATGGGTTGGCGTTTCTTGTGCAGGAAACGAATTCCCCCACGCGCGAGCGTTTGCGAGCAGAGTTGGAAAAAAATCTGCCCGGTATGCGCTGGTGTGTGTATGAGCCGCTTCTGGATCAAGAAATGAGTTCGGCCGTGGAAGCCGCGTTCGGCGCCGGTGCGCGCGCGATTCCAAGATTCGATCGCGCCGATATCGTTCTTGCGTTGGACTACGACTTTCTCGACTGCGGACAGGGCGATCTCGCGTCAGTGCGCGCATTTACCTCTCGTCGCCGCGTCAGTACACCCAAAGACAGCATGAACCGGCTTTATGTCGTGGAAAATCGGTTCACGCTTACCGGCGCGATGGCGGACCATCGGCTACGTTGTCCGGCCAGCCAGATCGCTGCGATAACGCAAGCTCTTGCAGCTAAAATTCTCGCGGGAACAAACGACTCGGGCATTCGATCGGCGATGGGAAATGTCCAGGGCTCTGCATCATTCGGCGGTGACACATTCGATGAGCAATGGATCACCGGGTTGGCGAATGACCTGATGGCAAAACCTGGAGCGAGCCTTGTGCTGGTTGGTCCATCCCAGCCGGTGGCCGTGCAATTACTCGTGTACGCGATCAATGCAGCTCTCAAAAACCTCGGGCAGACATTGGTCGTTCGCCAAATGCCGCGCAATTCACGAACAATCGAGATTTCTCAACTCGCAGCGGAAATTAACGACGGACGGATTAAACACCTTTTCATTCTCGGGGGAGATCCAGTGTATAACGCGCCGCGTGGCCTTGCGGAGGACAAGCAAAAAAATCTGCCGCTCGATTGGGCGGAACTGCAAAAACGCGTACCCGAGATTGTGCGGCTCGGCTATCACGAAGACGCCACATCAGCGTTAAGCCAATGGCATGTTCCTGCTGCGCATTACCTTGAATCATGGGGAGACGCGCTTACTGCCGACGGCGATCACTTGTCGATCCAACCGATGATTTTGCCCATCTTCGGGGGTCTCTCCGAAATCGAATTGCTCAACGCGCTGCTCGGTGGCCCCAAGATCGAAGGGCCGGAACTCGTCCAGGAGACGTTTCGCTCTACCAACCCGCCAGGCGATTTTCAAACTGCGTGGTCGCGTTTCCTTCACGATGGTTTTGCGGCACACGTGCAACCGCGTGATCGCACTTCGTCGTTCAGTGCGAATGCAGGTGCCCAACAGAATCAAAGTTCGTGGACATTGCCGCCAGCTCCCACGCCAGATTCTCCCGAGATCGTGCTAACCGCCAGTTATTCGATGGACGACGGCCGCTATGCTAACAACGGCTGGCTCCAAGAATTACCTGATCCCGTAACCAAGCTTAGCTGGGATAACGCAGCACTGATTAGTCCTGCTTATGCAAAAAAGCTCGGTGTGCTGACCGGAGATTTGATAAAGATCGCAATTAACGAAAAGAGCGTCGGCGGTCAGCCAGTCAAACGCGAGCTCGTCATCGCGACGCTCGTGTCCCCTGGTCACGCCAACAATTCCGTTTCGATCCCGCTCGGTTACGGCCGAAAAATGCCGGAGTTCGACGGGCTGCCATACGCGGGTGCCGCGCTGAAAGAAAGACCAGGCATCGCTGAGCAGTCCGGTTTCAACGGCTACTTTCTACGAACGACGGCAAATCCGCATTTTGCCGCAGCAGGCGGGAACGGGGTTGAGAGCGTACAGGTGACAAAAGTCGGTCGCACTTATCCGTTCTCAATTACGCAGGAGCAGTTCAGCATCGAGGGCCGCGGTCTCGTGCGCGAAGCGACTTTGGAGGGCTACCGCGAAAATAGTGAGTTCGCGAAGAAAATTCCGGGAGAGGAAGAACTGCCGCATCCACCCCCTACCATCTATACGCATCCGCCGCTGAAGGCACCACAGCAGTGGGGAATGAGTATCGACCTGAACGTGTGTACCGGGTGTAGTGCGTGTGTAATCGCCTGCCAGGCCGAAAACAACGTCCCCGTGGTCGGCAAGCTACAGGTATCGCATGGTCGAATCATGCATTGGCTGCGAATTGATCGCTATTATGCCAGCCGCAGTCCGTACAATCAGGATCGCGGGGAGTGGCCTGAGAATCCCGAAATGGTGCACCAGCCAATGCCGTGCCAGCACTGCGAGAACGCGCCGTGCGAAACGGTTTGTCCGGTTAATGCGACCGTTCACAGCGAGGACGGCCTCAACGTCATGGCTTACAACCGCTGTGTGGGAACACGCTACTGTTCGAACAACTGCCCGTTTAAGGTTCGCCGCTTCAATTTCTTCGATTACAACCAGCGACCGGTCGGTAAGAGAAAGATCGTGGGCGCATTCAACATCTACGAAGAATATTTCGCGCCGCTGACCACCAAAGGCGCGCCGGATACCATCAAGATGCAGAAAAATCCTAACGTCACCGTTCGCATGCGCGGCGTGATGGAGAAATGCACCTTCTGTGTGCAACGGATCGAAGAAGCTAAGATTGCGGCGCTTGCGCGGGCCGGCGCTTCGCCAGAGACGAAAATCCCGCGCGATTCTTTCACCTCTGCCTGTGCACAAGCGTGTCCCACCGAAGCGATTGTCTTTGGCGATATCAAGGATCCGGAAAGCCGCGTGTCAAAAATGAAACAACAGGACCGGAATTATCGGATCCTCGACTATTTGAATATCGTCCCACGAGTCAGTTATCTCGCGCGCATTCGCAATCCAAACCCGAAGATGCCCGACGCGCAGAACATCGGGATCGCGAGTTTTGAAGAGAAATTGCCGGAATGAGGAACAGGAACATAGACATTTTGTCGGTACGCAGGCCGCAGGTCGATCTTCCATAAAGCATGGACGGAGCACCAACAGCGCCAAAGACGATCGAAGAAGAGCAGGAGCTCACGCGGGTCCCGCTCGTGCTCCAGCGGCGCAACTTTAGCTGGTTGACCGAACGGATCTCCGGAGTGGTGGAACAACCCGCACCGCGCTGGTGGTGGGTGGCCTTCGCTATCACTTCAAGTATCGCGACCTTCGGACTTTTCTGCATTGGCTATCTGATTTCCACCGGCGTTGGCACATGGGGAAATCAGATCCCGGTTGGCTGGGCCTGGGACATTACCAACTTCGTTTTCTGGATCGGTATCGGACACGCCGGCACGCTGATCTCAGCCATCCTATTCCTGCTCCGGCAAAAATGGCGTACTTCGATCAACCGGTCTGCCGAAGCGATGACGCTTTTTGCGGTTATCTGCGCGGCGATTTTCCCAGGTATCCACGTCGGCCGGTTCTGGATGGCGTGGTACCTGGCACCCTTTCCTAACAACTGGGCGATCTGGCAAAATTTCCGGAGCCCGCTGATGTGGGACGTGTTTGCGGTCTCGACCTATTTTACTGTCTCGGTCTTGTTTTGGTACACCGGTTTGATTCCGGATTTGGCAACGTTGCGCGACCGTGCAACTACAAAGGTTAGAAAATTTCTTTTTGGAATTTTCGCGTGCGGCTGGCGCGGCTCAAACCGCAACTGGCGCCATTACGAGATGGCGTATCTGCTTTTGGCGGGCCTTTCCACGCCACTGGTTCTTTCAGTGCACAGCGTCGTGTCGTTCGACTTTGCAACGTCGGTCATTCCAACGTGGCATACGACAATCTTTCCGCCTTACTTCGTTGCCGGCGCAATCTTCGGCGGGTTTGCGATGGTGTTGACCCTTCTCCTTCCGGCGCGTGCCATATTCAAGCTGCACGACGTGATTACTCCTCAACACGTCGATAAGATGGCGAAGATCATTTTATTGACCGGCTCATTCGTCGCTTACGCCTATGCGATGGAGTTTTTCGTTGCGTGGTATAGCGGCAATGCCTACGAGAAGTTCGCCTTTTGGAACCGCATCTTTGGCCCCTACTGGTGGTACTGGTGGTTTGGCATGCTTTTCTGCAATTGCCTGTCGCCGCAACTTTTCTGGTTCTCGTGGTGCCGCCGGAATGTGTTTGTGGTCTTTTTCGTCTGCATGTGTGTAAACGCGGGCATGTGGTTTGAGCGCTTCATCATTATTGCCGGTGGTTTGATCCGCGATTTCCTGCCATCGTCCTGGAGAGTTTATCATCCGACGTGGGTCGATATTTGGACATATATCGGGACGATCGGGATTTTCACTTCGCTTTTCCTGATATTTATTCGTTTCCTGCCGATGATTGCCATGTCGGAGGTAAAAACGGCGGTGCCTGAGGCGGATCCGCATTATGGCGGGCGCGCTACAGGAAAGGAGGAACCGCGATGATGAGGACTCCTACCGGTCACAAAGTGTACGCAATGGCTGCGGAATATCCCAGCGCGGCCGCCCTTTACGAAGCAGCCAAACATGTCCGTGATGCTGGCTTCAAACGCTGGGACGTTTATTCCCCGTTTCCAATCCACGGAATGGACCAGGCGATGGGGCTGGGAAAATCCTGGCTGAGCGGTTGGGTTTTGTTCGGCGGCGTCACCGGTTTACTGACTGCCGCTGTCGTCGAATTCGGTCCGTCATCGATTCTCTATCAGCTCGATGTGCACGGTAAGCCTTGGAACTTCTGGACGGTTCCGGCGTTTTTCCCGATCATGTTTGAACTGACGGTCCTTTTCGGAGCGTTCGCCGCATTCTTCTCGATGCTTGGCATGAACGGATTGCCGCGTTGGTATCACCCAATGTTCAACTGGGAACGGTTTGTCCGTGTAAGCAACGACGGATTTTTCCTCGCGATCGAGTCGCGCGATCCACGGTTCACCGAAAACGGTGTGCGCGAATTATTGGAAAGAACCGGGGGCGAACACATCACCATCGTGCACGAGGACTGAATATGTTGCGCGGCTTTCTGGTGATTTTCATTCTGTGCGGGATCGCGATCCTCGCGGTCTTTGGATTTCGTGGACGGAAGAGCACCGCCCCGCCGACTGAAGTTTTCCCCGACATGGTGCGACAGATGAAGGTTCGTGCACAAGCACCGCTTGGTCTTTTTGCCGACGGGCGCGGACCACGTCTGCCGGTTGCTGGCACTGTGCCGATTGGTTACGAGATGCCAAAGCCGGGGCCAACCCAACAAGCGGAGCCTGATGTGGGTCCATGGTCTCATCCGCGCGCTGATTTTGGTGCCGGCACCGATTACTTCAACACTGGCAAGATGGGCGATCAATGGGGAACAGGCATTCCGGTTCCGGTTACGCGCGAGCTGATGGAGCGCGGACAACAGCGTTTCAACATAACGTGCGCGATGTGTCACGGCGCTACCGCGGCAGGTAACGGGATCACCAAACAATACGGGCTCGCGACTGTCGTTACGCTTCAGGACGAACGAATCCGCAAGATGTCTGATGGCGAGATTTTTAACACGATAACGAATGGCAAAAACACAATGATGGCCTACGGGCCAAACATTGTTGTACCCGATCGCTGGGCGATCATCGCGTACTTACGCGCGTTACAGCGCAGCCAAAACGCAACGACGGCCGATGTTCCTGAGGACCGGCGCGCCGAACTGGAGAAACAATGAGCGAGCGTTCCCACACTGTCCCAACACCGGAAGGCGAGTATTTCGAGAGCAACCGTTTTGCAGGCCTCTCCTCACTCCTGGGATTGATTGCCATTGTGGCCCTGGCGCTTTGCGTCGTGGGCGCGTTTCTAAATCCGCATCAATTCAGCTATTCGTGGCTGTTTGCTTTTGCATTTTTCTTCACGCTGTGCGCTGGCTGCTTTTTCTGGACCATTGTGCATCACGCCACCGACGCCGACTGGTCGGTTGTTGTCCGGCGGCAGTTGGAAAACATTGCGGTGTTACTGGTGGTGCTGGCGATTCTTTTTGTACCGATCCTTCTCCTTCGGCGCCATCTGTATTCCTGGATGGACATTCCGCCCGGTGTCGAACATGCCCTTGATGCGAAACGTGCCTATCTCAATTGGTCGTTTTTTCTAATCCGCGCCGTCGTGTTTCTCGGCTTTTTCTTGTGCGCGGCACTCGTTTTGCGCCGCCTATCTGTGAAACAGGACAAGGATGGAAATCCACGTTTTACCATCTTAATGCGCAAGGCCGCGTTTATCAGCCTACCCATGTTCGCGCTTTGTCTCACCTTTGGCGCGTTCGATTGGCTGATGAGCCTGAACTATCACTGGTTTTCCACCATGTTTGGCGTGTACATCTTCGCGGGTGCAGCAGGGAGCTCGATGTCACTGCTCGTCCTGGTCATTACAGCATTACGACAGGCTGGCTATTTGAGGGACATCATCACTCTCGAGCATTACCACATAATGGGGAAATGGATGCTGGCCTTCACGATTTTCTGGGCCTACATCGGCTTCGGTCAGTACATGCTCATCTGGTACGCGAACATACCGGAGGAAACCCAATTTTTTATTACTCGAAACACCGAGTCGTGGTGGGCGCTGAGCATGTTGCTGGTCGTTGGACGCTTTTTTATATGTTTTCCGATTTTGCTCATGCAATCGATTAAGAAGGAACCCCGGCGTCTGTGTCTGGTCGCTGGATGGATTGTGTGCATGCAACTGCTCGACATGTACGTCATTGTGTTGCCCGCGTTACACGGCACCGGCGTTCACGTCAGCATCTGGGATCTGCTCTCCATCATCGCCATCGGCGCAACGCTCGGTTTCGTTTATCTGCGAATTGTGCCTCGGACTTCTCTCTTTCCAGTCCGCGATCCGCGCCTGATTGAATCTTTGAACCTGGTGAACTGATATGGCTGGTACCGAATCACTTCGTCAAGTTGCCTTGGCGCGGGCTCCATGGTCCGTGTGGTTTGGGATTGTGCTTCTGTTTGCGCTTTTTGGTGTGATCGTGCTCGCGATCATCGGACCGACGCCGCGCAGCAGTGATTACGAAGAAACCCGGGCAAAAAAGCGCGTCGAGAATTTGAGGGCATTACACGAGGAAGCCGACAAGGCTTTGACCACTTATGGTTGGATCGACAAAAGCAAAGGCGTCGCTCGCATCCCAGTCGAACGTGCCATGGAATTGACAGTTGCCGAGCTGGCGAAGCAAAAGCCGGCGCCGGCAGGTCCGATCGCTACGCCCGAGGCGCAAGCAAACGCTCCAGCGAGTGCCGCTTCCCCGGCCCCTGCTACCTCGTCGACGCCCGGCGGCGCGCAAGCATCACACCAGGCGATTGCACCTGCTGCATCTCAGGGAGCGGCGGTCTCAAGTCCGCAGCCTTCACCGGCAGCGCAGACATCATCTCCGGCCGCTTCCCAGCCGCCTACTTCACCCACCCCTGCCAAAAGCCCATGAACGCGACCGGAATTCCACTGCAAGAACCGGCTATTTCCGCTGCCGCAGGTGAGACTGAGCAATTTGAACGCGCCCTGATCGACGCCTCGACACGCGTGCCGGTATTGATCTTTTACACTTCGGCGATGGCGTGGCTGATTCTTGGCACGCTGCTCGCTGGTTTCGTTTCATTCAAGCTGCACACACCGGATTTGCTTTCTGACATCAGTTTCCTCACCTGGGGACGCGTCCGCCCTGTCCACATGAATGTGATGGTGTATGGCTGGGCTTCCATGGCCGGGATAGGCACTGCGATCTGGCTGATGGCCCGATTGTGCCGCACAGTTCTGCGTTATCCGCTGCTCCTGGTTGCGGGCGCTGGATTTTGGAACCTGGGAGTTTTCCTCGGCGTGTGCGGAATTCTCCTCGGCGATAGCACCGGTTACCAGTGGCTGGAGTTCCCCAGCTACGCTGCCATCATTCTTTTTGTCGCTTACACGCTCGTTGCCTCTTGGGCCGTGCTGATGTTTCGGTTTCGGCGCGGGGAACAAATTTACATTACTCAGTGGTATTTACTCGGTGCGTTTCTGTGGTTTCCCTGGCTGTATGCGGCTGGCCAGTTAATGCTCTTCGTCGTCCCGGTGCAGGGCGTGTTGCAGGCGGCTGTCGGCTGGTGGTACGCGAACAATCTGCTGTTTCTCTGGTTCGGCGCGATTGGTCTCGGTACCGCGTATTACATGATTCCCAAGGTGATCGGTCGACCGGTGTACAGTTATCATTTGGCAGCGATCGGTTTCTGGAGTTACGCGTTGTTTTCAAGTTGGACCGGGATGCAGCGCCTCGTCGATGGACCGTTCCCAGCCTGGATGGTCACTGCAAGTATCGCAGCCACAATCCTCACGCTGATTCCCGTCGCCACCGTTGGACTCAATCATCACATGACGATGCAAGGCTATTTCCCACTGATGCGCTACAGTCCGACACTTCGCTTTACCGTGTTCGGTGCGATGTCTTATACAGTCTTTAGCCTGGTCGGTGTTCTGATTTCGCTGCGCTCCGTTGCCCGTTACGTGAACTTTACGCAGGCAAGTATCGCGTATTCACATCTCGGCCTTTATGCATTTTTCACGATGGTGATTTTCGGCTCAATGTACTACATCGTGCCGCGACTGATTGGACGCGAGTGGCGCTATGGGTCGTTGATCAAACTGCATTTCTGGGCATCGGCTTACGGCATTGGGCTGATGACGCTGATGCTTCTCGCGGGCGGTTTGACGCAAGGCACGGGCATGGAGAATCCTTCGCTCGCTTTCAGTGAAAGCGTCGAATCGGTGTTGCCTTACCTGCGCGGACGCAGTCTGTCCGGCATTTTGCTGACGGTGTCGCACTTCATCTTTGCGTATCACTTCGGATTGATGCTATTCGGCCTGGGTCGCAAATCGACGGTGCCCACATTTCTTAACCCAGTCGAAGCGGAGGGGGCGGAACCGCATTGATGAAAGGACTCGCCCCTCTTTTTCTCGGAATCTTCGGGACATTTGCGTTCTCCTGGGTGGGATTGACTGTGATTCCGAATTGGCAAATCGGACATCTCAATCCTCAATCTGACGAGGAAGGCACAGATGTCTATCCGATGCCGCAATCGGGAATGGTCACGCGCGGCGCGCGCGTTTACGCCGCGAACGGCTGCAACTATTGCCACAGTCAACAGGTCCGTGCCGAGTATGCGGGCGCCGACATCGAGCGAAAATGGGGGGACCGTCGCAGCGCGCCACGGGACTACATTTTCGAGCGACCTGCTTTACTTGGGAAGATGCGTATGGGCCAGGACCTCGCGAACATCGGCGCACGCGCGCCAAAGGAAGAGGAAAGTCCTTCACCCACGTCCGGCGCAAGTCCCGCGCCACAAGCAGCAGCTGCCTCCCCGGGCGCCGTAGCCCCTGTGAAGGCGGTCAGTCCGCCGCCATCAATTTCGCCTTCGTCGGCAACAGCGCCCGCAACATCGCCTGGGGCTATTGCCTCAAAACCGCCAACCAGCCCCGGTGCGGTTAGTCCTCCACCTTCAAAGTCTCCTGCAACAGCATCGGTTGGGGGCACAAGTCCAGCTGCAGCTCCATCACCGCCTGCGGCAGGACCACCGTGGCCCGAGCAAACAGCGGGATTGCCGCCAATGTATTCAGCTGCCTGGCATCACGTGCATCTTTATTCGCCGCGCAGTATCAATCTTGACTCGAACATGCCGTCCTATCGTTTTCTTTATCGCGCCCGCCGCATCAGTGCCGGGCGGTCATCGGAGGCTTTGCAGCTTACCGGTTCGGGCGCGCCACCAGAGGGGTGGGAAATCGTTCCCACCTTTGATGCAAGATGTTTGGTCGCCTATATGATGGCGCTTAATCAATCGCATCCATTAAAAGACGTTAGATCGGCCGGTGCGCCCCCAGCCGCGTCACCAGCAGCTTCACCTTCGCCTGCACCTGGAGGACAACCGGCAAAATGAACGAGAACACTCCACCACCGGAGTCGCCTTCCGGCCAGGGTATGGATTATAGCGAAATCGCTGATGTGCACGAAGTCCATGCCGCGGTGCAGCGCGAGAAACGCGAGCCGCGTGTGGGTCGCGAACCGCTTTCCATCTGGTTGATCGCCGTGTACGGACTGGCAGTATTTTTTGGTGGCGCTTATCTCGGCCGTTTCTCGGGAAATTTTAGCGGTGAAGCGCTGGACCCGTACGGCGGCGAAATGCCGACAATGAAAAAGGTTACCGGACCGCAGGGCGCCCAACAGGCAGCGGAACTTTCGCCGCGTGATCGCGGAAAGAAGGTTTTTGCGGCCAATTGCCAGACATGTCATCAGGCGAACGGTCTCGGAGTGGCAGGCCAGTATCCGCCGTTGGCTGGTTCAGAGTTTACGACGGGCGGCTCACGGCGTCCGGCGATGATTGTTCTCAAAGGTTTGACAGGCCCAGTTAAGGTGAAAGGCCAACAGTTTGGCTCGGCCGTAATGCAACCGTGGGACAAAACATTGACGGATCAAAGGATTGCTGACGTTCTCACATACGAGCGAAGCGAGTGGGGGAATAACGCCAGCGTCGTGACAGCCGAGCAAATTGCCGCGTTGCGCAAAGAACTGGCTGGCCGAACTGAATCATTCACTGAACATGACATACTTGCCGTGCCTGACGAAGACCTTCCGGGTGGCACCTCTGCACCTGGCGCGCCACCCAAACCAAGCGAAGCCGCAAAGCCCGGCGAACCACCGAAACCATAAGTGGGAAGCACTTCCCAATTGCTCATGGTGTGCGAGATCGTGAGCGGTATTCACGAGAATGAAGAGTGTGTCGGGCCTTCCAGATCTCAATGCGCAATTTTCTGCCGAAGAACAATTGTCGCGGGCCGTGAAGGCAACGTGCGCGGTTTATGAAAGCGAAGCGGATCGTGTGCGATTTCTGCTCGCGGGCGAGGACGCAAAGGCATTAGTGTGATGGAGGATCCTGGAGCCCCGCCGTCGTCCTGGACCGTCGTGCGCGGCGATTTCTTCGGCGGCGTGGCAGCCGGCGTCGTAGCACTACCGCTGGCACTCGCCTTCGGCGTCGCTTCGGGATTGGGGCCGGTTGCAGGCCTTTACGGCGCCATTGCGACGGGCATCGTCGCGGCGCTGTTTGGTGGCACGCGCGTACAGATCACCGGGCCGACTGGGCCGATGACGTTAGTCGCGGCCGGCGTCGTAGCGACGAACACGCTTTCCTCAGGTGCGGTCAACCTGCCTGTCGTCGTAGGAATTTTCGTACTCGCCGGTTTGCTGCAAATCGGTCTCGGACTATTTCGGATCGGCGCCTACATCCGTTACGTTCCTTACCCGGTCATCTCAGGGTTCATGAGCGGCATCGGGGTGATCATCATCGTTCAGCAGTTGTTCCCGATGTTAGGCGCGGAATCGCCGTCGTCGGACCCATTGTCGATTCTTCGCCAATTGCACCTCCTGGGCGCCAACATCAAATGGGGTGCCGTCGCCTTGTCCGCCGTGACCGTCGCAACGGTTTTCATCCTGCCGCGATTCACCAAGGCAGTTCCGGCCTCGCTGGTTGCCTTGGTGGCGTTGACGGCGGTGGCCGTATTGCTGGGGCTTGAAGTCGCGGTAATCGGCGAAATACCGTCTGGGCTGCCGAGCCTGGTGAGGCCGGCGCTCGACTTTCAACGGCTGCCGGCGTTGCTGGCCGCCGCGCTCCAACTCGCATTCCTAGGTGCCATTGACTCGCTGCTAACGGCGCTGGTCGCCGATAACCTGACGCACACGAAGCACGACAGCAATCGGGAGCTCGTCGGGCAGGGCTTGGGAAACATTGTCGCCGGCTTCATCGGCGGAATTCCCGGCGCCGGCGCCACCATGCGCACCGTCGTCAATGTCGACGCCGGTGGAAGAAGTCGCCTATCGGGTGTGATCCATGGCCTGTTTCTCGCCGCCGTACTGCTTGGCCTCTCGGGGCTGGTGCGGCATGTTCCCCGCCCGGTCCTTGCGGGTCTGTTGATTGCCGTCGGGATTGGCATCATCGACTACCGCGGCATTCGCCATATCACTAGCGTGCCACGGTCGGACGCGTTCCTGATGCTCTTTGTGCTCGTGCTGACCGTGTTCACCAATTTAATCATCGCGGTTGCCGCCGGTCTCATCGTTGCGTCATTCGTCTTCATGAAGAAGATAAGCGACGTCACGGCACGACAGACGACGCTCACGCCAGTCGCCGACGAACCGTGGGCGGATGAACTGACCATCCCGGATACTATCCGCGCGAAACTCCTCATAAAGCACATCGATGGACCGCTGTTCTTCGGTTTCGCCAGCCAGTTCCTCGACATCGCTCGTGAGGCGGCGGCCAAGGGCAAGCTCCTGGTTCTGCGCATGGACCGCATTTCCTACATGGACCAGACAGGTGTGTATGCGCTGAAAGATGCGCTGACGCGACTGATTGATGCCGGCGTACGCGTGCTGGTGGTAGGCGTCTCCGTGAGTCACCTCGATCTTCTCGAGAAGTTGCAGGTGATCCCGGCGATCGTTCCCAAATCCGACGTAGTCTGCGACTTCGATGCCTTGAAGAAGATACTTGCAAGCACCATCGAGGAGATGCAGGCGAAATCGGATGCGGTCTCGCCTCGGGCGCCCGAGAAGTGACAGAGTTGTTTTTGGAAAGAGTTCTGTTGTCCCCTTCGTTTCCTTTTCGGGTGTTATCGAGGCAAGTTGCCCTTGGCATTAGCAAAATTCCTGATTCCAAAAAGAAGCGAGTACATCGTGGGCAGAAGTACCATTGTAATGACGGTGCCCAGCGTAAGCCCGAACATGATCACCACCGACATCGACACCCAGAACACATCGGTCAGCAATGGGATTACACCAAGCACAGTTGTTCCGGCGGCGAGCAATACCGGTCGCAAACGAGAAACCGCCGCATCTACTACGGCGTCGAATGGAGTCTGGCCAGTTGCTTGGAGCGCATCGATTTCATCAACCAAAACGATCGCGTTCTTAATCATCATTCCAGCCAGACTCATTGCAGCAAGCAGCGCGACGAAGCCGAATGGCTGACGCGTGATCAAGAGACCGAGAGTTACGCCGATCATGGCGAACGGAATGATCAACACGATGACCAACGGTTTGCGATATGAATTGAAAAGACCAACCAGAATCAATGCCACGATTAACGCGGCTGGCACAATGCCGGGAACCAACGAAGCCTGCGAGTCACGCGCACTCTTATACTCGCCATCCCATTCCATGGTATAGCCGGGCGGCAATTTGATCTTTGAAATTTTCTCCACCAATTCCGGCGTTCGCAACTCGCTCGCCAGCCCAACCGGAACCGCCTGCACCGTCACCGCACGTCTCCTGTCCCAGCGCCAAATCAGCGGATCCTCCCACTCCAAACGGATGTCGCGTGTAACCTGCCCAAGGGGGATCGTGTTTCCACCGATCACCGGCGATACTTGGAGAAGCGGTAATGCAGCTGCCGCCTGTTCTCTCTCAGAATCAACAGCGCGCAACACGATGGGCAGAAGCTTGTCCTGTTCTCGATAGGTTCCGACGGTAACTCCATCGAAGGCGCGCCGTGTTGCATCTGCTATGCCTCTCCGATCTACGTTGGTCCAGCGCCCGTTGGTGACGTCGTATTCGGCAACAATGATCGGGACTCGTTGACGCCAATCCGTGCGCACAATCTTCGCCTGCGGACTGGCTGCGATAACCTCTTTCGCCTCGTCCGCTAGTCGGCGCAGCGTAGCGGGATCAGCCACCGCTGGTCCGCTGATCCGGAGTCGCACCGCCCAAGTCTCGCTCGGGCCTAATCCATATTTTCGTGGAATGACTTGCGCGTCAGGTAAGTTCTCAGTCGCCCAAGCGTCGATTTCACGCATTAGCCTGTCGGCGTCGCGAAAATCCTTGAGACTGACGATGAGCTGACCATACGAGGAGTAGGGCTTCTCCGGTTCGACTGGCAGGTAAAAACGTGGAGGTCCCTGGCCAACGAAAGCGGCGACGCTCTGAATCTCTTTCCGATTCGCCAGTAATTTTTCAATTCGGCCCAGCACGCCTGAGGTACGTTCTATTTGAGTCCCCTCGGGCAACCAGACGTCGATCATGAATTGCGGCCGGGAGGAGTTTGGGAAGAACATCTGGTTAACGAAACGAAAGCTTATTCCCGAGCCGATCAATAAAACGACAAACACGAGAAGGACCGCCAGACGCATTCGGAGTGCGCCAGTCAGCAGCTTGCGATAGCCGCTGAAAAACCAACCGCCGTACGGATCAGTCACTTCTTTCCCCTTGGGGCCTGCCAGAATGATTGCGCCGACAACCGGTGTCACGGTGATCGCCACGATCCAGCTGAATCCAAGCGAAATCGCAACCATTGAGAAAAGCGATGCACAATACTCGCCCGCGTTTTCCGCTGACGCCGCGATCGGATAGAAGGCGAGGATGGCAATGACGGTCGCCCCGAGTAGCGGCAAGGCAGGTTTGGAGGCCGCTTCGATGGCCGCCCCTTCACGGTTCATTCCTCGTCTGAGACGAACCATCATGTTATCGACGACCACGATAGCGTTATCCACCATCATCCCCATTGCGATAACCAGCGCGCCTAACGACATTCGCTGCAGGTCGATCTTCAACAACGCCATGAAAATGAAGGTCCCAAGGATCACCAGGACCAGGCCGGTAATGCCTACAACCAGAGCAGGACGCAGGCCCATTGCCACCCAAAGTACGACCAGAACAATCAAGACTGCAGCAATCAGGTTCCTCACAAAATCGACGATCGAGTAGCTGACGAGATCGCTTTGCCAAGCTACCCGTTGCACCTCAATCCCAGCCGGAAGGTTAGCGGTCAGCTCGGCTAGGCAATGGTCTAGAGCAACGCCCAGCTTAACAATGCTGACGCCTGGTTGATTCGTAATAGCAAGTCCTATAGCCGGACGGCCGTCCACGCGCATTAACGCAATCGGCGGTTGTCGATAGTCGCGTCGCACGTCAGCGATATCCCCCAGACGCACCAAGCCAGCCGGCTCAGTCTTACCTATCGGGCCGCCACGTAGCGACAGATCCGCGATATCCTCGGGTGTTCGAAACATTCCCGTTGTCGCGACCTGCAAACGTTGATTCCCGACATCAATCGCGCCCGCGTCTACAACGAGGTTCTGCTGTTGAAGAGTATTACGAATCTGATCGACGCTTACTCCCGCGTTGGCCAGCCGGCTTTGCGAGACATCAAGATACACGCACTCAGGCTGAACGCCCCAGACCTCGACCCGGGCCACGCCTTTTACCAGAGTCAGTTCCTTGCGCACTCCATCAACGTATCGCTCGAGCTCCGCATCACTGAATCCGTCGGCGACCACGCCCAGCAGGAAGCCGTAAACATCCCCGAAATCATCCACGACCTTCGGCTCGCCCACACCGGGCGGAAATTGACGACGCGTATCGCCAACTTTGCGCCTCAGTTCATCCCAAATCTGGGGAAGCTGACCAGAACGGTACTGCGGCCGGATGGCTACCGTGATCTGTGAAAGACCCTGGCGTGAAAACGAGGAGACGTATTTCACCTGAGGCATTTGCTGAATCGCCAACTCCAGCCGGTCCGTTACCTCCAGTTCGACTTCCTTTGGCGACGCTCCCGGATAGGCCGTTATCACCACTGCGTTCTTGATGGTAAACTCCGGATCTTCGAGTTGGCCGAGAGTGAAATACGAGGCAACGCCGGCTAACACGAGGATGAAGGTCGCGAACAGAGTGAACGTGCGACGCTTAACTGCGGCTGCAGTCAGGCTCATTGCGCGGTTTGCTGCGGCGAGGCATTCGTTAGGCCGACTGGCTCGGTAACTTCAGCGTCTGAATCCAGGATACGAACCTGCTGACCTTCTTTAAGATAGTGAACGCCCGCGGTCACAACGGTCTGACCTACTTTCAGACCCTCAACTAGAAATCCGGTCTTGGTCGGACGCGAAGTTTTAACTGGCTGCCGATACACGGTCATGTTCGATGTATCCACGACCCAAACACAGGTTTTCCCGTCGCTGTCCTCAAAAAGAGCCGGGGCGAGGACTTCCATCGCTGCTGGTTGCGTGGTCGGCGGTTCAATTCGCGCGCGCAATTCCCCACTCATCCCCGGCAAGATTTGCACACCTTCGGGTTGGTCCATCACGACCGTCACTCGGTAGGTGCGCGTGGAGCGAGATGCCTCATGCGAAATTTCCTGGATTGTGGCGGGCAATTTGTCCTCAGGAGCCGCCTGAAACGTGACCCAAATCTCCTTCACGTAAGGCAGAAGCGGCATGACCGTCTCCGGCAGATCGACTCCGAATTTGATGCGCGATGTGTCGAGCAGCCGCAGGATTGGCTGCTTGATCTGTACGGTCTGGAAATTCTGCACATACCGAGCAGCAATAACGCCATCGAAGGGAGCGGACAGTTGCGCGTAGCCCAATTCACTCTGGGCGATATCACGTTTGGTCCTCAAAGCGGCAACATTAGCTTTGGTAGACTCGACTTGGGCCGCCGCACGATCCACTTCAACCTGCGGCCCCGCCTTCTTCTCGACCAAATTTCTAGTGCGCGTAAGCAATCCGTTCGCCACTTCGAGATTTGCCTCTGCCGAGCTCAACTCCGCCTCGGCGTCACGCAAACGCACTTGGAAGTCAGTTGGATCAAGTTTCGCCAGAACCTGACCCTTCTTCACTTTATCGCCAGTGTTTGCCGACAATTCGATCAACGAGCCAGCAAGTCGGAATGAAAGATCTGCCTCCTCGTTCGCCTCGGCCTGCCCTGGAAATGCGCGCCGCCCGGATTCCGGCGCGACCCCCAGGATCATCGTGCGGACAGGCCGCACTACCTCCGGGCTTATTGAAGGGGCTTGGCGCCCGCAGCCGGTGACCGAGATCAGCACCAAGACGGCCCCGATGAACATTTGCTGATACTGCATCGATGAAAACCTTGTTGATCCGAACGCGGATCCGTAAGAATAGGAGTCATAAATAAAACGCACAATCAGAAAGGCTGACCTGTGTTAGCGTCCGCCTTTCCGACTCCGCCAGGGCGTGTTCTAGCGCGGTCTGCGGCGCCCTCCTTTTTGGCCGATTGCAAGCGAAGCAATACAGCAATGTCCTTTTGATTGACCGGTTGAGCGGTGAGAGGGAATCTCGGCCCCGAGCGGTTTTTACACTCGCTTCGCGTTGCGCTTTCCGCTAAAATGAATCGCAAATGAGTCCGCTTTTTGTCGGATGCCTCCCCAGCAAGCGGGCGGATTAGACGGAATAATCCCCTAAAATATTACGAAAAAAATCCATTCATATCTCGCCAGATGATTTGTCGACGCGTTCTAACGTATGAGCGATTTACTGCCGCTAATCGGGGTCGCCAGCGTCGCCTTTCTATCCACGAACGTTGATAATCTCGCATTACTTTTCGCCTTTCTGGCCGATCGCTCGTTCAGCGCTCGAAACGTGATATTCGGTTACGCTCTCGGGATGCTCGGCATCCTGGGCCTGAGCTGGGTTGTTGGTTGGCTCGCAGATTTCTTTCCTCACCAATATGTTGGCTTCCTCGGGGTAGTGCCCATTTTTTTGGGTATCAAGCGGCTTTATCATAACCTCGCCGGCCGCGGAAGCGAGGCTGGGCTCGCCCCCGTAACCTCAAAGCGCTCTCAGGTCATCACCGTCGCCCTCGCCGATGTGGCGCACGGGCCCGACACGGTCGTCCTTTTTTCAGCGCTCCTCGCAGATAGCGATGCGACGGGACAGTCAACAGTCACTGTTACCTATCTACTGCTGGTAGCGGCTTGGTGTTTCTTCGGTTCGTATTTGTTTCGCCACCCCGGAATCCGTGGGCCGGTTCAACATTACGGCCACCGCTTCGCACCTTATCTGCTGATCGGCGTCGGACTCTTCATTATTCTGAATACCGCTCACGATCTTCGCGCACCATGAGCAGTCGTTTAAGCATGCGAGCCGCAACACTGCCCAGGATCGCGGGAAGAAAGTCTTTGCAGCTAACTGTCAGACCTGCCATCAAGCCAACGGCCTCGGCGTGGCAGGTCAGTATCCACCGTTGGCAGGTTCCGAGTTTACCACAGGCGGCTCGCACCGGATGGCGATGATCGTCCTCAAAGGTTTACAGGGACCGGTGAAAGTGAAAGGCCAGCAGTATGGCACTGCCGTGATGCAACCTTGGGACAAAACATTGACCGATCAAAAACTTGCGGACGTAATCACGTACGAGCGAAGTGAGTGGGGAAATAACGCGAGTCCTGTGACTGCGGAACAAATCGCCGCGTTACGCAAGGAGCTCGCAAATCACCCAAATTCGTATACTGAACCCGAACTCCTTGCGGTCCCCGACGAAGATCTTCCCGGGGGCGCGCCAGCGGGTGCCGCGCCTCCCAAACCGGGCGAAGCCGCAAAACCAGGCGAACCGCCAAAGCCGAAAGGGTAGCGTGCAGTTTGGCTGCGAGCGCGACGTTTGGTTATTTTGCCCTCTCGTCGCGCTTAGTAAGCGCTAGTCCTGTCGGTTCGGAGTGCCGAGGGTGTGGTTTTCCATAGTCAACAACAGAAACGCATTTAGCACATTGTAGCTGGCGCAGATTAAGTAAGGGCGTCGGCGATTACTTCGGCCATATGCTTTGGCCGTATATTTGTAAGATCGCTGATTTGATGCCGGCAACTTGTCCCGGAGGCGATGATCTGTGTCTCACGGCCCTGGTTCTCAAGCTTGTCGACCAAATCCTGGGCGACTTCGATCGACAGGTCATATTTCTCGGCAAGCGCTCCGAACGCGCCTGCCATTCCGCAGCATGCGGTATCGAGCACCTTCGCCTTCCTCCCGGGCAAACGCTCGGCGAGTCTTTGCATGAATGCGGGATTCATGATCGATTTGGCGTGACAATGCGGATGAATCGCAATCTTCCCGTCTGAATGTTGGAATTGTAGCGCGCCCGGTTGCTGTTCGAGCAAGTCGTCTACAAATTTTTCGAACAAAAAACACCGGTTCGCTATCGTCTCCGCATTCTCGATCCTTAGCTCTCGATAATCTTCCACGAACATCGACCAGCACGATGGCTCAAGAAACAGAATTGGAGCGTTGGAGGTTCGAGTCTGACTGGCATTATGTAGTGATGAGAGAAGATCCACATTGTCTTTTCCGACTTTCGCCACGGCGTCGAGATTTCCCTGACTAAGCGCCGGTCGTCCGCAACAGCGCCGATTCTCTACAAGCGAAACTTCGAACCCGAACGTCTCCAGCACTTTAACCGCGGCAATTCCGATCTGTGGTTCGTGGTAGCGAACAAACGTGTCGTCCCAAAGAATCACGGGGCCCCGCTTTTGTAGGGCGTTTCTGCGAGATGCCACGGAGTCCGACAAAGACGCCGTACAATGCTTCACAAACCACCTGTCGAATCGTTCCTCGGCGTAATGTGGAAGTGAGCGTCTCGCGGAAAGTCCAATCGTTTTCTCCATCACAACACGAACGGGCCGATAATTTAGAATACGGTTTGTCAGCGACGGCATCACGCAGCCGATCTTGCCTAACAAATC
>Ga0081540_1000305_pt1 | contig 50734 bp, 42 predicted proteins | sample TabmetS2T1R1_FD_71024 | JGI IMG/M metagenome (GOLD analysis project Ga0081540, IMG submission 71024) | Tabebuia heterophylla rhizosphere microbial communities from the University of Puerto Rico - S2T1R1 | ecosystem: Host-associated > Plants > Roots > Rhizosphere ...
GAGGACTTATGCCGTCTTCGTGACCGAAGCGGTCTCGGCATCGACATCCTTCCTCAGCCAACGCGGGAGACGCGTGCGCCCGCCACGCCCAGCCGGGATGCCGCAGGCTGAGCAGCCAGCTGCTTGCGGCTTAAGCAAACTGCTCGCGCTTATGGCGAGACGCTGCCCGCGTTGCCGGCAATGGGGCGCGATCCTGGCCGCGCGGTCCCGTTTTCGCATTGCCGGCCGCTTGCTCGCGGCGCATACTTTCGCACGGCTGTTCACTGAGCATGGAGGGGGTGATGACGCGCGCGCGCCGCACGATCGCGGCTACGGCATTGGTGCTTGGCGCGGCGACGCCGGCGCTGGCTCAGGACAAGGTGCGGTTTCAGACCGACTGGATCCCCTCCGGCGAGCACGCCATGTACTACGGCGGTTGGCAGAAGGGCATCTTTGCCTCCGAGGGCATCGATATCACCATTACCCGCGGTTACGGCTCAGGCGACACCGTTACCAAGCTCGCGGGCGGCGGCTTCGACTTCGGCGTCGCCGATATGGCGGCCGTAATGACGGCCCGGGCCCGCCAAAACGTACCGGTGAAGACCATCGCCGTCATCTATTCCCAGTCGCCGCACTCACTGTTCGTGTTGAAGAGTTCCGGTATCACCAGCTTCAAGGGCCTCGAAGGCAAGAAGATCGGAATTACCCCGGGCAACAGCCACAAGTTCTATTTCCCCAAGGTGGCCGAGCGCGCCGGCACCGATCCGAACAAAATCACCTGGGTCAACATGGATGGCGCGGCAATGGCCGCGCAGCTGATTGCCAAGAATCTCGACGCGGCACCGTTTTATTCGATCCACCACTTTTACCAGAACAAGGCGGCCAAGGCGGCGGGCGAGGAGATCGTTGTGCTGCCCTTTGTCGAGGTCGGCTTCAAGATTTTCGCGGCCACCATCGTCGCCACCGACAAGATGATCGCCGAGAAGCCGGACCTGGCACGGCGTTTCTTGCGCGCCATCAAGAAAACCTTCGAGTTCGCGCGCGACAACCCAGAGGAAACCTGTAAGCTGCACGTCGCGAAGATTCCCGAGGTCGCACTCGACGATTGCCTGGGTAGCGTGCGCGCCACGCTGGCCTTCGTCTTCAACGATCACTCCCAGCAGTACGGCTGGGGCAAGGAGAGCCCCGAGCGGCTGGCGTTCACCTGGAAGGCAATCGCAGACGCGCAGGAGCTCGATCCGAACTGGGACTACAAGCAGGCGATCGACACGTCTTACGTGGAGAAGTGAGCCAGTCCGCGTGATCGAGATCGAGAATGTTTCCAAGCATTTTGTTTCGCGCGACCGCGATCGGGTCGCCGCCCTCACCAATGTCTCGATCTCCATCCATCGCAACGAGTTCGTCTGCCTGGTCGGCCCCTCCGGCTGTGGGAAATCGACGCTTTTGCGGCTGGTCGGTGGCCTGCTGCCGGTGAGCCAGGGCCGGGTGATGATTGATGGCAAGCTGGTCGCCGAGCCGCGGGCGGAGACCGGCATCGTTTTTCAGTCGCCCACGCTGCTGCCCTGGGCCAACGTGCTCGACAACGTGCTGTTTCCCCTCAAAATGATGAAGCGCGTCACGCCCGACAGCCCGGGCCGCGCCAAAAGCCTGCTCAAGCTCGTCGGCCTGGAAGGCTTCGAGGGCAAATATCCGCGCGAACTGTCGGGCGGCATGCAGATGCGCACCGGCATCTGCCGCGCGCTGGTGCACGATCCGGACATCCTGCTCATGGACGAGCCCTTCGGCTCTCTCGACGCATTGACACGCGAGGAGCTGACGCTGCAACTCATGCGCATTTGGCGCGAGCAGCCCAAGACCGTGCTTTTCGTCACCCATTCGATCCCGGAATCGGTGATGCTCGCGGATCGCGTGGTCGTTTTGTCCTCGCGCCCCGGGCGCATCCTCGAAATCGTACCCGTCGAGGTTCCGCGGCCCCGACAGTTTGGGATGGAGGCCTTAGATGAGTTCCAGCGCGCAGCCGGCCGGATCCGTCAGCTCATCTTCGGAATTGGCGCTAGCGCCGTCCACTGAGCCGCGCTCGGCGCCCGCCTGGTTCATCGAGATCGTGTTGCCGACCGCGGCGATCGCGGCGCTGATTATCGTCTGGGAAGCCGTCTGCCAGGTCTTTGGCATCCCCTCCTATATCATCCCGGCGCCGTCGGCGATCTGGAAGGAGACGAGCGCGCTGCCGGGCAACGTCGCCTGGCACACGCTGATCACCGGCAAAACCGTGCTGCTCGGCTTTCTCGTCTCGGTCCTCGTCAGCCTGCCGCTCGCCGTACTTCTCACCTCTTCGCGCCTGGTCGCGGGCGCCGTCTATCCATTGCTGGTGCTGACGCAGGCCATCCCCAAGGTGGCCTTGGCGCCGATCCTTGTCGTCGTGCTCGGCACCAGCGAGCTGCCGCGGGTGGTCGTCACCTTTCTCGTCGCCTTCTTCCCGCTCGTGCTGTCGGTCGCCTCGGGGCTGGTGTCGGTGCCGCCGGACCTGATCGAGCTCGGCCGTGCCTGCCGGGCCAACCGCTGGACCGAACTGTGGCGCATCCGCTTGCCCTATGCCGTGCCCTTCGTCTTCAGCGGCCTCAAGGCGGCCATCGCCCTGGCGGTGGTTGGTGCCGTCGTGGCCGAATTCGTCAACGCCGATGCCGGGCTCGGTTACCTGATCCAAACCTCCACCGCATTTTTCAAGGTGCAGCTTGCCTGGGGCGCCCTGATCATTCTTTCGATCATGGGGATCGTGCTGTTTCAGCTGATCGTCGCGATCGAGCGCATCTTCTTTCCTTGGTCGCCCGGCATCGACAAACCGACCCTTTAAAAAGGAGCACTTTATGGCGAATGAGCCCATGAGCATCGTGCGCAACGGCCGCGTGCTCGACATCCATGGCCACCGGGCGCCGCCGGCCGATATCCTGATTGCCGGCGACACCATTGCCGAGGTCGGCGCAGCGGGCCTCGCCGCACCGGATGATGCGGTTCTGATCGATGCCAGCGAACGGCTGATCCACCCGGGCCTCATCAACGCCCACACCCACGGTCACGGTAATCTGAGCAAGGGGATGGGCGATCGCTGGACGCTCGAGCTCCTGCTCACGGCCGCGCCCTGGATCAGCGGCAACCGCGCAGCCGAGGACAAGTATCTTTCGACCTACATCGGCGCCCTGGAAATGCTGCTCAAGGGTTGCACCGCCTGCTACGACCTGACCGTTGAGTTCCCGCAACCGACGTCGGAGGGCCTCGGCGCTTGCGCCAAGGCCTATGCCGATGCCGGCCTGCGGGCGGTGGTGGCGCCGATGGTCGCCAACCTCTCCTTCTACGAGGCCATCCCCGGCCTGATCGACATCCTCCCAGCCGGTTTGCAAAAGGATGTCGAGCGACTGAAGCTCGCCCCCTACGAGGCAAGTATCGCCGCCATGCGCCAGGTGCTCTCCGACTGGCATTTCGATCGCGAGTTCGTCCGTCCGGCGGTCGCCCCCACCATCCCGCATCATTGCAGTGACGAGTTCATGCTTGCCTGCGCCAAGCTGGCGCGCGAATTCGGCGTCGGCCTGCATACGCACGTGCAGGAATCCAAGGCGCAAGTGATCGTCGGCCTCAAGAAATACGGCAAGACGCCGACGGCGCACCTGCAGGACCTGGGACTGATCGGCCCCGACTTCGTCGCCGCGCACGGGGTTTGGCTCGACGCCGACGACATTCAACGGCTTGCCGACCACGGCGCCTCCGTGGCGCACAATCCCGGCAGCAACATGCTATTGGGCAACGGCATTGCCGCGGTGCGCACCATGCTGGACCGGAAGCTCAACGTCGGCATCGGCACGGATGGGGCGTCCTGTTGCGACAATCAAAACATGTACGAATCTCTCCGCGTTGCCGCCTACGGCGCCAACGCCAAAGGGCCCGACACCGATCGCTGGCTCAGGAGCGAGGAGATCCTCGCGGCGGCCACGGTCGGCAGCGCCCGGGCGCTGGGCTTTGCCGACAAACTCGGCAGGATCGCCAAGGGCTATAAGGCCGACCTGGTGTTCCTTGATCTCGCCCACCTCAACTGGATCCCCTGCAACGACCCCACCAACCAGCTGGTCCACACCGAAGACGGCAGTGCCGTCAATTCCGTCATGGTTGGCGGCAAAATGCGGGTTGCGAACCGTCGATTGATCGGCGTCGACCTTTCGGCCCTGGGCAAACGCGCCGAAGCCACGCGCGAGCGCTTGGCGGCGCTGAACGCCGGCAACAAGGCCCTGTTCGAACGTCTGCAGGGTCTCGTCAACGGCTTCTGTCCCGGGCTCGCCAAGACGCCCTACCACATCGACCACTTCGCCGGCGCCCACCACGCCCATTGAGGCCGCAAGGCTCGTGGCCGGGCGCCGACCGAAGCTCACCCGGCAGCCGGCTCGCAACCCGTGCCGTGCCGCCCCGGCGCCAGGCTCAGGTGAGCGATGATCGGGTGCGCAGCAGGCAGGCCAGCGGCACGGCGAGCGCGGCCGTCCAGGCCATTACGTGGAAGGCGTTGACGTAGCCGATCATTGCCGCTTGCCGCTGCAGCTCGTTGGCGACCTGCATCAGGCCGCTGGCCGTGTCGAGGCTCCAGGGCGCGGGCAGACTGGGGTAGAGCAGCGTCTCGCGGTAGGGCGTCACGAACTCGGTCATGCGCGCGTAATTCATGGAGGTGGAGCGCACCAACACCATCACCACCAACGAGATGAACAGGCTGGAGCCGAAGTTGCGCATCATGGTGAAGACGGCGGCGCCCTCGGTGATCCGGTGGCGCGGCAGGGTGGCGAAGGCCAGCACCGTCATGGGCGTGAAGGCGACGCTTTGGCCGAGCCCCATCAGGTAGTGGCTCCAGAACAGGCCGAATTCGGTGACGTTAATATCGAACCCGGCCATCCAGAACCCGCCCGCGGCCTGGATTGCGAGCCCCATGCCGATCGCCGTCCTGGGGGCGATGCGCGTGAGCTGGGCGATGAAAAAAAAGGCCGTCCAGTTGCCAAGCCCGCGGGAGGCGAGCAGCAAGCCGATGGCGTTGTCGGGGTAGCCGCGCAGATCGTGCAGGAGACTTGGAAACAGCACCAGGGTCGTGAACGTCAGCATGCCCATGACGAAGGCGATCAGGGTGCCGACGGCGAAATTGCGATCGAGCAACAGGCGCGGATCGAGGAAGGGTCGCTCGGCGGTCAGGCAGTGGGCAACGAAGATCCACAGCGACAGCGCGCAAACAAGGGCGCAGATCACGATCTCCTGTGACTCGAACCAGTCGAGCCGTTGGCCGCGGTCGAAGATCAGTTGGGCGGCGACGACGGCGGCGGAAAGCGCGAGGAAGCCGGTCCAATCGAAGTGCACCTTTGTTCGCGCCGTGTGGTCGGCCAGCGCGAACCAGATGCAGATCAGCGCGCAGATGCCGGGTGGAACGATCATGAAGAAGGCCCAGCGCCAATTGTAGGCCTCGGTTGCGACGGCGCCGACGATGGGACCCGCCACGGGCCCGAACACGGCGCCCACGCCCCACATGACGATGGCAAACGCGTGCAGGTGCGGCGGGAAAGTGGCGAGCAAAATGGCTTGGCCCATGGGCATGATCGGCGCCCCGAACAATCCCTGGGCCACGCGCGCAAGGATCAGCGTCTCGAGGCTGTTGGCAAGGCCGCACAGGAAGGAGGAGACCGTGAAGCCCAGCACCGTGCCGAACATGAGGTTGCGCCAGCCGAAGCGGCTCGACAGCCAGCCGGTCATGGGCGTCGCCACGGCGGTGGCCACCAGGTTCAAGGTGATGACCCAGGCGATTTCGTCCTGGGTCGTCGACAACGTGCCGCGCACCTGCGGCAGTACCAGGTTGGCGAGCGTGATGGTCATGCCGAACAGCATGTTGGAGAGCTGCACCATCAGCAGGGTCAGCCACTGCTTGCCGCTGAGGCTGAGTATGCCGCCCTCGCCCGCCCTGCCGGTCATCCCGTCACGCACCTGCCGTTGCCAGCGGCGAGCTTCGGGCAGGCGGGTGGGGATGTCCATGTGGAAGTTGCCTACAAAGGCGCGGGGCTGGCGTGTTGCAAGCGCGATGCAAGGCTTGCGGCCCTGCCCCCCGAAATGCGCAAGAACCCTTGCTTGAGGGGACCCGGCGATGCAGTGTCGTGAGGACGCTGCGGGAGGCCAACGCCGGTTTCTCCGCCTTGGGGCTTTGCAATGAACGGAGTGCACCATGAGGACGAGGCGAGAGGTACTGGTCGGGACGGCAGCCATGCTCGCCCTGCCGGCGAAGGGAGGCGCGCAAGCAGAACCACCCAAGCCGAAACAGCTGGTCATCAACGCCTCTGGCGGCTCCCAGATCGCCTCGCTGCGCCAGAACTATTTCAACGACTTTGAAAGGGAAACCGGGATCAAGATCGTCGATACCAGTCCGACCGATTTCGGCAAACTGCGCGCCATGGTCGAGAGCGGCAACGTGGTCTGGAACATCACCGAGATTGGCGGTCAAGACGGCTACCGCGTAACCCAGATGGGTCTGGCGGAACCGATCGATGCCAAAATCGTCGATCGCGGCAAGTTCCAGCCGCAGGCGCAGATGAGCCACGTCTTCTCACCCAGCTGCTACTCGACCGTAATCGCCTATCGGCCCGATGCTTTCCCCAAGGGAGCGCCGAAGTCATGGGCCGAGTTTTGGGACGTTGCCGCCTTCCCGGGCCCGCGCAGCCTGCGCAACCACCCGGTCGACAATCTCGAGGCGGCGCTGATGGCCGACGGCCTGCCAGCCGACAAGCTTTACCCGCTCAACGTCGATCGTGCCTTCAAGAAGCTCGATGCGATCCACAAACACATCAACGTCTGGTGGAGCACGGGGCAGCAGCCGGCGCAGTTGCTCGTCGACAAGGAAGTGGTGTTGGCGACCGGCTGGAACGGGCGGTTCTACGACCTCATTCGCAAGGAGGCACCGCTCGCAATGGAATGGAACGGCGGCGTCCTCAAACAGGGTAGCTGGGTGGTGCCGAAGGGCGCCAAGGACCAATACTGGTCGATGAAAGTGTTGGCGCTGATGAGCGATCCCAAGCGCCAAGCCGCCAATGCCGAGGTTCTCGGCTACTCCGGCATGCACTTGGAGGCCAACCAGTACGTGGCCGAAAAGATCCGCCCGCTGCTGCCGCTCTACCCTGACAACCTGAAAAAGCAGATTTGGCTCGACCAGGAGTGGTGGACCAAGAACGGCGCGGAAATGGGCGAGCGCTGGAACAAGTGGATGCTGTCCAAGGCATGATGCGCTTGCCCGCCGCCGCCACGCTTGCCCCCGGGCGCCGCCCAGCAACTCTCGCTGCGACCAAATGAGCGACGACCCGGTTCGGCCTGCGGCCGCTCAGGCCGGCCGCCTTGAGATCGACGGGGTGAGCAAAACCTTCGGCGACGTGGTCGCGCTTGCCGACGTCAGCCTTGGGGTCGGGGCCGGCGAGTTCGTCACCATCCTCGGCCCGAGCGGATCGGGCAAGACCACGCTGTTGAAAGTGATCGCCGGCTTCGAGACGGCGGAGACAGGCTCAATCCGGGTCGATGGTTCGGACGTCACGGACCTCGATCCGGCGCGGCGCAATATCGGCATGGTGTTCCAGAACTACGCCTTGTTTCCGCATCTGAGCGTCGCCCGCAACGTCGGCTATCCACTTGCCATGCGGGGCATGGCGAAAGGCGAGCTCGCCAGCAGGGTCGCCGACGCCTTGGAGATGGTCGAGCTCGGCGGCATGGCCGAGCGCCAGCCAAAGCAGCTTTCGGGAGGCCAGCAGCAGCGGGTGGCGCTCGCGCGCGCCACCGTTTTCCAGCCGCGCCTGCTGCTGCTCGATGAGCCGTTCGGCGCGCTGGATCGAAAGCTCCGCGACCAAATGCAATTGGAGGTCCGCCGTCTGCAGCGCCGTCTCGGCCTGACCACGCTCTTTATCACGCATGATCAGGAAGAAGCGCTGATCATGTCCGACCGCATCGCCGTCATGGCGAACGGGCGTTTGCAGCAGGTTGGGCCGCCACTGGAAATTTACGAGGCCCCGGCCAACCCCTTCATTGCCGATTTCATCGGCGAGTCCAATATTTTCTCGGGCCGCGTCGAGGCTGGCGGCGAGGGCGTGCTCAGCGTTCGCCTCGATGGCGGCGCCGCAATCCAAGTCCCGAGCCGGTTCGACCTCGCAGCGCGCGTCGGCCAGCGCGTTCGGGTGATGGTACGACCCGAGCGGTTCGTCGACCTCAATGTCGGCTCAGTGCCCGCGATGGTGAACAGGATCGACGGGCTGGTTGCAGAAAGCGCCTATGTCGGCGTTTCCGACAAGTACCGGATCGCCACCGCCGCCGGCCTGCAGGTGCTGGTGCGGCTGCCGAGCGGGCCAAGCAGCCGCCGCTACCGGCCGGGCGAGCGCATCTGCGCCGGCTTCCACGCCGCCGATGCGCGGCTGATCGAGGTTGAGTGACGGCGATGACCCTCGCGTCGGCAGCCTCCAGACCGCGCCCCGGCACCGCCCGCAAACGCGCGGGCGGCTTTGCCTTTGCGTTCGGCGGCCTGGCGCTGACCTTGCCCGCCCTGCTGTTGCTGTTGGGGCTGTTTGCGCTCCCGCTTGGCCGGCTGTTTGCCCTGAGCTTCGCGGGAGGCAGCCTCGAATGGTACGAAAAGGCCCTGACCGGCGGGCTTTACACCACAATCTTGCTTCGGACCTTCGAGATCGCGGCCATCGTCACGGCGTGCTGCCTGCTGATCGGCTATCCCGTGGCTTTCCTGCTGGCGACGACAACGCCGACCTGGCGGGCGATCGGCTTCGCCTTCGTCATGCTGCCGCTGTGGACCAGCGTGCTGGTGCGAACCTATGCCTGGATGGTGCTGCTCGGGCGCAATGGCATCATCAACCGATTGCTGATCGACACCGGTCTCATGGAGCAGCCGCTGCCGCTGCTAAACAGCAAAATGGCCGTTGTGCTTGGGATGGTGCACGTGATGCTGCCATTCATGATTCTGCCCATCTACAGCGCCGTGACGCGCATCGATCCCGATCTTGAGAAAGCGGCGCGCGGCCTTGGGGCTTCGACGCTGCGGGTGGTGACGACGATCTATCTTCCCCTGACTTTGCGCGGCATCGTTGCCGGGGTGACCTTGGTGTTCGTGGTCTCGCTCGGTTTCTACATTACGCCGGCGCTGCTCGGGGGCGGCAAGGTATTGATGTTCGCCATGGTGATCGAGCAGCAGGTCAGAGAATTCCTGGCCTGGAACTTTGCCGGCGCTCTGTCCGTCATCCTGCTGGTGGTCACGCTCTTGGCCTTCGGGGTATTGAACCAGGGCGTCGCCCGCCGTCTCGGCGACTGACATTTCAAGGGACAACGACGGCAATGCGCGGGCCAAAAAAACGACGTCCGGGGGGAGTGGGACGGATCCTGCTGCGCCTGACGAGCGGCGTTGTTTTTGCCTTCCTGATGCTACCGCTGCTGGTGCTGTTTCCCATCTCGTTCAGCTCCGGCAGCTACCTGCGCTTTCCCCCGCCCGGTTTTTCGCTCAAGTGGTATGCCCGCTACTTCGGGGATGTGGCGTGGATCGACGCCACCTATCGCAGCCTTGAGGTCGGCGCCGCCACGACCGCGTTGGCCTTGCTGCTCGGCATTCCGCTCGCCTTTGGCCTGGCGCGCGGGCGATTTCGCGGGCGCGCACTCATCGAGAATGGTATTTCCGCCCCGATCATTGTTCCCCACATCGTGCTGTCGATCGCGATCTACGGGCTGTTCTCGCGCCTGGGCCTGATCGGGGAGTGGTACGGGGTCGCGGTCGCTCATACCGTGCTGGCTCTCCCATTCGTTGTCATCGTGCTCCTGGCGGGCCTGCGCGATTTCGACGTCAATCTCGAGCTTGCCGCGCGTGGCCTTGGTGCTGGAAGGCTCGCGGCGGTGCGCACCGTCACGTTGCCGATGCTGGCACCCAGCGTCTATTCGGCTGCGTTCCTGGCGTTCATCACCTCGTTTGACGAGCTGGTGGTGGCCATGTTCATTTCCGGCGCCAACATGACGTTACCCAAGAAGATGTTCGACAACATCCTGAGCGAGATCGAACCCACCGTTGCCGCCGTCTCCGCCATTCAGATCGTTCTCATTTCGGCGCTGTTGCTGCTGGGAACCAGGTTACGCCGGCCGGCGGCCGCGGCGATGGTGCGATGATGCGACAGCTCCCAAGAGGCACGCAATGCGCAATCGTGACATCCTGCACCAGGACTTCAAGCCGTTGCCTTACTGGTGGGAGGCTTACCGGCCCGCTGCTGGCGATCTCCTCGAGGTGCCGCGCTCGGCGCGCGTGGTCATCATCGGGGCTGGCTATGCCGGGCTTGCCTGCGCCATCGAGCTGGCCGACGCCGGGGTGGACGCCTGCGTGCTCGAAGCGGCCGAGCTCGGCGCCGGCGCCAGCACGCGCAGCGGCGGCGGCGTCAGCGGTGGCGTGAACATCGGCAAGAGCTTTACCGGCAAGGTGCTGGCGCGTGATCCCGAGGTGGTGAAGACCATCTTGGCATCGGGCCAGGACGCCTTCAGCCTGATCGAGACCTTGATCGTGCGGGAACAGATCGACTGCTTCTGGGAGAAGAAGGGTCGCTTCGTCGGCGCCTGGACCCCGAAGGACTACAGCTTTCAGGAGAGCCGCGTCGCCGCCTTAAACGCGGGCGCCAATTCGGGCGCCTACATGGTGCCCAGGGAGCGCCAGCGCGAGGAGATGGCTTCGGATTACTACTACGGCGGCATGGTGGTGGAGCGCTCGGCCAAGCTGCACCCCGCGCTTTATTATAAAGGCCTGCTCGATGCGGCCCGCCGGCGCAAGATCACGATTTGTGCCAAGGCTGCGGCCGAACGCATCGACAAACAAGGCACCACGTGGCGCATCACCACCTCACGCGGTGCCGTCGAGGCTGGCGACCTCGTCATCGCCACCAACGGCTACACGGGCGGGGTGACACCACAACTCAAGCGACGCTTAATTCCCCTCGCCAGTCACATCATCGCCACGGAGGAGCTGCCGGCCGACCTCGCGCGCAGCTTGATCCCGAAGGGCCGCACGCTCGCCGATACCAAGCGCGTGCTGTGCTACTACCGCATGTCGCCCGACAACAGGCGCATGATCTTCGGCGGACGCGCGCGCTTCACGCCGGTAACGCCGGCGATCAGCGCGCCGATCCTGCACCGGTTCATGACGGATCGCTTTCCGCAGCTGCGAGGGATCCGCGTCACCCATGCCTGGACCGGCAACGTTGCTTTCACCTGGGATGCGCTGCCGCATACCGGTGTCATGGATGGCATGCACTATGCGCTGGGTTGCAACGGCAGCGGCGTCGCCATGATGACCTACCTCGGCCATCAGACGGCGCGGCGCATTGTCGGCGGCGCCAACGCCACGTGCGGCTTCGAGCTTGCGGAATTTCCGGATTTTCCGCTCTACAACGGCAGTCCAAACTGGGCGCTGCCGGCAATCGGCGCCTACTATCGTTTTCGCGACGGCTTAAGTCGCGCCGTGGCGCGCTACGCCTGAGGGCCGGGCGATCGGTGCCGAGCGTCAACCAGCGCCTGGCTCGCGGCGCAGCCCGCGATGTTGGCCGATCAGGGGCGGGTCGCAGGCCCCGCGCTGCGAACGGTGCACACGGCGGTATCGACCGGCCCCACGAAAGCCTCTAACGTTTGCCAGGCCGCCGCACGACCAAGGCACGCTGACCCAAATCTCGCGAGGCTCTGATGGCGTCTCACCCGTCTAACCGTCGTACCGTTCTCTCCGCGCTGCTCGTGGTGCCCACCGCCGAACTTGTGCAGGTTCGGTCTGTCGCGGCGCAGACCTCGAGCGCGCTCCCCCCGATCGTGCAGCCGCACGAGCAGACCAAGGCGGCGTACCTGGCGCGCGCCAGGGCTCTCAGGGACCAAGCGGTGAAGGAGGGGGATCAGGCCTATGGCGCCGTGGTCGTCCGCGAGGGCGCCATTGTGGGCGAAGGCCGGAACTATGTGATCTTGCAGAGCGATCCCACCGCTCATGCCGAGCTGCTAGCGGTGCGCGATGCCGCACGGCGCCTCAACAGGCGCGACCTCTCCGACTGCGATGTGTATTCGACGGCGACGCCCTGTCCCATGTGCCAGGGTGCACTCTATTGGGCCCGCGTCCGCCGCTATCACAACGAGGCCACACCCGAGGACGGGATCGCGCCGCGGCTTTCCTGCTAGCAGAGCCGCGCCGGGGGCAGGCCAGGCCATGGCAGGGGCGGGGACGGCGATGACCCCGATCATGCGGAGGTCGGGCGCGCAACCATAGCCAAACCCGGCTCAGCATCGCCCTGGTGCTGGTTTACTCGGTGCGCGCGTCGGCGGAGCCAATGGGGCGGCGGGCCGGTTGGGCGGCCCTGCAAAGCCGCAAAGTCGCGCGAGCCGAGCGCGGGGACGGGGGCGGCGGGCACGGGCAATTTGGGCGTTAACCGCTTTGCCGACCCGCCGCAAGCGGCCCTACAAGGCGGGCGATGTCTCATTTAGGATGGCGCGCCCTCGAGTTTTCCGCGCTTTGCCGTGGTAACCTGTATCCGAGGCGCTGATTGCCCGCGACGGAGTGCTGCTCATGCGCAAACTGGTTGGTCTCGGCTTGGGGGTTGCCTGTGCCGCGCTGTTGACGGCCGCGAGCCCGCATTCTGCCTTGGCCTGGTGCCAGGGCGGATACTTATACGACTACGCTTGCGCCTCCCCCGCCTATCGCTTTGCCCTTTCCCCTTGGGGCTACCGTTCCGCCTACCGGGTCGACGCAGCGGCGGCCTGGGGCTGGCGCCCATGGGCCGCGCGCGCTCCGGTATGGAGCGACCGGCGCGTGCGATGGCGGCGCCGGTAGCCGGCGAGCCGCCGGCCGCGCAAGCATGCGGTTTCGGCCGCCGAAGCCATGGCCGGTGCCAGCTTTTTTCGTTGACAGCGCCCGCCAATGAGATCGTCATGGGCGCAGCTCCGCGCTACGCTTGAGCGGTTGCCGCCGCCTCACCCCCAGCCGTTTTCCATCTCCCATTGCTGAAGCGCACCGACACCCGCCTCCTATTTGCTGGAGCCGACTACCGCCGCCTGTGGGCGATCGGCGGCCTGACCGGGCTTGCGCGGTGGCTTGAATTTGTCGCGGTCGCCATCTTCGCCTTCGAGCTGACGCGGTCTCCCGAGCTGGTGGCTCTCATCGCCGTGCTGCGCATGGTCCCCTATGTGCTGCTCGGCTTCCTGGTGGGAGCCGTGGCGGATGCAATCGACCGCAAGCATCTGCTGGTAGCGGGTTTTGCCATCATGGTGCTGGCGTCGGCAACGATGCTGCTGATCACGGCCAGCGGCGCCGCCAGCTACGCGGCGGCGGCGGCAATCGTGATGGTGTCGGGAGCCTTCTGGACCACCGACATGCCGGTACGCCGGCGCCTCCTGGTCGACGCGGTTCCGGTCGAAAGGGTGCCCGCCGCTCTGGGATTTGACAATGCCACGATGTATGCGACGCGGGCGCTGGGACCGCTGCTTGGCGGCGCCATCTACCAGGTGCTGGGAATTAGCGGCATCTATGCCTTGATCGCGTCGAGCTACCTCGTTTGCCTCGCCATGGCGGCGCGCGTCACCGTCTATGCCCAGACCCCGGCCATCGCACCCTCGCCGCGCAACCGACTGGGTTTTTTGCTGCCGCCGCGGCAGCTGGTGCTCGATCGGCGCTTCCAGATCATCATGGGCGTGACGCTCGTCTACAACCTTTGGTGCTGGCCATTCATCGGCATGGTCCCGGTCATAGGGCAGAAGGATTTCGCCCTGACCCCGGTCCTGGTCGGCGCCCTGTCGGCCTGCGACGGGCTCGGCGGCACCGTCGGCGCGATGGCCGTTGGGTTGCTGGCCGCGCCACGCACACTTTTTCGCTTTTATTACCTCGGCACGCTGGCCTGCCTCGCGCTGATGCTGGCATTGGCACTCAACCTGACCGTCGGGACCGCCGTCGTCATCCTGCTGATGATCGGCGTCGCCGCGGCCGCATTTTCATCGACCCAATACGCGCTGGTCTACAACATCGCGCCGCCGCACATGCGCGGCCGGGCCACGGGGCTGCTGTCGATTTTTATCGGCTCCTCGATGCTCGGCCATTGGCAGGCCGGGCTGTTGTTCGAGCGGCTCGGCTCCGTCACGGCCATGAAAGTGATGGGCTGCGAAGGCTTGGCGGCCATGCTGCTGCTGGCGGTCCTGTGGTGGCGCACGCCGCCGAGCGCTGGTGTGAACCGGTCAGATGCCGAGCCCTCAAACCCCGCGAACCGGTGACGCCAATGCGCAAGTGAAGGCCGATCGTTCGACCAAAGCGAGCCCAGCCGAAGGGCGCAGCCATCCTCGGCGCTACTCAACCGCATTTGCCGGTCTGCCGCCGTCGTTATTGCCGCCGTCTCGCATGCGGTATGCCAGCCGTGAAAACCTAAGCGGCCGAGGCCGGCTGCACCGCGCGGCCATGCAGGGCGGACGCGGCCCTGAGGTGCCGGCGACCCCTCGATAATCCGCGACGCTTACGGTTGCTTGCAAGAAGCAAGCAAGCTTCACCGCAGCGCCGCGCCTTGAAATTGTAATGAGATGCATTAGGTCAGGGCCACTATCGGCAACTGGCCGCTAGCTACCACCGGCTAGGGTGGGAGGCCCCGTGCGAGCAATCGCAGGCGGGGCTTTTGCATTTTGGGCCTGCCCTAAAAGAAAGGAATTTGTCAGATGAGACTTACGTCCGCCTGGGTCGAACAGACCCTCAGTCAATTCAACGCTCAGGTGCTTCCTGATGACCATCCAGCACTTCCCGACTTGAGCCGGATCTTTGGGGACCATACGTTTTTTCTCGACAACAGCGGCCTCAATATCGTGGAATCGACGGGAGACGCAGAGGAAGGAGAGATCGCCGCACGGGTCGTCAAAGTTGCCAGCTGGCGCGATGCAAACAAGACCGGCCTGCAGCCGCACGACCCAGAGCCCACCGAGGTGGTCGTCGCTCTCCACACCGATGCATTGAACTCCAAGCACTGACGCCGCCGGGACGTTGTGCAGCTTTCCGTAGGCGGTGTCCGCTGGGGTGCGCCAGCGGCCTGCGGATGGCGTCGGCGTGACGTCATGAGGCGCGCCCGAGTAATGCTGACGCGGCACGGATATTCATGAGGAGGGTGTCGAGGTGTTGCAAGGGTGGTTGGACCTCAATGGCCCGCTGTTTGGGCCCGTCCTCTATCTGTTCGAGTGCGTCAGATCATACCTCGAGGAGCGGGCTGAAGCCTTCGATACACGTTTCGGCACAGATACGGCAGCGCCGTTCTTTGGGCGTGAGCAAAAGCCAGCAACTCACTTTTACACGGCGACGACGGCTTCGCTCATCTACGAAATCCTCAACTCTATTCCGTTGCGGTCGAATACGTTCGCGTTTGTTGATATGGGATCAGGTAAAGGGCGGGCGTTGCTTGTCGCGTCGGAGTTCCCGTTTGCGAAGATTGTCGGCGTCGAACTCTCACCTCATTTGCACCGCATCGCAGGAGAAAACATCAAGCGATACCGCCCTGCATCCCAGCAGTGCACGGCATTCCATCTGCATTGCATGAATGTCGTCGATTACGTCTACGGCAAAGAGCCGGTTGTGCTGTTCCTCGCCGATCCTTTCGGGCGGGAGACCGTTGGCAGCGTAATTGCCAATTTGGAGGCGTCGCTGAGCGCAGCGCCTCGCGAAGCCTTTGTTGTATACATATACCCTCAATTTGAGGATTTGTTGCGGAACTCCCGCTGCTTTCGCAGGGTGAGGGAAGGCGGCCCGCGGTGGCAGCCCTGGAGCCGGTATGTGGTCTACGCGGCAGCAGCAGCCGAGGCCGGATAACGCGAAGTAGAAATCAAGCCAACCAGAGGTCTGGATTGCGACGACAGCTCCGGGCGCGTGTAGCTCGTGCTGACCGCACATCGGCATAGCCGACGAGGGATGCCCGGCCCAACTCTCAACTGCGACAGTGCCACCCGGCAGCGCAAATGAGACCAGCGCACGAGCGCATCGGCAGCAGATTGGGATGGGTCCGGGAAGCGGCCGAATGCCTTGCCAAACCGCACCAAGCAGCACATGCTTCCGCAACGATTGCCGACTGGCTAGATCGTCACCAAGTTCGCCAAATCAGGGAGGTTCGTCATGGCAATGATCAGTCGTCGCGCTTTTGTGACTGCGACTGCAGCTAGTGTCGCAACTCCCAACGTCGCGTGGGGGAAGGAATGTCCGGCAGCAGGCATGGACTGGATGACCATGTCGCTCGAGGCCCGCAATTTGGCTTATAACAATGGTGAGCATGTCGGACTCGACTACGCTCGGACCAAAACCGAAAGTTGGATTGCGGCATCCAAAGCTCTGCGCGAGCAGCGTTCAAAGCATCTCGATCTGCCTTATGCTCCAGGCGAGCGGACGAAGTGGGACCTCTATCCCGCCAACGACCCTAAGGCACCCTGCTTCGTTCACATTCATGGCGGTTATTGGCAGCGCAACAGCAAGGAAGTATTTGCCTGCCTCGCAGAAGGTCCGTTGGCCCGCGGCTGGTCAGCTGCACTGCCCGGATATACGCTCGCGCCGCAGGCGAGTTTGACGCAGATCACTAATGAGGTGAGAACGGCATTCGACTGGCTCAACGCAAATAGTGCAGAGCATGGAATCACGGGCCCCATCATAGTGACGGGCTGGTCGGCCGGCGGGCATCTCACAGCCTTTATATTGGAGCATCCGAAGGTGGCGGCGGGCTTGTCCATCTCCGGAGTTTTCGATCTCGCTGCACTTCGCGACTCCCCGCATGTCAACGACAAGGTCAAGTTGACCGAAAAGGAGATTGAAACCTTGTCTCCCATGCGCCGGCAGAGCGCCAACAAGCCGCTTGCCATTGCCTACGGCACTGGCGAATTGCCGGCGATGATCGCTAGCAGTCGTGATTACCACGGCTACCGGTCTCAGGCTCATCTTCCCGGCGATTTGGTTCCGATCTCCAATACGAATCACTACACGATTTTGGATCAGCTTAGGGTCCCCGACAGTGTCCTGACCCGCGCGGTCCTGCAGATGGCCGAATACAAAACCGCATGACGGATTGAGGGCCGGGTCGCCAAATGGAGCGTCGGCGGACCTCCGAGCGGATGCCGTAAACACGCATTGTGCCATAGGGTGACCGGCTAGTCACAGGGGAGCTGGCCATGATCGCGGTAAGCATCACAGTTATCTGGTTCATCTCGGTGTTGATGGCCGGCCGGATCGCGGCTAGCCGCGGACGGTCAATGAGGGCATGGCTGTGGTTTGCTGCTTTCTTTGGGCCCCTTGCCACCTTGGTGGCATGGGCGCTTCCGGCCAAAGGGCGCCGAGCCGCGCTGGCGCCAACGGATACTGACTGCCGAAGCCCATGCGCCGCCGCATCATTTGGCTGATAGTCGGAGCGCCGCTGGCGTTGGTCGCTGTGGCGGCCGGGGCGACTGCTGCAGTGCCGACGCTACGCCACATCGCCGCGGGCTTGTGGAATGTGCCCGATCGCTTGCCGGCGCTACCTGACAATAGCCAGGTCCACTATCAACAAGGCGCCGAGGACTATGCGCGTGTCGTCGCAGCTATACTGCCGTCGGCCATTGCACGGATCGAGGCAGTGCATGGTCGACGCTTCGCCTATCCAGTGCCTGTTGGCATATATGTGACGCCGGAGGCGTATGAAACGGCAAATGGTCTAGGCTCCTCCCGGCCCGTCGGCGTCACGTTCTTCGGTCGAGTAAACCTGTCACCGGTTCTCTACGCGAGGCAACGTCAGCGCCTTCCAGCGATCCTCACGCACGAACTGTCTCACGCTCACCTCCAGGGCTGGATCGGCGGCATCGCATACGTCCGTCTGCCGAATTGGTTCAAGGAAGGCTTGGCGGTCATGGTGTCGGGGGGCGGTGGCGCCGAATTGGTCAGCGAAGAGGAAGCGCGAGCTGCAATTGAGCGTGGCGAGCTGATCATTATCAACGACACCGGAAGCCTGCAAAACTTGGTCGGCATCGCGTTGGCAAAAGAACCTGCAAAAACGGCGCCTTGGTATCCGATTGTGCTGGCCTACCGACAGGCCGGAATGTTCGTGAACTACCTTCGAGACTCAGATGGGCCAGCCTTTGACCGCATGATGAAAGCGATTCTAGAGGGCCGCGCATTTGCGGAAGCCGTGACGGTTGGTTACCACGCCGATGTGCAGTCCCTTTGGCAGGAGTTCGCACAGACAACGGTCGAACGAAAATGACCGCGGGTTGCTTGGCAAGCTGACCGCTAATGAGACCAAGGGCGCGCGCGTATTCCCCGCCCTAGCCGGCAGGAGCACGAGGGCGCGCCAAATGCCACGTGTAGGGCAATCCGAGGAAGGTCACGTGGCAGACGCAGCGAGGAAACCGCCAACATCAGATGCTGTTCCGTCAGCAATTGTGCCGGGCAAAAAAACGAAAGGGCCTCGGTAAGGCCATGATCCGACCGAGGCCAAGTTCGTCGCGGATCTGTGCAATCGTTGCACAGTGTCCCCAACCTATCGAGCGCCGCCTGAACCGCAACGCGCATTTTCCCCGTGGTAGTTTTCGGGTGGATAGCGCAACGCGTCGGAGCGCCGCGGAGGCGGCGCGATACCCAAGCGCGGGGCGCGGCAGCGGGCGCGGGTAAGGCCGTAAAGCGGCATGGAGGCCCCGCCTTGGCCATGCCCCTGAAGCGCACGCGAGCCTCAACCAGGGCAGCGGCGTTTGCCGTGGTCGGTTGTGAACTCCAGGGCCAGCCCAAGGCGCGCCTGATGCGCGCACGCGTGGGTCGACGCCAAAGCCTTGCGCCGGGTGCGGCCACATCATCAAAGGCCACAAGCCGGTATAACGGGTCCGATTGCTGCGTCCGAACCTGCGCCGCTTCCGAGGACGAATTAAAGCCGGCGCGCACACCTCAGGCAGGCATAAGTCTCTGGAAAAGGTGTTGATAGTGCAGCACCAATCCAGCGCCGTCGACGACGAGATCAGCTTCAAATCCTCGAGAGCGGCCAAGGTCGACGTAGCGTACTCGTGCAGGCCCTAGCCGATCATAGCGCTGCTTGGAACGCGCGACGGTCAGAGCCGGCCCATCGATAAAGGCCGTGTCAAGCGTGAGACTGAGACCCGGCGTTTCGGGGGTCCTTCGGATCGGGAAGGTATTGCAGAAGGGCGTGACCGACAGGTCCGGTTCCTCGGCGCCTTCCAGGTCTGGCCGCGGCTCGCCGTTCACCCGCCAGCCCGACCCGGCACGCTCCAAGTGGACGATGCCACGACCTTGCGAGTTCCACCGCTCGACGGTGACAAATTGCGCGCGCCAGTCGGCGTCGAGCCGCCAGCGATGGTCGAGGCGAAAGCCGCCGGCGTCGAGGCAGACCAGCGTGGACGTGGCCGTAATGCCGTCGGGCTCGATGGCAAGTTCTAAGCGTTCGAGGCCTTCAATGTCGGTCCGGCGCCAGAAAAGGATCGAAGTGCTCATCCTCGACTCCGCTGTTCAGTCTAGCGGCAGCTCTCCTGGACCGGTTCGTCAGCAGAGATATCCGCCCGTTCATTGCCTAGTTGGGTCGGAGCTGCGCATTTGTAATCCCCCTCGTGCAAATTCGTTGCCGCTTACGCCCGCGCTGGGACGACACGGGGTAAGCCCCGTGAACGGCATGACGCAGCCGGGCTAAAAAGCGCAGAGCACTGCAAGCGGTTTTGCAATACCTGCGTGATGCCCATGGACCCCAGGATATCCGAGACTGTCGGTCTTGCTTGTGCCAGGCCGAGATTAGGGGTGATACGGATCTGATCCGGCCCGGCTCAGGTTCCGCAGCCTGGCCGGCCGCATCCTGCGGGCAGGTGGCATCGCTCGGGGTGGCACCGGGGTCCCTACCCGGCGTTCTGCTCACGCCGGTTGAAGGCGGACGCCAACGTCCGGCGCAGCTCGGCGCGACCGCGCGAGAGGCGCGACATCACGGTGCCGATGGCCGTGCCCGTGGTCTTGGCGATTTCAAGGTAGGACAGGCCTTCCATTTCGCGCAGCACGATGACTTCGCGGTATTTGAGGGGAAGCTTGGCGAGCGCCGAGATTAAGTGTTGGCGCTCGCTCGCCGCGATCACCAGGGCTTCCGGGCTGGGGGTCGTTGCGGCAACGTCCTCGGCCCGGCGGCCCGTCGATGCCCAGACGTCCTCGCTAAGCAGGATGACATTGTTCGTGCGCCTTCTGCTTTCCAGCGCCGTCAGTGCGGCGTTGCGCACGATCATCAACAACCAGGCCTTGATGTCATCGCCCTTGAAGCCGGCAAAAGCGCGAAAGCCCCGCAGGAAAGCCTCCTGCACGACGTCTTCGGCTGCCTCTCGATTGCCCAGCATCCAGTAGGCCAGGTTGAAGGCGGCGGTCCGATGCGGCATGGCACGTCGCGCGAAATCGCCGGTCTCGCTCGGCCGAGAGCGTGGGTCGTCCATACGCGGGCTCGCTTGTGCAAGCGCGGGAGCAGATGGCGCGAGCTTGCCTCGCCGTTCGCCCGCGCAAAACTCTATCTCGCCATCGCTTGGCGTGGGACGAAGTCATTTAAACGCAATTGCGCTTCAAGTTCTTTCAACACCGCGCAGATCGTGTCAGGATGCGCGTTAGCTCACGCGCCAGCGCGTTCGCCAGGCGGGGATTTCTACTGCCCGGGCGGCCCTACCATTCGGCTCAGCGGAATCATCTGCACCATGATGCTCAGCCTTTCAGGACACAACAGGGAGCGTTTTGTAAGGGACCTGCGCGACCATAGAGAGGCGTTTTCGCTGAGTGACAAGGAGTATGCGGAGCGGATTTTAAAGGTTTCTCCGAACACGTTCCGGAAATGTCTCGACTCCTCGGCCCGAAGCCCGCTCGCGCTCAAACGCCATACCTTCGTCAGTATCTTTACGGGCTCCGGCCTGGACCCAAAGGCATACGGGCTGTCAATTGGTGTTCCGAGCCAGGCCTCGCCGCACGGCGGCTATAAGACCGGTGACTACCGCTTCCTCTGCGGCCGCTTTTTCCTGTATCGGCGGACGTTCCTGAGTGCTCGTCACATTACCCGCAGCATTCTCGAGATCGAGACCAGTGATGCCAAGGAATGTTTGGCCTTTCATGAGCTGCACTACTATGACTCCGAAAGTGGGGTGCGCGAGGAAATACACTACAGGGGCGATGTTTATTTGAATCAGGAGCGCAGCATCCTAAGCATGCCAGCATATTTCCAAGGACAGGTGCGGCTGACCCTGTTGCACATGCCGGAACGCCGAGGCGGGCGCGAAAGGCGCAAGATGCGCGGGGCGCTGCTGGCCTTCGGCATCCCCAAGGGTTACTGGCAACCAACGATATCGTCCGTCTACGTCGAAGGCCCGATCGATGACAAACGCGCAAATGCTAGGGAGTTGTGCAAAACGATTTGGGCCGAATCGGAAGAGTACCAGACCCTGTCGTCCGAGCTTGCACATACCGAGGAGCACGCTACCATCAACGTGCCCCTGCTTTGGTTCAAAACCCAGGGCAAGACGAATGTCTGACGAACCGATGGTATGAGATGTTACGGAAGCCACGTATCGCGGTCATCCTCGATGAGAATACGAGCGGCGATGCTAGCCGATACGAGGCTTCGAAGGGCTATTTTCGGGCGATTGTCGACGCCGGTGGCTTGCCGTTTGGCATTCCCTACCACAGCGATCTGATCGATGTCGTCGTCGACGAGTTCGAGGGCTTGCTCTGCGTCGGTGGCCGCTTCGCATACCCCGATTACTGGTATTTGCCGGGGCAATCATCCAAAGCTCCGCCCTCAGAGCGTCTTGCCGTCGAGCGGGCTATGCTCGAAGGCTATTTGCAGCGCGACAAACCGGTGCTCGGCATATGTGCGGGCATGCAGCTGCTCGCTTGCGTCAATGGTTGCCGGCTTTGCCCCGACCTGCGGGCGTCCTCACCGGCCATCCTCGAGCATGACAAACGCGACTACATGCACAACGTCACGATTACGCCGCACACCAGGCTTGCTGCCCTGCTGGAGCAAGGGAACCTGCTCGTCAATACCTTCCACCGCGAGGCAATCGAAGAACTGTCGCACACGGTCATCGCCAGCGCGCACTCGGATGATGGGGTCGTCGAGGCGATAGAGGTTCCATCCCACTCCTTCGCACTCGGGGTGCAGTGGCATCAGGAGCATTTCGCGGGCACGGATCATCCGGGCAATCGGGTGTTCGGCGGGCTGATCGAAGCCTGCATGCGCAAGCGTCAGGTCTGAACGGTCGCGAAGCGGATTCGGCCGCAATCGTCGCGCTTCGTCTCCTGTCACGAAATTTCTGTAAACCACTGGAATAAAGGCCGCCTTCTTAGAGTCTTGGCCATCAACTAAGGCATGCCCAGACGGGAGTTCGGCCATGGACCGACCCAGGTTCAAACGCGTCGAGGGACCAGCCGATGAGTTGCATCGCCGCTATCACGGCGGCGGCGTGGTCGAGGCGGTGTTCTGCCTCGTTGATGCCTGGTCCCAAGGGCGCTTGCAGCTTTGGCGCCGGTCGCCCGCGCCCAATGACAGATTCCTGAAGCTGCGGTTCGCCAGCGAGCTCCCAACCTTGAATGCCGGGCGCGACGGCCCCGGCTAACCCGACTTTGGGCATCGCACCTCATCTCTTTGACCCCGACGTCTACCTTGGCTCCCGTCCGGGAGCCGACGGCGCGCGTCGTGACCGGGGTAACGAGACGGCAAGCTTCACGGCCCCTCCTGGTCTGGTTTGGTTGGAGTTTTTTTTACGCGATCACGGCCGATGATCGGGAGGTTGGGGTCATTTCTCCCGGGAAGCGTGCGCGGGCGATTGCGCGCGTTGGCGTCGCGCCGGTTAAGGATCTTCGCTGCGAGCGGTGCGCGTGGCAGCCGGAATTGGACACGATTTACCTTGCCGGTGCGTTGACCTTGCCGGTGTGTGGCGGCGAGGCGCCGGCCCGGGACGCGCCGACGCCCATTCATTGCCGTGGCTGCGGCCGCGTTCAGGGGCAAGCTCAGCGGGCGCTTCCTTGATTGGTCGGCGATCGCCAAAGCCTAGCGCCCGGGCCGACCTAAACTTACGTATAAGGCCCCTTGTCCCCTTCGGTAGGGGCGATGAACGCAGGCGCAATCGCATTCGTGCACCGCTTCAGGGATAGTTGCCGGGCGCAATGAGCGTTGGCGTGGAGTGGCGGTCTCGGTGAATTGACCTACCTCCATCGGCAGCGGTCGCGCACCCCAAGTCTTGCGCATCGCGATACGCGTGAGAGACCAACCGCGCTTCGAGGCCTCGAATGTCAGCCAAGACCTACATCGCCAAGCACGTGCCCCCGACCCACGTGAGACGTAAGCGCTCGCAGCCCTATCTCAGCGAAGAGCTCTTCGGCGCAATGTCGCGCTACTTTTTCCACGTCAAACGCGGTCAAGTCACCGTGCTCGACCAAGATGGCATTGAACTGCCGAGCCTTGAGGACGCGGCGAGGGAGGCGATGCGACGGGCGCAGGAGCTTGCGGCAAGAGCCTCGGTGCAAGATATCGCCCTCAGTAGTCGGATGATTATCATCGCCGACAGCGAATGGCGCACCATGGTCGAAGTACCATTTTGACGGGCAAGCGCCCGAGCCAAATCGGGGTCGTCGCCAGCAAACATTTGGCGTCCTTATGCGTGACAAGTCGACGCGATCGCACGAACGAGCCCGGGCTTGTGAGATGCGCGAAAATCGGCGGCGGCCGGCAACTTCGAGGTTGGAGAGATTGCGCGAGAACAACGCGCAGGTAGGGAACGCCGAGTTGCGCCTGATGCTGCAACGCTCGTTCATCGAACGGCTGCAAGCGGCCCGGCGAGACACGACCGCGGCCGAGGAAACGCTTGAGGTCATGCGCAATCTGTTGTGCGAGCTTTATCAGGAGCGAACGGTTCTGCGGCGGCAGCTGGCAGGCCGGAGCCGACAAAACGGCGCAGCAGGCAAGCGCGAGGCGCCACGGCGAGGGACAAACGCCCAAAGGTCTCCGGCCTAACTTGTCTCCACCCTCACGGCTCGCAGTCGCCTGCGACCGATGGCCGGCCTTGCGTGCTCCGCATCTTAAAAACATGCTGCTCTTTGCAGGCTCGCCTGCTCGCGGCCGATGAGGTCGCCTCGCGGCTCGTCGGGCGAGCGGCGCCGTGCGGCTTAGGCCTTGCGATCAGGCGGCTGCGCGGCGCCGCTTAACCGGCGGCTGCAGTCAGCGGTTGTGGTCAGGCTTGACTAACCCATAACTCGATGGTTATACATCAATTCATAGCCACAGGGTTATTGATCTCGAAATGCCCAACGCCCACAATGTGCTCTTCAGAACGCTCGCCGATCCGACGCGACGGGCGATTTTCGAGCGCCTGTGCCGTGACGGCGAGCAGACGGTCAAGGCCCTGACGGCTCGAGCCGGGGTCTCACAACCGGCCGTCTCCAAGCATCTCGGGGTCTTAAAGCAGGCCGGACTGGTGCGCGATCGCCACGCCGGTCGCCAGACGCACTACAGCGCGCAGCTTGCTGCACTGGCCCCGCTGATCGATTGGACCAGCCAAATGGCCGGTTTTTGGCAAAGCCGGTTCGACAAACTCGAAGATCTCCTCAAAAGGATGGACCAATGAGCAAACCCGAGACGCGTTCCGTCGTTGTCGAACGAGAAATTCCATTTCCGCCGGAGAAGATATGGCGCGCGCTCACGCAACCACACCTTATCGATGAATGGCTCATGAAAAATGACTTCAAGCCTGTCGTGGGTCACCGTTTCGATTTTCGCGCCGACTGGGGCAGTGTTGACTGTAAGGTTCTGGCCATCGAGCCGAACAAGACGCTGTCGTACACGTGGGCAGCCTATGGCCTTGAAAGTGTCGTCACTTGGACCCTCACCCCGGCGGGCACGGGGACCCACCTGCGCATGGAGCAGTCGGGCTTCCGGTCGGATCAGCAACAGGCCTACCAAGGTGCCAAGTTCGGGTGGCAGCGGTTCTTGGCGAACCTGGAGCAGCTGTTGGCGCGGACAGATTGAAGCCGCCGGCACACGACAAGGCTTGCCCACCCCTAGCGGGCAAGCTTTGTCCCCTCATTTGCCAAGGTCGATCAGTTGGAGCGCACACAATGGCCGGCAAGACCTCCAAGACATCGGCGCAGGGCACCAAGCCGGACGGCGCCAAACCGGCCGCCGGGAGGGCGGCCAAACCGCGCGCGTCGGCATCGAAATCAAGGTCCCGCAAGCTCGCGAAGCCAACGCTCCTCGCAGGCGGCAACCCTCAGATCCCCAAGGCGGAAGGCGACGCCCCCGTGCAGGCCTACATCTCGGCCATGCCGGGCTGGAAGCGCACGGTCGGGCGGCGCCTCGATGCGCTCATCGTTGGCACCGTTTCCGGCGTGCGCAAGGCCGTCAAATGGAACTCGCCGCTTTACGGGATCGAGGGCCAGGGCTGGTTCCTCGCTATCCATACCTTCACAAACTACGTCAAAGTGGCTTTCTTCCGCGGCACGTCGCTCAGTCCCGTCCCTCCTGGCGAGTCCAAGAGCAAAAGTACGCGCTACCTTAACATCCACGCGGATGGTGAGTTCGACGAGGCTCAGCTCGCCGCCTGGGTGAAGCAGGCCAGCCAATTACCCGGCGAACGTCTGTGAGCGGTCACAGGGATGCCCCTGTTGGCAGCAAGATGCGATGATCACCAGATCGGGGCAGTGGACGCGCGAGCGAGCACAGCCACTCAGAAAGCAGAAACGACCATGAAGAAAACCACCGCAAGCATAACGGCGCGCAAGGGCGGTTCGACGCAAGCCCAGGCAGAAGGATCTCCCTCTCAGTTGATAGATGCGAGGATCAAGGAGCTCAGGGATTGGCGGGGCGAGACGCTCGCTCGAATCCGAAGCCTCATCAAACAAGCCGATCCCGACGTGGTCGAGGAGTGGAAATGGAGAGGGGTCCCCGTGTGGTCGCACGCGGGAATAATCTGCACCGGTGAGACGTACAAGACGGTCGTGAAGATGACCTTCGCCAAGGGCGCCTCGCTGGAGGACCCTGCGCGTCTTTTCAACTCCAGCCTCGAAGGCAACACCAGACGTGCCATCGATGTGCATGAAGGCGACAAGATCAATGAAGCAGCGTTGAAGGCGCTTATTCGCGCCGCCGTGGCGCTGAACACGTCGCGCCGCGCGAGCGCCCGCCCCAGCCGTGCTCAGAAAAAAGCAAACAGCGGCGCCTGAGGCATGTCGGGCATTAACCCAATGACCGGCTCGCTCGCCGGCCAAACCGGCGGTGCCCGGATGGAGGCCGCAGCTTTAGCGCCTGCGCCCTCGTCTGCAATGCGTTGCCGCTTTGCGTCAGCGAGGCTTTCACGGCTGCGCGCGCCGATCGGCTCCGCTCATTCGTTAGCCGAAGCCGGAGCCTTCAGCCCGCAATAGTTCGTCAACAGGCGACCGTCTCTGTCGGTTGATGTCGCGGGCTTGATCCACTCGCAGCCTTCGACGTTGATACACGCGAGCTGCGGCAGTCCCTTGCACTTGCTCGGCGTTTTTGGACCTGGCGCCTTGGCAATTTTCGCCGGCGGCGAGGATTTCTCGACGTTGGCCACGGTCGGCGGCGCAGGCGTCTCAACAACGGTCGCAGGCGGCGGAGTGATTGAGCCGACTGGACCTTGTTCGGGAGGATCCGATGCGCAAGCGGCCACAACCAATGCAGCCACGCCGACAAGCGAAAAATGACGATGCATAGCAAATCCCCCACGACCAAAATGCCGTGAAAGGACGGAAAACGCAACTGCTGTCGCCTTGATGGTGCCAGCGGCTTGGCTGCGATTGGCAAAAGCAATGGGGAGCCAAAAGCTTTGTCTCAAGAACGGCGACGGCAACCGACTGTTCGGGCATCGATAAGTCTGCGGTCGGGTGCTGACCGTTCCTGACCAGATCGGTGCCTCCCTGACTGGGAACCGCTTGCCCGCAAGGCTCGGCAAACGCAACGCTGGCCGCAAGCTACAGTCCCGTATAGATGAACCCGGCCCAGAAATAGGGATGCGCGTAGGGGCGCGCGATGGTTTTGCCGGCGGCGGTCGCCTTCCTGCCTGTTGTCTTCGTCTCCGTCGCGTCGGGCTTGAGCCATTCGACCAGGGCACTGTTGCGGGAGCGGCGAAGCCCGTCTGCACTGACGTCCCTCTCGATCTCGGCGAGCCGGCGGCGGTTGAGCCGACCGCGCGCGGCCGCCAGCTTCGCATAGGCGGCCAGCTCCTCGTTGTTTGCCTCCCGCAGCCAGGCTTGCGCTCGGCGTAGCGCCGTGGGTGGGGAGAGACCGCCGCCCAAGTGCAGCTCGTAGAACCTGGCGATCAACAGCGCCGTTGCCGCATCCGAAACCGGCCAAAGGGTGCCAAGCACTCCAGCAGCCCCGAGGGTGATAAAGGCGCCGGGCAGGCCGACGAACTCGTCGGGGCTGCTGCGGATGTCATAAAGCCCCGTCTCGCAGGCCGAGAGCACGACTAGTCGCGGCCGACCGAGCCCATCCGTCTCCAACAGCCGACCGACAGTCAGCGGTGCCATGTCGTGCAGCACGAGTGCCGAGCTGCGCGCATCCTCCCATGAGAAGCTCCCATGCGAAGCAAAGTGCCAGTAGGAGCTCCCTTTAAGCGCGCCCAGCACGGCCTCGGGCGTCGCCGCAGCCTCCCGCAGCACGACGCGCGCCTTGATCGCAAAGTGCGAGGCGACAATCTCGCCTTCGTTCTCCGTGCCCGGCAGGTCGCCGGTCGGGTTGACGATTGCCGCAAGCGTTGCCGGGCCCGCCTTGGCCGCAGCGTCGTTGGCGACCGCAAGCGCCTCCAGGCTTGGTGCATAGACAATTTCGTAGTCATCGATAAAGCGTCGCTTGCTGGCGGGATCCTGCGCCAGTCCCAAAGGAAGAATTCCGAGCCAGCCCGACGGCAACCAGATCACCCGCGTGCCGGACCGCAAACCCTGTTCTTTCAAGACGGCGTGCAACCGCCCCGCAAACAGGCGCCACAGTTCTGGCCCGAGGCCGTCAATGGCGCCCGTCCACTCCGGCCAGCGGCCGGCCCGCTCCTCGCCGTCCAGGTAATTGATGAAATAGGCAGCGATCCAGCCGGCGGGTTTGCCGGCCTCCGTACCGATGAGCACTCCGGCCAGCCGCTCCGGCGTCAGGTCCGGGAGATCGACGACGCTCGCGCGTGTACCGTCTGCCGTCGCGGTCACCACCACGAGCTTGCCGCCAAACGCGGTGACGATCGGCATCACTACGGCGCCGCCCTCTTGCCCGAGCAGCTTGCGTACCCGCGCGATCGTGGTCTCGGCCTTGCCATCCCCGCGCGGTGCGCCGCTGGTGACGAGCTGCAGCAGCGCCAGCCGGGAGGCGGCGAGCTTCTCGAGCGCCGCGGCTCGTTCCACGCCGCGCGCGGTATCGATGGCCTGCTGCTCGGCGCGAATGGCGGTACGCAGTTCATCGAGGCGTCGGCGCGCATCAGCGGGCAAATCGAGGGCCTGCAGTTTCATGGCGACGGCCAACAGCCGAGCTCGGCCTTCGTTTGCAAGCTCGAGAGCGCCGTCGACCTCCCCGCGCTGCACGGCTGCAAAAGCCGCCTCTGCGAACAACGGCCCTGCCTCGGCAATAAGGGCGCGCGTCTCGGTCTCCTCCAGTCCCTGGCCGAAAAGCAGCAGGAAAGCCTCGCGTGCGCTCGCATGCACGCGCCCCGCCTTTTGCCACTCCTTCGCCTCCATGAGATTGCGCGCCAGGGTCCGCGCCGTTTCCATGTGCTGGAGCGGCAAGGCATCCCGCGTGAATACTGAGAGGGCGGCCTCGTAGGCGGCAATGGCCGTGGCCCGGTTTTCGCCCGGCTCGCCCCGGATCCGCTCTGCGAGCACGTCGCCGGTCCCGCGCTGGGCCGTCGCCCACTCGCGCGGATACGCCTCGCGGCTAAAGACCGTGAGCGCCGCTTGCAGATGGGCCATGGCCGTCTCTTGGTTATCCGCGCGATCACCGCCGAGGCGATTGAGATAGGCATTGGCAAGGTTGTTCTGGGTGTAGGCCCATTCCAAGGGCGCGGTATCGCGGGCAAGCACGGCGAGCGCCGCCTCGAAGTGCCGAATTGCGTTCTCGCGGTTTTCGGCGCGCTCGCCCTGCACGCGCGAGCGATAAGCGATGCCCAGGTTGTTCTGCACTTGCCCCCATAGGGTAGAGTCTGCTTCGCGTGTGAAGACGGTCAGGGCGGCCTCGAATAGGGCGATCGCCCTCTCCAGGTTGTCACCAGGCTCACCCCGGATCCTGTTCCAGTAGGCGATGCCGAGGTTGTTCTGCAGCTGTGCCCATTCCCGCGCCTCCCCATCACGGGTGAACACCGTCAAGGCCGCCTCAAAATGCGCGATCGCCTCCTCCTGGTTGTCGGCGCGCTCGCCGCGAATGCGCCCCCAGTGGGCGATGCCGAGGCTGTTGTGGACCCTCGCCCAGTCCTGCGCGTTGGCCTCGCGTGTGCGAATTCCCAGCGCCACTTTGAGATGACTGATTGCGCTCTCGAGATTGTCAGCCCGAACCCCACGCGGGCGCATCACGTAGGCACTGCCGACGACGAACCCAAGCTCGGCTCGCACTTGCTCCCGCGGCTCCGCCAGCGGCCAGGGCGTGAGTGCGCTCTCGCGCGCCACGAGCTCCTCTCCCACGGAGATTTTCTCCTCAAGATCCTGGGATTGTCGCCAAATCTGCAGGCGATCGGCGAACTCGACGGTTTTGCTCGGATCGTCGGCTTGCTGGGCGGAGACCTCGCCCACCGCAAGCAGCAGGATCAGCAGCGTATGCTGGAGGATATGAAGGTGGCGCACGTCCGTGCTCCCGAATGCTGCGCGGCCAGCGCGCACTGGGCGCGCAAGGCCCGCCAGCTGACCAGGAGCAAGACAATGCGGCGATCGTGAGGATCTGGCCGGGATCGATTGCTAGGCTGCCGATCGGCCGGCATCGACAGCGTCGTCGTGCCGCCGGTTTTTCGGTTCGGCTTTTTTCTTTCTCGCGGGATACAAAGGGTCTGTTCGCGCTGAGCGCCGGCTCAACAGTTGCGGTTTACGTGCGCGGTCTAAAGCAACGACCGCAGGTCCTGAACCGTTTTTTGCGCATCGCTTATGAAAGTCTAAGACCTCCAGATGCGGGCAAAGGTCAAAGCCGGCGTGGCGGAGACCGACTGCGGATGGGCGCGAGCCCAGCGTGATAAGGCTCGCTTTCCCTTGCTTGGCGCCCCGCCGTGCCCGGCATGCAAGTTTGGGCTGCGGGCGGAAAAGCGCCAGCAATTCAACGCCACCCTCACGCCGGTTGAGCTTTGGGTCTTGTGCCTGGCGGCCGGCTGGCCTTTTGCTATGGTTTGCCGGCAAAGTCCGCCCGGGTCGGCTTGCAGCGTGGCAGCCGATGAGAACAAACCCGATCGGTGGCTGGCATCGCCGGCAAAATGCTAAGGGTGGTCATGCCAGACAATCCCTATTTTCCACGCCTGTTTTCTCCCCTCCAAGTCGGGGCACGGACGCTGCGCAATCGCGTGGTGCTGTCGGCGACACTCACCAACTATGGCGCGCACCACCGCGTCACAGAGCGCTGGACCATTTTCCTCGCCGAGCGCGCCAAGGGCGGTTGCGGAGCCATTGTCACCGAGGTCATCGCCGTCGATCCGGCGGCACTCGCGCAGGGCGCGATCGTGGCCGGCTATGAGCCTCATAATGAAGAGGGTTTCAAGCGTACCGCGGCGGCGGTTGAGACTGCGGGTGCGCTTCTGATCGGGCAACTATGGCACCCGGGACGTCAGCAACTGTGGAGCCCGGTGTGGTCACCAAACGGCATTTCGGATCAACCTGACGCCTATAGCTGGACCGTGCCCCATGTCATGTCGACGGAGGAATTGCGCCGCCTCGTCGATGCGTTTGTGGCCGTCGCGCGGCGCCTGCAGCGCTGCGGCTTTGCTGGCGTCGAGCTTCACGGTGCCCATGGCTATCTGCTATCGCAGATCCTGTCTCCCTGGTCGAACCAGCGTTCCGACCGCTATGGGGGTTCGCTGCAAAATCGCCTGCGCTTCGTTGCAGAGGTGTGCGCCGCGATTCGGGCGTCGTGCGGCACCCAATTCGTGATCGGCCTCAAGATGCCGGGCGACGAGGGCGTCGAAGGTGGCATCGACCCCGACGAGGCGGCGCGCATTACCGCCGCGCTCGTTGCTCACGGCAGCCTCGACTATTTCGCCTATAGCCAGGGCAATTTTACCAACAGCTTGGAAAACCACGTGCCGGACATGCATTTCCGGCCTGCACCCTTCCTTCACCTTCACAAGGGCATCCGGCCCGCCGCCGGCGGCAAACCCGTCATGGCAGTTGGGCGGATCGCAACGCCGGAGCAAGCCGAAGCCGCGCTTGCCGACGGCGCCGGCGATTTGGTCGCCATGACGCGCGCACTGATCGCGGATGCGGATTGGCCAAACAAGGCACGCGAGGGCCGTGGCAAGGATATTCGGCCGTCAAGCTTCGATAACTTCGCCTGGGGAGAGGTACATCTCGGCAAGCCCCTGGCCGAGGCTCACAATCCGCAGCTCGGTGTCAGGGGCGAATCCAACTGGCGGCCGGCCGGCGCCGCCAAGCGGAAGCGCGTGGTTGTGGTGGGTGCCGGCCCGGCAGGCCTGCAGGCGGCGCGCGTGGCGGCGCAGCGCGGCCACGACGTCACCCTGCTGAGCGCATCGCAACAGTTGGGCGGCAAGCTGCGCTGGGAGGCCGGACTGCCAGGCCGGCAGGACTATGATCAGGTGTTGTCTTGGATGCAGCACCAGCTTCGCCACAGCTTGGCAAAGATTGAACTTGGCGAGGTGGCAACGCTCCAGGACATCCTGGCCGTCGAGCCGGCGGCCGTGATCCTTGCGACCGGCTCGAATTCGCGCTCGCTGGCGGGGTTCGATGGCGGTGCCTCGGTTCGCGACTGGGATGCCAAGCGGACCGAGGTTCGCTGCGACGGGATCGCGGTTCTATTCGACATGGACCACAGCGCCGCGACCTACGCCGTGGCGGACGCAGTGGCGGCCCGCTACCGAAAACTCGTCCTTCTCACCCCACGCCCGCAGATCGCTCGCAACGTCAATTACTGCAGCGCCATCGGCGTTCACCGCCGGCTCTATGAGGCCGATGCCGAGATCATCGTGGCGGCCGAGCCGCTTTCCCTTGCCGGCGGCGTGCTGAGGTGGCGCAATGTCTTCACGGGGCGGGTGCGTGTAATCGACAACGTTGCTTTATTTCTTTGGTCGACGCCACGCATCGCCAACGACGGGCTGGCCGAGCCGTTGCGCCGGGCCGGCGTCGATACGCGGTTAGTCGGCGACTGCGTGGCGCCGCGCAATCTCGTCTGCGCCATCCACGAAGGCGAAGCCGCCGCCATGGCCATTTGAGGTCGCGAGCGTGCTGGCGCCTTGCAAAAGCAAGGGCTTTGGCTCGGCAAGGTTGTGTGCAATGGGGTGTCTGCGGTCCGCCAGGCGCTCGCGAACAACAACCTACTGTGAGGTCAACCAGCGCCACCCGTGTCGCCCGTCCTCAGAGCATAAGTGGCCTTGCTTCAGGCCTCGGGCCTGTGCCTGACCGGCCGGCGCGCTATTGCGTGATGACGCGCCGCAGGGCCCTCTTCAGCGCCTCCAATTCGAAGGGCTTTTGCAGGATGGGGCCACCTTGCAGCGATTGCGGCAGGATGCTTTCGCCGTAGCCAGTGGCGAAAATAAAGCGCATGCCGCGCACTGCTAATGCCTCGGCGATGGGAAAAGTCTGTTTGCCGTTTAAATTGACATCGAGCAATGCCACGTCGAATGCGGGGCCGTTCGTTGCCCGCTTGAGAGCATCGTCGAACCTGGCAACGGTGCCAACCACCGTGCAGCCTAGATCCTGCAGCATATCCTCCATCAGCATGGAGACCATCGATTCATCCTCGACCACCAGGACCCTCAGACCCTGCAGGTCGATGGTCCCGGCGCCCGAGGCTTGTGCTTGCGGTTGTGCCATTATCTTCCACCGACCTCTATGAGCGGCGCGCGGATCGAGCACACGACGCCCGAGCTCGGGAAGGCGAGGCTTACCGCACCACCGAGATCTTGCGTCAGTCCCTGCTCGATCAGTCTGCTGCCAAATCCTCGTTTGCCGGGTGAGGCCACCTGCGGACCACCCGTTTCGATCCAGCGAAGCGCGAATTGCCCGTCCTCGCCAACGCTCCAATCCACCGCAACCGCGCCGTTCGCGTTTGAAAATGCTCCGTACTTGACGGCATTGGTTGCCAGCTCGTGCAGCGCCATGGACAAGGCAAGGGCGGCCTTCGGCCGCAGCCTGATTTCCGGGCCGCCAAACCGCAGCCGACGTTCGCTGCCGTTGCTGGCATGGGGAGCCAGCGATTCCGCGACGATTTTGCGCAAGCTCGCCCCTTCCCAATGCTCGCGCGTGAGGATGTCATGGGCTTTCGACAGCGCCACGATCCTGGCATCGAACACCCTCTGGCCTTCGCGCAAATTCGGGGCGTTGCGCAGGGACTGGCGCGCCACCGATTGGATGGTGGCGAGCGTGTTCTTGACCCGATGGTTGAGTTCGTTCACGAGCAGGGTTAGCCGCTCTCGCGTGGATACTTGGTTCGAGATATCGCGAAAATAACAGACGACGCCGAAACGGCCGTCGGGTTGCTGGATGCGGTGGACCTGCCACTCATAGACTTCGACCACGCCGCTGTCGCGCCGCTGTTCCACCCGCTCCGGCATGATGAAGGGTTCGCCGGTCTCAAGCGTGTGCCGGAACACGCGCGTCAGCTCTTCGGCGTACTCCCTGGGCCAAAGGATGGCGATCACCTCGGCGAAGTCCCGACCAATAAGGTTGGGTACGACGCCAAACACCCTGGCGGCTGTTGGATTCACCTCCCGAATCTTGAAATCGGCATCGACCAGATAAACGCCGAGCGGTGCCTGGTTCAGCAGGGTGGCAAACTGCGCGGTGCGGTGCTGCAGGTCGATTTCCTGGCGTTTTCGCTCCGTGACATCGCGCGTGGTGCCGGCGACGGCCTCCACTTCCCCGTCCGGACCGAATACCGGCACGAAGATGTAGTCATAGGTACGTCGACCCAGCGTGCCGGAGAATGGTACCTCGCCCCGGATGGGCTTCTTGGTTGCGACCACCGTGTCGATTTCGCGATCGTGCCTGTGTGCATGCCATGGCTCATAGCCGAGTTCGAGGCAGGTCTTGCCGATCGCTTGGATCCAGGTTTTGCCCCACATGGCGAGCAAAGCGTTGTTGGCGTAAATGAATTGGTGGGCTCGGTTGAACACGTAGACGAGGTCGGGCGTATTGGAGAGCACCGTCTCGTAGAGGCGGCGCTGTTGATCCGACCGAGCGGCGAGCGCAAGAACCTCCTGCTCCGCGCGCTTGCGCTCCGTCACATCCATGGCCGCGCCGAACCACTCGACGATCTCGCCGTCGCTATCGAGCAGTGGTATCGCGCGAGATAGGGTCCAACCTGCACTGCCATCGACCCGGCGTACGCGGTGCTCGAGCTGGAACAAACTCTTGCCGGCAATCGCCTCGTTGATGGCCTGGAGCACGAACGGTCGATCTTCGGGAAAGATGTAGGTCTCAAGCCACGACGAGCTTGGATTGGTGGTGTCTGGAATGAAGTCCTGGCCAAGCAGATAGAGCATCTTCATCCAGTCCGGGCTCATCCGGTAGACGATGGTAGAGCTTGCGGTCACCAGGGCCCGGAACCGCCGCTCGCTTTCGCGCAAGGCGGCCGTTGCCTCCTTGCGCACGCGCGCAAGCTCGAGGTTGGCGCTGACCCGCGCTATCAACTCGCGGGCCGAGAACGGCTTGACGAGATAGTCGGTGGCGCCGGCTTTGAGGCCCTCGACTCGGCTTTCCTCGCCGGCCCGCGCCGAAAGCAGGATCACGGGCAGATCCTGCAAACTCTTGTCGGCACGGATCGCCTCAAGCAGCTGAAACCCATCCATTTTCGGCATCATGACGTCGGCCAAAACCAGGCTCGGCCGCCGCTCCCGTATCTGCCTGAGCGCCGCTTCGCCGTCGGCCACGGTCATTACCTCGCAGGCCTGACCGAGCAGCCGCCGGATATAAAGACGCATGTCGGCGTTGTCGTCGGCGACCAGGACGCCGCCCGCTGGGCTCGGCGGCACCGGCAGCCCAGCAAGCTCAACGTCGTCGCTCAGCTCGCCGCTGAGATCCGTATCCGGGAGCCAACGTAATGCCTCCTGCACGAAGGCTTCCGCACCCACCGACGTTGAGGGTTGGCTTGATGGGGCGGCGAGGCGGTCGTTTGGCAAGTGGGCGTGGCCGAGCGGCACCGACACGGTAAAGGTCGTGCCGCGGTCAACCCTGCTTTCCACGGCGATGCTGCCAGCGTGCAGTTTGACGAGCTCCTGCACCAGGGCAAGGCCGATGCCGCTGCCCTCGTGCGTTCGGCTCCTTTGACCTTCGATCCGGTGGAAACGCTCAAACAACAGCGGCACTTCCGCCGCGGGAATACCGACACCCGTATCGCTGACCGTCAGCCGCGCCGAGCCGTCGAGCTCTCGCAGGCTGACGCTGATGCAGCCCTCAAAGGTAAACTTGAAGGCATTCGAGATAAGATTGAGGACGATTTTCTCCCACATGTCGCGATCGACGTAAGCCGGCGTGGGCAATGGCGGGCAATCCACTTCCAGCGCCAGACTGGCGCGCTCGCTGGCAGACGCAAAGTTGCTGGCAAGCTCGGCGGTGAGCGCGGCGAGGTCAGTGGCGATGTAGGTTGCTTGCGCCCGCCCCGCTTCAATGCGCGAAAAATCCAGGAGCGAGTTGACAAGCTTGAGAAGCCGCAGGGAGTTTCGGTGCACGAGGTCGAGCTGCTCGGGGTTCAAGCCCTGCTTTCTCTTCTGCGCGTCGCTCAAGGGGCCAATGATCAAGCTCAGCGGCGTGCGGAACTCGTGGCTAACGTTGGAGAAGAATACGGTCTTGGCACGGTCGATCTCGGCAAGCGCCTCGGCGCGCTTGCGCTCTTGCTCGTAGGCGCGCGCCGTCGTGATGCTGGCGGCGATCTGCGCTCCCACCAAGTCAAGAAAGCCACAATATTGGTCATCGAGCCGCAACCTTGGGCTGACGCCGGCAACCAGGAAGCCCGCGAGCTGGTTGGGGAGGCTCGATTTGATCGGCAGTACAACGGCCCGGTCGGGAGGGTCCGACCACGGTCCTGCCGGCACGCAGATGAGCGCCGCAGCCAGACCTTCGATGACGGTCGCAACCTTGGTTGCGGCGACCTGTGAGAACCGCCAAACGTCCTGCCTGCCGCCCAGCTCGAGCGCTTTTATGGCGACGCTCGAAGCATCGACACCCGAACTCGCTGCTAGCTGCGCCTCCGGTCCGCAGGCGTTGAGCAGGTAGAGAAGGGCGAACGGGATGTCCTTGCTGTGGGGCTCCAGCGCGCGCGCCGCAATGGCGCACGCGTCCTCGGGCGAGCGAGCCTCGCCGGCGTGTGCGCCCAGATCCCGCAGCACCGTGATCCGTCGTTCGCCAACGATCTTCTCGGTGATCTCGTGCACGGTGGCGAGGACGCCGCCAATTCCTCTTGGTGCCGTATCGTCGGGCACTGGGCTATAGGCGATCGTGAAGTGCGTCTCCTCGGTGAAGCCGTGTCGATTCACCTCGAGCAGAATGTCGTCCATCCAGGTTGCCGGGCCGCCGTTGAAGGGGGCATCGATCAGCGGCCGCAGAATGTGATCGATCTCGGCCCACACCTCGCGGAAGGGCAGGCCCAGGGCACTCGGATGCTTGGTTCCCAGAATAGGACGGTAGGCATCGTTGTAGATGGAGACGTAGTCCGGTCCCCACCACAGCAGGAGTGGAAAGCGATTAACGATCAGAAAGTCGACCATCGTCTTGAGGGTCGGGGACCAGCGCTGCCGTGGCCCGATCGGCGTCGTTGACCAATCCTTGGCCCGGATCAGCGAGCCCAACTCGCTGGTCCGCTCAAGCGAATGCCCTTGCGCGCCCGTTGCGACTGCGGCGCTGCTATTGGCCGTTGCCAGCGAGGTGTGGTCGCTCACCTGTGCCCTTTTTTGGATTTTGCGCTTCCCACTCCCTTGCCGGCCGAGGTTTGCCACGATCGCGCCGGCCTTCCCAGACCACGCCGCCGGATTTCAGCGCAATGCGTCTGAAGTCCCCCCAATGCGTCTGAAGTCCCCCCTTCGGCCTGCACGATCTAACGTCCGACAACTCCGGTCGACGTGGAAAGTTCCCCTCCCAATGCTCCCGAGCGGCCCGGCGCGCGGCCCGTTTGGGCCTCTGGCTGCCGTCGCGGGGGCCCCGTGCGCCCTTGCCCGTGCGCCCCGTCGGCCGACCTGGGGGTCTGGCGACGGCTGGAGCCTGCCTGACCAGCGGCGATGCGGCGGGCGGGCCGACGGGCTGGTGCCGCTCGCGTGGGAACCGGGTGTGCCGCGGCTGGCGCCATCTTGCGGGCGGCGGCGTGCCTCAGCTTCGCCCGCGCCCACCAAACGCGCGTGCGCGGAGAAGGCGCCCTGTCAAAATGCGCCAGCAACGCTTGCCTCGATAATTGGGCCGAGATTCGGGTGGCTTGACAGGTGACTAAATGGTCACCTATTGTCAAAAGGTGACGGACGACGACCTGGTATTCAAGGCACTTGCCGATCGAACGCGTCGCCTCCTTCTGGACCTGCTCTTTCAGCGCGACGGCCGCTCGCTGAAGGACCTGGAGTCGGGGCTCGCCATGACGCGCTTTGGTGTCATGAAGCATCTCAAGGTGCTGGAAGATGCCGGTCTCGTCCTGACGCGCCGGTCCGGCCGGGAGAAGCTGCATTTCCTCAATGCAGTTCCCATCCGGATGATCCACGACCGGTGGATCGACAAATACAGGGAACGGAAGGTCTCGGCGCTGTTGGCGCTTAAGATCGAGTTGGAGAAAAAGGATCGACGATCATGACGGAACAAGCAGCGACCACGCAGATCTTCAGGATTGTGATCAAGGCCAGCGCGCAAGCCATCTGGGCTGCGATCACCAGCCCCGAATGGAGCGAGCGCTACGGTTACGGCGGCCGCGTCGAATACGAGCTGACCCCCGGCGGCCAATATTGCCACAACGCCAGCGCCGAGATGAAGGCGGCGGGCCTGCCGGAGCGGATGATCGTGGGCGAAGTGATCGAGAGCGATCCGCCGCGTAAGCTGGTGCAGACCTGGCACCCTCTCTTTAATGCGGCCACGGCGGCGGAAGCGCACACGCGCCTCACCTATGAGATCAGGGAAAGCCCGAGCGGTGTGTCGACGGTGACCATTACCCATGATGTCAGCGGTGCACCGATCGTCGCCGGCATGGTGTCCGGCGGCGGCGACCCGGCCCAGGGCGGCGGCGGTTGGCCGTGGGTGCTGAGCGATCTCAAATCGCTGTTGGAGACCGGCGCGCGCATGCCGACCTAGGGCAGGCGTCGCTGTGCGGGACCCGTCGCGGGTCCCGCCATCGCCCGGCGCGGCCTTGCGCCCGGCACGGCCGGCGGCGGTTGCAAGGGCTTGGTTCAAGCGCTGGACCACTCACCATGCCGCGAGCGGCACTCAGGGCGCGCGCGCTGGCGCCGCCTGGCGGGCGCGCCTGCGCCCGAGCAAGCCCGCCTCAGAAATCGCCCCGGTTCATGTAGGGCTGCGACCAGAGCGTCACCTGCAGGATCATCGACTTCCACCAGGCTTCCTGCATCCGGTTTACCACTTCGGTCGAGTGCCCAGCCTTTTCCAGATAGGGACGCATCGGGGCGACCGTGGCGGCGCTGAAGGCGAGGAGATCGCGGCCACGAATGTGGGGGGCGGTGTGGGCGCCGTCGGTCTGGTTCTTCTTGCTGCGGTGGTGTCTCAGGCCGATTTCATACTGATAGTCGAGCCAGCTCTGGTCATAGTCGGCGCGCGCGGTGTCGAGCACCCATTGCGCGAAGCGCTTGCCGACGCTGGCGCCGTAGTCTTGGTCGGGCTCTCCCGTGCGCTGATCCTTGCTGTATGCCGACAGGTGGGGATGGAGCGCGATGATCCCGCGCCACATCTTGACGAGGTCCTCGGCCTGATCCTTGAGGACGTCGTAGGAGAGGCGGAGATAGACAACGTCCGCATCGGTGAACAGCGTCGAGGCCTTCAGCTGGTTCAACTCTTCGACGCTGATCGGTGACTTGGCGACTTCGGGGGAGCCGGGGTTGTAGCCCGATAGGTCCTTGGCTTCATGATGATCCTTCATGACGTTCTCCTTGGGGCGTCTTCCTTGCATCGACTTTCAGGGGGGCAGCGCACGGGCAACAGGGCGGCTTCGCGCTCAGCTGGCACGCAGTTGCCGGAAACAGCGCCGTAACTCCTCCGTGAAGAGATCGGGGACCTCGAGCGAGGCGAAGTGCCCACCGCGATCGAGCTCGTTCCAGTAAAACAGCCGCGGGTAGACGGCATCCGCCCAGCTGCGGGCCGCCGGCAGGTCGTGCGGGAAGACACTCACGGCAACCGGTATGTCGACCGGGCCCGGATTGCGGTGCCCCGCCAACAGGGCTTGCTGCTCCAGATAGAAACGCGCCGAGGATGCCGCTGTGTTCGTCAGCCAGTAGAGCGTGATCTCGTCGAGCATGGCGTCGCGAGGGATGACGGCTTCGGGATCGCCGATATTGCCGGTTCCCATGTTGAAGATGTCGTAGATCCATGCTGCCTGCGCGAGCGGCGAGTCGGACAGCAGGTAACCGGCCAATTGCGGCCGCGTCGCCTGCAGCTGGTAATAAGCCGAATGCCGCGTTCGGTAGGCCTGCATGGCCTCGACCACGCGCTTTTGATCCGGCAGCAGCTCCGTTGGCAGCTCGTCGGGCATGGTTTGTGCAAAGTTGAGGTGGATCGCCGCGAGGCCGGACGGCTGTTGTTGCCCCATGGCGGTGGTCACGAACGCACCCCAGTCGCCGCCTTGTGCGACGTAGCGCGAATAGCCGAGGCGCTGCATGAGTATTGCCCAAGCCTGCGCCGTGTGCGCCGCGTTCCAGCCACGCTTGCTCGGCTTGGCGGAGAAGCCGAAGCCCGGCAGCGATGGAATGACGACATCGAATGCATCGGCGGCGCCTGCACCATGGGCGGTCGGATCGGTCAACGGGCCGATGACGTGGCGAAACAACAAAATCGTGCTCGGCCAACCATGCGTCAGCAGCATCGGCAGAGCCTTGGGGTGGCGCGAGCGTACATGTATAAAGTGAATGGCGAGGCCGTCGAGGACCGTCGTGAACTGTGGCCAAGCCCCGAGCTCGGCCTCGCAGCGCCGCCAATCGTAGTCGCCCCGCCAATAGGCGATGAGATCTCGCAGCTTGGCGAGCGGCGGCCCCTGCTGCCAGCCCAGCTCGGTCGCAGGCTCCGGCCATCGCGCCTGCCCGAGGCGCCGCTTTAGCTCGGCGAGCGCCGCATCGGTGGCGCGATAGCTGAAGGGAACCACGGCGTCCTCGTGAGCCGGTGCAGGCGAAGCAGCGCAGGCCACGGCGAGCGTGGCGGTGCCACCGAGGAGCAAATCACGTCGAGCAATGTTGGCCACCATGCAGCACTGCCTGAGCACGACCGGGCCCGTCTTGTCTTGGCGCGGCCGTCTTTTGCGCGAACGTGTGAGAGCGAGCCGGGTTCCGCGCGCCAGGCGTCCCCGTCGCGTGTCGGTGCTGGGACGTCGGCTTGGTCGTGAGCGCCAGCCCTCAATTCGCCCGCGCGCAGCACGGCTCAAGTCGAACGGGGAACGCCGCCGCCAAGCCGCCAGGCCTGCGCAAGGCGCGCAAGAAAAGGGGGCTCAGGGGCTGCTTTTGGTGATGCGAACCTGGGCGCCGTCGACCAGTCCGTCCGGTGGGCTCAAGATCACCCGGTCGGCGGCTTGGAGGCCGGCCGCGATCTCGATTTCGCGGCCAAGGTCGCGCGCAATTTTGATGCTCTTGAGCACCACTTTTTCGCCCGCACCGACGGTGGCAACGCGCAGGCCATTTTGATCGAACAGCAGCGCGCTGGCCGGAATGTGGAGTGTCTGTACCTCGCGCGACAGGTCGATGCGCACGTTTGCGAAGGCCCCGGCCAGCAGCAAGCCTTCCGCATTGCCGACCATCAGCTGCATGCGCGTGGTGCCCGATTGCCCGTCCACGGCTTGGGAAGAAAACTCAATGCTCGCCGGGAAGCTCCGCTCGGGATATTCCGGCACCGAGATCATGGCCTTGGTGCCAATCCGGATGGCTGGGACGAACGACTGCGGCACGTTGACGTAAACGCGCAACTTGCTGGTATCGGACACCACGAACATCGGCGGCGCCGAGCTGCTGCCGGCATTAATTAGGGCCCCCAGGTCGGTTTCGCGCGCGGTGATCATGCCGTCGAAGGGTGCCAGCACATTTTTGTAGCCGGCGAGCGCCTCGAGCCGGTCCACGTTGGCTTGATTCGACTTGACGGCGGCCTGTTTGCTGGCGAGGTCGGCAGTTCGCTCGTCCAGGTCCTGCTGAGAGATAATGCGCGAATCGGCAAGGCTCTGCCGACGCTTCAGGGTCGCCTCCGACAATCTGGCGCTGGATTGCGCATTGAGCAGGCCGGCACGCGCTTGCATGAGCTGCTGGTCGAGGTCCGGTGCGTCGATCTCGGCCAGGAGCTGTCCGGCCTTGACGCGTGCCCCGATGTCGACCTTCCAGTCCTTCAGGTAGCCGCTCACGCGCGCAAAGATGGGGGCGCGCGAATAAGCTTCCAGCCGGCCCGGCAGATTGAGATAGGGGCTCAGCTGCTTGCTGCTTGGCGATGCCACGGCCACGGTCGGAAGCGCCTGCGCCTCGGTCCAGTCGCGCAAGCGGGCGCTGCTGCGTTCGCGTGAGACAATGCCGGTCGCAACCACGGCAACGGCCACTGCCGCCGCCAACAGCCCGAACAGGCGCAGCTTGCGCAGATTGAGGGTGGGGAGGGGGGTGTCACGCGGCATTGGCGATCTCTGACGGGGGAGCAGCGTTCGGCGTCTGCTTCTTGTGCATAAAACTGAAGACGACCGGCACCAGCATGAGGGTGGCGATGGTCGCGAACACGAGACCGCCGATCACGGCGCGGCCCAAAGGGGCATTCTGCTCGCCACCCTCGCCAAGTCCCAGCGCCATCGGGGCCATGCCGATGATCATTGCCAGCGCCGTCATGAGCACGGGTCGGAAGCGGACAAAGCCGGCTTCCAGAGCGGCGGCGATCGGGTCGCCACCGACCTGGTAGCGCTCGCGGGCAAAGCTGATGACCAGCACGCTGTTGGCGGTGGCAACACCCATGCACATAATGGCTCCCGTCAGGGCGGGAACCGAGAGCGTGGTCTCGGTCGAGAACAGGATCCAGACGATGCCGGCCAGCGCGGCGGGAAGGGCGGAGACGATGACGAACGGATCGGACCAGGACTGGAAATTGACGACCGCCAACAGGTAGATGAGCACGATGGCGGCGAGCAAGCCAAACAGCAGGCCCTTGAAGGCGCTGTTCATGGTCTTGACTTGACCGAGCAGGACCACCGAGCTGCCCTTCGGCACGATGCTCGCCGTGGCATCGAGCAACTGTTGCACATCGGCGGCAAGCCCGCCGAGGTCGCGACCTTGCGCCGTGGCGTAGACCTGCACCACCGGCTGAATGTTGTACTGCGAGACCACGGCGCTCGTGCTGGACCGCCTGATATCGGCCACGCCTCCCAGCACCGGTAGCTGGGTCGTCCCCGGCGCCGTGATCGGCAGCGTCTGCAGGGCGGCAAGGGTATCGATCTGATGCTGCGGTGTCTGCATCACGATCGGGTAGGAGATGCCGTTATCCGGGTTCAACCAGTAGGTCGGCGACACCTGGCCGCTGCCGGCGAGATTGACCACCAGGCTGTTGGTCACGTCGCGCTCGGTCAAGCCGATATATTGAGCCCGGGTTCGGTCAACGTCGACATTGAAGGCAGGATACGCACGCGATTGCTGGATGCGGGCATCGGCGATCCCGGGGATCTGCCTGAGCTTGCTCAAAATCAGGTTGGCGTGCTGGAAATTGGCGGCAAGGTTTGGACCGCGCACTTGAATGTCGATGGGTGCCGGTGCGCCAAAATTCAGGATCTGGCTGACGATGTCGGCGGGCAGAAAAGCGAAGCTCATGCCTGGAAACAGGACCGGCAGCTCCTGGCGCAGCATCTCGACGTGCTGGTGGGTGGGACGATGACCTTCCTTGAGCTTGATTTGGATATCGGCGTCCTGCGGCCCGATCACGCCCGTGTTGTTGTAGGACATGTTGATGCCGCTGATGGGCATGCCGATGTTGTCGACCAAGGTGGCGAGTTCGTGCGGCGGGATCAAGCGGGCGATCGCCTTCTGCAGGTCGGCGAACTGTCGTGCGCTCTCCTCGACCCGTGTTCCCACCTGCGTGCGTACGTGCATCAGAATTTGGCCGGTGTCGACGGCGGGAAAAAAGTTGCGGCCAAGAAAAGGCACCAGCAGGAAGGATGCGGCCACGAAGGCGAGGCACGAGGCCACGAACATGGCGCGGCGTCGCAACACCAGTTCGAGCGCCAGCCGATAGCCGAAGCGGATGTCTTCAAAGCGGCGCTCGAAAGCACGCTGGAAGCGCAGCAATGGATTGCGCGAAGGCGCCTTTTCAGCATGTGCCCGGTGCGGCTTGAGCAGGTAGTTGGCCATGGTCGGCACCAGCGTGCGCGACAGGATGAACGACCAGGCCATGGCAAACATCACCGCTTCTGCCATCGGCACAAACAGAAAGCGGGAAATGCCTTCCAGGAAGAACATCGGCACGAACACGATGCAGATGCACAGCAGGGAAACGAAGGCCGGCGTCACGATCTGCTGGGCGCCGTCCATGATGGCGGTCTGGACCTCCTTGCCCTGCTCCAGGTGCCAATTGATGTTCTCGATGGTGACCGTCGCATCGTCGACCAGGATGCCGACGGCAAGCGCGAGGCCACCGAGCGTCATGATATTGAGGGTCTCCCCGATCGCGGAGAGCATGATGATCGAGCCGAGCACCGCCAGTGGGATCGAGATGGCGATGATTACGGTCGAGCGCCAGCTGCCGAGAAACAATAAAATCATGACGCTGGTGAGGGCAGCGGCAATCACGCCTTCGTGGGCCACCGCGGTGATTGCCCCACTGACAAACAGCGATTGGTCGCCGATCAGGGAAATGCGCAGGTTGTCGGGCAGCGTGTCCTTGATCTCGATCAGCTTGTCCTTGATGCCGGCGACGATGGCCAGCGTCGACGCCGTACCATTCTTGAGCACCTGCAACAGCACGGACCGGTTGCCGTCGACGTGTACGATGTTGGTTTGCGGCGAATTGCCATCGCGCACTTGGGCAATGTCGCGCATGTAGACGATGGCACCATTGACCGACTTGATGGGCAGATTGGCGAGGTCCTCCAGTTTGGCGGGCGCATTATTGAGCTGGATCGAATATTCGAAGGCGCCGATTTTCTGGGTGCCAACGGGCAGGATCAGGTTCTGGGCGGCAAGCGCGTTGGCGACGTCCTGGCCGGACAGTCCCCGAGCCTGCATCGCCGCGGAATCAAGGTCGATTTGGATCTGGCGGAACTTGCCGCCGAACGGGAACGGCATGGCCGCCCCCGGGATGGTGACGAGGGGGGTGCGCACCGAGGTCACGGCAAGGTCGAATAGGTTCTGCTCGGTGAGGCCCTCCCCGGACAGCGCCAGCTGCAAGATCGGGACCGTCGAAGCGTAATAGTTCAGGATCAGCGGCGGCGTGGCGCCGGGCGGCATTTGCTTCAGAAGCGTTTGCGAAATCGCCGTGACCTGCGCATTGGCGGTGCGAATATCGACGCTGGACTGAAAGAAAATCTTGATGATGCCGACGCCGTTGTAGGAATTGGCCTCGATGTGCTCGATATCATTGACCGTCGTCGTCAGCGCCCGCTGGAATGGCGTTGCGATGCGACCGGCCATCTGGTCGGGAGGCAGTCCGGTGTATGACCAGACCACGCTAATGATGGGGATGCGAATGTCGGGAAAAATGTCGGTCGGCGTGCGCCAGGCGGCAAGCGGGCCGATGATCATCAGCAGCAACGCCAAGACGACAAAGGTATAGGGCCTTGTCAGCGCGATGCGGACGATGGCAACCATGCGGCGGAGCGTTCCCCCCTCCCTGAGCCCCCTAGAAGAGGGCTATTCTCGTTGGGCCGCAAGCGGCGGAGGCATACGCCACCCGCACGGCTGCTACGCGTTCTTGGTCCGAGGCCGAACTCGCGTGCCGCAAGGTGGGCGGCCTCTCAAAGATGGGTCGGTCTGGGGCCAGCAAAGCCAGGCGCCTTCGGCGTCGACGGCCAACGCTTGCATTGGCGGTCATGCCGAAAAATTGCGCGCGCTGGCCGCACCAGGCACACGGGGGGATGGGCGCGGTCGCTCGGCCCCGCGTGCGACCGGCAACCTATGGTTGGAGTTGGCGCGCTTTGACCCTTATCCGCCGTGGTCGGGGCGCGCTCGGGGTTCGCCACGGCGCCACGGCGCGAGGCAGCCGCCGCGCGCCCGCGTCCCGGCCAGACTTTGAACCTTAAGGAGAAAGCGCCATGAAGCGACAGATCATCCGCGTTGAGCCCCTGTCCACCTATCTAGAGCGGTGGAAGGCACCGACCTCCGCCGTCACGCGCCATGGCGATACCATCTATGTGTCGGGCTTGCCGCCCTTCGACCCGGCAACGGGAGAGATCGTCCAGGCGCCGATCGAGCGGCAGACCGAGATCGTGCTGGCGCAACTCAAACTTTGTGTCGAGACCGCGGGCTCGTCGTTGGATGCTGTCCTCAAATGCAACGTCTACTGCACCTCGGTTGAGAAATTCGCGGCGGTGAATGCAATCTATGCGCGCTTTTTTCCGCTCAACCCACCGGCGCGCATTTTTACCTGCGTGCCGGCCTGGCCCGGGGCCTTTGACATTGAGATTGACTGCATCGCCGCGGTCTAGCGTCAGCGGCGATCAGGGTCGCGGCGAATGGCATCGCCTCATCGCCGAGGTGAGCTTTGCAGGCTTGACGCCAAGCCGGAGCGCCGAGGCGGCGGCAGCAGAAGGCTGCGCAGCGGGCGATCAGGCAGGCCGATGAGGCGTCAGCCGGCCGCCCCGGCAGCTGCTTGTGCTATCATTCCCCGCTAACCGAGGGAGGCTGCCCCGTGCTCACGGTCACGCGCGATATGATCCTGCCCACCACCATCACCGGCTCCTATCCCCGGCCGCTTTGGTTTGACCGCAGCTTGGCCGGCCGCTCGTTCAAGTCCGCGCTTGGAGATTCCCTGTTCCGCGAGCAGTATCTGGACGCGGTCGCCAGCATCATCGCCGAGCAGGAGGCCGCCGGTCTCGACATCGTCACCGATGGTGACAGTCGCTTCGATCTGACCGTGGGCGGCAAATCCTGGTTCTTTTATCCCATCGAGCGGCTGGGCGGGGTAACCGGCCACCGCGATACCTCGCGCGGCTGGATGTCCCGCCATGGGTTGCGGCCCGGCAAGATCTTGTGGGAGGTGCAGGAGGCCTATCAGCCGGGTGTAGTGCGCGAGAAACTCACGCGCGGTCCCCTGGAATACACCGCGCTGTGGCAAGTGGCGCAGCGCACGACGGACCGGCCGGTGAAATTCGGCGCCATCTGCGCCCCGGCGCTCGCCTCGATGCTCTGGAACGAGTTTTATGACGACGACAGGGCGATGATCCTTGATCTGTGCGACATCATGAACGCGGAGCTCCGGGAAATGGCGGCCGCCGGCTGCCCATTGATCCAGGTGGAGGAGCCGCCGCATCACATGCGCGCCCAGCAACCAGACTGCAGCGAAGCCGATCTTGAGTTCCTGACGGCGGCTTTTAATCGCCAGCTCACGGGCGTGAACGCCGAAATCTGGGTGCATACCTGCTGGGGTAATCCCAATCAGCAGCGCGTGCATTGGAAAGTGCCAAGCTACGAACGCGCGCTGCCGCATCTGCTCGAGCTCAATTGTGACGTGTTGACCCTTGAATGTGCCAGCTCCGACGGGCAGGACCTGCATCTGTTCAAGCATATCAAGACGGACAAGAAGATCGGCATCGGCGTGGTCAATCACTGCAACACCGTGGTTGAACCGGCCGAGCACGTTGCGGCGCTGATCCGCAAGGCCTTGGACTATATTCCCAAGGAGCAGTTGGTCATCAGCACCGATTGCGGGTTTGGCCGCGAGGGCCTGTCGCGACGCATCGCGTTTTACAAGTGCGTGGCCCTGGTCGAGGGCACCAATATTGTGCGCCGGGAGCTTGGCCTGCCGGAAGCCAGCGTGCGGGCGGCCGATCCGAAGCTGTGGTTCGCGGGGCGTGACAGCCGCCGTTGACGTGCACACGCTCAGGGCCGCGATGCCCGCTCATGGGGCCGCCGGGCCCCGGTCTTGGCCACAGTCTTGGCGCCAGCGTCGGCTTTTAGGCTCGGCCGTAAACTTTGGCGGGTTCGGCCCAAGCCTGCCATTGCGAAGGTCTCTGGGTCCTGCTTCAGTCTGTCCAGGGGCAGCCCCCGCCAAGCGCGCGGTGCGCCACGGCGGCAATCTCAACGGTTTGCTAGGGAGAGACAGGTGAAAGTCGATGGAGCCTGCCACTGCGGCCGCATTCGTTTTGAAGCCGAGGTCGATCCGGCCACGGTGGTGATTTGCCACTGCACCGACTGTCAAACGCTTTCGGGGTCCGCTTTCCGCACCGTCGTGCCGACGCTGAGCGGCAGCTTCCGGCTGCTGAGCGGGGCGCCGAGGGTCTACGTCAAGACCGCAGACAGCGGCAACAAGCGCGAGCAGACGTTTTGTGCGGACTGCGGCACGCCCATCTACTCGGCACCGGTCGGCGAGGACAAAAACGTTCTGAGCTTGCGCGTTGGCAGCCTCCGCCAGCGCGATCAGTTGATCCCCAGCGATCAATTCTGGTTTCGCTCCGCGCGCGCCTGGCTTGTTAACCTGCCGTCGCTGACACGGCGGACAACCCAGCCCGTATTCGGCCGCGGCGGCAGGTTTAATCGTTAGCCGCGCCGCGACGGCGTGCTGAGCCGCCCTGGCACTGCCACCGCTTTGGCGAACCTTGGCGCGGGGGCTACTCGGCGTGCATGCCGGTGCGCACGATCGAGGCGATCTCCGACGACGCCTTCATAAAGGGTGAGAGCAGGCGGTGTCCGATGGTCTTGGCCAGGAGCGTATCGTTAAGCGCGAGGTAGTCGATGCCTGTCGCCAGAAAGCATTCAACGGCATCGCGCGGCGTCTCGACGATGGGCTCGCCCTTGACGTTGAACGAGGTGTTCAGCAGCACCGGCACGCCGGTGATGGCGGCGAACTCCCGCAACAAACGATAAAGCCGCGGGTTCTGGTTCTCCCGTACCGTCTGCACGCGCGCCGTACCATCGACGTGGACGATGGCCGGGATCTTTTGCGTCCATTGCGGGCGTACGCGCTGGGCCAGCAGCATAAAGGGTGATTCTGCCTCGCCTTCGAACACCTCGTTGGCCCTTTCCGCCAAGACGACGGGTGCGAACGGGCGGAAGGCCTGTCGGTGCTTGACGCGCTTGTTGAGTTTGTCCTTCATGGCGGGCGTGCGTGGGTCCGCAAGGATGCTGCGGTTGCCCAGCGCGCGCGGGCCAAACTCCGAGCGACCTTGAAACCAGCCAAACACGTTACCTTCGGCAAGTAGCCGCGCCGCCTCGGCGCAAATGTCGCTGCTTTTTGTTCGGGTCGTCTCGAGCCGAACGAGCCAGGTGTTCAGCGCCTCGCTCACGGCCCGTTCCGGGTAGTCGATACCCAGATAGGCGTGGTCCATGATGAAGGAGCGCGGCTTTTTCTGGATCGCCAGGTGACCATAGTAGGCGCAGCCGATGGCGATGCCATCGTCGCCTGCGGCGGGCTGAATCCAAACCTGGTCGAAGCCGGCTTCACGCAGAATGCGGCCATTGGCGACGCAGTTCAGTCCGACCCCGCCGGCGATGCAGAGGTTTTTGGCACCGGTCGTCTCGCGCAGCCAAATGGCGCGATCGAGCAGCACGGTTTCGGCGTCATTTTGCACGCGCCAGGCCAGATCCTGCCAGTGGCGCATGTAGGGGCTCTGTTCCCAGTCGCGGTGGACCTCCGGGAACCAGGGTTTGTCGAATTCCGCGGTCCACTGCGGCACCTCCAGCGCACCGGCCTCGAGCTTTATTAGGGACTGTGCCGGGTCGGGCCGACCATAGGGCGCGAGGCCCATCACCTCGCCACACTTGTTCCAGTCACCGAAAATGTAGCTGGACACCCGGCTGTAGAGGGCGCCGAGCCCGGGCATGAAGTAGAACTCATCGCTGAGAAAGCCGCGCACGGGGTCGAGCCACACCTTTCGCAGCGGCGTGAGCTCGGAACCCTTGAACCGATAGTAGCTCTCCGACTCGCGCGCGAGCGGATTGACCTCGCCGGTGAGCTGGTCCTGTTCGTGGATGTCGGAGGCGTAGTTGCCAACGCCGTCCACAATCATCACCACACCCTCATCGAATGGACAGGCGGCAAAGGCGCTATAGGCGTGGGCGAGGTGATGCGAAACGGTGATGACCTTGTTGCAATGGGGGCGAAAAAGCGGGCTTTTGAGCGCCTGCGCGCGTTCCTGCGCATCCATGAACTCGGGGATGTCCTCATAGAGCAGGCGCGTCTCCAAATCTTCGAGGGGCAGCACGTAGCAATTGCGCACCACCAGGGCGACGTCGCCGAGCGTTATGCCTTCGGCGCTCAGGCAATAGTCGATCACCTCCTGAAAGAACCCGGTGTCGTGCTTTTCGCGCGTGATGCGCTCCTTGCTGATGGCATAAGCGATTTCGCCGTTGCGAAGGAGGCAGGCGCTCACGTCATGATCGTAAGCGTTGATGCCAAGCACGTAGGTGTGCGTGGACTTGTGACGTCGCTGCGTCGCCGTCGCTGTTGCGGGCATGGCTTGCATTCATCCGGCCTTCATCTCGGAGCGGCAATACTAAGATCAGTTCGCTCGGAATAGATGACTTTGTATGGTGAAGATAACAACGCCCCGCGGCCAATCTGGCGGCTCGGGGAACCGCACCCGCTTCCGGGCGTTGCAGATCAGGTTGCGGCAAAATAACAGTCGACTTAGCCTAGTTGGATGATGTGGCCTTCAAGACCCAACGGTCGCAACCTCAGGCCACCCAACAAGAAGCGCGCGGACACGGGGTATGACCGTGCCGCCACAGTGCCCTTGGAGGTGCAGTGTGAAGCAGCTTAACGTGGTGCGGTGCGAAGGCCGATTGCCACGCATGGTTGAGGCGGCAGTGGCCCTCGGCCGTACCGTCAAGCGCGGTTTGATCCGCGGTGCCGCCGTGACCACCATGCTGGTCATGTACGGCGCCGCATCGGTTGGAACCATGGCGACGAGCACGCTCGGCGTCGCCGGCCTTTCAGGTCTGGCGCTGACGTCGACCGCGACACCCGCAAGCGCCAGGAGGCGCTGGCGGAGGCGAGGCAATTATTGGCGCGGCGGCTACTACCGGCGCCGCCATTATTATGGTCGCCGTGGGTATTACTACGGTGGTGGGTGGCCCTATCGGCGCCGCCGCCGCCGCGGCTTTAACCTCTACCTGAATTTCTGACGCAAGGGTCTCGGGCGGCGAGCTCGAGGCGAGCCCCGAACCCGGAGGGGAGGCACCCCCCCCGGTCGCCGCCTTTTTTCGCCTTGGCCCCAGCCCCCCCCCAACCCCCCCCCGAGCCCCACACCCCCCCCCGCGCCCC
>Ga0081540_1000306_pt1 | contig 50547 bp, 55 predicted proteins | sample TabmetS2T1R1_FD_71024 | JGI IMG/M metagenome (GOLD analysis project Ga0081540, IMG submission 71024) | Tabebuia heterophylla rhizosphere microbial communities from the University of Puerto Rico - S2T1R1 | ecosystem: Host-associated > Plants > Roots > Rhizosphere ...
GTTCGCTGTCCGTAGCGCGGACGGAAAGGCAGCGGCTCCGCGGGCGGCCCCTTCGGGGGCCGTTCGCATTTGGGCCCTAGCCGGCGGCGCCGTTGACGTCGAGCGCCTGGTGAGCGGCGTCGATGTCCTCGGTCAGGATGACCAGACGCACGCCGGTGAAGATCGTGTAGGCGACGTCGATGTTGACGCCGGCCTCAGCCAGGTCTCGCGCGATCTCCCCCATCGCCCCCGGCTTGTCGTGGAGGTCGACGACCACCGCCTCGCGCTCGTCGGCGACCGAGATCCCGGCCGCCTCCAGGGCCCCGCGGGCCACCTCGGCGTCGTCGACCAGCAGGTGGATGAAGCCCTTCCCGTCCCCGACCATCGCGCAGAGACCGGCGATGTTCACACCCGCCCTGCCGGTCGCCTCGCCGAGGTCCGCCAGCTTCCCCGGCTGGTCGTCCATGATCACCGTCAGGTCCTTCATCGACCTCTCCTCGTAGGTGCGTCCGCATCATATGCCGAGGGCCACGGGCGGACGAGACGCTCCGGGTACTCTCGAAGGGATGGCCAACCGGCTCGCCGCGGAAACCAGTCCCTACCTCCTGCAGCACAAGGACAACCCGGTCGACTGGCAGCCCTGGGGCCCCGAGGCCCTGGAAAGGGCATCGCGGGAGGACAAGCCGATTCTCCTCTCAATCGGCTACTCGGCCTGCCACTGGTGCCATGTGATGGAGCGGGAGTCGTTCGAGGATGAGGCGACGGCGGCCCTGATGAACGACAACTTCGTCCCGATCAAGGTCGATCGCGAGGAGCGGCCCGACGTCGACGACATCTACATGGAGGCGGTCCAGGGAATGACCGGCCAGGGCGGCTGGCCGCTGACCGTCTTCCTCGACTCCGAGGGCGTGCCCTTCTACGGCGGCACGTATTTCCCGCCGGAACCCCGCCAGGGCATGCCCAGCTTCAGGCAGGTGCTCCAGGCGACGGCGGGCGCATACCGCAACCAGCGCGAGGAGCTGCGCGAGGCATCGGCCAGGATCCGCGAGTCGCTCAGTGCCGTCGGGAGGGTCGAGCAGTCAGAGGACCCCCTCGATCGGTCGATCCTCGACCAGGCGGTCTCCGGGCTTCAGTCCAGCTTCGACCGCGCCAACGGCGGCTTCGGCGGTGCCCCCAAGTTCCCGCCCGCGAGCACGCTCGAGTTCCTGCTCGACCGCGGCGAGGGCGACCCGGTGCGGCTGACGCTCGACAAGATGATGTTCGGGGGCATCTACGACCAGCTCGGCGGCGGCTTCGCCCGCTACTCGGTCGACGCATCCTGGCTCGTCCCTCACTTCGAGAAGATGCTCTACGACAACGCCCTGCTCGCACGCGCCTACCTGCACGGCTGGCAGGTGATGGGCGAGGAGCGCTGGCGACGGGTCGTCGAGGAGACCCTGGACTGGGCGCTGCGCGAGATGCGCGGACCCGAGGGGGGCTTCTACTCGGCGCTCGACGCCGATTCAGAAGGCGAGGAGGGAAAGTTCTACGTCTGGGACGAGGACGAGCTCCGCGAGGCGCTCGCGGACGCCGCCATCTCCGCCGAGGGGGGAGAGCGGGTTCTCGGCTACTGGGGGGTGAGCCCCGCCGGGAACTTCGAGGGCAAGAACATCCTTCACGTCCCGCTCGGGGCGAGCGCGCAACGGCCGCCCGAGCTGGGCGACGCGCGCACTGCCCTCTACGCGTGGCGGGACGGCCGGATTCGCCCCGGCCTCGACGACAAGCGGATCTGCTCCTGGAACGCGCTGATGATCGCGGCCCTCGCCGACGCTGGGGCGGCGCTCGGCCGCGAGGAGTACCTCGACGCCGCGGCGGCCTGCGCCCGCTTCGTCCTCGAGGCGATGCGGGATAGCGATGGGCACCTGCAACGGACCTGGAAGGACGGGGAGGCGAGGCTCAACGCCTACCTGGAGGACCACGCCTTCCTGGTCGAGGCGCTCCTCCGGCTCTACGAGGCGACCCTCGAGGTGCGCTGGTTCGACGCCGCGCGGGAGACCGCCGACACGATGATCGAGCGCTTCGCGGACGACGAGCGGGGCGGCTTCTTCACCACCTCCAACGATCACGAGGAGCTGATAGCCCGGCGCAAGGACGTGGGCGACCACCCGATCCCGTCAGGGAACTCCTCCGCTGCCTACGGCCTCCTCAGGCTTGCCGCACTCACCGGCGAGCGCGACTACGAGAGCCGGGCGGTGGGTGCGATTCGTCTCTTCGCCCCGGCGGCGGCCCGTCATCCGGATGCGTTCGGGCACCTGCTGCAGGCGATCGACTTTCACCTCTCCCAAGTGCGCGAGGTGGCCCTCGTCACGCCCTCGAACGGTGACGGCTCCGCCGGCCTGGACGAGCTCGCCGGGGTCGTCCGCTCGGCCCACCGACCGCACCTGGTGCTGGCCGGTGGACCCGAGGGCATTGAGCGCCCGGAGCTCTTGCGCGAGCGACCGGCCGTCGAGGGCAAGCCGTCGGCCTATGTCTGCGAGCACTTCGCCTGCAAGGCCCCGGTGACGGATCCAGCCGCGCTGGCCGAGCTCCTCGGGTAGCTCGGCGCCGTCGAGCGGAGGCTCCTGCGGCGCGGAGACCGGCCCGCCGCTACCTCACAGAATCGGCAGGAACTGCTCGATCTCGTAGGGAGTCACGCGCACGCGGTAGTCCTCCCACTCCTGCCGCTTGATCTCGATGAAGCGGTTGAAGGCGTGCTCTCCCAGTGCCCGCAGGACGAGCTCGGACTCCGCGGCGACCTCGATCGCCTCGCCGAGCGTCTCGGGCAGCTGCTCGATGCCCCGCCGCTGACGCTCCTCCGGGGTCAGGTGGTAGAGGTTCTGCTCCATCGGCTCGGGCAGCTCGTATCCGTGCTCAATCCCCTCCAGGCCCGCGTGAAGCATCCCGGCGAAGCAGAGATACGGGTTGCAGGCCGGGTCGGGGCAGCGCATCTCCGCACGGGTCGCCTGCTCCTTACCGGGGTGATAGAGGGGAACGCGGATGAGCGCCGAGCGGTTGCGCCGCGACCAGGAGAGGTAGACCGGTGCCTCGTAGCCGGGGATGAGCCGCTTGTAGGAGTTCACCCACTGCGCGAACAGTGGCGAGAGCTCGCGGGCGTGCTTGAGCTGACCGGCGATGAACGCCTTGGCGGTGTCGGACAGGAAGTACTGATCGTCAGCGTCGAAGAAGGCGTTCTTGCCGTCCCTGGAGAGGGACTGGTGGACGTGCATCCCGGACCCGTTCACTCCGTCGAGCGGCTTCGGCATGAAGGTCGCGTGCCAGCCGTTCTTCATCGCGTACTCCTTGACCGTGATCCGGTAGGTCATGCAGTCGTCGGACATCGCGAGCGCGCCCTTGTAGCGCATGTCCACCTCGTGCTGGGAGGGACCGACCTCGTGGTGGGTGTATTCGACGTGGATGCCGAGCTGCTCCAGGGCGAGCACCGTCTCGCGGCGAACGTCCGAGCCGGCGTCGAGCGTGGTCAGGTCGAAGTAACCCCCTTCGTCGAGCACCTCGGGAATGCCGTCCTGCGGCTCGGCGGAGCGGAAGTAGAAATATTCGAGCTCAGGGCCGATGAGGAAGTCGTCGAATCCCATCTCCGTCGCCCGCTGGAGCGCCCGGCGCATGATCCAGCGCGGATCGCCCTCGTAGGGATCTCCCCCCGGGACCCGGATGTCGCAGATCATCCGGGCCGTCCGGTTGGTCTCCTCGACGCGCCACGGGATCATCCGGAGGGTGGTCGGGTCCGGCACCGCGATCATGTCCGACTCCTCGATCGGGTTGAAGCCCGTGATCGAGGAGCCGTCGAAGCCCATGCCGCCCTCGAAGGCATCGTCGAGCTCGGCGGCGTGTATCGAGAAGCTCTTCAGCTGGCCGAGCAGGTCGGTGAACCAGAGGCGCACGAAGCGGACGTCGTTCTCCTCGCAGTAGGCGATCGCCTCCTGCGCGTCGGTCGCGACGACGTCCTTTGTCTCGGTCGAGGCCATGGGCTCGGAAAGTTATCGACCCAGACATCCAAGCCGACCCCGGCCGCGTAGGAGAGAGCAGAAACAGCTATCTGCCTGTACACTTACGAGGCGTAAGTAACCGGCTAAAAGTAAAGTAAGCCCTTTGTAAACGGCGGATCGAGGAAATGACCGTAAAGACAGACGTAAGTCGCTTCCACATCCACGATGAGCTCACCGCCCCGGAGGGAAGCGCTCCGCTAATCAAGAGCATTCAGACGGCAGGCGGTGCCGTCTCGAAGTTCATCGGCGTTCTCGCCGAGTCCCCTGCCGCCCTGCGCGGCTACACACGCCTTCGCACCGAGCTCCGCTCGAGCAGGCTCCCCCGTGCCACCCGTGAGCGGATCGGGCTCGCGGTTGCCGAGTGGCGCCACGACCCCTACACGCTGACCCAGTATGCCCGCACCGCGCGAGCGGCGGGGCTGGGCCTGGACGAGGTCGCCCGGGCGCGCAACTTCACCTCCTCCGACGAGAAGGAGGCTGCGCTGCTCACGCTGCTGAAGGAAACCCTCAACCCCACCGAGCGACCCCCTCACCACCTGGTCGAGGAGGCGAGAGAGGCCGGCTGGTCCGACGAGGAGATCCTCGACGGCGTCGCCGAGGTCGCACTCGCCGAGTTCGAGAGCCTGTTCGCCTCCGTCGCGGCCCTGCCGCAGGAGGGCGACCCGGCGGTACGCCGGGACGTAGCGGCTTAGTTGCGGTTCCGCCGGCGGGTCAGCCCGCCGGCGGCGTCACCGTTGCGGTGATCGGCCCCGAACCGACGGCCAGGAAGCCGACGCGCTTCGCCGCCTTCTTGGTCAGATCCCAGGCGAAGCCCTTGTGGAACGGGCCGCGGTCGATCACCGTGGCCGTCACGCTGCGCGCGCCGTAGCTGAAGGTCACCGTCGTGCCACAGGGAAGCTTGCGGTGTGCGACACCGATCGTCGTCGGGGTGAGCATGGTGCCGCAGGCGGTGCGCTTGCCCCAGAACCCCGGCCCGTACCAGGTCGCGGCCTTGTAGACGGTCCAGCTCGGTCCGGAGCTCGGCGATGCCGTGGGCTCGGTCGGAGTTGTGCCTCCGGGCACTCCGCTGCCACCCGTCTCCGCGCCGGCGACCGGAGCGGCGACGCCGATCGCGGCGGCACACACGAGTCCGGCAAAGGCACGAATTGTTCGCTTGCTCGTCAAACCTTCCTCTTTCGTGGCTTACGGGGTTAGCTGACGGGCTCGCGCTGAAAGATCGCGCTACGCGGCGTACTGGCCGCGACTCGCCCCAACTACTGGGTCCCCCGATCTCCGTCTATGTGGTTGGCGGAGATTCAGCGGAAGTGCGCGCGGCACGTTAGCAGAGTCCCGCGCACCGTCCACCTACTTTTCAGGTCGGCCGTTCCGAGCCGAACCTTCGTCCCGAAAGGAATCTCCCACCAGTCCATATGCTGCGGCCGATGCCGGGAGCGCTGGTCACCGGGGCTGGTCGGGGCATGGGGCTGGAGATCTCCCGGCGCCTGGTCGGCCGTGGCTATCAGGTCGCGGTCGCGGACATCGACGAGGCGAACACCGCCGCGGCCGCCGAGGAGCTCGGCGATCGTGCCTGGCCCCTCCCGCTCGACGTCACCGACGCCGAGGCCGTCCGCGCCGCGGCCCAGCAGGTCGTGGAGCGCGCGGGCTCGCTCGACGTCTGGGTCAACAACGCCGGGATCCTGATCACGGGCTTCGGCCACAACCAGGGCGTCGAGGTCTACCGGCGCCACATCGACGTCAACTACCTCGGGACCGTCAACGGAACGCTCGCTGCCATCGAACGGATGAGGAACGGCGGGCGGGGCCACATCATCAACCTCATCTCCCTGGCGGGGCTGGCCGCCGCGAGCGGGCTCGTCGCCTACTCGGCGAGCAAGCACGCGGCCATCGCCTTCAGCCTCGGGATGGCCGCTGACCTGAGGCGCGAGGGCCTCGGCGGCATCGAGATCTCCTGCGTCTGCCCGGACGGGGTCTGGACGCCGATGATCATGGACAAGCTCGACGACCCGAACGACGCGCTCTCCTTCTCCGGCGTGATGCTGATGCCCGAGCAGGTGGCGGAGCATGTCGACGGGTTGCTCGACAAGCCGAGGCCGGTGCTCACCATCCCGCGGTGGCGGGGGCAGTTCGCGCGCTTCTTCGACCGCCACCCCAAGCTTTCCCTGCGCCTGACGCCGATGCTGATGCGTGACGCCCGCCGCCGCCAGCGAGCCTTCAAGAGGAAGGTCCAGTCCGGCAAGTGGCCGCCGACGTCCTAGGCGGCAGGGAGCCTGTGTCGCCGCCGAGAGGGCCGCACGACCCGGGTACCCGGGCGGGGCGCTTCCATACTGCGCGCGAGCCGATGTCCGTCTCGGGCTGGCTGCGCTACCCCGTTGCGTGGTGGCGGGCAAACCGGGGCCGTACTCCGGAGCGCCCCTGGATCGTGCCGGCCGCGATCGGCTTCCTGCGCCGGCGGATCCGCTCGGACTGGTCGGTGCTCGAGCTGGGCGCCGGCCGCTCGACGGTCTGGCTTGCGGGGCGAGCGGGCCGCGTCACCTCGCTGGAGGACAACGAGTTCTGGGCGGAGGAGACCCAGGCGCGGCTGCGCGAGCTGGGGCTGGTGAACGTGGAGTTCCACCGGCTGCCGGTCGAGGCGTTTCGAGCGGAGGTCGCGTCACTGCCCGACGGCTCCTTCGATCTCGTCGTGGTCGACTTTCTCGAAGCTCCGTCGGCGACGAGGATGGACGTGCTGAAACCGGCGATGGCCAAGGTCAAGCCCGGGCGCCTCCTCTTGCTCGACGACTCCGACCGGCCCGGCTACGCCGAGGCCTTCGATCTGCTCAGTGGCTGGCGCTTCCGGAAGTTCGTCGGGGTGAAGGACGGTTGGCCCGACGCCTGCGAGACGGGCGTCTTCCGCCGCCCGAAGTAGAGGAGGCCCCTTGCGGGGCCTCCTCCGTAGCGAGTCTGTAAGCCGGATTCTGTCGGGGGCAGCCATCCATCTCTGCGGCCCACCTGGATCTCGCCGGGCCGGGTCGGAGATCCTGCTTGGCCTTGCACCTGGCGGGGTTTGCCATGCGCGCCAACGTCACCGCGGCGCCGGTGCGCTCTTACCGCACCGTTTCACCCTTGCCTGTGCGCGGCTCACGTGTGGCCGCGCCATCGGCGGTCTGTTCTCTGCGGCACTTTCCCGCGGGTTTCCCCGGGTGGGCGTTACCCACCGCCATGCCCTGTGGTGTCCGGACTTTCCTCGAAGACTCCTCTCGGCGATCTCCGCGACTGCCTGACTCGCATGGTCAGGATACCTCCCGTCATCGCGACGCGGGACGGAAGTGCGTCAGGCGAGCTGGGACCCACAGGCGTTGCAGCCTGAGGTCTCCAGCTCTCCGTGACACACCGGGCAATCCGCCCGGCCCTGAGCCGTCAAGGCCTCCCAGGCGTCGAGGACCGAGTCCTCGAGCGTCACCTCGGACGGCTCGAACAGACGGGCCTCCTGCTCGACGGCGAGGACCGTCACGAGACCCTCCTGAAGACTCCGACGACGCGCCCGAGAATGCGCACGTCGCGGGCGCGGATCGGCTTCATGCTCTTGTTCTCCGGCTGCAGCCGGACCTGATCCTTCTCACGGAAGAAGCGCTTGACCGTCGCCTCGTCGCCGACCAGGGCGACGACGATCTCTCCGTCGCGGGCGCGCTCCGTAGGGCGCACGACCACGAAGTCGCCCTCGAGGATCCCGGCGTCCTTCATCGACTCGCCACGGACCCGCAGGATGTAGTCCCCGTCCTCGCCACCGATCATGTCCGGGACCTCGAGGTACTCCTCGATGTTCTCCTCGGCCAGGATCGGCTCGCCGGCAGCCACCTGTCCGACCAGCGGCAGACCGGCCGGCCGAACCGCCTTCTTGGCCCGCTGCACCATCACCTCGAGCGCCCGCGGCTTGGACGGATCCCGCTTGACGACCCCGAGGCTCTCGAGCTTGGAGAGGTGGGCGTGGACGGTCGAAGACGAATGGAGCCCCACGGCCTTGCCGATCTCCCTCACGGTGGGCGGATAGCCGTGCTGCTTGAGGTAGCGGCTGATGAAGTCGAAGATCTCGCGCTGACGCTTGGTCAGGTCCTTGACGAGGTCCATTTCCTCTCCTCAGTCAGCCGCGTGGGGGCGGCGGTCGATTGCCATAGGCGAACACACGTTCGGAGAGTAGCGCCCCCCGCGGACGCTTTCAAGCAGCGTTCTGGGCCGAACGATCTGCGGCGACTATCATCGGCGGCCCCTCAGGCGGCTGTGGCGGAACTGGTAGACGCGCAAGGTTGAGGGCCTTGTGGCCCTAACGGGCCGTGGAGGTTCGACTCCTCTCAGCCGCATCAAGAACCCGCTGGAAACGGCGGGTTCTTTTCGTTGTTAGCGACTGAGCCGCTCTCCCCTCTTTTCCGAATGGGTACCAATTGGGTACCAATCTCGGCCGCAGGATGGGGTGAACATCCGCCAATAGGAGTGCCGGGCGCTTGACAGGAGGGACTCTGCGGTGGAGAATCGCGCGCGCTCCACGACCAGGAACAGGGGGAGTCAGATGAATCGGGTGTTCCTTCTGGCGCTGTGCGCCGGCGCCGTTTTAGTTGCCTCGATCGTCCCGACACCGGCCTTCGCATACAGCGATCCGCCAGTGAAGCTCGGAGCCGATCCCCAGTATCTACCGGATACGGCGGGGCTAATCGCCGAGAGCTCACCGAGAGAAATCCCCGGGATTGATCCCTCGAACGTCGCTCAGGACTGGTATCGCCAGGAGTGGGACACCTCCGCCGCATTGGACCTACCAACTTCTTCGGAGCTTCACTCGGAACTTGCTGGTTTGGTGGAAGAGACCGGGACGTGGGACTGGTCACTTGTGCCGGAAGTCGCGGTTCCGGCGGCAGCCGCGGGGGCTGCCGGATACGTGGGATGGCGGATCGGGTCGAAGATCTGGGGCTTCTTTAATGACCCGCCAAGTCCGACGCCGGCTCAGTACGCCTACGTCGATCACTGGAAAGTCGTGAAGCCGGGAACCCTGATCTGGTCAGATTGGACGGGAGATGTCCGCGCACCCACTTGGGGAATGTGGGCCCATGACAATTACCAGTACCTAGGCAGGGTCACCAACGGGTCCACGGATGCCTGCACGATCGATCTCCTCGGTGAGGGCGAACCGCTCTTTGCACCCGGCTGGACCCAGTTGAGTCCTTTCAACTACTGCGACGACGCCACTGCCTACAGGTACTACGCGCTCTTCCGCGGTTTCGACATCGTGAATTGCGATGCGGTGGCGCCGTGCACCGGAATAAGCCCCCAGAGCTATGACGGGACAGGGCAGCCGACAGTGCCGACAGCGCAGCAACTGGAGGATCGGATCCAGTCCGAACTCGGGACGGGCAACTACCCGGTTGCGAATCAGTGGCTGAACTACCTGGCCGATCCCGAGAACTATGCGGATCCACGGACTCGCCCAAAGCAGGATCATCGATGTGACCGTCCGCCAGGCGCCGCCTACGCAAACCCGGACACTGGCTCGGCTCACGGCGAGTTCGACGTTTATGACCCGCAACCGTTCTCGGTAACTGATCGGCCCCAGGGTGCTGAGTCAACAGATGTGTTTCTCCGATACGGACGCACCTCCTGGATTCCGGCGGACGATCCCACAGCTGATCGAAATATCGACAACTGGGACGGCTGGGGTTACAGGCACATCAAGGCAAAGCACGGGTGGAGTCCTCTTGATCGCGAGGAAACGCAGCTCGCACTCGACGAGGCTCCTCCGGTGCCAACGCAGGGCGGGTTCAGTTACGAGGCGCCTGTTGACACCCCGGGGCAAGGGGGAGTTCCTTGTATCCGGCATGTGGTTGTTGACTTCTTTCCCACTGGCAGCGATCCGGCTGCGCGTGGCATCGTGACCTCTTTCAACTCTGTCGGCTGATGTCCGCAGTTCCAGGCAACTTCGATGCGATAAACCGCGAAGCGTTCGAACGCTACTTGCTCGACCTTGTACGCAATTCGGCCGTCGAGGAGGAGCGGCTCTACCGCGAGGCGAAGGGGGAGGACCTCCACATCTTGATCCGGGATGCGGAGCTACAAGGCAGCTATCCGAATACCGTTATTCGGTTTCGCCGATATGAGAGGGCGAGGGATATCGAAGATTGGACAGCACTCCCAATCTGGACGGATGCAACCTTCTTCGATCAAGAGACCGGCGAGAGGCGAATGCCTCCTGAGAAGATCGCAGGGGACATCCTCATGCTGGCCCGCGGCGGTTAGTTCACAAGCGCTGCGAACGACAGGACCTCTCACCCAGGTCCGACCTCGTCCGGAACCCGTCCGCAAGTACGGACGCCAGTACGGACCAGCCGCCCGCGCCCACGGACTCTTCTCAGGCACAAACCGGCCCTCCGTTAGCCGCCGACTCCCCTTCCCCCACGATGTGAGGAGCGGGGAGTCGGCGGCTAGCTACGGGCCAAGTGGAGAAGAGGCGAAGCGCGGGTGCGGGCGGCGGGACGTTTGGTGGTGATTTGCGTCAAGAGAGGTGATGCCGAGAAAGAAGCGCGTCAAGGGAGACCGAGAGACGATCAGCTTCAGGGATCTGCAGGTGCTGGATTTCATCTGCAGGTTCGGAGTGGTGAATAGGACTGCCGTTCAGTGGTGGGCTGAGACCGGGCGGTCAGTGACTCTCGACAGGGAGCGCCGGCTAAGGGAAGCAGGGCTGATCTCGGCCCACCCACCGATCGGACTCAGTGGTCCGCTGCTCGCAATCACCCGCCGCGGCCTGCGGCTCGCCGATCGTGCCGAGCTCGGACCGGCTCGTGTCTCGGTCTGGTCGGTCAATCACTCGATCGTCTGCGCCCAGCTCGCCGCCCACATGGAGCGCTCCGGCGACGAGGTCCTCTCCGAGCGCGAGCTGCTCGCCGAGGAGCGGAAGTTCGGCGATCGCTGCTACTCGGCCAGCCAGCCAGAGCGCGGCTGGCACCGCCCCGACCTCTATCGCTTCACCCTGGAAGGCGAGGAGCCCCAGGAGCACGCGGTGGAAGTGGAGCTGACGGCGAAGGCGCCGGAGCGCCTGGTGGGGATCCTCGAGGCCTGGCAGGCCCACAAGATGCGCAACCCCAGGGGCCGAGAGATGATCCAGCCGAGCAAGGAAACCCCTCACTGGATCCTCTATCTCTGTGCTCCCAACGTCGTTGCCCACGTAAAGAGAGCAGTGAAGAAGGCCGGGGCCGACTGGTGCGTCTCGGTCCAGGAGCTCTGGTTCGATCACTCCCCCTTTGCCCGACCTGAAAGCCAGCCTAGCGGCGGACTAGGCGCGGACCGTCAACCCCCGAAGGGGGTCGGGGCGAAGCCCCTTGACGGCCGCGCCGCCGCCGCTACTGTCGCGGCCAGGTCGGGGCGAGGTGAGGTTCGGCAACGGTGACTCGGTTGGGAACTTGCGCGCGGAAGGTGCGGGATGTTCAACAGCCTGCGCTGGAGATGCGCGGAGCGGTGTCGGAGGATGGCGACATGGCGAGGCGGTCCTACGGAACGGGTGCGCTCTACGTCCGACGCGATGCCCGCGGCCGTGCCACTTGGTACGGCAAGTGGCGGGTCGGTGGAAGGCAGGTCAAGCGCCGGATCGGAGCGGTCCGCCAGGCCGGGACACGTGAGGGTCTGACTCGCGCTCAGGCCGAGCGAGAGCTTCGGCGGAAGATCGAATCCACCGTCCCCGCCGTCTCGGCAGGCGAGCGCCGAACGGTCGAGGAAGCGGGTGAGCAGCTGGTCGCCCACCTGAGCACTCTCGGCCGCAAGCCCTCGACGCTGAGCACCTATCGGTCTCTCCTCCGGGCCCACCTCTCCCCCGGTCTCGCCGACCGGACCCTTGATCGCGTCGAGCCGGTGCACGTCGAGCGCCTGGTCGCCTCGATGAGGCACGGCGGGGCCGGCGCCAAGCTCACGTCAAACGCGCTGACGCTCCTCTTCCAGATCTTCGAGTTCGGTCGCCGGAAGGGGTGGTGCGAGCAAAACCCGATGAGGCAGGTGGACCGTCCCGAGGTCGAGGTGCACCAAGACATTCGCTTCCTCACGATCGAGGAGTTGGAGGGCCTGCTCGGCGCGGTCTCAGATGACGAGATCCTGGGCCCGACTGATCGGGCTCTGTACATGACGGCCGCGATGACCGGCTTGCGCCAAGGTGAGCTGCTCGCGCTACGTTGGTGCGACGTCGATTGGCCGGCGGCACGGCTCAGGGTCCGACAGAACTACGTGCGTGGCCACTGGGGAACCCCGAAGTCTCGCCGCGGGTCCCGCTCGGTCCCGATGGTGGATCGTGTGGCGGGAGAGCTGGAGCGTCACTTCCAGCGCTCAGCGTTCCAGGCCGACGACGAACTTGTCTTCCCGCATCCGCACACCGGCGAGGTACTGGACCACTCGGCGCTGGTCCGGCGCTACAAAAAGGCTCTGAGAGCCGCTGGCGTGCGCGAGGTGCGGTTCAACGACCTCCGGCATACCTTCGGGACCCGGATGGCGGCTGCCGGCGTGCCGCTGCGGACGCTGCAGGAGTGGATGGGCCACCGTGACTTCAAGACGACGCTGATCTACGCCGACTACGCCCCGGCCGCGCACGAGACGGAGATGGCCGAGCGCGCTTTCGCCCGTGGTACCAATCGTGGTACCAATCTGAGCGAAAGTACAAGCAACTCAGAATCGGAAAACCCCAGTAAACAGGCACAATCGGCACCCAGCTGATCGCGCTCGCCAAGGTTGAGGGCCTTGTGGCCCTCACGGGCCGTGGAGGTTCGACTCCTCTCAGCCGCACCTCTGAACCCGCTCGAAATCAGCGGGTTTTTGCTTTCCGCGGATCGCTGCGCCCGGCGAAGCGCTTTCCCAGGGCCCCGGCCCGTCCCGGTCGCCGGAGGAACGCCGAGATTCCTCGCGCCGCTCCCTCACTAGACGTTCGCCTGCGAGAGCAGGTAGAGGCCGAAGCAGGTGAACCCGACCATCACCGCGAGCATGAAGTACTGCGAACGCGTGGCGCGCTCGACGGTGTCGTAGACGCCGAGCGCGCGGTCGTGCGCCAGGGTCAGTCCCGCCACGTGGCCCGCGACGAGCGCCGCGACCTGCACGTACCAGACCGTGCTCGAGCCGAACAACCCGTAGTTGATCCCGCCGCCGGCGGTCCCGAACAAGTCGGAGCCGTTCCCCAGCGGGTCGGAGAGGATGTAGGTGAACTGCGCCTGCTCCTGGTAGACGAAGGCGGAGAAGTAGTGCGCGACCAGATAGGCGAGTGCGATCGGGATCAGGGTGTGGGCGAAGGAGCGGCGGAGCTCGGTGATCGGGGGTGAGCCCCGGACGGTGTGCATCCCCCGGATCCCGAACCAATAGAGCGCGGCTACCCCGGCGAGCACGATCGCGAGCCAGATGCTGTTCCCGAGCCGGTATGCATTCACCTCGCTGAGGCCGAGGTCGACGAATCGGTTATAGGTCCAGCTGGTTGCTCCGGAGAGTGCGCCAGCCTGGGCCCCGTCGAAGCTCGTGACGGCGATCGAGGTCAGGACCAGCGCGGCCGTGCCCGGGATCGCCGTCCACTGCGGTGCGCCGCTCAGGAACTTGCGCCGACCGAGCTCGCCGTCACGGATCTCGAAGACCGAGAGCCGGGCGAACATGCCGAAGTAGCCGTTGAAGGCCTCGGCGCGATCAATCCACGCCTCGGCGCCGAACAACGCCATTCCGACAAAGGTGATCGCGGTGTAGATCGCAGTCGCGCTCGCCACCCACTCGGTCTTCGGCCCAAAGCCGGCGCCGGCGAGCAGCTCGAGCCAGACGAAGGCGATGATCCCGATGACGGCGGGCCACCGGCCGAGTGCCTCGGGATAGCGGAGCGGCGCCTCCGCGCTCTGCCCGGCGATCAGCCGAAAGCCCGCGGAGAATGTCCGGCCGACCGCCCTCCACGGGTTGAAGGCCCGGAAGACGTCCCCGAGCACGACGCTGAGCACGACCCCCCCGAGCCAGACTGTGTAGAAGGTGAAGACGACCGCGAAGTTCTGCGTGGCGTCCTGGCTCCCCCTGTAGCCCGCGTAGATGACCAGGACGAGCAGGCCTACACCGACGAGGCCGCAGAGCACCTCCGTGGCCGGATTGACGACGGCGCGGGAGACCGCCCGCGGGAGGGGCCGCCACTGCTCGCTCTGCAGCCGCGGCGTCGTCCAGGCCACCGAGAGCAGCGCGAAGGAGATGACCAGCACGATCGACGCCCCCCAGGCGAAGAGCCAGGCCGGCACCGGCAGGTTCCTGCGGCCGACCAGCGCATGCGCGGAAGCGATCTCCGGGAAGAGCAGGAGTGCAACCGCTGCCGCAACCGCGAGGACGATCGTCGCCCACCTGCCCCGCAGGCCGACCACGGTCACGGGTTGACCCTGAGCTCGCCGATTTCGGTGTCGGTGCCGTCGGTGTTGTGGACCTCGATCTCGAAGATGCCGTCGATGTCGGCCGGGAAGGAGAGCCGCACCGGGCTGTTCGCGGCCGGCTCAATGATCTCGTAGCCGTGAACGTGGACGCTCTGCGCGGGCCGATCGAGGGTGACGCTGATCTCCACCTGGTCGCCCTTGTCGAAGGTGAGGCTCTTCACGCCTCCGACGGGCTCGCCGTTCTTGACCGCGATTTGCTCGACGCCCACCGCCTGCGGGGAGGTCCCAGTCGCGGTAGTGATGATGTGGGGACTCTCGTCACCACCGTCGCCGCCCCCCCTGAAGACGATGAAGAGGACCACCCCGACGGCGATGACCGCGGCGAGAACGCCAAGGCGGGCTGCGGTCGATTGCAATGGCGAACCTCCTCTTTCCCGGCTCCTGCCTCGGGACGTCGGGCCTTCCTCTCGCTTCGGGCGTCACCCTCCCCGTGCGGCGGGCACCCTAACTGAATAGCTGAACGGATGCTCAGGTAATGTCTCGGGGGAGATGAGCCACGGTGGAAATGCGAATCCGGGACAGTTGGCCGACAAGGCGCTGGCGGAGGCGGTCGCGGAGCAGATGCAGGTGCTGGCCACCCCGAGCCGGCTTCTCATTCTGGGAGCCCTCTACCACGAGCCCCGATCGGTCGGCGATCTCTCGAAGGCGATCGCGATGGAGCCGTCCGCTGTCTCCCATCAGCTCCGCGTTCTCAGGCATCTCGGCCTGGTGGTGGGCGCTCGAGATGGCAGGCGGATCGTGTACCGGCTCCATGACGAGCACATCGGATTCCTGCTGAAGGAAGCGATCTCCCACGTCGACCATCTTCGGCTGGGGCTGCGCGGCGAACCAAAGCGAGAGAGCGTGGCGGCGCGCTGATGGCGGGTCACAGCCACGCGCATGGAGGCGAGCACGGCCATACGCACGGCCTGATCGATCCGACGATCAAGCGCTCGCGTGAGGGGATCAAGGCGGTAGCCCTCTCGTTGCTCGTCCTCGGGCTCGCGGCGGCGGCCCAGACGGTGATCTTCGCGCTGACCTCGAGCGTGGCGCTGCTGGCGGACCTGATCCACAACTTCGGGGACGCTGCGACAGCCTTCCCGCTCGCCGCTGCATTCGCACTTCGGAGCGTCCGCGTGGAGCGCTGGGCCGGACTGGCCGTGGTCTTCGCGATCGCCGTCAGCGCCGCCGTTGCGGGCTACGAGGCGATAGAGCGGCTGATAAATCCGCAGGACGTCACCCACCTGGGGGCGCTCGCGGCCGCGGGCGTGATCGGTTACAGCGGGAACTGGATCGCCGCACAGATCAGGACCCGGGCGGGCAACCGACTGAATAGCCCGGCGCTGGTCGCCGACGGCCATCATGCGCGAGCCGATGCGTATGTGAGTCTCGCGGTTATCGCGAGCGCAGGCGCGGTCGCGCTCGGCGCCCAGATCCTCGACCCCCTGATCGGCCTGGGGATCACCCTGGTGATCCTGCGGATCACCTGGCAGTCGTGGCAGACCGTACGTGCCTATGACGGCCAGGATGGCCATCACCCCGACCACGACGATCACTTGCACGCCCACAACCACTCGCCCGAGCACCATCACGATCATGCGAGTGACCACGCGCATCAGCACTAGCGCTCGGATGCCCGCTGCCGCGTGATCGAGCTTCTCGCGCCCCTCGTCCTCGCCGCGGTCGGACTCGCCTACGCGCGGCGCAGCGCGACCCTAGCCCGTCGCGGTCAGCCGGTCTCCTGGTGGCGGCAGCTTTGCTTCGGGCTCGGCCTGCTGATCCTGCTGGTCACCGACGTGCCGCCGCTCGCCGGGTTGGCGGAGGAGCTGATCGTCGCCCACATGGTCCAGCACCTCTTGATCGGGGACCTCGCCGCGCTGCTGATCGTCCTCGGCCTCACCGGACCTCTGATCCAGCCGGTGCTTCGGCTGCGAGGCCTTCGCTGGCTGCGTCATCTCGGCAACCCGCTGATCGCGCTGCCGCTCTGGATCCTCAACCTCTACCTCTGGCACCTGGGCGCGCTCTACCAGGGCGTGCTCGACAGCGAATCGCTCCACTTCGCCCAGCACACCGGGTTCCTGGCCTTCGGGGTGATCATGTGGATGCCGGTGGTTGGGCCGCTGCCCACCCCGAGCTGGTTCGGCAACGCGGCCAAGCTCGTCTACGTCATCGCGGTCCGCTTCTCGGGCGCGGTGCTCGCCAACGTCCTGCTCTGGGCGGGCTCGCCGCTCTACCCGGACTACGGACCTACGGAGGAGCAGCACGGTATCTCCGCCCTCGCTGACCAGGGTGCCGCCGGCGGAGTGATGATGCTTGAAGGCGGCGCAGTCACCCTGGGGCTCTTCGCCTGGCTCTTCTTCCGCTGGGCCCGCCAGGACACCGAGCGACAGGAGCTGATCGACCTCGCTGAGCATCGCGGCGTCCCTCTCGATCCCGATCGGGCGGGCCGAGCCGCCGCGGCCGGCCGCGCCGCGGAGCTGGCCGCGCGAATCCGCAGCGGCGGCTGAACCGCGAGATTGCCTCGCGCTTACGGGCCTGTCGCTACTTCTTCTTCGCCTTGCACTTCTGCGTCGATGTCGACGCCAGGCTCGAGCCATCGGAGAAGGTCTCCGTCGCCATGTCGGTCCACTTCTTCTTCTTGCAGCGGGCCATGACGTAGTAGGTCGGCTTGCCCTTCTTCTTGCCGGTCTTGATCTTCCCGATCGCCACCTCGAAGTGGGTCAGCGACGTCCCGGTGGGCGGGATCGGAGTGGTCAGGGTGTTCGTCTTGGTGTTCAGGGTGCCGATGCCGGTCGTGCTGAACGAATAGGCGCCGTTCGGGAGGAACAGGTCGGTGTGGAAGCCGATCGGCGGACTGCCGCCGCCGCTGGGGATCCCGTTGTAGGCGGTCACCTTCCCGGTGAGGACACCGTTGTTGACGATCACGCTGCCCGTGCCGACCTTGCTCGCGGCACACTGGCTCATCGCGGTCGAATCCGGCGCCGTGCTGATCGCGCTCAGGTTGCACTGCGGCAGATTGCCCGGGGTGAACTTGATGTCCTTGCTGAACTTGACGACGGTGGTCGTCGGGGTCGGGTTGAACCCGCCGGGGGCGTAGGTCGTGTCCAGGGTGCTGGTGATTGCCGCAGGGCCGAACGTCTTCGCCGATTGCTTCGACGGCGAGATGTTGGCTCCGTAGGTGAAACCGGTTACTGCCGCCGCGGCGGTCCCGCTCACCGCCAGAGCGCCGATGACGCCGAGTGACGCCGAGACCACGTATTTACGCCTGGAAAGCATCCTTGCCACTCCTCTCCTCGAGTCCGTGACGCCGAGCCTAGTACAGGGCGGCGCCGCCGCCAAGTGGCGCCGCCTCAGCGTCGGTAGGGAAGCGCCCTGATCAGGTTGATCAGGCCGACGATCAGGATGACCACGCCGTAGCCGGTCCGGATGTCGTCGCTGGCGATGCCCAGGATCCCCACCGCGATCAGGACGACCGCGAGGAGCGTGGCGATCAGCGGTGAGTTCAGACGCCGCGCGAGGCGGGGCAGCAGGACCATCGGCTGCGCGCAGCCTACGGCAGGAAGTTGCGGACGGAGGCGAGCAGCTCGTCCGGCGCCTCCTCCGGGATGAAGTGGCCGGAGGGCAGCGGTCCGCCCTCCACCGAGCCCGCCCAGGGGCGCCAGACCTCGAGCGAGTCCGACAACGCCGTCTCCTCTGAGCCCCAATGAACCAGGACCGGACAGGCGATCCGGCGGCCCGCGTCGCGGTCCTCGGCGTCCAGCTGCCGGTCGAGGTGGAACGATGCCCGGTAGTCGGCGCACATCCCCGGGATCGTCTTCGCGTTGAAGCCCTCCAGGTAGACCCGAACCGACTCCTCGGGGATCGCGTCAGGCGCGGCCGGCCAGGCGCGAAGGATGTCCCGCAGCACGTACTCCGCGCTCGCCGCGATCACCCGCTCGGCGAAGGGCGGCGGCTGCGCCAGGAAGTACCAGGGCCAGTAGCCGAGGCTGGCGTCCTCCGCCATCCGCTCGAACTGGTCGACGGTCGGGACGATGTTGAGGACGGCGAGCCGCTCGATCGACTCGGGGTGATCGAGGGCCAACCGGTAGGCGACCCGCCCGCCGCGGTCATGGCCGACGACCGAGAAGCGCTCGAAACCGAGCGCCGCCATCAGCTCGAGCAGCTCAGCGGCGCGCTCACGGTTCGAGTACCCCTCCCCCAGCTCGCCGCCGGGCTCCGAGCGGCTCTCGCCGTAGCCCTTGAGGTCGCAGACGACGACGGTCCGGCCGGCGGCGAGCGCGGGCGCCAGCAGGTGCCAGCAGTGATGCGTCTGCGGGAAGCCGTGGAGGAGCAGGACCGGCTGACCCTGCCCGGCGACTCCCGGCCGGTAGGTCGTCGGTCCGATCTCGATTCGCCTGTAGTCGAAGTCCTCGATCACAATTCGCTCATGCGCGACCCGCGGAGAGCCTCGATCGCCTTGGCGGCCGCGCTTCTCGGGATCGGCGCGGCCGGTCTGATCGCCTGCTCGGGAGACCCCGAGGCGAAGCCTAAGCCCCGCGCCCGCGTACTCGTCTTCTCCAAAACTGCGGGATTTCGGCACGACTCGATCCCCGCCGGAGTCGCGACGATCCGCAGCCTGGGCCGGGCGAACGGGTTCTCGGTCACCGCGACCGAGCGGGCGAAGGCGTTCACCGCGAAGCGGCTCCGCGGGCTGGCCGCGGTCGTCTTCCTCAACACCACGGGCGACGTCCTCGGGCCCGCGCAACAGCGCGCCTTCAAGCACTACGTCCGTCGCGGCGGCGGCTGGGTCGGCATCCACTCCGCCGCGGACACCGAGTACGACTGGCCGTTCTACGGCGGCCTGCTCGGCGCCTACTTCAAGCAGCACCCCGCGATCCAGCCGGCGACGATCGACGTCACCGACCGCTCCCACCCCTCGACCCGGGATCTCCCCGCCCGCTGGACGCGCACCGACGAGTGGTACGACTTCCGCTCGAACCCGCGGGGCGCGGTCCACGTCCTGGCGACGCTCGAGGAATCCAGCTATTCGGGCGGGACGATGGGAGCCGACCACCCGATCGCCTGGTGCCATCCGTTCAAGGGCGGGCGCGCCTTCTACACCGCCGGCGGCCACACGATCGACTCCTACTCGGAACCGGACTTCCGCCGACACCTGCTCGGCGGCATCCTCTGGGCGGCTGGGCTCGCCAAGGGCAGCTGCCGGGCTTGAGCCGCCGGGGGCGAGTTCGTGCGAATGAAGCCTTGTGGTCACTATGGCGACCCGAAAGCTTCATTCGTCAGTCTGGAGCCTGGCGATGGCCCAACACGGAGTGGTCGCGCGCAGACAGCTCCTCGCCCTGGGCCTCACCGAGGCTGCGGTCAAGCAGCGGCTGAAGCGGGGGCGTCTCCACCCGCTGTTCTCAGGCGTCTACGCCGTCGGCAGGCCAGACGTCTCACAGAAGGGGCGCTGGATGGCGGCAGTCCTCGCCTGCGGACCCGAGGCGGTCCTGAGCGACGACAGCGCGGCCGCCCTGTACGGGATTCGCCACAGGCAGAGAGGGCGAGAGCTCGAGGTCACGGTGCCTCCGAGCCGGCTCCGCATCAGGCCCGAGATCATCATCCACCGCCGGATGCTGGCGCCTGAGCAAATCGGAACGGTGGATGGGATCCCCATCACGAGCCCGATCACGACCCTGATTCATCTCGCGACGCGACTGGAACGCCGCCAGCTGGAAACGGCAGTGAATGAGGCCGACAAGATCGGCCTGGTCGATCCCGAGGCGCTTCGCGAAGCTCTCGACCGACTTGCGCGCCACCAACGCGGCGTCGGCGCGTTGCGAACCATGCTCGACAAGCACAGCTTCGTTCTCACTGACTCGAAGCTGGAGCAGATGTTCGTGCCTCTCGCCCTCAGAGCGGGGCTGGGCCTGCCACTGACCCGTCATCGCCTGAACGGCTTCCTCGTTGACTTCTTCTGGCCGGATCTGGGTCTGGTGGTCGAGACAGACGGGCTCACCTATCACCGAACGCCGGCCGAACAATCTCGAGACCGGCTGCGCGACCAGCGGCACACGGCGGCCCGGCTCACGTGTCTTCGGTTCACCCATCAGCAGGTCGCCAACGAACAGGATCATGTGATCGGAACGCTCAGATCTGTCGTCCGGCAGCTGCGTCAATCGCGGCTCTGAAGGATCCGGGGTTGTCATGGCGACCGGAATCCTGCAGGCGACACGGCTGGGCTGAGACCGCCGCTACGGCTTGCAGAGCCTCGCGCGGATCCAGCCCGAAGCCTCGCTCGGCTCGAGGCGGCCAGCGAGCAGCGCCTGCGCGAAGTCGATCCCCTGGTCGGCGAGCCGTCCGTCGGGAGAATTCGCCGGGTCGCGGCGCAGGTTCTCGGAGATCCAGCGGGTGAGGGTGGAGCCGCCGAACATGCTCGCCCTCGCCACCCCGACGAAGTGGCGGACCTGGCCGCGGGTGCCGTCGTCGTATTCGGGCTTGAAGCCGCGACCGATGATGATGTTGCGGCCGTCGCGCGCCAGATCGAGCAGGGCGAACCGGTCTCCGCGAATGCCCGCCCCCTGCTTTCCGAGGTCGATCAGGAACTGCTCGGCGCTTCGGTCCTTGGCCGCGAGATTCGCGGCCAGGCCCGCCAGGCGCTGGCAGGCGCTCCCCGTCAGCGGTTCGGTCGCCGCGGTCTGGGCGCCGGCCGACGAGTCCGAGTCACCTCCCAGCGGATCAACCACCGCGTAGACACCCGCCGCCACCACGAGCACGAAGGCGAGACCGAGCAGGAGCTTCATGCCGGCGCGGACCCCGGGTACTCGCCGGTCTCCGCGATCTCGTGGATCGCGACCTCGGGCCGCTCCGAGACGAGCTCCAGGAGGCCGGCGGCGAACTCGTGCAGGTGGGGCTGGGCGAAGTGCCTGTCGAGGGCCTCGCGATCGGCCCACTCCTCGACGGCGATGAAGCTCAGCGGGTCCTCCACGGCCGCGAAGAACCCGTAGCGGATGCAGCCATCCTCCTCGCGGGAGTTGTTCTGCATCCGCTCGAGCAGCTCCACCAGCCGCTCGCGCTGCTCCGGTCCGCAGCGGACCCGTCCGATCACGACGATCATGAGGCTAATTCTGCTTCAGCCGGTGAGCCGTGTGAGCCAGACGGCGCTGAGCGTGGGGATCGCTCGGGCGGAGGAGAACCCCCGGACCGACCCCTCCAGCCCGATGCCGCTCTCCGGACCACCGACGGTGGTGAGCAGCGGATCGGCCTCCGCGGCGCGGAGCGCGGCGGCATCGAGGGGGTCGGCGACCTGAGCCGTGCCCTCCGAGAGCATCCGGTAGCGCTGGCCCGACTGGGGACCGACCACGAAGGTGACTCCGTCGAGCGCCGGTCCCAGACCCTTCGGGCTCCCCCACCAGCCGGCGAATCGCGCCAACTCGAGGCGGGCGGGACCGCCGGCGCCGGCCTGGAAGGGACCGGTCCCTGAGTTGCGGGCGTCGGGCACGAACTGGGCCCGCTGGCCACTCTGCGGCTCGAGCGCCCGCGGGGAGACGATCCCCAGCCGCGGCGAGGCGAGGAGCTGCGGCAGGTTCCGGACCGGCTGGTCGAGCAGGAAGCGGACCTCCTCCGGCGTCGGGGCGTCCACGGCGAACAGATCAGGCAGCAGGGCACGCCCCCTCGGGTCGCTCTGCCAGCGCCTCGAGTTCGCCAGCACCGCCGCGGCGTTGAAGGGCGTCCCGTCCTGGAAGCGGACGCCGGGACGCAGATCGAGGGTCCAGATGTTCCGGTTCCCCGACGGGCGAACGTCCTCGACGAGTCCCGGCTGCGTCGGTGCCTGGCCGTACGGCCCGCTGAGCTGCGCGATCAGCGGCTCGTAGACCTGCCGGGTGACCGTCTGGGCGACGCGGCTCTTCGCCGCGAGGGGATCCAGCCGCTTGGGAAGGCTCGGGAGCGCGTAGGTCAGCGTGCCGCCACCCCCAGCCTCGGGAAGCTGGGACGAGCCCCGGGACCCGTCGCCGTCGCCTCCGCCGCAGCCGGGAAGCGCCGCGAGGACGAGGACCGCGAGTGTGGCGGCTCGCAGCCGCATCAACGCCCTAGAGATTGATGATGACGAGCGCGTTCAGGGCCCAGAGAACCCCGAAGAAGATGGTCCACCTGGTCAGGTTGCGCTCCACGAGCGAACCTCCCCCGAAGGAGCTGCCGCCACCGCCGATGCCGAAGGCGCCGGAGAGGCCCGCGTCCTTGCCGGAGTGCAGGAGCACGAGGAAGATCAGGACCACCGAGAAGATGACCTCGATCACGCTGAGCACGGTTGCCATGAAGCGGAAGTGTAGGGATCACTCACCGCGCGGTTGCTGCAGCCGGTCGATCCGCTTCAGGATGTCGATCGCCTCCGCCCGCAGCTCGTGGTCGAGCCGCCGGTAGTCCTCCTCGGTGAGCTTGCCCGCCGCGCGGTCTGTCTCCGCATCCCGGATCTGACGGTACTTGGCCGCCTTGCGGGCCTCCAGGTCGGCGAGCTCGGCCACTGCGGGGTCGTCGTCGCTCTGGGCGGGTTCGCGATTGCGGAGCGGGGCGGTCACGAACCAGGCGACCAGCACCACGACGAGAAGGGCGAGGACGAACTCCATTGCCAGTCAGGCTAGGACCGAGGCGCGCCCCGGCGCTCGCTCTAGCTCGACTCGGTTGCCGTGCCCAGCTCGCGGCCGAGGCGCGCTCTGTAGGCGGCCTCGAGGCGCTGGCGGGACTCGAGCGCCGGCCAGCCCGCCATCACCGCGCCTGCGAGGGCGATCAGCGCGCCGATCCAGATCCAGCCGACCAGGGGGTTGACGATCACGCGGAAGGTGGCGGGCGGCGGGTTCTGGACGTAGTGCTGGACGAGCGCCAGGATCGCGAACTCCTGGGCCGCGGCCGGCAGGTTCGCAAGCTGGTCGTTGCCCCGCTTGATGTCGGGATTGAGCACCGAGAGGTCCGGCTGGAAGGCGGTCCAGAGGTCGCCCCCCGCCCGTGAGCGCAGGCCGACCTCGCTGGTGGACTCACCCATGAAGTAGCGGCCGATCGGCCCCGCGGTCGGGTCATCGCTCGGGTAGTAGTTGCGCGCCGGGGCGAGGGTGCCGATGCTCTTGCCGTCGCGGCTGACCGAGAGGTGGGAGACGAACGAGAGCCGTTCCGGATTCGGGTCCGAGGTGAGCTTGTCGTAGCGGATCGTGTAGTCGCCGACGGTCGCAGTCTGGCCCACCTGCAGGCGCAGGTCGCGGTTCGTCTGGAAGCTGGACGAGGCGGCGATCCCGATCAGCGTCAGGGCGATGCCGGCGTGGACGATGTAGCCGCCGTAGCGGCGGCGGTTTCGACCAACCGCCTCGACCAGCGCCCGGGGCGCCGACTCGCCGGTCAGGGACCTCCGGGTCGCGGCCGCCCGCCAGAACTCCCCGGCGAGCGCTGCCAGCGTGAACGCCGCGAAGGCGAAGACGAAGAGCGCCCACGGGTGGTGCCCGGCATCGCTGACGGCGAGCAGCACGACGATCGTCGCGAGTGCGACCAGGCCGGGTCCGAGCAGCAGGCGCCGGGCGGCGCTGGGGCTCAGCCTGCCCCACGCCAGCAGCGGCCCGATCCCGGTGAAGAGAACGAGGAGCACGCCGATGGGCGTCACGTACCGGTTGAACCACGGAGCCGCGAGAGAGTGCTTCTCACCCGTGAAGAATTCCGAGATCAGGGGGAAGAACGTCCCCCAGAAGATCACCGCGGCGAGCCCGACGAGCAGCAGGTTGTTGACGAGGAAGATGGACTCGCGCGAGAGCAGCGACTCGATCCGGCGCTCCGGGCGCAGCTGATCGAGCCTGGAGACGATCAACACCGTCGAGCCGATGGCGACGACGGCAATCAGCGCGAGCAGCGGCCCGCCGACCGTGGAGGCGCCGAAGGCATGAATCGACTGCAGTACCCCGGAGCGGACGAGGAATGTCCCGAGCAGGCAGAGGGAGAAGGTGCCGCAGATCAGGCTGACGTTCCACACCTTCAGCATCCCGCGCTTCTCCTGGACCATCACCGAGTGCAGAAAGGCCGTGCCCACCAGCCAGGGCATGAGCGCGGCGTTCTCGACCGGGTCCCAGCCCCAGTAGCCGCCCCAGCCGAGCTCCTCGTACGACCACCGCGACCCGAGCAGCAGGCCGATGCCGAGGAACGTCCAGGCGCAGAGCGCGAAGTTGCGCGTCGTCCGGATCCAGCTCGCGTCGAGGCGGCGCGCGATCAGCGCACCGACGCAGAAAGCGAAGGGGATCGACCAGAAGACGTAGCCCGAGTAGAGCATCGGCGGATGGACCGCCATGTAGGGGTTGCGGAGCAGCGGGGTGAGCCCGGCGCCCTCCGCCGGGGCCGGGTCGAGGTGGCCGAACGGCTGCGCCTTGAAGATCATCAGCCCCACGAAGAAGGCGCCGATGCCGGCCAGCACCGCCGTCGCCCAGGGGACGATCTCGCGGTGCCGGTTGCGGGTGATGAAGAGAACGCCGCTGGAAGCGAGCGAGAGCACCCAGGCCCAGAGGAGCAACGAGCCCTCCTGGCTGGACCACATCGCGGTCAGCTTGTAGAAGGTCGGCGTCGTCGTCGACGAGTGATCGGCCACCAGCGCGAAGCCGAAGTCGTCGCGGAGGAAGGCGATCTCGATGATCACCACCGCGGAGGTGAGCAGCGCCGCCATCGCGTAGACCGCCCGCCGTGCGGACTCCACCCAGCGACGGTCGCCGGTGCGCCCGCCGTAGACGCCCGCGCCGGCGGCATAGAGAGCGGCGAGCAGCGCGGCGGCCAGCAGTGCGGAGCCGAAGATGGTCAGCTGGACTGCCCCGGCGTGGTCGTCGTGAACTTCGACGGGCACTTCGTGACCAGGCTGTCCCGCTCGCCCACGAAGGTCCCGTCCTGGAGCTTGCCGGTGACGATCACCTCGCGCCCGTCCCGGAACGGGTCCGGGACCTCGCCCGAGTAGCTCACCGGGATCGGGTCCGTGCCGTCGCGGTCCGAGACCTTGAAGTTGAGCTCGTCGCCCGCGTGCTGGATCGAACCCGGAACGACCTTGCCGGTCAGCTCGTAGGTGCCGGACGGGTCGGACTGGAGGAGCTGCGAGGGCTCCTTCGCCTCGGTCGAGGCACTGAAGGACGTGTAGACCAGCCCCGCCGCCAGCAGCACCGCGGCGGAGAGGGCTATGACCAGGCGAATCTTGCGCTTGCGCGAGGGGTCCACTGCCTCGCTGATTATCGCAATCGAGCCTTAAGGGGCGACGGATCGTCGCTAGGGTGACTGTCTCCCGTGGCGGCCCTGGATCCAGTCGTCATCCTCTGCGGCGGCCGGGGAACCCGGCTCCGCGAGCGCACGGAATCGATCCCCAAGGCCCTGGTCGAGATCGGCAGCCGCCCGATCCTCTGGCACGTGATCTCGATCTACAGCCACCAGGGGTTCTCCCGGTTCCTGCTGCTCACCGGCTACAAGGGCGAGCTGATCGCCGACTGGGTCGAGCAAACCGCGTGGCCCGCTGAGGTCCGGGTCGACTGCCTCGACACGGGACCGGAGACGCCGACGGGAGGCCGGGTCAAGCTCGCGGGGGAGCGGCTGGAGGGAGGGCCGTTCGCCCTGACGTACGCCGACGGCGTGGCCGACATCGATCTGGGCTCACTGGTGGAATTCCATCGGCAGGGCGACGCGCTCGCCACGATGACCGTCGTCCGTCCCGAGCTGCAGTTCGGCGTCGCCGAGCTCGAGGCGAATCGCGTGCGGGCCTTCCACGAGAAGCCTCAGGTGGACAGCTGGATCAACGGCGGCTTCTTCTGCGTCGAGCCGGGGGCACTCGACTATCTGAGCGAGGACAGCGTCCTCGAGCGAGAACCGCTCGAGCGGCTCGCCGGCGACGGGCAGCTCCGGGCCTACCGCCACCGGGGCTTCTGGGACTGCATGGACACCTACAAGGACGCGGTCCTGCTCAACGACCTCTGGGAGTCGGGTGATCCTCCCTGGCGGGTCTGGGCGGAGGAGCCGGCGCTGTGAGGGCGCTGGTCACGGGCGCGCGCGGCTTCGCCGCATCCTGGCTCGCCAAGGCGCTCCTGGACGAGGGCGCCGAGGTGACCTCGATCGACCGCGACGGTGCCTCACCCAGCGGTCTCGAGCTGCAGGGGATCGCGGCAGACGTGAATGACCTCGTGGTGGACCTTCGGGACCACGACGCGGTGCTCGAGGCGCTGCGATCGGACCGGATCGACTCCGTCTTCCACCTCGCGGCTCAGCCGATCGTCGGCGACGCCAACGCCTCTCCCCTTCCGACCTTCGAGGCGAACATCGGGGGCACCTGGGTCCTGCTCGAGGCTTGTCGCGAAGCCGGCGTCGAGAGGGCCGTGGTGGCCTCCTCGGACAAGGCCTACGGCCCTCACGATCGGCTGCCCTACACCGAGGACTCCGCGCTGCAGCCGATCTACCCCTACGACGTCTCCAAGGCGGCGACCGACCTGATCGCACGGAGCTACTGGCACACCTACGGGCTGCCGGTCGCCGTGACCCGCTTCGCCAACCTCTACGGCGGCGGCGAGCGAAACTTCTCGCGCCTGATTCCCGAGACGGTCACCGCGGTGCTCGATGGACGCCGCCCGGTCATCCGCTCCGACGGCTCGCCCGAACGCGATTTCCTCTACGTCGAGGACGCCGCCGGCGCGTACCTGGCGGTGGCCGAGGCGCTGCAGTCAGCGGGTGTCGGCGGCGAGGCCTTCAACGCCGGCTGGGGCCGGCCGCATCCGGTCCGTGAGGTGATCGACCTGATCTGCGAGCTGGGGCCCAGCGACGTCGAGCCCGACTACCGGGGGACCGGGAACCCTCCCGGAGAGATCGACCGGCAGTACCTGGACTCGACCAAGATCCGCGAACGGACGGGCTGGGAGCCGAAGATCGACCTGCGTGAGGGGATCAGCCGGACGCTTCGGTGGTACGCGGCTCATCCGGACGTCCGTTCGCCGGCCCGAGCCGCTTGAGCGCGAACTCGATCGCGCGCTCCGCGGGCCGAAACGGCAGCAGGATCCCCGCTGCCCTGCCTCCGAACCCGGGGTAGTCGAGCTTCTGGAGGATCGTCTCGGCCTCGCGACGCTCCCGCGGGCGCAACCTGGAGGGGATCCCCCTCGACTTGACCAGGAGCTGGCGCGCGCGGCGGCGCTCGTCGCGGTCCAGACGCCGCCAGTGGCGATTGGCGAGCCAGCCGATCTCGATCGCCGCGATCACCCAGAGGCGCTCGGCCAGCCAGTGGCTGCGCCTTGCCAAGCGTCTTCCGGCTGCGCCCATCAGTCCCAGAGAGCGGCGGACGGGTCTCGAACCCGCGACCTCGAGCTTGGGAAGCTCGCGCTCTACCTACTGAGCTACCGCCGCAGAGCGGGCCATTTTAGGTCGCATCTCTAGCCTTCGCGAAAGTGAGCTCCAAGTCGTTCATCGTCGTGCTGGCCGTGCTCGCGGTCGTCGGCCTGCTCGGATTCGGCCTGATCAGCAAGGGCGAGGCCTCGCTCGCTGTGGGCGACCGCGCCCCCGACAAGGAGCTCGCGCGGCTCGGCCAAACCGGCAGCGGCGAAATCGCCGACTACCGCGGCAAGTGGGTCCTGGTCAACTTCTGGGCGTCCTGGTGCGCCCCGTGCAAGACGGAGGCCCCCGCGCTCGAGACATTTCAGAACGAGCACGCCGCGCATGACTTCACCGTTCTCGGCATCAACCTGGACGACACGACCGGTGACGCGATGGACTTCGTCGAGAGGTACGGGCTCACCTACCCGCAGCTCCGCGAGGGGGACGGCGCGGATCGTCGCGACGCCTATGGCATGACCGGCTTCCCGGAGTCCTTTCTGGTCGATCCGCAGGGGCACGTCGCTCTGATCAGGCGCGGGCCGGTGGACGGCAGCTACCTGGCGCAGCAGATCGCGCCGCTGATCGGCGCGCCCTCGTGATCCGGCCGGTCGTGATCGCGACCGCGATCGTCCTGCTGCTCGGATCTGCCGGCGTCCCCGCCGCGGCGCAGGCGCCTCGGGCCTCGCTCCCCGACATCGAGGACGAGGTGATGTGCACGATCTGCGGCACCCTGCTGGCCGAGTCCCAGTCACCGCAGGCCGACCGGGAGCGGGCGCTGATCCGCACCCTGATCGCCCAGGGCCGCGACAAGGATCAGATCAAGGACGCGCTGGTGGCCGAATACGGGCCCCGCGTCCTGGCGACGCCGACCGGGCACGGGTTCGATCTGCTCGCCTGGCTGGTGCCGGGTGCAGCCATCCTGATCGCGCTTCTCGTCGGCGGGTTCCTGCTCGTCCGCCAGAGGTCCCGGGCCGCCGCCCCGTCGCGAGAGCCTGAGCTGGACCAATCCGACCTCAGCCGGCTCGACCGCGACATGTCCTCGTACGACCTCTAGGCCGCTACCTGCGCGCTTGGAATGACAGCACTACATGCGTTCGGGCGCGCTGATCCCGAGCAGCCCCAGGGTTCGCGCGAGCGCCCGCTTGGTCAGCAGGCAGAGCCCGAGGCGCGCCTCCTCGACCCCCTCACCCTCGGCTCCGACGACCTGGCAGTCGCGGTAGAAGGCGTGGAAGTCGCGCGCCGCCTCCATGCCGTAGGCGCAGAGGCGCTGCGGAGCCCGGCGCTCCGCCGCCTCGGCTAGCTCGTCCGGGAGCTCGCAGAGACGCTTGATCAGTGCCCGCTCCGAGGCTTCGACCGGTTCCCGCCAGGAGAAGCCGGCCTGCTGCGCTCGCTCGACGGAGTCATCCCCCGCCTTGCGCAGGATGCTGGCGATTCGAGCGTGCGCGTACTGGACGTAGTAGACGGGGTTCTCGTTCGAGGTCTTCCTCGCCAGCTCCAGGTCCAGGTCGACCGGCGTGTCGTGGCTTCGCTGGAGCATGAAGAAGCGCGCCGCGTCGGTGCCGATGTCGTCGATCAGCTCGTCGAGGGTGACGAACTCCCCGCGCCGCTTCGACATCTGGGCCCGCTCGCCCCCCTCGACCACGTGGACCAGCTGCATGATCGGCGTCTCCAGGACGTCGGGCTCGTAGCCCAGCGCGGCCAGGGCGGCCCGCAGCCGGGGCGGATAGCCGTGGTGGTCGGCACCGAGCACGTTGATCAGCCGGTCCGCGCCGCGCTCGAGCTTGTCGCGGTGGTAGGCGATGTCTGAGAGGAAGTACGTCGAGTCGCCGTCGGAGCGAATCAGCACGCGGTCCTTGTCGTCCCCGAACGTCGTGGTGCGCAGCCACGTCGCGCCATCGCTCTCGTAGATGTGCCCCTTCTCGCGGAGCTCCGACAACGCCCGCTCCACCGAGCCCGAGTCGTGCAGCTCACGCTCGGAGGACCAGGTGTCGTAGACGACGTTGTAGCGGCGGAGGGTCTCCTGGATCCGTTCGACCATCAGCGCGATGCCGCGGCGCGCCAGGCCCTCGATGTCGCCCGATTCGATGCCCTCCTCCTCAAGGCCGCTCGCGAGCTCGCCGACGTAGTCCCCCTCGTATCCGCCCTCCGGGACGGGCTCGCCCCTGGTGCGGGCCGCGATCGATTGGCCGAAGAGGTCGATCTGGCCGCCCCGGTCGTTGAGGTAGTACTCGCGCGACACCGGGTGCCCCGCGAATTCGAGCACCCGGGCGACCGAATCGCCGTAGGCGGCGTGGCGCCCGCTGGCCGCCGTCAGGGGGCCGGTGGGGTTCGCCGACACGAACTCGTCGTTGATCCGCTCCGTCACCTGGCCCGCGCCCGGCGGTCGGCCGAGGTCGTCCCCCTGCTCGGCGAGCTCGGACGCCGCCCGGCGATACCACGCGTCGGCGAGGAAGAGGTTGAGGAAGCCGGGGCCGGCGACCTCGACGCGCTCGACGCTGCCCTCGAGGCGGCTGCCGAGCTCCTCGGCCAGGCGCTCCGCCGTGCCCCGCGGCTGCTCGCCGAGGGCGGGCGCCAGCAGCATCGCCGCGTTGGTCGAGTAGTCGCCGAACTCGGGCTTCGGAGGGCGCTCGAGAGTCGGCTCGGATCCGCCGGCCTCGGCACCGTTGAGGAGGGAGTTCGCCGCTGCTTCGACGGCCGAGCGCAGCTCTGCGACGGGATCTGCCATGGGAGGAGCCTACGTGTCGCCCTACAGGTGGTACGGCTCGCCGGCCAGGATCCTCGTCGCCCGGAAGAGCTGCTCGAGCAGCACCACCCGGGTGAGCTGGTGGGCCATCGTCTGAGGCCCGAGCGAGATCCGCTCGTCGGACAGGGCCAGGGTGCGCGGGGAAAGTCCCTCGGGGCCGCCGATCAGGAAGCAGAGGTCCTGAGCGTCGATCCTCCGCTCGGAGAGCCAGCTCGCCCACGCCTTGGAGCTCAGCGCCCGCCCGCCGCGATCGAGAGCGATCACGTGCACCCTCTTCGGGATCCGGCCCTCGATGTTCACCTCGTCGCGCACCTCGATCACCTCCACCGGCTGGTGGCGCTGGAGCATCTTGCGGTAGTGGGCGTCGGCTTCCGCAAACGGGGGCTTCACCTTGCCGACCACGACGAGGGTGACCCTCACGGCCGCTCGCCCTGCTCCCAGGCGAGGGCGGCGCCGATCCGGTCGATGGTCGGCGGGTGGGTGCCGAAGACGAAGCTGTAGGCCCCCGGCGGGTCGGGGTCGGCGAGATTGAGGTCCGCGAGCTGCTGCTGCAGCTCGATCATTCCCTTCGGATCGTCGGTCAGCTGGAGCGCGAACGTATCGGCCCTCGCCTCCACGGCCCGGGAAAGCTGGTTGCCGGCGATTCCGAGCACGAACGAGGTGACCGCGATCGCCAGCGCGAACGCCGGCAGGTACGCCGGCTGACCGGGCTGCTCGCCGTGCCTGGCGGCGATCGCGCGCGCCATCCCCGAGGCGAAGATCAGGGCAAGCGGAGTGATCAGGGCGACGAAGAGCAGCCCGCGCCGGATGTCGTTGCCGTGCACATGGCCGAGCTCGTGCGCGACGACCGAGTTGCGCTCAGAGCGGTTCAGGTCCTTGAGCAGGGTGTCGTAGAGGACCACTCGCTTCGAGGAGCCGATGCCGTTGACGTAGGCGTTGATCGCGGTCGTTCGCCGGCTCGCGTCCACCTCATAGACGTGGCCGATGTCGACATCCGCCCGCCGGGCCAGGTCGAGGACGTCGCTGCGCGCCTGCCCCGGCGGCAGCTCCTTGAAGTCGTTGAAGAGGGGGGCGATGACCACCGGGGCCAGCCAGGAGACGAGCGCGGCTCCGAGGATGACCCCGACGCTCCCCGGGATCCACCATCGCCGTCGAAACCGCCGCATCAGCCAGAGCGCGAAGGTGCCGACGGCGCCGGCCAGAATCGCGCCAATCGCGGTGGCCTTGCCCCAGTCGCTCAGATAGCCGCCCACCGATTGGGTCGACAGCCCGACGTCGACGGATCGCTCGTGGGCCCAGATCCCGAACGGGACCGTGACCACTGCCAGGACGAGCGAGAGCCCCGCTGCGGCGGCGGCACCACCGAGGACAGGACGCGCACCCATCCTCTCGAGTGCACGGCGGGTGACCGCGGGTCGGCCCGTCGCCAGCAGCACCAGGACGGCGCCCTCAGCGACCAGGCTGCCGACCAGGATCAATCGCTGGCCGGAGGCGTAGTGGCGGGCGTTGACCAGCTCCCCGTGGGAGAAGTAGGCGTTCTCGTCGGCGTGGACCGGCTGCTCGATATCGCGAGGGCGCAGCAGCCAGGCGGCCGCCTCGGCGACCACCACGGCGGCGACCGCCGTGACGCCGAGGCGAACCCACGTTGGCGACGATCGGCCGGGCACCGCCCTACGATAGACCGCCGTTTCTCCGCGCCTGAGCCGGATCCAGGCGCCTTTCAGCCCTGTGCGAGTCGCCATCCTCACGGACATACACAGCAACCTGCCGGCGCTCGAGGCCGTCCTGGCCGAGATCGAGGCGGCCGGCATCGAGCATCGCTGGTGCCTGGGCGACGTGGTGGGCTACGGAGCGCAGCCGGACGACTGCGCGCGGCTCGTTTCGGAGCGCTGCGAGCTCAGCCTCGTCGGCAACCACGACCTCGCAGTGACCGGCGAGATCGACACCGACGTCTTCTCGGCCTCGGCCGCCGCCGCGGTGGAATGGACGCGAGCGAACGCCGCGGAGTCGACCATCGAGTACCTCAAGGGGCTGGCGCCGGAGAACACCGAGCGGGAGGTCGGGCTCTACCACGCCTCACCACGCGACCCCGTCTGGGAGTACGTCCTCGCGGTGGATCAGGCGCGGGAGTGCATGGAGGTGCAATCGGCGCGGGTGAGCCTGATCGGGCACTCCCACGTCGCGCTTTGGTTCTCCGATGGAGAGGGCCCGCCCGGGGCGGATGGCGGAGGCCAGGCCGAGGGAGGCAGGGAAATCGAGCTCACCGACGGCCGCTGGCTGCTCAATCCGGGCAGCGTCGGGCAGCCGCGGGACGGCGATCCGCGCGCTGCCTGGCTCGAGCTCGACACCGACTCCTGGACAGCGAGCTACCACCGCACGGGGTACGACATCGACTCGGCGGCCGAGCCGATCCGAGAGGCCGGACTGCCCGAGCTGCTCGCCGATCGGCTCTACGTCGGCCAGTGATGAACCTGCAGACCCTCAAATCGACCCGGGCTACCATCGCCGCGATGCCGAAGCGCCTGCGGCCGACACTTCTTGCCGTGATTCTCGCCGGCTCGGCGGCCCTGTACGGCTGCGGCGGGAGCAGCGGACCCGACCCGTCGATCGACAAGGCGGACGCGTCGACCCTGCTGGCGCAGCTGCAGGAGATCAAGGACAACGTGGACGTCGACAGTCCCTGCGTGGCCGCCGACCGCACCGACAACCTGATCGCCGACATCCAGCAGCTGCCGTCAGGCGTCAACTCCGACGTGCGCCAGGCGCTCGACAGCGGCGCCAACAACCTCAAGATCCTGCTCTCGGGTGACTGCGAGAACCGCGAGACGACCACGACCCCCGAGACGACCACCTCCACACCGACCGAGACGACCGAGTCGACGACGCAGAAGACACAGCCCACCACGACCACGCCCACCCAGACGCAGACGACACCCACGCAGACGATCCCCGACACGACCACGACGCCGCCTCCGTCGGGCGGGGTGGGACCGGGCGGACTATGAGCCCGCGCAGCCCGCGGGGCGAGCTGATCGCCGACCGCTACCGGATCGAGGACCGCCTCGGCAGCGGCGGCATGTCATCCGTCTTCCGCGCGACCGACACGATCCTGGAGCGCACGGTGGCGGTGAAGATCCTCGCCGAGCACCTGTCGGACGACGAGCGCTTCGTGGCGCGCTTCCGGCGTGAGGCTCTGGCGGTCGCGAAGCTCGTCCACCCCAACATCGTCCAGGTCTACGACACCGGCATCGACCGCGGGCAGCACTACATCGTCATGGAGTACGTGCGAGGCCGCTCCGGCGCGCAGCTGCTCCAGGCTCAGGGCAAGCTCGATCCCGAGACCACCGTCGAGATCGGCATTCAGGCATGCGCCGGGCTCGACTACGCCCACCGCCACGGGATCATCCACCGCGACGTCAAACCCGGGAACCTGATGATCATCGGGGGTCCGGCCGGTGGCGGCGACATGACCGTCAAGATCACGGACTTCGGGATCGCCAGGGCGAGCGAGCAGACGCGCATCACCCAGGTCGGGTCCGTCGTGGGAACCGCGGCCTACCTGGCGCCGGAGCAGGCGCGGGGCGACGAGGCCACCCCAGCCTCGGACGTGTACTCGCTCGGCGTGGTCCTCTACCAGTTCCTCACGGGGCGGCTGCCCTATGAGGGCGCGTCGCTCGCCGAGCTGGCGGTTCGCCAGCAATCCGAGCAGCCGCTCCACCCGAGCAACTACAACGAGGACGTGCCCCAGGCCGTGGGCGACGCGGTGCTGGTCGCGCTCGAATCCGACCCGACTCGCAGGTTCGCGGCCGCTGGAGAGCTGGCCGACGCCCTCCGACGGGGCCTGATGGGCCAATCACCGGAGGGGACCGCCGCGACCCGGGTCCTCGGCGAGGACACTCCGACAGCTCCGACCCGCCACATGCCGCGGACGCGCACGCAGCAGCGCCGCCCGCAGCGCCGGCCGGTGCCACCGCCCAGCGAGCAGCGCCCGGCTCCCCAGCAGCGACGCCGCCGGGCGTCGAGCTTCGCCCGGAACGCCTTGATTGTGATCTCGATCCTGCTGCTCGCCGCCGCGGTGGCCGCGATCGTCGCCCTCGCCTCCAGCAGCGGCGGAGACAAGATCGACCTCGATCAGGTCGTCAAGCAGAACGTCAACGACCAGATCGACGCGCTGCGCCAGGTCATCGACGACAACACCAAGTAGCCCTCAGGCGGCCCAGGGAGGGGCGCCGTCGAGTACCCCCTCCGAGTAGGCCCCGTAGCGGCCCTCGCCGATCGCCTTGCGGGCGCCGGCCGTGAGCAGTTCCATGTAGGTCAGGTTGTGCAGTGTGAGCAGGCGGGTGCCGGTCAGGTCCTTGTTCCGCGCCAGGTAGTGGAGATAGGCGCGGCTGTGGCGTCTGCACGCCTCGCAGGGGCAGCCCTCGACCGGCGGGGAGTCGTCATCCGCGTCCCTGGACTTGGTCAGGTCGAGGCGAAAGCGGCCGTCGGGGACCGGCGCCAGCGCCGTGCCGTGCCTCGCGAGCCGGGTCGGGATCGCGCAGTCGAACAGGTCGATGCCCATGCCGATCCCCACCAGCAGGTCGTCCACCTCGCCGATCCCAAGGAGGTGAACGGGGGCCTCGTCGGGCAGGAGCGGCACGGTGAATCCGAGGACGCCGTGCATCTCGGACTTCTCCCGTCCGAGGGTGCCGCCGATCGCGATCCCGTCGATGGGCGCCGCGGCGTTCCGCTCCGCCGACTCCCGGCGCAGGTCCTGGTGGACGCCGCCCTGGACGATCCCGAAGACGGCCTGCGCCGCCGGCCCCTGGCGCTCGTGCCAGGCGAGGCAGCGGTCGAGCCAGCGATGGGTGCGCTCGGTGGAACGGGCGGTGTACTCACGGTCGGCGTGCGCAGGGGTGCACTCGTCAAAGGTGAGCGCGACATCGGAGCCGAGCGCCGCCTGGATCCGCATCGACTCCTCCGGGCCGAGGAAGCGGTCGGAGCCGTCGAGCAGCGACTGGAAAGCCACGCCCTCCTCCGAGATCTCGACCCTGGCGCCGCCCGGACCGCCGCCCCGCCGGCCCTTGATCTCGTCGGCGACGCCGCCGTGGGCCAGCGAGAACACCTGGAAACCGCCGGAGTCCGTGATCAGCGCCCGCTCCCAGCCCATGAAGCGGTGCAGGCCGCCCCGGGCGGCGATCACGTCCTCGCCGGGCGCCAGGTGCAGGTGGAAGGTGTTGCCGAGGACCATCTCGTAGCCGAGTCCCGAGACCTCGGCCGAGGAGAGGCCACGGACGCTGCCCTTCGTCGCCAGCGGGATGAACGCCGGCGTGGGCACCGATGCATGCCCGAGACGAAGCAGGCCCGAACGGGCATCGCCGTCACGCGCCTGGATCTCAAACTCCAGCCTGTCTGGATCAGACCTGATCCGGCCAGGTTATGCGGGCGACCGTGTCTCCTCGCGCAGCGAGTGCCCCGTCATCGCCTCGGGCTGCGCGATGCCCAGCAGGTCGAGGGCGGTGGGCGCGACGTCGGCGAGGATGCCGCCATCGCGAAGCCGGATGTCCTGAACGGTCGCTATCAGCGGCACCGGGTTGGTGGAGTGCGCCGTGTTGGGCGAGCCATCGGGTTCGAGCATCTGCTCGGCGTTGCCGTGGTCGGCGGTGACGAGCAGCGCCCCGCCCTTCTCGTGAACCGCGGCGACCACCTCGCCGAGCCGAGCGTCGACCTCCTCCACCGCCCCGACGGCCGCCGGGATCACGCCCGTGTGGCCCACCATGTCGGGGTTGGCGAAGTTGATGATCCCGAAGCGATAGCCGTCCTCGCGCCAGTGCTCGTCGAACGCCGTGGCGGCGGCCGCGGCGCTCATCTGCGGCTTGTGGTCGTAGGTGGGGACGTCCCTCGGTGAATCGACGAGGTAGCGCTCCTCCCCGCTCCATTCGCGCTCCCGGCCGCCATTGAAGAAGTAGGTGACGTGCGCGTATTTCTCCGTTTCGGCGACGTGCAGCTGGCGCTCGCCCTCCTCGGCGATCACCTCGGCGATCGTCACCTTCGGCTCGCGTGGCGGGAAGGCCACCGGATAGGGCCAGCCGCTCTGGTACTCCGTCATCGTCGTCACGGCGAATGGACCGGCCCCGCCGCGATCGAACTCGTCGAAGTCCGCCTCCCCGAGAGCTCGGGTCAGCTGGCGCGCCCGGTCGGGCCGAAAGTTGACGAAGACGAACGGCTCGTCCGGCTCGGCGCCACGGTAGTCCGCGATCACGGTCGGCTCGATGAACTCGTCGGTCACCCCCTCCTCGTAGGACTGGCGGATCGCCGCCACGGCACCGTCCGCGCGCCGCGCGCGGCCATGGACGATCGAGTCGTAGGCCCGCTTGGTGCGATCCCAGCGGCGGTCCCGATCCATGCCCCAGTACCGGCCGCCGACGGTGCCGATCCCCCCGGCGTGGCGCAGCCAGCGCTCCGCCTCCTCGACGTAGCCTGCGCCGGCCTTGGGCGAGGTATCGCGACCGTCGGTGAGGGCGTGGAGCACCAGCTCCGAAACACCCTCCTCCCCGGCCAGCTCGATGACGGCCTCGATGTGCTCCCAGCCCGAGTGGACACCGCCGTCGGAGATCAGGCCGACCGCGTGCAGGCGCCCGCGCCGCGAATCCCGCGCCGTGGCGCATGCCGCGCGCAGCGCATCGTTCTCGAAGAAGCTGCCGTCGGCGATCGCATCGTCGATGCGCGCCAGATCCTGCTTCACGATCGCGCCGGCGCCCAGGTTGAGATGACCGACCTCCGAGTTGCCCATCTGCCCGTCGGGTAGGCCGACGTCACGCCCCGACGTCGACAGGGTCGTGTGCGGGTAGCCGGACCAGAGCTCGTCGAAGACCGGGGTGTCCGCCTGCGAGACCGCGTTGCCCGGGCCATCCGCGCCCAGACCCCAGCCGTCGAGGATCACGAGGGCGAGCGAGGGAACGGGAATGCTCGTCGGGCCGGCTGGCAGCGGGCTCATTCGTCAACGGGCAGCTTCGACGATCGCCGCGAAGTCCGCGGGATCGAGGCTGGCGCCGCCGACGAGGGCGCCGTCGACATCCGCCTGGGAGATGAGCTCGGCGGCGTTGTCCGGCTTGACCGAGCCGCCGTAGATGATCCGGATCGCGCCGGCCGCGGTGTCGGACCTCTCGTCGATCAGCCCGCGGATCAGGGCGAGCGCCTCCTGGGCCTGCTCGGGGGTGGCGGTGCGGCCCGTGCCGATCGCCCAGATCGGCTCATAGGCGATCACCACCTCGCTGAGCCGGGCGTCGGGCACCTCCGCGAGGTCCGCCCGGACCTGGCGGGTGAGCACCTCCTCGGTCTCCTCGCCGTCGCGCTGGGCCTCGTTCTCGCCGACGCAGAGGATCGGCTCCAGCCCCGCGCCCAGCGCCGCCGGCACCTTCCGCGCGAGCGCCTCGTCGCTCTCGTTGAAGTACTGGCGTCGCTCGGAGTGGCCTAGGACCACGGCGTGGACGCCGAGGTCGACCAGCATCGGCGCCGAGATCTCGCCCGTGAAGGCGCCCTCGTCGGCTTCGTGCATGTTCTGGGCGGCGACGCGAACCGGGCTCTGGAAGCAGAGCTCGATCGCAGTCCTCAGCGACGTGAAGGGCGCGCAGATGACGATCTCCGGCTCCGCTGCATCGGCGATGCGGGGCAGGAAGTCGGCGAGGAAGCGCTCGGTCTCCTCGGTCGTCTTGTGCATCTTCCAGTTGGCGGCCAGCAGCTTGTCACGGGTACCTCCTTGGCTTCGACTGCGGAGCTCCCTCGCATCACGGTCAGGCATCCTGGAGCGCCTCCACACCCGGGAGTTCCCGTCCCTCCATCAGCTCCAGCGATGCCCCGCCGCCGGTGGAGAGCCAGCCCACCGCGTCCGCCAGGCCGAATTTCTGCAGCGCCGCCACCGAGTCGCCTCCGCCGACCACCGTGTGGCCGGGCGCTGCCGCGACGGCCTCGGCGACCCCTCGGGTTCCTCCCTCGAAGGGCTCGAGCTCGAAGGCACCCATCGGGCCGTTCCAGAAGACGGTGCCGGCCCGCGCGATCCGCTTGCCGAAGTTGGCGATCGTGTTGCTGCCGATGTCGAGCCCCATCCAGCCCTCCGGGACGTCGACGCCGTTCAGCAGCCTGATCTCGGTCTCTGCATCGAACTCCCTCCCCACGCAGAGGTCCTCGGGCAGCTCCAGCATCGTGTCGCTGCCCTCGGCGTCGCCGAGGACCCGCCTGGCGGATTCGACTCCCTCCTCCTCCACGAGCGAGTCGCCGGTGTCCCGGCCCTCCGCCTTGAAGAAGGAGAAGCACATCGCGCCGCCGACCAGGATCTCCTCGGCGAAGCCGAGGAAGCGGTCGATCACGCCGAGCTTGTCGCTCACCTTCGCCCCGCCGAGGACGACAACCAACGGAGGCTGCGGGTCGTCGCGCACCGTTGTCAGCTCGACCACCTCCCGCTCGAGCAGCAGCCCGGCATACCCGGGCAGGTGGTGGGCCACGCCCTCGGTCGTTGCGTGGGCGCGGTGGGCGGAGCCGAAGGCATCGTTGACGTAGAGCTCGGCGAGGGAAGCCAGAGCCTCGGCCAGGGCAGGGTCGTTCTTCGTCTCCCCCGGCTCGAAGCGGCTGTTCTCAAGGAGGAGAATTTCGCCCGCTCCCAGACTCGATGCCATGGCGGAGACGTCCTCGCCGACCACCCCCGGCGCCTGCTTCACCTCGGTGCCGAGCAGCTCGGCGAGGCGCTCGCCGACTGGCGCCATCGACAGGGCGGGGTCAGACCCCTTCGGCCGGCCGAGGTGCGAGACCAGGACGACGCTCGCGCCACGGTCGCGCAGGAGCTCGATCGTGGGCAGCGAGGAACGGATGCGCGTGTCGTCGGTCACAACCGCGCTCTCCAGCGGGACGTTCAGGTCGGCCCGCAGCAGAACGCGGCGACCCTCGAGCTCAGCGTCTCTGACGCTCGCCTTGGTGAACGAGCGCGTCGCGCTCTGCTCAGGCACCGACCGTCGCCGGCTGCAGCACCTTCTCCGCGAGCTCCACGCAGCGGTTCGAGTAGCCCCACTCGTTGTCGTACCAGGAGAAGACCTTCACGAACCTGCCGTCGAGGACCACCGTCTGCTCGGCGTCGAAGACGGACGAGAACGGGTCGGTGACGATGTCGGCCGAGACGATCGGGTCGTCGATGTACTCGAGGATCCCCTGGAGCGAGCTCTCGGAGGCATCCCTCATCGCCGAGTTGATCTCCTCGACGCTGGTCTCGCGCGCGACGTCGCAGGTGAGGTCGACGAGTGAGCCGGTGATCACGGGTGCGCGAATTGCGACGCCGTTGAGCTTGCCCTGCAGGTCGGGCAGGACCAGGCCGATCGCCTTGGCGGCTCCGGTGGAGGTCGGGATCAGGTTGACCGCCGCCGCGCGCGCCCGGCGGTAGTCCTTGTGGGGCATGTCCTGGAGGCGCTGGTCGGCCGTGTAGGCGTGGATGGTGGTCATCAGGCCCCGCTCGATGCCGACCGTGTCGTGCAGGACCTTGGCGACGGGCGCCAGGCAGTTCGTGGTGCAGGAGGCGTTGGAGATGATGTTGTGCTGCTCCGCGTCGTAGGCGGACTCGAAGTTCACTCCCAGGACCACGGTGATGTCGGGATCGGTGGCCGGCGCGGAGATGATCACCTTCTTGGCGCCGGCGTCGAGGTGCTTCTGCGCGTCCTCGCGCTTCGTGAAGAGACCGGTCGACTCGATCACGACCTCGACCCCGAGATCGGCCCAGGGCAGGTCGGCCGGGTCCCTCTCCTTCAGCACCTTGATCTCGGCGCCGTCCACCGTGATGGCGCCGTCGGAAGCCTCGATCTCGCCCTGAAAGCGACCCAGGACCGAGTCGTAGCGGAGGAGGTGGGCGATCATCTCGGTGTCGATCAGGTCATTGACCGCGACGAACTCGAGGTCCGAGCCGGCCGCGTGAGCGGCGCGGAACAGGTTCCGGCCGATCCGCCCGAATCCGTTGATGCCGACCTTCACTGCCATTTGGAGTCCTCCTCGGAGATCGGAGCTTTGTGTCTACCCAAGGTATCGAGCGTCGGGCGTGCCGGCTCAGCGATCGTGCGAGACCGAGACCTCGACCAGGTAGCCGTCCGGGTCGCTCAGCCTGCAGCAGTAGTTCCCCGAGCCGAAGGCCGGCTGGCTGCCGGGCTCGGCCACCGGGTCGCCCCCGTTCGCCGAGCCGGACTCGAAGGACGCCTTGACGGCCGGAATGCTCTTGGCCGGAAACGAGATCAGGCCGAAGCCGGGTCGCGGCGAGTCCTCGGCGAGCTCGATGTAGAACTCCGCCTTGACGAAGCCCCAGCTGACGGCGTTGGCCGGCGCCTCCTGGCGGCGCCAACCCAGCGGGGCCAGGATCGAGTCGTAGAACGACCCGCTCCGCTCGACGTCGGAGACTTTTACGGCTGCGTAGTTGAGCATCGGATGGGCGCCCGTGGGACGAGACATTCCCTGGCGCTGAGCCAGCTTATACAGGGCCGGCCCAACGGCCTGCTCAGCGGCGGGGCTCCCAGCGGAAGTACCTGACGGCCACGATCAGGCCGAAGAGCCCCCAGGCGGCGACCACGGCGAGGTGCCCCCACTCGAAGCCCGACCCCATGGTGTGCGGGTCCCAGGCCGTGAACATCGCTTCGAAGAAATGGCGGATCGGGAAGATGTTGGCGAAGTCGAGCACGCCGCTGGGAAGCTCGTCCTGAGGGATGAAGACGCCGGATAGGAAGTAGAGCGGAAGGACGGTCGCGTTGGTTACGGCCGGAGCCGCGTCCTCGGTCGGGATCACCGCGGCCAGGGCGAAGCCGAGGCAGGAGAAGGAGAACGCCCCCACGACGAGCGTGACGAGCAGCGCGGGCATCGTGTTCGTCGGAATGTCGACGCCGTAGATGAGCGCGCCGATCACGCTGACCAGCACGACCATGATCGCGGTGATCACCAGTGAGTTGCCGACCCGGCCGGCGACGAAGACGGCCGGCGGCAGCGGCGTCCCCCGAACCCGCTTGAGCTGTCCGGCCTCGCGCTCGGCCGGCAGATTGGTGGCGAGCTTCACGGTCGTCGCCGAGATCACCGCCAGGGTGAGGATCGCCGGGACGTAGTACGTCGCCCCCTTCACGTCGAGACCCGAGATCTCGGCGTTGTCGAAGACGCTCGCGAGGATGAAGAGGAAGATCAGTGGCAGCAGTGCCGTGAAGAAGACGGCCGCCGGATTTCGCCAGAAGATCTTCTGGTCGAAGCGGAACTGATGGAGGACCAGGGCGGCGCCGTTCACCGCGTCGCCCGCTTCATCACCCTCGAGCCGCCGTCGGTCAGCTCCAGGTAGACGTCCTCGAGGTTCGGCGATCCGACGTTCAGGCCCGGCAGACCCACCCCCCGGCCCTCGGCCCAGGTCGTCAGCTCCCGCAGGACGGGAACGGGATCCGCGACGTTCAGGGTGATCATCCCGGCGTCCGACCGCGCCTCCCTGGCGATCCGATCGGGAAGGTCGGCGACGTCGAGCTGCTTGGGAAGACGAAAGCGGATCTCGGTGTGCATCCCGCGATCGCCGAGCGACTCGGGGGAGCCGGTGGCGACGATCTTGCCGGCGGAGAGGATCGCGACCCGGTCGGCGAGCGTCTGCGCCTCGTCCAGGTAGTGGGTCGTCAGGAAGATCGTCTTGCCGAGCTTGGCGAGGCCGGCGATCACGTCCCAGGTCTGCCGCCTGGCTGAGGGGTCGAAGCCGGTGGTCGGCTCGTCGAGGAAGAGAAGCTCGGGGTCTCCGATCAGAGCCAGGGCCACATCGAGACGCCGCTGCTGGCCGCCGGAGAGCTTGGCGGTCCGCACATCTGCCTTCTCGGTCAGACCCACCAGCCTGACCGTCTCGTCAATGTCGCGCGGCGAGGAGTAGTAGCCGGCGTACTCCTCGACCGCCTCCCTCGGAGTGAGCTCGGGGACGAGTCGGGATTCCTGCAGCACGAAGCCCACCCGGTTCCGCCAGGCGCGGTCCGCGCTCTCCGGGTCGATCCCGAGGACGCTGACCTCACCCGCGGAGCGCGTTCGGTAGCCCTCGAGGATCTCGACGGTGGTCGTCTTTCCCGCGCCGTTCGGCCCGAGGAAGGCGAAGATCTCCCCCCTCCCGACCTCGAGGTCGATTCCCCGCACAGCCTCGAAGCCGTCGTAGGACTTGTGGAGGTCCCTGACGCTGATCACCGCATCCGCCATCAGGCGGATGTTGCCCGATCTACCTCGCGGCGGCCTTCGGCTCGAGCTCGACGTCGCGGTGCACCACGCGCAGCTTGACGTCGTCCCGCTTGTCGAGCTGGCGCGCGATCCGGTCAGCGACGGTGACCGAGCGGTGACGGCCGCCGGTGCAGCCGACCGCGATCGTCAGGTGCTGCTTGCCCTCGGCGACGTAGGCCGGCAGGAGGAAGTCGAGCAGCGGCATCAGGCGCCCGTAGAACTCGCCGGCCTGGGTGCCCGACTCGACGTACTCGCGCACCGGCTCGTCGAGGCCGGTCAGGGGACGCAGCTCATCGACGTAGTGGGGGTTGGGCAGGAAGCGGACGTCGAGGGTGAGGTCCGCGTCCAGCGGCGGCCCGTTCTTGAAGCCGAAGGTGAGGATGGTGAGGGCGAGCTGGTTCTCGCGGGTGTCGCGGCCGATCAGCTCAATGGCGATACGGCGCCGCAGCGCGGCTCCGGTGAGCGCCGAGGTGTCGATGACGACGTCGGCTCGCTCCCGCAGCGGCGCGAGTTGGTCACGCTCCGCCCGGATGCCGTCGACGATTCGCCCACTGCGCGCCAGCGGGTGGCGGCGCCGCGTCTCCTTGTAGCGGTTGAGCAGCGCCTCCTCGTCGGCCTCGAGGAAGACGACCTTGACATCCAGCAGGTCGGTCGCCTCGAGCTCGCCGAGGACGGCGAGCAGGTCCTCGAAGTACTCGCCGCCGCGGACGTCCGTGACAACGGCCGCCTTCTCCACGCCGCTCCCCTCGTGCTGGAAGAGCTCACCGAGCCCACCGATCATGCTGGGCGGCAGGTTGTCGACGCAGAAGTAGCCGCCGTCCTCGAAGGCCGCGATCGCCTCAGACTTGCCGGCTCCCGAGTAGCCGGTGATGACGACGAGCTCGACCCGCTTCTCGCTGGCCGCCGCGCCGTCTCCCCCCACTGATCCGTTCCCGGACATCAGCCCGCTCTGTGAAGTTGGCGGTGGATCTCGCGAGCGAGCTTACCGGGCACGCCGGGCACCGCTTCCAGCTCCTCGCGGCTGGCCGTCAAGAGGCGGTCGGGTGACCCGAAGTGGCGCAGCAACGCCCGTTTCCGGGCCGGCCCGACGCCGCGGACGCCGTCCAGCACCGAGGCCGTCATAGCCTGGTCGCGACGGCTGCGATGGAAGGTGATTGCGAAGCGGTGGGCCTCGTCGCGGACCCGCTGCAGCAATCGCAGGGCGTCCGACCCCTGATCGAGCAGGATCGGGTCCCGCCTGCCCGGCACGAAGACCTCCTCGATGCGCTTCGCCAGGCTGACGACTGCGACCCCGCGTTCGACGAGCGGCTCGAGCGCCTTGAGCCCCGCCGAGAGCTGCCCCCTGCCGCCGTCGATCACGATCAGGTCGGGCAGGGCCGCGAAGCTCGCGTCGCGGTCGGAGTCGTGGGGTGAGATGTCGGCCTGCTGGAGATAGCGCCCCAGCCGCCGGCTCAGCACCTCCTGCATGGCTGCGAAGTCATCGGGGCCCTCACCGTTACCGCCGAACTCGCCGCGAATGTTGAATTTCCGGTAATCGGACTTCTTCGGGGCCGCACCCTCGAAGACGACCATGGAGGCGACCGTGTGCGTCTCGCCCAGGTTCGAGATGTCGAAGCCCTCGATCCGCACCGGAACCCGCTCGAGGCCGAGCGCGTCCTGCAGGGCGGAGAGCGATTCCACCCTCTGCTGGCGGCGATGCTCGCGGCGCAGCCTGTCCTGCGCCAGCGCCAGGTTGGCGTTCTTCTCTGCCAATTCCCTCATGCGGCGGAGATCGCCGCGCGAGGCGACCCGCACCTCGACCTGCGCGTCGCGCTGGCTCGAGAGCGCCTCGGCGAGTACCTGGGTGCGATCGCGGAGCTCGGGACCGACGATCACCCGTCCTGGGATCGCCGGGGCCGCGCCGTAGTACTGGAGCAGGAAGGTCTCGGCGACCTCTCCGGGGTCGCGGTCGCCCTCGGCTCCCTCCTCGCCCGCGAGATAGAAGCCCTGCCGCTCGGCCAGCACGCCGTCGCGCACCTGGAAGACCTGCGCGTTCGCATCGCCGCCCTCGACCGCGACGCCGATCACGTCCGCGCTCCCCAGCGCTCCGCCCGCCACCTGCTGGCGCTCCATCATGCTCCTGACGGCGTTCAGCCGATCGCGGAAGAGCGCCGCCCGCTCGAAGTCCTGGGCCTCGGAGGCCTCCTGCATCTGCTGGTCGAGGTCGCCGGCGATCTCCTTGTAGCGGCCCGAGAGGAAGCCGATGATCCGGTCGATGTTCCCCCGGTACTCCTCCTTGTCGATGTAGCCGACGCACGGCGCCTGGCAGCGCTTGATGTAGTAGTCGAGGCAGGGCACCCCGGAGCGGCGGCCGGGCTCGGGCCCCTCGCAGGTGCGGTACTGGAAGAGCTTGCCGAGCAGGTCAAGCGTCTCGCGGACGCGCTTGGCGCTCGAGAACGGGCCGAAGTAGGCGCGGTTCGGCCGGTGGCGCTCACGCGTGAAGTAGACGCGGGGGAACTCCTCGTCGAGGCTGACCCCGACATATGGATAGGACTTGTCGTCGCGCAGCCGGATGTTGAAGCGCGGCCGCAGGCGCTTGATGAAACTCTGCTCGGCCAGCAGCGCCTCCGCCTCGGTCTGCGTGACGAGCGTCTCGATCGACTCGGTGCGGTCGATCAGCTCGGCGGTGCCGCCCATCCCGGCGCCCCTCCCGCTGCCCCTGCCGGCGAAGTGCGAAGCCACCCGCTTGCGGATCGAGTTCGCCTTGCCGACGTAGAGCGCGTTGCCCGCGCGGTCGCGGAAGACGTAGACGCCGGGAGCGTCGGGGAGCTCCCGGCGGCGTTCGGCCAGTTTCTCGCTGCTCGCAGCCACTATCCAAGAGGGTAGGGTCCTCGCACCCGCGCCCAGGAGGCTTTTGATGACAGAGACCGCAGAGACCGAGGTTCCGCTGCTCACCGCCGACCCGCCCGAGCTCGAAACGCTCGAGATCGAGATCGAAGGTGAGGTCGGGACGCTGACGCTGAACCGGCCCGATGCCCTGAACGCGATGAGCCCCGAGCTGATCGGGGAGCTGACCACGGCGGCCGCCTGGCTCGCCGACCGCGCCCCGATTCGCGCGCTGATCGTCACCGGCGCCGGTCGCGCGTTCTGCTCGGGCGGAGACGTCAACTGGTTCAAGCGAGGAGTCACCGAGGAGGGCGTCGACCTGCCCTCGGAGGTCCGCCGCGGCGCCGAGGCACTCCACAATGCGATCGTCGACATCCGCCGCATCCCCTATCCCGTGATCGCGGCGATCAACGGTCCCGCGGCCGGCGCGGGGATGTCCCTGGCGCTCTCGGCGGACATTCGGATCGCCTCGGAGGACGCTTTCCTCGCAATCGCCTACGGGCGGATCGGTGCTGCGCCCGACGGCGGCATGACCTACTTCCTGCCCCGTGTGGTGGGACCGGCCAAGGCGCTGGAGCTCGCCCTCAACGACCCCAACCTCGACGCGAACGCCGCGCTCGAGGCCGGGCTCGTCACGGAGGTCGTCCCAGCGGACCAGCTGCTCCCGCGCGCGCGAGAGAAGGCCGAGAAGCTCGCCGCGAAGGCTCCCTACTACGTGCGCATGACGAAACTGCTGCTCCACGAGTCGATCGAGCACTCGATCAACGACCACCTCCAGCTGGAGCGCCACGGAATCGCCGACAGCATGGGCACGCAGGATCTGAGACGCGGGGTGACGGCGTTCTTCGCCGGCGAGACGCCCGAGTTCAAGGGGGATTGACGCAATCCTGCCGGGTTGGGAACCCGTACTAGAGTGAGCGAACCTAGCCGACGAGCGAAAGGTGGCGTTGTGATCAGACGAGCTTCAGCACTGGCATGCGTGGCGGTCGCGGCCGCCCTGGGCCTGGCGGCCTGCGGCGGCGGCGATGACAACAACGACACCACGGCCGCGGCTACGCCCCCGGCGACGACCAGTGGTGGTGGCGGCGGTGGTGGCGGTGGTGGCGCGACGATCGACTTCTCGACGCCGTCGGGCAGCGAGCTCGCCTACAACCAGAAGTCCGCCAGCACGACGGCCGGAACCGACACGATCAGCTTCGACAACGTGCAGGCGCAGGAGCACGACGTCAGGATCGAGGACTCCTCGGGCGCCGAGGTCGGTGGGACCGAGCTTGTCGCATCCGGAACCGCGACCGCAACGGTCGACCTGCAGGCCGGCACCTACACGTTCTTCTGCTCAGTCCCGGGCCACAGAGAGGCCGGGATGGAAGGAACGCTGACGGTCAAGTAACGGCGCGCGTGTCCTCTCGCCGGCTACTCGGGTAGCGCGCGACCAACCGAATCGGCCACGCACGCGGGCTTCTCGGAGCCCTCGACTTCGACCGTGAAGCGGGTGACTATCTGCCACCAGCCGCCGCCGACCTCCTCGACGTCGGTGACCTCGGCCGTGGCGCGGATCCGCGCCCCCGCCGGGACGGGGGCCGGGAACCGCACCCGGTTCCAGCCGTAGTTGACGCCCAGCTTGAAGCCGCTCGAGTTGAGCAGCTCGAGGCGCATGCCGTCGATCATCGAGAGGGTCAGGTTGCCGTGGGCCACCGTGGTGCCGAACGGGCTCTCGTTCTTCGCTCGCTCGACGTCGACGTGAATCCACTGATGGTCCCCGCTGAGGTCGGCGAAGGTGTCGATGTCCTCCTGCGTGACCTCCCGCCAGTCACTCGGGCCGATCTGCTTGCCGAGGAGCTCCTTGAGCCCGTCGATTCCCTGGACCTGGACCGTTGCCATGGCCCAACCCTAGCGAGCGTCCAACGGCTATGAATACGCCGATGCGGCGGTTCCCCTGGCCGGCGATGGTCCCGGCGCTGATTCTCGGACTGGCCGCCTGTGGCGGGGGTGGCGGCGCAGGCGGAAACGGGCCGGGTCCGCAGACTCTGGACCTGGTGATCGGGAGCGCCCTGCCCCTGGCGGGCTCCTCGAAGCCGCTCGGCGAGTCCGGGCGAAAGGCGACTCGGATCGCGCTCGAGCAGATCGACGAGGCCATCCAAGAATCGGGCGCGGACCACCACGTCCGCATCGTCGAGCAGGACCAGGGCGGTACTGCCGACGACGCCGTCGCGTCGGTCGAGAAGCTCGTCGAGGGAGAGGGTGCGAGCTGCCTCACCGGTCCCTGGTCGTCGGAGGGCGTCGCCCGGTCGGCCCAGGAGGTCGTGATTCCGGCCAAGGTGCTGCAGATCACCCCCGTGGCGACGGGCGAGGACGTCGCGAGTCTGGACGACAACGACCTCGTCGACAGCACCGCACTCCCGGTGTCGGCCGAGGGCGAGGCACTGGCGAGGGCGATCGGGCACGACGCGGGCGGTGTCGAGGGCCACACGGTGAACGTCGCCACCAGCACGGACCCGAACGCCGACAGCCTCAGCCAGGACTTCACCCAGGAGTGGCAGGACGACGGTGGGACCGTCGGCGGGCCGGTCGCGCTCACCCCGCCCCCCGCGGCCCAGGCCGCGCGGATCACGGCCGGCGCACCCGACGCCGTGCTGCTGGTGGACGACCTGACGGGCTTTGCCGAGCTCGCCCCCGCCCTCTCGAGCGCAATCGGGTGGAATCCCGCTATCGCCTGGGGAAACGACCAGCTCGTCTCGCCCGTGGTTCCGGCGGAGACGGGCGCGGCGACGGTCGAGGGAATGCGAGCGCTCGCCCCCGGAGTTCCCGACGAAAGCGAGCTCAGCGCTTCCTTCGTCGAGCGGTTCGCTTCCGCGCCGCCGCAGAAAGTGAAGATGGCTCCCTTCGCGGCCCAGCAGTTCGACGCGACCGTCCTCTGCTACCTGGCCGCGGTGGCCGCCGGCTCGACCGACGGGCAGGAGATGGCCGACGAGCTGATCGACATCACCGCGCCTGGCGGCACGCAGTTCTCCTGGCGCCAGCTCCCAGAGGCGATCAAGGCTCTCGAGGACGGCGAGGACATCAACTACACCGGTGCCTCCGGCCCCCTCGACATGGACGTCCACGGCGACCCGACGAACGGCGTCTTCGACATCTACCGGTACAGCTCGGGAAAGCTGCTGGTCGTCGGCGAGATCCCCGTCACCAAACCGAATCCCGCGACTCCCTAGGGGCCACCGGGCCGCACCACTCGAGCGAGGGGCGGAAGGCCCCGAGTGTGCGGGCCGAGCGCCTGTGGCCGCGACCTCACGACGAAGACCTGTCCCCGCACCAGCCGCACCTCGAGCGGCGGAGAGAGGAGGACGCCCGCCCCATCGGCCAGCGCGAGAATCCGGGCGACATACGCGCGGGTCTCCGGATAGGGCGGGATGCAGCGGCAGGCGGCGACCGTGCCCGAGCCGGCGTTGTACGCCGCGAGGGCGAGCGGGACGGAATGGAACCGGCGCAGCAGGTCCGACATCAGGTGCGCCTGGGCGTCGATCGAGGCGATCGGGTCGAACGGATCCCGCAGGCCGTAGGAGCTCGCCGTTCCCGGCATGAACTGCGCGATGCCCAGCGCTCCCGAGGGTGAGACGGCCCGCGGATTGAATCCCGACTCCGCCATCAGCTGGGCGGCCAGAAGCCCTGGCGACACGTTCCAGCGCGATGCCGATCGCAGGATCGCCTCCCGGTACTGCGGCGGCACGAACCCGGGCACCGCGGTGGCGGCACTCTGCCCCGCCACGGCGCCGTCCGGCCCCACGGCGTTCCCCGCGGCCGAGCAGGGCGGCGGGCCGGCGACGTAGCCGTAGTGCCAGGCCTCCCAGCTGTAGCGCTGAAGGAAGCCGTAGCGACGCGCGTTCGCCGCCAGCCAGGAATACGCCGTAGACGGCCCGAGGTCGAGCTCGGTCGCGCAGCGATGGAGTGAGTGGCCCGGCGGGGCGACCCAGCGCGGGTCGGGATGCCTGGCGAAGAGCGCCGCCTGCTCGGCGTCGGACCGGAAGCCCGAGACCACCAGCAGATCGATCCCGGCGCGCCTGGCGGCGGCGCTCATCCGGTCGTAGGCGGCGGCGACGTCTCGGCGCATCCCCTCGCCGTCGCGGTAGACGAGCGGCCCCCAATAGCCGCCGCCCTCGGCCGTCGCGGGCAACCCCGTCCAGTCAACCGGGGGAGAGGCCTCCGCCACGGCGCTCGCCACGACGGGGATGGGCCGGCGACCCGAAAGCCGGTCACCGCCGGGGAGCTGATCCGGATCGACCTCGCTGAGGACCGTCGCGCGGGCCCGGAGAGGCGGACCGGCGGCGACATCGGGAAACGTGATCCGAAGTCGAGCCGGATCGACGCGGTTTCGCCGCGCCGCGTCCGTCGCCGCCAGCCGAGCGCGCGAGAGATACTGGCCGCCGGAGAGATGGCGCGGGTTCGGCGACCCGTTCGGCTCCCGGGCGGGCGCGAGCAGTCGGGGCACGTCGTCACGCATGCTGCGGACGGCGGAAAGAGCCGCGAGGTCCGCGGCCCTCTGCACCCGTCCCCGTCCCGCGGCGGCTCCTCCGATCGCCGCCAGCGCCAGGGCGGCGAGGATCAGGATGAGACCGGCGCCGAGAAGCGCCGGCAGCGCCTGCCCTCGGGTGGCACGCGGGCCCGGGCCGCGGCTGGACCCAGGGAGATCGAGCAGCCGCCTCGCGATGCCCTGGGCGTATCCGGAGTGATCCCTCCCGGGCCTCGCTCCCGCCAGCGCGCGTCTGGAGGCGAGAGGACCCGGGGCGCGTGTCGCGATCCGGCGCGGCACTCGCCGCCCCTCCAGCTCCTCGACGGCGAGAGCCGCGAGGGAGCGCTCGGCTGGCAGCGAGACGAGCAGGCAGGCGCCGCTGACAGGGAGACCCGACTCGAGTGCGGGAATCCAGAGCCTCCCGGGCAGGTGGACCACCGCCAGCTCGACTTCCTCCGCGGCGATCGCGACCTCGGCTCCCTCCAGCGC
>Ga0081540_1000307_pt1 | contig 50460 bp, 45 predicted proteins | sample TabmetS2T1R1_FD_71024 | JGI IMG/M metagenome (GOLD analysis project Ga0081540, IMG submission 71024) | Tabebuia heterophylla rhizosphere microbial communities from the University of Puerto Rico - S2T1R1 | ecosystem: Host-associated > Plants > Roots > Rhizosphere ...
AAGATTGTCAGATATTGCACGGTTCACGATTGCGGCAACATGATCAACCCGCAAATCGTTGACACCCAGCAGCAGGGCTCGATTGTTCAAGGGATCGGCGCCGCGCTTTATGAAGAGCTGCGCTATGACGAAGAGGGGCAGCTACTGACGTCGACGTTTATGGACTACCGCTTGCCTTCGGTGGAAGAGGTTCCGGAGCTCGAACTGGAGCACATCGTAACACCAAATCCGTTTACGCCGTTGGGGGCCAAAGGAGCTGGAGAAACCGGTATGTTGGGCCCGCCACCGGCGCTGTGTAACGCGGTAGAAGATGCGTTGAGTCCCTTTGGCGTTAAGGTGCGCCAAACACCGCTCACGCCGGAACGGGTGTTGGACTTGATCGAGAAAGCGAAATCCACTCATGGCTAAAACAATTGCTCTCACCGTGAATGGCAAGCCGTGTTCTGGAGAAGTGGAGGCGCGCACGTTACTGCCCCACTTCCTGCGGGACACCTTGCGTCTCACCGGCACGCATTTGGGTTGTGTCGTGGGCCGATGCGGTGCTTGCACGGTTCTTTGGAACGGCACGCCGGTGAAATCCTGGAGAACGATCCGGGCAACGACGAACGGAATTTCTTCGCTGGCAGGAGCTTTTGCATTCCAGTTCGCCAGCGCCTCGACATCTTTGCGCCGGACTTTTTGGTCGTCGCAATTGCGCAGAACCGATTCGAGAACAATGCGGATACTCACCGGCAACCGCGAAATTTTCCCAATTCCCTGGTCCTCCAGAGCCGGGAGCGAATGGAAAAAGGCTTCGTGCTGTTTGCCGGCATCGAATTTTCTCAGCGTTTTAAATTCGTCGTTCATTCTTTCTGTCATTCCGAGCCAAGTCGAGGAACACGTTATTAAGCCTTAAAGGTATCGCTGCGGGATCCTTCGCCTTGGGTGAAGATGACAATCTTCCATTGTCATTTCAGTTCCGCCAGTTTTGCCTTGATCTTGTCGAAGTTTGGCAGCTGTCTTGCGTCATCATTGCTCTCGGCATACTGAATCACCCCATTCTTGTCGACGATGAAGGCAGATCGCTTCGGTACGCCTCCCATTCCGAGATTCATTTGCGGCAGGAACGAGTCGTAAATCACGTCATAAGCCTTCGCGACCTGGTGTTCGTAATCGCTCAACAACGGCACAATGATTTTCTCCTTTTGCGCCCACGCTTCCTGCGCAAACGGATTATCGCCGCTGATTCCATATACTGCGGCGTTCAAGTTCGTATAAACATTAAGGCCCGCGCTGACCTCACACATTTCCGTGGTGCACGTACCGGTGAACGCCATGGGAAAGAAAAGCAGCAAAGTGTTTCTCTTTCCGAAATTGTCGCTGAGCTTGAGTTGTTTTGGTCCGTCGGCAGTCTTGGTCGATAACGTGAAATCTGGCGCTTTAGTTTGGACAGAAAGTGGCATAAATGAAAACTCCGGTTTGAGTTAACTGCGGAGACTTTCAGTATAGGTTCGACAACGGAGTGGTCAAAAGAAGATCGCCATTCGTTGATTCGTTCAACATTCATATCGTAATGGCGACAGAGTAACGAATTTCGAACTACGATTCCCTGAATCCGATGGAACTCTTTTGGTGGTCGGTGGCAGTCATTCTATTCGCAGTCGGGTTGATTGGTACGGTGCTGCCTGTGTTTCCTGGGACAATTATCATTCTTGCTGGCGCACTCATTCACCGGATCATGCTTGGGCCGGAGAAAAGCATCGGGTGGGGAACGATCGCCGTTCTGGCGCTGTTGACTGTGGCCACGTACGCACTGGATTTCCTAAGCGGCTACTTGGGTGCGCGATATTTCGGAGCCACAAGGTGGGGAATGTTCGGTGCGCTCCTTGGAGCCCTCATAGGGATGTTCTTCGGGATCGTCGGCTTGTTTGTCGGCCCGGTGATTGGTGCTGTCGCCGGTGAATTCATAGCGGGCAAACGAATGATTGACGCCGGCCGGGCTGGCTGGGGCAGTTTGCTGGGAAATCTCGGGGCAATGATGGGCAAACTGTTTATCGCGCTCGTCATGATTGCGATTTTCTTTATCACCGTGCCAGGACCGTTTTGATGTTCTCTGTCGAGCAGAGTTTCTTCGCGAAGATATCGCCGTCGAATATAATCAGACACCCTTTCTGAAACGACGGGATTACTCCTGTGTCCTTTGTAGAGTGCACCTGTCGCGCGCTAATTCACCTACACGCCAATCAGAACAATAATCAAAGGGAGCGTGACAATCATAGTAAGCGTGGTCAATACGAGCGTGGACGCCGCTTCGGTTTCATATACATGGTACCGCGAGGCGAGTAGTGGTGCTACGACGGACGCGGGAATCGCGCACAAAACAATCGCTTCCTGTCCCAGCGGATTTCGAATTCCAAGTACCGCGACAAAAAGTGCCATGAGTGCAGGCTGGCCAATCATCTTCAACAGAACATTGCCGAGAATTTCCAGACTGATTCGAATCCGATAGCTGGCAATAATCAGTCCGGCCAAAAAGAGAGAAGTGCCCGATGTCGCTGAACCGAGCAATTTGAGCATCTTGTCAATTTCCTGCGGCACAGCAATGTCCGCGAGCACAAACAATACGCCAAGGAGCGGTGCCCAGACCATTGGCTCTTTTGCGCTGTTCAAAAGGCAGTGCACAAGCGCATTGCTCGCGATCCTGTCCGCATCGCGACTGCAACGCTGCTGATGCATTTCCAGGAGAACGACGGTCAGCGGGACAAGGATGCCGCATGAAATTACGGTGGCCGTCGCCACCGGTACGATGCTGGGAGAACCGAATAAGCCCGTAAAAATGGGCACGCCCAAAAACGCAACTGACGGAAACGTCACGAGGTTCGCGTGTATTGCCGCTTCGCCTAACGAATGACGCAAAACAAATACACTGACAAAAACAGCCGCTGCAAACAAGCCAATCGTCGCAAGAAACACGCCGAGCAAATATGCTGTTTCCTCAAGCAAGCGTGTCCGCGTCGTCGTGACAGTTCCGACGAACATCAACGCGGGCAGTGCATACACCAATACCAATTCATTGAGTCCCATCACTTGCTCTGCGGTAAATTTCTTTTCGCGGCCTGCCGCGTAACCAAGTCCGATCACAAACAAAATCGGCAGAAGCACCATGAGAGCAGAAACAATCATTTTGGAGCACGAATTGGCTGTTTCCTGTTATAGTGTCCTCTCTCTACAGTCGAGATATCTCTCGCCATTCACCGCGGTCTTTTCTTTAGCGCCGGTTATGATAAATTATTGGCCGATGGCAGATGATCGCTGGTGAGTCTCGCCTTGGCGGGACTTACTGGAGGAAAGTCCGAACACCATACGGCGGCATGCCGCGTAAAAGACGCGGGCGCCGCGGTTGAAAAAAACTGCGGTGACGGAAAGTGTCACAGAAAAGATACCGCCGGTTCTTTGGCAGCAAAGTGCAGGCAAGGGTGAAAAGGCGAGGTAAGAGCTCACCGCTCGCGGAGTAATTCGCGAGGCACGAAAAACCCCATGCGGTGCAAGACAAAACAGAGGAAGGGCAGCCGGCCCGTTTGATCCTCGGGTATCGTCGCATCACGGTCCCGCAACCGCGGGACTGGGCTATCGTCCCGCTATTGGGGGCGGGAGAGATGAATGATCATCCCAGCTGAGAAATTGGCTGACAGAATTCGGCTTATCGCCATCGAAAATATGAAGGGCGCTTTCGGAAACGAAGGCGCCCTTCGCTTTTTCACGAGCAAAGAAGATTGCTTACCTCCTAAAGAGACAGTGCTTCGCATAATTGGAAAATGGGACATGGCTCCGCTGTAATTCAGTCTTCTGGCAAAATACTGACGACTTTTGGCCTTCAGTTTCCGTAGAAGTTTGGTGAAAGACCATGTCCGCGGGCTAGTAGCCTTCCGAACGGTGAGTTAGGGCCTCCACTCAATAATGTCTAGCATCGATACCCAACCAAAGAGTGCTTTGAGTACATCTATCGCGGGGGCACTTCGCTTTTCTCTGATATTCCTCGTTTCAGCCGTTGCCTACGCGGACAGTGCCCAATGGAATCTGAATCCTATGTCAGGCGTTTGGAATACAACTGCCAACTGGACGCCAATGACTGTTCCCAATGGCCCAGCAGATATTGCGACGTTCGCTCTTTCGAATACAACCAATGTCTCGATTTCGAAGAACATTGAGGTCAATGGCATCATCTTCACCTCAGCCGCCACGAATCCCTATACCGTCATCGCCAGTCCAGAATTGACACTCACCATTAGTGGCGTGGGCATCAAGAACAATTCGGGGATCGCGCAGAAATTCGTAGCTACCGTTGACGGCTCCGGCAACTTTGGCCGCATCCTTTTTACTACAAGCGCCACGGCTGAGAGATGTATCTTTACCAACGACGGGGCAACCGCCGCCTCACGGGGTGGTAGTACAGAATTCTACGACTCTTCAACTGCTGGCAATGGGAGTTTCACTAACCGTAACGGTTCGGGTAACAGCACATCTGCAACGATCTTCTTCGACATCTCCACTGCGGCCAATGGCACGTTTACCAATGAGGGTGGCGGTACCGGCACTCCGTTCGCAGAGGGTGGCCAAACGATCTTCCTCGACGCCTCAACGGCGGGTAATGGCATCTTTACTAATAATGGTGCAACAGCCAGCGGGGGATTTGGTGGTGATACGGTTTTTGACGACAGTTCGTCCGCCGGCAACGGCAGCTTTACAAACAATGGCGGCACTGCCAGCGGTGTAGCCGCTTTCGGCGGTGGTGCCACATTCTTCTTCGGCACCTCCACCGCAGCTAATGGCATCTTTGTTAACAATCCTGCTCCTGCCAGCGGTGCAGAAGGCGGCGTTACAGAATTCGGGTTGGAATTCTTCAATTTCTCCCCGAGCGCCGGCAATGGCACCTTTATAAACAAAGGTGCCGCCACCCGCGGCGCTGTCGGGGGTGAGACAATCTTTAACAACGCCTCGACCGCTGATGCTGCGACATTGATTGCCAATGGAGGAACAAATGGCGGGGAAGGTGGAGCAATTTTTTTTGAAGAAAACTCGACCGGTGGCGCAGCGCGCGTTGAAGTTTTTGGCAACGGCATCTTGGACGTAAGCGGCCACAACTTCCCTAGTGTGACAATCGGCTCGATTGAGGGGGAAGGAGATGTGTTTCTCGGAGCCAACAATCTGGCCGTTGGCAGCAACAATCTCAGCACAAGCTTTTTCGGAGTGATTCAGGAGGGCGGCTTCGACGCCTCGATGCCAAAGATCGATACGGCCACCCTTGGCCTCACGGAAGCTGGCTCTTACAACGGCAAGCGCCGCCCCGACCGTGGCGCTTTCAAGCTGTATGACTCAATTTCGACTAATCCGCCCGTGATTCAGGATGGGCGTTTGACGGTGGGCGCGGTCGGCTCGTTGACCAAGATTGGATCGGGAACCCTCCAGCTGGAGGGAGTCAATACGTACAACGGGGACACCATTATCAGTGGTGGTGTGTTGCAGGTTGACGGCTCGATTTCAAGCAACACGTTCGTCAACCGCGGAGGAACGCTCAAAGGGAGCGGAATTGTCAATGGCAACATCACCAATCGCGGGGGCAAGGTCAGCCCGGGAGAGGCGATTGGTGTGACGGGCGTGTTAACGGTTGCAGGCAACTACACCACCTGGACCAGACAGATAGGAGGAGCAACTCTCTCCATCCAAATTGGAGGGGCGAATGTTGCGCAAGTGAGCGTTCTGGACGTTCAGGGCAACGCTAGTCTGGGCGGATTCCTCGATCCCGTGCTTGTAAATGGTTTTGTGCCCGAGATCGGTCAATCCTTCACGTTTCTGAATTATGCGTCCTTCACCGGCTCTTTCCATATTCGAAGACCTGTATTCGATCACGGCAGGAAACGTTGGTCACTCACCTACAATCCCACGAGTGTCGTTCTAACAGTGATACAGGGGATTAGCCCTCGTCCTTGACTCGGCGAGAGTTCTCAGGCCACAGAAGGCTTAAGCTTCGATTTTTTGTGTAGCAGCGGCAGAACTTTTTCCACCAGTGCGTCAGCAGTGATGCCGTGTTTTTTGCGCAGGATCGGAACGGCACCGTGTTCGATGAATTGATCGGGCCAACCAATGCGCACCACCGGAGTGTTGATCATTTGCGAGTGCAGATGTTCCATGACCGCGCAGCCGAAACCATTGTGCAACACGTGGTCTTCAATCGTGCAGACGACTTCGACGCTGCGTGCGAAGAATTCAAGCGTGCCGGTATCCATCGGTTTGATCCATCGCGGATTGATAAGCGCGACGGAAATTCCTTTCTCCTCAAGTTTGCGCGCCGCTTCCTGGGCGACTTCAAACATGTTGCCAAGTCCGAAGATGGCCACGTCGCGACCGTGCTGAACGACCTCGGCCTTACCAATCTCGAGAAGCTTCGGCTCCGGTTTGATTTTGGCGCCCGTCCCCGATCCTCTCGGATAGCGAATAGCGATCGGACCCGAGTTGTAGTGCGCCATGGTCCATAGCATGTCGACAAATTCGTCTTCATCTTTCGGCTGCATGTGCACCCAATTGGGGACGTGGCGCAGGTAACCGATATCGAATAAGCCGTGATGAGTCGGACCGTCGTCGCCGCTTAGTCCGGCGCGGTCCATGCACAACTTCACATTTAGGTTCTGGATGGCGATATCGTGAATCGCCATGTCATAGGCGCGCTGGAAAAACGTGGAATAAATTGCAAGGAACGGTTGCAGCCCCTGCGTCGCCAAGCCGCAGGCGAACAGCGTGGCGTGCTCTTCAGCGATACCAACATCGAAGTAACGGTCGGGATGTGCCTTAACGAAATGCGAAAGACCCGTTCCGCTCGGCATCGCCGCCGTAATGGCAACAAGCTTTTGGTTCGTATCAGCGAATTTCGCGAGCGTTTTGCCAAAAATTTCCGAATAAGTAGGCGTCGGAGTGGGCGCGGTCTCGCCGCTGTCGATCTTGTATTTGCCGAGACCGTGGAACTTGTCCGGTTGCTTGAGAGCCGGCGCGTATCCTTTGCCCTTCTGTGTGAGAATGTGTAACAGGACCGGCTCTTCCTGAGTTTTCAAAAACTCAAATGTGCGGATGAGCAATGGGATATCATGCCCGTCGATCGGTCCATAGTAACGCAGGCCAAGCTCCTCGAAGATGACGCTAGGTACGAGCAACCCCTTTACGCTTTCCTCAACCTTGTGCGCGAATTGGGCCACCGATTTTCCAGCGATGGTGCGGACGAAATGTGCCGCTTTCTCATGCAAATGCGCAAACGTGGGGCTGGTGGCAATGCTGTTCAGGTAGTTTGCGATTGCCCCGACATTCTTTGCGATCGACCACTCATTGTCGTTTAGCACGACGATGAAACGTTTGGTGTGCGCTTTAACATTGTTGAGCGCTTCGTAGCTGATCCCGCAGGTCAATGCGGCGTCGCCCGCTACCACGACGATATTCTCGTCGCCACCGCGGAGGTCGCGTCCGACCGCCATGCCAAGCGCAGCGGATAGCGCCGTCCCCGCATGACCCGCCCCGTAGCAGTCGTGTTCACTCTCGGTGCGCAAAAGGAAGCCGTTGAGCCCGCCGAATTGGCGCATCGTATTAAAACGATCGAGGCGCCCCGTAAACATTTTGTGGACGTAGCCTTGATGACTGACGTCCATAACGAACCGGTCGTCCGGTGTGTTAAAGACCCGGTGCAGCGCAACTGTCAGTTCCACGACACCGAGATTCGGGCCCAGATGCCCTCCGGTTTGGGAAAGAACCCTAATCAATTCTTCGCGCACTTCCTGCGCAAGCTGAGGCAGGTCTTGTTCGCGTAACGCCTTAATGTCGGCAGGCGAGCGGATCCCATCGAGCAGGCGCCGTGGCGCCGCGGTCGCCTCGGAAGCCCGAGTCGACTCAGAAGAGCTTGATTTCATCATTTGTGCTTTCGGATTCATCTTCGGTTTCGGCCGGAGCAGCAGGCTCCGGTGTGGGCTCGAAATCCTTAACTATCGCCTTTCCCGCGCTGTTGCGAGTGATGATTTCGATCTTTTGTTCGGCGTTGGCAAGTCGTTCCTGGCAAACCTTTACCAGATTCATTCCCTCTTCGTAGCGTACGATCAGATCTTCGAGCGGGAGTTTACCGGATTCCATTTGCTCGACAATTTTTTCGAGCCGATCCATCGCGCCTTCAAAGTTAAGCTCCGCCTCGCGCGGCTTCGTTTTGCTGCTCATGGGGAAAACGGAGGAATTAAGCACAGCTTAGGCAGGAAAAAAGGATGACTTATGCCGAGCGCCTGCCAGGGAACTGAACAATTCGCTCGTTTTAGCGCTTTCAACGGTACTCCAAATAAGGATTCGCATCAGGTCAAAGCGCAGCCGAATATTTCCGCTCTGCATTTATGAAAAGAGTGCCAGGATCCTTGCGTTCGTGGTTGCGTGGAGGGAAAGACCCGAGCCAGAGCGAGCTATCGCCCGCGACATCCTATTACGGGATGTGGGACGTGGTGGCGCGATTCGCGGCTGAAATCCGGGCAAGCGATTTCATGACTGAGATGATCAAGCGACGTGACGCATTCGGCAGCGAAGGCGTGATGGGTGCGATTGATTGCGCCACGCTTTACGGATTGACACGTTGGCTTCGGCCAGCAGCCATCGTCGAGTCCGGTGGATTTATTGGAATGTCCTCAGCTTTCATCTTGAAAGCGCTCGCTGATGAAAAGCTCGCAACGGCCAAACTGTACAGCATCGAATTGAGCCGGGAATGCGATCAAGGCGCTTTAATTCCGGACGAATTGCGATCCGCCGCAGGCAGTTTCGTGCCGATGCGCGGGAAAGTGGAGGATTTCCTCAAGCGCGATCAGCTCCCTTCGTCTATCGACATGTTTCTTCACGACAGCTCGCATAGTTACCGGCATATGCTGTGGGAGTTCCGCCAATTTTGGCCACGCCTGCGCGACGGCGGATTACTGGTGTCGCACGACGTGCAGATAAATGCTGCGTTTCCCGAATTTGTCGCGCAGACCTATTCCCACGACAAAAAGACCGACCGCCGCGACGCGCAGCGGACATCGCATCAAGAATGGGGCCGCTGGGGTTACATCGGCTTCGCCATTAGGAAGGTTACTCGCTAGATCTTGAATCACGGATTACGCGATTCGTGCTGCAATGCCAGCTTTCCACTGCTCGCGAATGTTAGTACCTCGAATACATAGATGCACATTGTCGATTTTGTCCGCCGCCCAGACGCGCGCCATCGCCTCGTTTTGGGATTGTTTGCCGGTGCCGTAGTATTCCTCATTTCGCGCGGATATCTTTCGTCCGCGAGTGCGGCAATTGCCGGTTGGAATGCCTTCGCTGTGATGGTTCTCGCGCTTGATTGGCTCGCAATTTTGACAACGCCGTTGCGCAAAATACGCGAGCTAGCGCAGCAACAAGATTTGAGCCGTTTCCTCATTTTTCTTTTTGTTGTGGTCACCGCCTGCGCTGCGCTGTTCGCGGTCGGCTTTCTCGTAAATGTCAAAAAGAGTCCGGCAGGCACGTATTTCGTCATTCATTTACTGCTCACACTTTCGACGGTGATCTTCTCCTGGATGCTGGTTCATACGGTGTTTGGTTTGCGTTATGCCCACACGTTTTATGGCGACAGCGATCAACCGGGCGTGCACCAGCACGCTGGCGGTCTGATCTTCCCCGGTGATCGGCCGCCGGATTATTTTGATTTCGCCTACTTCGCATTTGTCGTCGGCATGACCTGTCAGGTATCAGACGTGCAAATCACCTCGCGCCGCATGCGCCGCCTAACTCTAGTTCACAGCATTCTGTCGTTTGGATTTAATAGCATTATCCTTGCGCTCTTAGTCAACATCGTCTCTGGCCTTCTGGGAATGCTATCTTAATCGTTCTCCTTTCGCGGATTCTCTTATCAGCTTTTCCAACCGCTTGAGCCGCGTTGCTTCCTGTTTTGCGCTCACTACCCACCACCCGGTTGCTTTTCGATACGAGGGCGGCTGAGAGTAAAAGAAATCCCAGGCGGCTTTGTTTTGTCTCAACTTTTTCTCGTAAGGTTCACCGAGACTGGCGCTCCTTTGCTCGTAGGAGTAAATTCCCGAGCGGTTTTCTTTCCGCGCGTCAAACGCAGCCATTCCGTGCGGCTTCATCAAGCCTTTATCGCTCAATTCTTGTGCCCGCTTAATGTTGACCGCGCTCCAAATGCTTCCCTGTCTCCGTGGCGTAAATCGAATCGTGTAACGCAAATCGTCGACGCTCTTACGAATCCCGTCGATCCAGCCAAAACAGAGCGCTTCATCTACCGATTCTGGCCAGGTGATGCTCGGTTGCTGGGAGCTCTTCTTGTAATAACCAACCCATAATTCTTGCCTGATCGCGTGATTCTTCTCCAGCCACCTACGAAAATCGCCTGCTGATTTGAAGTATTTGATCCTCATCGCCGCGGATCTCACTCCGACGGAAAAACGAGAACTCGCGCCGTCATCGTCATTACGCAAGGCACGGCATTGACCGCTCTGACGGTGCGCCGGATCTAGCCGATCTGTTTTTTGTAAGCCTCGGCGTCTTTCAATTGTTTGAGATCGTCGGCGTTGTCGAGCTTGAGTATGAAAATCCAGCCCTGGCCGTAAGGTTCGCGGTTGATCAGCCCCGGATCGGCTTCGAGCGCCTTGTTTATTTCCACCACGGTTCCTTTTACGGGCGCGTAAATGTCGCTCGCAGCCTTTACCGATTCGACAACAGCGATTGCTTCTTTTGCGTTTGCCTGTCGATCCATTTTTGGCAACTCGACGTAAACTACGTCGGTCAATTCAGATTGGGCGTGATCGGTGATGCCGACACGCACGTTATCGCCTTCGCGTTTAATCCATTCGTGTGATTCGGTGTAGAGGAGGTCGTCAGGGACATTCATGATTTTTTGTAGAGCGGTTTCTTTTCTATGGTTGCAGGAAATTTTTGTCCGCGAATTTCGATGTCGATCTGGGCGCCGATTTTCGCGCGCGCTGTCGAGACATACGCCATTCCTACGCCCCAGTTCAAGCTCGGAGAAAGCGTTCCGCTGGTGACTTCGCCGATGCGCTCCCCATTCTCGAAGACTGCGTAATGCGGGCGCGGCGGCGGTCCTTTTTGTTTCATTCGGAACGGTACGAGCTTTTCAGGAGGTCCTTTTTCTTTTGTTTCAACCAAAACGTCCCGTCCCACGAAGTTTGGTTTTGTTAGGTCGACGAAGAATCCAAGCCCTGCCTCGATCGGATTTCGCTTTGGCGAGAGATCGGAACCATTGAGCGGGTAGCACATTTCCAGGCGCAACGTGTCGCGCGCGCCGAGACCGCACGGCCTAATTCCGAACGGCTTACCTCTTTCGAGGGCGACATTCCAGAACCTCGCCCCATCGCTTGAGCGGAAGAAAACTTCAATCCCGTCCTCTCCGGTGTAACCGGTGCGCGCCACCGAGACGGTTGTCCCATCGAACGGAAAATCGGCAATCGAATTTCGCGGAGGAAGATCGACATCGTCGCCGAACAGCGCGTGAAAAAACTCGGCGATCCGCGGACCTTGAATCGCGACTCCGCCAAAATCCGCGCTGCGATTCGTGAGCAGAACTGCGTTTGTGGCCGGAAGATGCTCCTGCAGCCAGGCGAAATCCTGGTCTGCTCGCGCCGCATTAACGACGAGCAGAAATTCCTCCTGCCCAATCCGATAAACGATCAGGTCATCGATGATGCCGCCAGTGTCGTTCAGCAGAAAGGTGTATTGACCGGTGCCAACGTCGAGCTTGCCGACGTTATTTGTGAGCATGGTGTTGAGCCATTCCGATGCGTTTGCTCCCTCCACAATCAATTGTCCCATGTGAGAAATGTCGAAGATGCCGACATTGTTTCGGACGGCTTGATGTTCCTCAACTATGCTCGTGTATTGGACCGGCATGAGCCATTCAGCGAAGGGAACGATTCTCGCGCCGAGCCGAACATGTTCTTCGTAAAGGGGCGTTTTCTTTGGTGGCTCTTCGCTCACGCGCCAAGCTAGACTGCACGAATAGCAGCGCAAGCGTTCGCATGATTCAGTGGTTGGGTTCGATTTCTGCTCCGCACCTTCATCCTCTCCTCGGTTGAGGAGGAGAGGAAAGAATCCGAACGTCCACATTTTTCGCTCGAGCGTGGCTCAAGATCCTCCGGTCCCTTTCCGAAAGGGAGAGGATTGAGGTAAGGGATTGTTGCGCTACTGTCGCCGAGCGATGCCTGTACTCGACAAACTTGAACGCCGCTTTGGTTTTCTTGGCATTCCAGGGCTGATGCGCATTGTGGTCGCCTTTACCGGCCTGACTTTTTTGTTGGTTCGTTTGAACCCGGGTTTTGGTCTAATGCTTGACCTAGACCCTGCGCGGATCCGTCATGGCGAAATTTGGCGACTGATCACGTATATTTTTCTTCCGCAAACCAACAGTTTTTTATGGGTCTTCCTTCTCCTTTGGTTCCTCTGGTTCATCGGCGAGGGCCTTGAACAGGCATGGGGAGCGTTTCGCCTTACGCTTTACTTCATCGTCGGAATGATCGGCACGACGGTGGCCGCATTTTTCTTCGGAACACGTTTTTCCAACTCAATGTTATACGCGTCATTGTTTTTCGCTTTCGCGAGGTTCTATCCCGATCAGGTGATTTATCTTTTCTTTATTTTGCCGGCGAAAATCAAGTGGATCGCCTGGGTGTCGGCAGCGTTTTTGATGTTCGGCTTTGTCGCGGGGGGGACGAATTCCTATCGAATGGCCCTGGTAGCTGCTCTGGCCAATTATCTGATCTTTTTCGGACCAGAAATTATTCATGACGCTCGCCATCGCGGCGAGGTCTCGGCGCGAAGAAAACGTTACGCACAAAGCTCTCGAAGCGAAGCGGAGCCGCTGCATAAATGCGCAGTCTGCGGCGCGACCGAATTGAGCGATCCGAACCTCGACTTCCGCGTGGCACGTGATGGCGAGGAGTACTGCATGGCGCATTTGCCGAAGACAGCAACGCCCACGCGTTAGATTTGTTGTAGAGTTCGCTCGCCGTTGGCGACCGCCCCGGCAGTTTGGGGTTGCACAAACGCTGCTACAACCTTGACCAGAAATTTATGGGTACGAAACTAAGCGCGATGACCGATAAAAACGCCGCATTGGTTCCTGAAGAAGGCTGGCATTGCCTGCATTTGTTTTACCGAATCGAGTATGACCAATGGCAACTGCTGAGCCGTGAAGAACAAAATGCCGTGAAAACGAATCTGTCGTCGCTTGTACAGGAAGTGCGCGCGATGGATTCAACGCAATTACTCACGCTTGGCGTGGTCACGCCGAAAGCCGACATCGGTTTCATGTTGATCACGCCCGACCTGCATAATGCCAACAAGATTGAGAAACGCCTCTCGCTCTCGTTAGGCGCGGACGTACTGACCCCGGTTTACAGTTATCTGTCGCTCACCGAGGAAAGCGAATATATCACAACCGAAGACGAATACGCACAGACGCTGGAGTCCAGTGTGCGGAACGATCCTGTAAAATTCGATCAAGCCCTCGCGACGTTTCAGGAGCGGATAAAACATTACCGCCAGGAGCGCGTTTATCCCACGCTGCCCGACTGGCCAGTCGTTTGCTTTTATAACATGAGCAAACGCCGCGGCGAACAGCGGAATTGGTACGCGCTGCCGTACGATGAGCGCCGTAAGCTGATGAAAGGACATGCCACGGTCGGCCGCGAGTTCGCCGGTAAAGTGAAACAGCTCATCACGGGTTCGACCGGTCTCGATGACGCAGAATGGGGCGTGACCCTGTTTGCGCGCGACACATTTCAGATCAAAGCGATCGTGTATAAAATGCGCTTCGATCCCGTCAGCGCCGAGTACGCGGACTTCGGCGAATTTTACATCGGCATTCAATTGCCGCTCGATGAATTGTTCCGCCGTTTACAACTGTAGCGGCTCTGTGTGGGCGCCGAATAGCGAATACAGATGCTACGGTTACGGACTGCCGCTACATTTGAGGTCGCTCTAACGGATGGGTGACAGAGCGGTCTATTGTGCACGCCTGGAAAGCGTGTGTGCCGAAAGGCACCGGGGGTTCGAATCCCCCCCCATCCGCTCCTGCTTTTCGCGTTCCGCGCTTGGTCGGATTGGAAGCCCGATTTGCGCTTAACCTGCGCGTTGTTCAACAACCTGCAGTTCCTGTCGTAGCTTGACCACTCTGCCATGAGGGAGAACACCGCGAAAGTTTACACTGGGATAAATCATGCAATCGCGGCCGATGACGGAGCCCGGATTGATCACTGTGTTGCACCCGATCTCTGTCCTATCGCCAACAATCGCCCCGAATTTCCTGAGCCCTGTTGGAATCTGGCCATCCGGGGTTACGACCGCGATTTCCGCGTGGTCCAGCTTTACGTTCGAGAGAATCACGCCTGCGCCCAAATGCGCATGGTGACCGATAATCGAATCACCGACGTAATTAAAATGCGGCACCTGCACTTCATCGAATAGGATGGAATTTTTAAATTCGCAGGAGTTTCCCATCACAACGCCGTTGCCGACGATCACGTTTTCGCGAACGTAACAGCCGCTGCGAATGTGGCAGTTTTCGCCGATCCAGGCAGGGCCTTTCAACACTGCGCCCTGCTCAACTAGCGTTCCTCTTCCAATAAAAACATGGTTGCTGATAAAGGGTTTGCCCATTAGCTCCCCCAGAATGGCAGGCTTCAAACGAAATTGCAGGTAACTGGCGATTTGCTTGAGCGCGTCCCAGACGTAATTCTGTTTTTCGAACAACTTCGGGTGAGCTGTGTGTTCGAGATCAAGAAAATCAGCGGGCGCAAACATTTTCAGTGCTCAAGATGGCGAATGCATTCGTTGGTTGCTAGCGCATTTTTCGTGGGTAGCGCACGCGCCATGCGTCTCACGCTGCGGTATTCCGCCGCAACGAACTTTGGTCAGACCCAGTTTTAAACTCTAACGTCGCACGATGCGAAGTCCGCGATCGCGAGACACGTGCTTTACTTGGAACTCGTGCGGGTGAGTTTTTGCCCGTCTTTCGTGTCGCGTACTTCCCAGCCTAGCGCGGAAATTTGATCACGTAGCTCGTCGCTTTGCTTCCAATTTTTTTCGTGTCGCGCGTTTTCGCGCTCGTTCGCTAGCTGCGTCACTTCTTCAGGAACCGCAATCTTCATCTCGGGTTCGAGATCAAGGATAGTGTTGACCCGGTTCCACCAATTCAGCCAGGCGTTCGCCGACGCAGGGTCGAGTTTGTCTTCGTCCATCGCGCGGTTCGTATCGCGAATCGATTCGAACAGGAATCCGAGCGCCGCAGAAATGTTTAGGTCATCATCGAGCGCTTCTTCAAACTTCTGCATTGGACGCCGGGCGCTGGACGCTGGCCGTTGACCGTTTTCTTTTTCTATAGCTTCTCGCAACCGTCCGAGCCATTCATCAATCCGAGCTAACGACTCTCGCGCCTCTTTCATTCCCTCCCAGGTAAAATTGAGCGGCACGCGATAATGCACTCGCAACAGTGCATAACGAAGCTCGCGCCCGGTGTAACCTTTCGCCAGAACGTCCGGCACAGTGTAAAAATTGCCTAACGACTTCGCCATTTTCTGGCCGTCGACCAGCAAATGCGCGCAGTGCAGCCAGTAATGGACGAATTTCTTTCCCGTCACACCTTCGCTCTGGGCGATCTCCGCTTCGTGATGCGGAAAAATGTTATCGACGCCACCACAATGAATATCGATCTGATCACCTAACAGCGCCGTCGCCATCGCGCTGCATTCGATGTGCCAGCCGGGCCGGCCTGGGCCCCATGGCGAATCCCATTTCACATCGCCGTCTTCTTCGTCCCACGCTTTCCAGAGTGCAAAATCGCCGATGTGTTCCTTGTCGTATTCGTCGTGCTTCACTCGTCCCGTTGATTGCAATTGCGTGAGGTCGAAGTGCGCGAGCTTGCCGTAATCAGGAAATTTGTTGATACGAAAATAAACCGATTTGTCGTCCGCTTGATAAGCCAGACCGCGCGCGATAAGCTGGTGGATCATCTCGATCATCCGGTCGATGTAAGACTGGTCGGTGGCAGCGGGGAATTCATTAGCGCGTTTAATCCGCAATGTTTCGGCGTCTTGAAAAAACTCCTTTTTGAATTGCTCGGTGAACTTCGTTAGCGGCACTTTCGCTTCGCGCGCGCCGCGGATCGTCTTGTCGTCGACGTCGGTAATGTTCATCACCCGATGCACCTTGTAACCGCGCAGTTCCAAGTGGCGCTGAAGCAGATCTTCGAAGATGTAAGCGCGAAAATTTCCGATGTGTGCGCGGCTGTAAACGGTCGGTCCACAGGTGTAGATGCTGATTGCGCGCGCTGCCGGATCGCGCGGCTCGAATTCTTCGATCTCGCGCGAGTAAGTGTTAAAGAAGCGCAACACCATTAGTCGCCTTTTCGGCGCGCCCGGCGGTCGCGCCCTACCACTTCAACGCTAGCTACAGCCATCGCGGCAATGCCTTCGCTGCGTCCGATCGGCCCGAGCTTTTCATTTGTTGTCGCTTTGATGCTTACTTCGGATTCGCTACCGTCGATGGCGCTCGCAATGTTCTTCCGCATCGCTGAAACATGCGGTGCGATCTTCGGTTCTTCGGCAATGATTGTTGCATCGATGTTGAGCACGCGGGCCTTCTTTTCCGCAAGCAATTCGCTTACGTGTTTCAAAATGTCGATGCTGTTGATGCCCCGAATTGATTCGTCCGTGTTTGGGAAATGTTGGCCGATATCGCCGGCGCCGATCGCGCCCAGCAATGCGTCTGCGATGGCGTGGCACAAGACGTCTGCGTCGGAATGTCCTTCCAATCCGCGCAAGTGCGCAATCTCGACACCGCCAAGGATCAGCTTTCGTCCTTCAACAAGGCGGTGCACATCGTAGCCGATTCCGCATCGAACATTCATGGCCATCAGAGTTTAAGATTAATAACGCCATTAGACGCAATGATGCTGTATTTATCTTTCATGTCCTCGCGCGGGCGAAGATCGACAGTTCCACCGGCGTTTTCAACCAGTAGCCAGCCGGCTGCGATGTCCCAAAGGCTGATTCCCTGCTCAATATAAGCGTCGAGTCGTCCGCAGGCGACATAAGCCAGGTCAAGTGCGGCGCTGCCAAGCACCCTGCATTTGCGCACGCGATGAATCATTTGCTGCAGCAACGGGAAATTTGTGTTGATCGTCTCGGCGGTTTTGGCGAGCCCAATGGAGACGACGGCTTCAGCGAGATCTGCGCGATCGCTTACGTGGAATGGATCGCCATTCAATTTTGGAATCTCGCCTTTTTGTCCTTTCCACATCTCCCGACGAATGGGGTCGTAGATAATACCAACCATGACCTCGCTGCGGACGCGCAATGCAATCGAGATGCAAAAATGTGGAATGCCATAAAAATAATTCACGGTGCCATCCAACGGATCGACGATCCATTGCTGTTCGCTGGATTGATCGCCCACGATTCCTTCTTCACCGTACAGCGCGTGCTTAGGAAACTCTTTAAGAAGGAGTCTGCTAATTAACTCCTGTGCCTGAACGTCGATCTCGAGCTTGATATCGTGCGCTGCGACGGCTTTGACACGTTGTGGCCGTCGGAAATTTTTCCGAAGTAACTTCCCGGCTGCGCGCGCGGCTTTTTCAGCCGCATCGAGGTAATGTTTCATCGCGAAGTTGACCCGTTGAAAAGTCGAGCAGTTAAGTCGATTGAGAATAGCGTTTCCTCTCAGAGGCTCAACCTCTCAACTCCTGTCGCCAAAAATCGGTTTGCCTTGTGTCATGTCGACTGAAGTCGAAACATCCCGATTTTAATTTCCAAAGTCACAATCAGGGAACTCCTCAAAGCTGCGCATGAAGCTACGGCTGGACCGGCGACGCCGGGAATGACAGGCGAACACGCAAAAAAACCGGGAGGAAAATAAATTCTCCTCCCGGGTTGAAGTTAGGGTTGTGACTCCGAAAGCCTTCGGAGCCGTTGATCAAGCGTGGGGCGTTAATGCCTCTTTTTCTTCGCTGATTTTTTCTTTGCTGCTTTCTTTTTCTTCGCCATCGACTAATTCCCCCCTTTCATCCGCAACACGCGCGGAACTCTGTGAAGAGTTGGGAATGACTTCACTTAAAGGAGTTCAGTTAATCATCACATTTTTTTTGTCAAACATTTTTGTTGCGAAATTTGAAAATATTTTTACCAGCTCGCACGCAATAATTTTTTTTGGCGCCCGAGAAATTTTCCTTTTTTCGCCGTTTCGAAACAAAATTATCACTTCGTTCGAGTCGCTCTCCATTCCCGAATCTGCGCCGCTTACATCGTTTGCGACTATGATGTCGCAATTCTTTGCGCGCAGCTTCTTAGCGGCGTTTTCTTCCACGTGATCCGTTTCCGCCGCGAAACCGACGAGAACGAATTGCCGATCCTGCTGGTGGCCTAACGAATCGAGAATGTCGCGCGTGGGAGTTAGTTCCAGCGAGAACTTCGCGCCGAGCTTTTTGATCTTCGTGGACGAAACGTTTACCGGCTTGTAGTCGGCGACGGCGGCGCACAACACGCATATGTCGCATTCGTCTGCATGCCGGCGGACCGCTTCGAACATTTCGTCGCTGGTCGAAACAGAAATCAGCTTTGCATTGCCCGGCGGCGTGAGATTCACCGAACCTGAAATCAGCATGATCTCGTGCGCTTCAGCGAGCGCCGCTTCAGCGATTGCGTAGCCCATTTTCCCGGATGAACGATTCGAAATGTAACGAACCGGATCGATCGGCTCGCGCGTGGGCCCGGCCGTGATAAGGAATCTCACGCGATCAAATTATCCTGGCGAGCGAGCAGGAATTCCGCACGGAACGCAATGTCGTTCACTTTCCAAAGTCTGCCAATGCCTTCGTACCCGCAGGCAAGCATTCCTTCTTCTGGTCCGATAAAATCAACGCCGCGCGCTTTCAATTTTTCCACGTTGTCCACCGTAGCAGGATGCCCCCACATTTTTCCATTCATCGCCGGCGCGAGCAGAATTGGAGCGCGGGTTGCCAGTGCGATGGCTGCAAGCGGATGATCGGCCAGACCGTGCGCCAGTTCGGCAATGATGTGCGCTGTCGCCGGTGCTATCAGCAACAGGTTCGCGCGGTCAGCGAGCTCGATGTGCCCGGGCCGCCAGCTTTCCTTCTCGTCAAAGAAGCTGGTTGCCACAGGATTTTTTGAAAGCGTCTGCAACGTGAGCGGAGAAATAAATTCGGTCGCATCGCGTGTCATGACGACAAAAACTTCGTGGCCTTGTTTAACCAGCAAACTGGCGAGCTCAGCCGACTTGTACGCAGCAATCGACCCGGTTACTCCGAGCACGACCGATTTCGTGTCGGGCCGAATGCGTACAACCTTTCGCCCGCTCGCCTTGTCGCGTTTCCTTTTGGAGTCTCTGCCTTCTGCAATCATTTTTCGATCAAACGCCGGCTCAAATAATTTTCTGCCTCCATGATTTGTCGGAACCTCTGCAAATCTTCCTCCACGGATCCACTGATAATAGTATAACGGTAGTCGCGCCAGTGTTCCATTTCCCGGACGGCCGTGGCCAGACGCGAATCGATTTGCTCCGTGGTTTCCGTTCCGCGCTTTCGCAAGCGTTTTCGCAATTCCTCGAGATCGGGAGGCATGATGAAAACATCGGCCAACGCATCTCGGATCACCGGATCGCCGCAGTTACGGATAACAGCAGCGCCTTGCGTATCGATGTCGATCAAAACATCCTTTCTGTTTTTTAGATTCGTCACCACCGGTTCCCGCAATGTGCCGTAATAATCTCTATGCACTTGCGCGTGTTCCAGAAAATCCCCTTTCTCGATTCGCTCCCGGAAATCTGCATCGGAAACAAATTGATAATCCTGGCCGTCAATTTCACCGGCCCGCGGCACTCGGGTTGTGCAAGAGACAGAATAAAAAAGATTGGGGGTTCGCCGAATTCCTTCCACGAGTGTGGTTTTACCCGCGCCCGATGGAGCAGAAACTACAAAAAGAATCCCGCGACGGCTGAATTTCTTACTCAAGATTTTGGGCTTGCTCGCGAATCTTCTCCAGCTCCGCCTTGCAAGCGATGACGCGTTGAGAAATCGCAGCATCATTTGCTTTTGCGCCGAGCGTGTTGAGTTCTCGAAACATTTCCTGGGCGATGAATTCCAGTGTGCGCCCAACCGGTTCCTTGCTGCGCAGATGGTGCGCAAATTGGGTAAGATGACTTTCCAGACGCGTCAGTTCCTCTGACACGTCTGCGCGATCAGCAAAGAACGAGATCTCCTTTAACAAACGTTCATCGTCACTGGCAATTGGTAAACCAGCCTTCTGGATGCGATCGATAAGCACGGAGCGATATCTCTTGACCACATCGGGATGGAACGTGCGGACTTCCTTGAGCTTTTTGCGAATTGCTTTGAGGCGATGGATCAAGTCCTTGGCCAAATGTTTTCCCTCGCGTTCACGCATTTTAATTAAATCGGCCAGGGCACCGTGCAGAGCGCGATCGATGGCCGGCCATGCTTCCTCAGCGTCGAGCGTTTGTTCAGGAAAGCGCATCACTCCCGGGGCTTGCAGGATTGTGCTGATCGTAATCTCACCGGGAGAATTCAACTCTTTTTGCAACGCGCGCATCGCTTCGTGATAGGAGCGGGCCAATTCAGTGTCGAGCGCCAGGTTGCGCGAGCCGTTTGGGCCGCTGTGAAGGGTGACCGTGGCATTTGTCCGGCCGCGCGAGATATTTTCGTTGATGGTCTGGCGAATGCGCGGTTCGAGCTCGGTCAGGTCCCGCGGAAGATTAATTACGATGTCACTCTGCTTTCGGTTCACCGAATTGAGTTCCACGCTAAATTTTTTCCCGGCGTAGACCACTTCCGCCCGGCCGTATCCAGTCATGCTTCTCATAGCTCGATGCAAAAGTTTATCGCAGAGAACCGTTCAACGTTCAATTTGAAACAGCGAGAGCAAACCAAACACCGAGGGCGTTGAAAAGGGGCTTCTCATCCGTTATGCACGCGTGTGAACCACTGGCAGCGGGAGCTGGTTGCAAGCGCGATCTTTGTCATCACTTACGTTCTGATCAGCGGCCGTCAACTTAAGGTTCTGCCATTGAATCGTCCTGCTGCCGCGTTGTTGGGCGCGGTGCTGATGGTTGCGACCGGTGTGGTGGCGCCGGAGCGGGCATATCGCGCAATCAATTACGATACGCTGGTATTGCTGCTGGGTATGATGCTCATTTCGGCCTATCTTTATCTCGCGCATTTTTTCGAATGGGCCGCGGAACTGGTGCTGAATTTCTCGCGAACTCCGGAGCGCCTTTTGCTCTACATCACCGTTACGTCGGGAATTCTCTCGGCCCTGCTGGTAAACGACACGATTTGCCTGATGCTCACACCGCTTGTGGTGGCCGTTATCCGGCGCGGGAAGCTGCCGCTCCTTCCGTTTCTCATGGCGCTGGCGACGAGCGCAAATGTCGGCAGTGCGGCCACGCTGGTGGGCAACCCGCAAAACATGATCATCGGACATTTCTCAGGCATTCCGTTTTCGGAATTTTCGCGCGCGCTCCTGCCAGCGGCTCTTGCTGGACTGGCGATTAATTTTTTCATTTTGCGTTTTGGTTTTCGAAAGATGTTACGGAAAACAGCAATTGAGCGTACCGAACACGCAGTTCCAAAGCTCGATCGCAGTTTGTTCGTGCTTGTTTGCGTTGTGTTAGTTTCGATCTTTGTCGGGTTCCTGGCCGGCTTGAACCTGGCGTGGACGGCGATGGCCGGTGCGGCAGTTGTGATGGTGCTCGCGCGGCGCGACACGCACGATGTGCTCAAGCTGGTCGATTGGCATTTGCTCCTTTTTTTCGCGGCGCTATTCGTCGTGGTCGACGGTTTAAGTGATACCGGCCTGCCAGAGGCGATTTACTCGCGATTGCAGCCGATCTTTGGATCAAGCACGCCGGCGCAAGCTTGGAACCTCACCTGGTTTGCCGTAGTGGGATCGAACATTTTCTCAAACGTGCCGTTCGTGTTGGTGGCCGGAAATTGGATCGGGCGATTTACGGACCCGGTTTTGATGTGGAAAGTGCTTGCGCTTGCGACGACGTTTGCCGGCAATCTAACAATCATTGGCTCGGTCGCGAACATGATCGTGGTGGAATCAGCGCGCGATCATATCCAGGTTGGTTTTTGGGATTACACGCGTTTTGGAATTCCGATTACAATCTTGACCACCGCCGCCGGCGTGATGGTGCTACTTGTGTTGCGTTGAGTAGGGCTTGCACTGCGCGCCGATGAGGTGATGGCATCGCGATGTCGTCGATGGATTCAAACCACTGATGCGTTGGAGAAACTCTGTTTGGCGTTGCACGACGGTACACCACTAGCGCAATCCGATGATTTGTGAATGGAAATGTAGACCTGTAGAGCAGCTGGTCGGAAGATCCTGTTTCGAACCGCGGCAAAATCCACATGCCACGCCAGCGTGCGGATGATTGCTCGAGCAGGATCCTGCCGTTACTAACGACAAACGCATGTCTTTCGATAAGTCGCTTTGTGTGCGGTTTGGATTTCTTGATTGGCAGGGTCCCGGGATTTTTTGCGCGGCAGAATTTCTTTACCGGGCAGACGCTGCATTTCGGTTTATTCGGCAGGCAAACAAGCGCACCAAGATCGATGAGCGCGGAATTAAAACGGGCCGCGTTGCGCTTCGGCACAAGTTGCGCGGCAAACGTCCAGAGTTTTTCGCGGCCGATTGCGGAATCGATTGGGGCGCGCATGTCGAGCAATCGGGCCAGAACACGCGAGCTATTCGCTTCGACGATTGGGACCGGTTGGTTGAGAGCAAAGGTTGCGACTGCGTTCGCGATATAGCGACCAACGCCCGGCAATTTACGAATTGCAGCGACATCGCCGGGCAAGGTCCCGCGGTGCCGATCCTGTACCATGCTGGCGGCGGCACGGAGGTTTCGCGCCCGGCTGTAATAGCCGAGTCCCTGCCAGGCATGGAGGACATCGTTTTGCGACGCGCACGAGAGTGAAGCGAAATCAGGAAATCGGCGCAACCATTTATTATAATAAGGAACTACCGTGGCGACCTGAGTTTGCTGGAGCATGAATTCGGATACGAGAATAGCGTAAGGATCGCAGGTCTCGCGCCATGGGAGATCCCGGCCATGACGGCGAAACCAGCGTAGAAGAGAGCGGCGAAAAGCAGAAATATTTTTCAGTGAGGTCACAATTTGGCACATAACGTCCAACGCCAATCGCCGACAGTCCAACCTCGAATTCGGAGTTGAGCGTTGGACGTTCAGCGTTCAGCGTTGGACGTTTTCTGGGAATGAATTCGTATACACATCCGCTCACTAACGAGCAGGCGGCGAAACTGCGGGCTTTACTCGAAGAACTGGGCTTCAAGTTCGCGCCGAAGGAATGGACGATTTTTTTCGGGCAGAAGAACAAATTAAGCGTGGCGGTTTACGAGAAAGGACCAAAGGTGCTCGTACAGGGGAAAGGCGTGGAGGAATTCGTGCAGTTTGAGCTCGAGCCGAAGATTCTCGGCGAAGCGAAACTGGGCTACGAAGAAGTGCATTCGCCGGAAATGTTCCAGCCGCACTTTGGTGTGGACGAAAGCGGTAAAGGTGATTTTTTCGGCCCGCTCGTGATCGCGGGCGCGTATGTCGACCAGGGGATCGCGCGCAAACTTCTGGACGCCGGTGTCGTGGACAGCAAACGGATCAGCTCGGATGCGCGGATTCGCGCTTTGGCAGACATGATCCGAAAAATTTCAATGGGGCTCGTGGAAATTGTTCTGATTGGGCCGACGAAGTACAACGAGCTCTATGAGAAATTTGGGAATTTAAACAAACTCCTTGGCTGGGGGCATGCGCGGGTGATTGAGAATTTGATGGCGAAAAAACCGGACTGCCCAAGGGCGCTGTCGGACCAATTTGCGGACGCGCGCGTGGTGGAGCAATCGCTTTTGCGCCACGGGAGAGGCATCAACATAGAACAGCGGCCAAAAGCAGAATCGGATATCGCGGTTGCGGCGGCATCGATCCTTGCCCGCGAGGCGTTCATTAATTGGCTGGAGCGCAAAGGGAAGGAAATCGGTTTGCGGTTGGACCGGGGAGTGTCGGCGGGAGTGAAACAAAGCGCCAAGAAGCTCGTGGAAATGAATGGGCCAGGCGCATTGCGCGCGGTGGCTAAGGTGCACTTCCGCACTGCCCACGAAACGGCGCCGGACTATTATCCCGCTCCGACTCCACGCGAGAATTGGCGGCGCTAAGTCGTTAAACCCTCGAATCGTTGGATTGCCAACGCACTTTAACGTTGTAATCAGTCCCAGATTATGTCAGTTTTTCCGACACCGTTTAGCCTTGTGGCGGAAGATGTTACCCGTTTAAAAAATCGCGTTTTTGTGCTTCATTGAGCCACCACAAGAGCAACACGGCACGAATACTACAATAGATATGGCAAAGTTAACCAAGCGCGACATCGTCGTCGCCATTAGCAACCAAACCGGTATGGTCCAGCATCAAGTCTTCGATGTAGTCCAGCGGACACTTGATAAAATTACCGACAGTCTCGCCAACAACGTCCCGGTTGAACTGCGCAATTTTGGCGTTTTTCAGCCGCGTCTGACCAAACCGCGCGTGGGTCGAAACCCAAATCAACCCGGTAGCAGTTTTGTTATTCCACCACGCGCCACCGTGAAATTCAAGGCTGGCAAGATTATGCGTCAGCGCGTTGAGAAGCTTTCACGGGAATTAAAAGAGGCGGCAGAGCACAGGACGAAGACCGAAACGGCTGCACCGAACAGCGGATAAGGAAGCGCCAAGGGCTGCAGGGCCAAAAGCTCTACAAAAGGAGATTCTGAATCGTCTTTTCCAAACGCTCAAAATTGATCGGCTTGGTCAGATGCTCGGAGAACCCAGCTGCTCTCGCTTGGTTTACGTCCTGTTCAGTTCCAAAGCCGCTAAGTGCGATTCCGGGCAAGTTTTTGTTGAGACGCACTTCACGCATTAACTCGTAACCGCTGCGGTCCGGCAATCCGATGTCGCTGATAAGCAGGTCGAAATCCTGTGTGCGCACTTTCTCCACGGCCTGATCAGCGGAATGCGCTACGGTAATTTCGTAACCCCGGCGCTCCAGCATCCGTTTCATGCCGATGCACGTGTCATGATGATCGTCTACCAGCAGAACGCGTCGATGTCTTGCAACGGCCAATTCCCGCTCCGGGCCTGTCGGTTGCTTTTGTTTCTCGCCATCGACGCCGGCCGGCATTACCACGGTGTTTAGTTCCAACGAAAAGGTTGCGCCCTGATCTTTTCCCGGACTTTCCACGCGGATTTTTCCGCCATGCGCATCGATCAACGCTTTTGAAATTGCAAGACCGAGTCCAAGCCCTCCAAAACGTCGGGTGATCTCGGTCTGTCCCTGTTCAAACGCATTAAAGATTTTATCAATCTTTTCCGGCTCGATGCCGATCCCTGTGTCGATAATGCGTACCTCAATTTTATCCGGTGTGGGGTTGCTCGTTTCGATCGTGATCCGGCCCTTTTCCGGCGTAAATTTCACACTGTTCTTGATCAAGTTCCAAAGGACCTGTTGTAGTCGCGCCGGATCCCCTTCTACGTGGGTTTGCGTAGCGCGGAGATGAAATTCCGCTTCCAGATTCTTGGCAGCGATTTCCTCCCGGCATATTTCATAAGCGCGCTGCAGGAGTTGATGCACGCAAATGGGTTCAAAGCTCAACTGTAACTTGCCCTTGGCAATTCGGGTCACGTCGAGCAAATCGTCAATGAGCCGTGCTTCTAGTTCCACGTTACGTCGAACCACCTCAAGTGCTTCCCTGACGGGCCGGGAATCTGGCAACTCGGCTTCCAACTCACCCACCATCGCTATTACCGGCGAGAGTGGGCTTCGCAGCTCATGTGACAGCAATGCCAGGAATTGATCCTTTGCGGCATTCGCGCCAATCAATTCCTGCCGCAGCGTGACATCCCTTGTCTTGTCTTCGACCAAATAGAGCACGCCTTGAATGGTTTCCTGCGAGCCTTGCAACCGGAGCAAATGGATATTCAAAAAATGCGTCATACCCGTCTTATCTTTCAGCGGGTGTTCAATTAGCTGAAATGGCGTTCCGAACGTAAGTACTCTCTCGATCGCACCGGGTGCGGCGATCTTCACGTCATCGTAGGTCGTTTCGGTGATATCGCGACCGGGTGGTACGTCGCCAAAACGTTCCGCCATTTGGGCGAACGCATGGTTGGCGTGGAGGAAACGGCGGGAGGCCGGATCGATGAAAGCGATGCCGCTGGGCATGTTCGCAAGCATTTTTTCGTTGAAGATCACTTCGCGCTCCAGCCGCTGCTTGGCTTCCAGCTGGCGTTGGTAATACGCACTGCCCAGCCACGCCAAGACCGCGGTGAGAACGATCAACCAGGCTGCCAGTACTGTCATTCGTCCCAAAAGATCGTGAACCGGTTTGTATGCCAGGGTTCTCGGCTGCTCCACTACGGCCACCCAACCACTCGATTCAATCGGGCTGAAAGAATAAAGGTTGCTTTGCCGCTCGAAATGCCCGCTTTTGCTCTGGCTGATCTCTTTGATTAATCCTTCGTTTGCCTTCGGGGCCGGTGTTACGGGATTTGGCTTGAAATCGCTGGCGAAAAGGGCGACCCCGTTTTGGTCAAGTACCTCAAAAACAAGCCGATCTGAAAACTCGATCGTGGACAGGCGCCTGCCGATTCTTTCCACCAGAACGGAAACTCCTACGTAACCCAGGATAGTCCGATCTGGAGCGCGCACTGCGCCGACAATATCTGTAACCGGCCGGTTATCCGACAGCCTTGGATGAATTGCGGAGACAAAGGTGGCGTCTGCCGCCGCCGCTTGCTCGCGCCAGTATTTGGAGCCAAAATCCTTGCCGATCATCTCGGAAGCGGTGGGGATCGACGCAATCAACTCGCCGTTGGCCGCGGTGATGAACATTCCGTCGATCTGGGGATGGGAATAAAACGCGGAGTTGAGCCATTGCTGAGCAAGTTGTGGATTCGGCGCGCTTAAATTTTTCACCATTTCCGGCAGCGTCTGATAGTATTCAATCACGCTGCTGCTGCGGCTCAGGTCATGGGCGACAAGGTGTGCCACCAGTTGAATTAAAGTCTGCCGGTCGCGCAGGATTCTGAATTCCAGTGTGTCTCGCAGGATCGTATAGGAAACAATGAGCGTCAGAATCGACGGGATCCATCCTGCCAGAAGAATCGGAAAGATAATCTTGAAACGTTCGAAACGGTCGCGCCTTCGTTTCGTCATAGTGTCTCCCAACTGATGCCTGCTGATTGAGAAAATTGGCCCATCACCGTTACTCTGCTCGGTGCTACAGGCAAGGATGAATGTCGCCAGCAAGAACCGCGTCAGACCGATCGGGTCAGCGCAATCCACACGAAAAAATCGCCCGGCCTTTGACAATCAAAGAGATTGCCAGACCGTTCGCCCTCCCAATTACGAAAACCGAGAGGAGATTGTTGTGTATCAACAGAATGCGGCGACAATTTTCAGAGGCAAAACTGCGATTTTTGAATTGACGCACATGGTGAAAGCGCCATCATGTCGGGCTTACTGCCTCAACGATTGGCAGCTGTAGAACTCCCATGCAAGGAAGCCTCGCACACATTATCTGGTCGATTTGTTATCTGGGTGTGCTCATCGGCCTGTCCGCTTATGGCGTGCATCGTTATTTCATCATTTATTTGTACCTCAAAAACCGAAAGCGGTCGCCGGTCCCGGCACGTCATTTTGAAAAGTTGCCAAAGGTCACGGTGCAACTTCCGATCTTTAACGAAGTATATGTGGCCGAGCGTTTGCTGCGTTCTGTGAGCGAATTGGATTATCCGCGGGAGCTGCTGCAAATCCAGGTCCTGGACGATTCAACCGACGAAACCCGCGAGATCACCGCTGCCTGCGCGAAGGAACTACAACAGCGTGGGTTCAATGTTCAACGTATTCATCGAGTCGATCGCACTGGTTTCAAAGCCGGCGCCCTGGCGTTAGGGCTCAAGGCGGTTGAAGGCGAATTCGTTTGTATCCTGGACGCCGATTTTGTTCCGCAAAAGGATTTATTGAAGCGAACGATCCATTACTTCACCGACCCGAAAGTGGGAATGATCCAGACCCGCTGGGGGCATTTAAATCGCGGTTATTCGTTGCTCACGCGCATGCAGGCGATCTTTTTGGACGGACACCTTTTGCTGGAACAAACCGCTCGCAGCCGCAGCGGCCGTTTTTTCAACTTTAATGGAACGGCCGGACTCTGGCGACGTTCTTGTATCGAGCAAAGCGGCGGCTGGCAATATGATACGCTGTGCGAGGATCTGGATCTTAGCTATCGTGCCCAGCTCGCAGGGTGGAAATTTATCTATCTTTCGGACGTTGTGACTCCGGCCGAGCTGCCGGTGGACATGAATGGTTTCAAGTCTCAGCAGCATCGATGGACGAAAGGCTCTGTTCAAACCTGTAAGAAATTATTGCCGACCATTTGGCGCAGCCGCCTTCCGTTCCCGATCAAGATTGAAGCCACCGGGCATTTGATGTCTAACTTTGCCTACCTGCTCCTTGCTTGTCTCTGTGTGCTTTTGCACCCCTCCTCGGGGGGACCTCAAGGTGGGTGGCTGCGTACATTGCTGATTGATATTCCGATTTTTCTCGCCGCATCTGCTTCGGTGGCGGTTTTTTATATTTGTGCCCAGCGCGAGCTGCACCCACGGACATGGATGAAAGAGCTTCTTTTTTTGCCATGCCTGCTTGCGTTGGGAATCGGTCTATCGCTCAATAACGCTCGAGCAGTTTTGGAAGCGCTCATCAACCACAAATCCGACTTTACGCGCACACCCAAGTATGGCATTGAACGAAGGTCGCAGGCATGGCGTAGCTGCAAATACCGGCCGCTCAAATCAGCCCTTCCGCTGGCCGAACTGGGTTTCGCAATCTATTTCACCTACTTCGTGATTTTTGCGATCGCCCATGGCCAGTTTTTTTCAGTGCCGTTCCTTTTGATGTTCCAGTGCGGTTTTCTTTACGTCTGCGTCTCTTCCTTCAGCAGTCGCTGGTCAAAAATTAATTTTGGCAGATCAGCTGCAGGCGATGCAATTCCCGCGTGACAAGTTCAAATTTGTCGAGTAAGAAAGTGCCCATGCTTCGAATCCTGGCAGCACTTTTTAGTTTTATTTCTCTTGCGCCTGCATTCGCGGTTACACCAGTGAATACATCTAGCCACCTGATCATCAGCGTGCGTGATCAGAAGCTGATGCTCGTGCAGAACGGCGAAAAAGTGGCAATTTACCCAGTGTCCACCTCCAAATTCGGTCTCGGCGATTACTGGGGACGAATGACGACTCCCTTGGGTTATCTCGCCGTCGAGAAAAAAATGGGGGATAAAGCCCCCACCGGGGCGGTCTTCCACAATCGGCGACTAACTGGTGAAGTTCTTCAACCCAATGCTCCCGGGCGCGATCCGGTGACCACACGTATCATTTGGTTGCGGGGACTCGAAGCGCAAAACGCCCATGCGTTTCAGCGTTGCATTTACATTCATGGTACGCCAGAGGAGAAGACCATCGGTCGCCCGGCCAGCTACGGCTGCATTCGAATGAAGTCGAGCGACGTCGCTGCGCTTTATGATCGTGTCCCGCTTGGAGCACTCGTTCAGATTACGCCTGAGCGCTTGCCGAAAATCGCAAAGACACCGCGATCGCAACCCGCCAATACTTTCGTAACCGCAAGTACAAAACCTCAGAACCAGGACCAGGCAGTTTCTGCTCCAACTTCCGGCGCTTCGCTTTCGGTCGAGGAAATGCGAAAGGGTGGGGCGCTCGCTGCGCAGCGGCAAAAAGCGAAGCTCGAACTGAACAAGCGATTGTAGTGTTTCAGCCCGTGCACGGATGCGGTTCTTGTGCGCAGGCGCGTGAACCCAGACTGGGAAAACCTTAAAGGTTGACAATGGCAATGCTCTGGCGAGCGTGCAGGTTGATAACTTTTTTATTACAATGGCAAACACGAAGTCAGCCGCCAAACGCGCTCGCCAGACAGTGAAACGATCGCTGCACAATCGCAGCGTCGTGACGCGCCTGCGAACGATGCAGCAGACAGTACGTTCCGTGCAAGTTCCGAGTCCGGAGCAAGTCCGCACACTAATCGCGGCTATCGATAAAGCTGCCAAACGCGGAATCATCCACGAAAATGCGGCGAATCGTCGCAAGGCGCGACTCAATAGGGCATTGGCCGGAGCCAAATAAATCTGTAGGCGCCCGACGGTACGCGGCTTGCGCTGGGTTTGTTTGCAACCCGCTCTCGCAACGCGTCTCACAGAGATGCGCGGCCACCGCAAATGCCTCTTTGCATATCCTGCCGGACTGATAGATTCTTGCTAATGATTCCCGCTTTCCTGCTCGTGTTTTCGGCTGCGGCGTATCGCATTACGACCGGCCTCTTAATTCATTCCGGTGCGACCTGGCTTTCTAATTTCACGCCACTGGCGGCAATTGCGCTCTGCAGTGCGGCGTACTTCCCAAAGAAATACAAATTTTCGGTGCCGCTTGTTACGCTCTTTATTTCCGACGCGGTAATTAATTTCCGGTACGGCGCGCCGCTGCTCGATTCACAAATTGTGCTGCGTTACCTCGCGCTGGCTGTTCTTGGATGCGCCGGGCTTCTCCTGCAGAACCGAGCAACGCTGAAAACGCTTCTGCCGGCTTCCATCATTGGATCGGCATTTTTTTATGTGGCCACAAACGCGTTTTCGTGGTTAAGCGATCCCGGCTACACAAAGAATTTGGCAGGTCTCATTCAGGCGCTGACGACCGGATTACCCAGCTACAGCGCTACCCCCAGTTGGATGTTCTTCCGTAATTCGCTCATCAGCGATCTCTTGTTTACCCTGCTCTTTGTTCTTTCCATCAACCTTGGCCGAAGCGCGGAGGGCTCGCGCGCCCGAGCCGCGGTTCCGCGCGCGGCTTAAGCCGCCATGCATCCGGTGGAGCAGCGCGACGAAGTCGAGATGCTCTCGCTGATGCTGCTGATTCGGCGCTTCGAGGAACGCGCCAGCCAGCAGTATCAAGCTCAGAAAATCGGGGGTTTTTGCCACCTTTACATCGGTCAGGAAGCGGTTGTGACCGGCGCTATCGCTGCCGTTCGTAATGATGACTATATCATCACTGCCTACCGCGATCACGCTCACGCTCTTGCTCGCGGCACTAGCGCGGACGCATGTATGGCGGAGCTTTTTGGGAAAAAAACAGGCTGTTCGCGCGGCTTGGGTGGCTCGATGCATTTTTTCGACAAGCAGCATCACATGTACGGAGGTCACGCCATTGTCGCAGCTCACATTCCGCTGGCGGTGGGATTGGCTTTCGCCATCAAGTACCGCGGCGAAGATCGTGTCACGCTCTGCTTTTTCGGTGATGGAGCGATCAATCAGGGCGCCTTCCACGAAGCGTTGAATCTCGCGGCTCTGTATAGGTTGCCGATCGTCTTTATTTGTGAAAACAACCTTTTCGCAATGGGTACTTCCGTGCAGCGATCAACCTCGCTCAGGCAGATCGTCGACCGCGCGGAAGGTTACGACATTCCCGGAGAAATCGTCGATGGAATGAACTTTCGCGAAGTCCGCGACAAAGTTGCGGAGGTTGTAGATTCCATCCGAAAGGAACCGCATCCGGCATTCCTGGAAATGCGCACCTATCGTTATCGCGGCCACTCGATGTCGGACCCGGCAAGTTACCGGACGAAACAGGAACTGGAGAAATATCGGCTCGACGATCCGATTACGCGTTTGCGCGCGCAGCTCACGCGCGAGGGAAAATTGACGAATGAACAATTCGATCTTCTCGACAAACGAGCGAAAGAAACGGTGCTGGCCGCCGTAAAGTTCGCTGAGAAAAGTCCCCAGCCGCCGCTCGACACGCTTTACGATTATACATATGCCAACGGCGCGATGGAGCAGGATCGCCCTCGGCCCGTGGAACCAGCGCAAGAGCGACGCGAGGTCGCGCCATTTCCAAGTACGAATTCGCCATGAGGGAAATCACATATCGTCAGGCACTCAACGAAGCGCTCGCAGAAGAACTGGAGCGCGATCCAAACGTTTTTTTAATGGGCGAGGAGGTTGCGGAATACCAGGGCGCCTACAAGGTCAGCCATGGTTTGCTTCAGCGTTTTGGTTCGCAGCGGATCATCGACACTCCAATCAGCGAAAACGGATTTGCTGGTCTGGGAGTTGGCGCGGCAATGGTCGGGTTGCGGCCGATCATTGAGTTCATGACGTTCAGTTTTTCGCTGGTGGCGTTCGATCAGGTTGTAAACAACGCGCCGAACATGTTCACGATGTCGGGCGGGCAGTTTAATATCCCCATCACGTTTCGAGGACCGAACGGACCGGCACATCAACTCGGGGCCACGCACTCGCATGCAACGGAAAACTTTTACGCTAGCGTGCCCGGCCTGAAAGTTTGCGCGCCCGCTACACCGCGCGACGCAAAAGGATTGCTCAAAACAGCCGTGCGCGACGACAACCCTGTTTTGGTCCTCGAAGCGGAGTTGCTTTATAGCTCAAAGGGCATGGTGGAGCCGCCGGATGAAGAACTTCTCATCCCACTCGGGAAAGCGGAAGTGAAGCGCGAAGGCAGCGATGTCTCGATCATCTGTTACGCGCAAACGGTGCCGTTGGCGCTCAAGGTTGCGGACCAACTGGAGGAAGAAGACATCTCCGCGGAGATTGTCGATCTGCGTTCGATTAAGCCACTCGATGAGATGACAATTTTCGATTCGGTCGCAAAAACGCATCGCGTTGTGATTGTCGAACAGGATCATCCATTTTGTGGAGTCGGTGCGGAAGTTTGCTATCGAATCCAGAAAAACATTTTCGATGCGCTCGACGCCCCCATCTTGCGCGTATCACAAGAAGACGTGCCAATGCCTTATAATGAGCGGCTAGAGAAAGCTGTGCTTCCAAATGCAGACAAGCTGATCGCCGCCGTGAAACAAGTTTGCTACGCATAGCCGATGAAGCGTTGGAGCGAAGTATTTAGTTACCGCTTCAACTGTTCACCGCTTTAACTCTTCAACGAGACCGCCATGCCGGAAATTCAGATGCCCAAATTGAGCGACACGATGACGGAGGGTACCCTCGTCGCGTGGAAGAAAAAAAAGGGCGACCAGGTTTCGGCGGGCGAAGTGCTCGCGGAGATCGAGACTGACAAGGCGACAATGGAATGGGAATCGCCCGAGGACGGGACCTTGACTGAGATCTATGTCCAGGAAGGCGGCAAGGTAAATGTCGGAGATAAAATCGCGTTTATCGGTGGCGAAGACGAGGAAGCACCGAAAGAAGAGGAGAAGGAAAAAGCGAAAGAAGAAAAAGAGGAAAAGCCAAAAGCCAAAGAAGAAGAAAAGAAGGAAGAGAAGCCAGACAAGCCAGACAAGCCAGACAAGGCGGAGCAGCCAGAAGAAGAAAAACCGAAAACGGAAGAGAAGGAGGAGAAAAAAGCGGCGCCTTCGAAGGCAAAGAAAAAAGCTGAACCTGAAAAGCCGGCGCCGATAGTCGGGAAAACCGAGGAAGCGCGGGTGAAAGCTTCGCCAGTTGCGCGCCGGATTGCCGCCGAGCTCGGTGTTGATCTTTCCAGCATAAGGGGCACTGGACCGGAAGGCCGGGTGACTGAGACCGACGTGCGCGCTGCAGCTAAGTCAAAACCCGCTATTCCGGCGCCTAAAGTTCCGGCGGTGATAAATGCTGGCGAAAGCGCGCGCATTCAACTATCCGGCATGCGCAGAGTTATTGCCCAGCGACTGGCCGAAAGTCTCGGGCCAGTTCCACATTTTTATCTCAATATCGAGATCAACGCAGCGCCGTTGATGGGGGCACGCGAGGAATTGAAGTCGGCAGGGGAAGGTGCGGATGCTGCGAAAATCACAGTAAACGATTTTGTTTTAAAAGCAGCCGTGCAAGCTGCGGTCAAGGTTCCGCGTGTCAATGCTTCATTTGATGGCGATGCAATAGTTCAGTACGCCGACATCGATCTTGGAATTGCAGTCGCGATTGAAGAGGGGCTCCTCACGCCAGTGATCCGTGCCGCGCAAGACAAATCGCTGCGCGAGATCAGCGAACTGGCGAAAGATTTAGCGCATCGCGCACGCAACAAACGGATGAAGCCGGAAGAATTTCAGGGCGGCACATTCACAGTTTCAAACCTTGGCGGCATGGGGATCGACAGTTTCTCGGCAGTCATCAATCCGCCACAGGGTTTCATCCTGGCTGTTGGCAGAATCGCAAAGGTCCCTGTGGTGGATGACAGCGACCAGATCATCGCGGGCCATCGCATGTCGCTTACGATGAGTTGCGATCACCGCGTCATCGATGGCGCCCTCGGCGCCGAATATCTGAAAGAGCTGCGGCACCTGCTGGAAAACCCAGCGTTACTGCTGGTTTGAAGTTCTTGCGCGAACCGCCCCAGTGCCAGTCTTAGAACGGCTGACCGCACGCGGTAGTCAGATCCAGTGGCTATCGCGGTCCTGTTTCCCAAGTCATAAAATCGTCGAGCGTTTGTCGGGTCCTATCAACCACGAACTCGACAACGGCTGCATCGTCAATGAAGCCTAGGAAAGGTGTCTTATCGGGAATTAGATCGAATGGATCGACCAGATAGTTGAGAGCAGCAACGATCCATAATAAGGAATCATGCCCAACCTGATCGTATTCGGCGCGATGATGCGCACGGACCAAACGCAGCATTGTCTGAAGATAAGGCCAATACTCTTTAAATGAATCTTTCGGCACGGCTGCTGCCTTTTTCGCTGCTTCGTTGAAGAGAGTCTCCAGCCGGTCACGATCGTCGATGCACGATTTTGCATCGGTGAGCGCCCTTGCAAACGCTTCGCTGCGAAGGGCCGGTTTACTGTACGCGCTGACTCCCTCAATATCTTTTCGAGTGGACCGCGCTTTGGTCTTGGAACCCGATTTCGTTTTTACCTCTTTCATTGAGCACTATGAGAGCAGGTCGCTGCGCAGATGAGAAGCCCATTCGAGCGGAACGGCCAATCCAATTGAATCGACGGCTGCGGTTTTGTTGCCAGATATGGTAAGTTATTTGGGCAACAAATCATGATTATATCCTTCAAAAAATCTGCGAAAGAGAATTTATTCCAACCCGTTGATGCTCTGCCCCTGGGAATCTTTCGTTTTCTTTTTGGATTCTTGTTATGTATCGAGTTTCTTGTCTTAAGCCGTAAAACTTTTCCTTATTATTATATTGAACCCGTCTTCCATTTTACTTATCCAATTTTCGACTTTTTGGGATTAAAGCCCCTTTCTAAACCTTTTCTATGGTTGATTTTCAACGTCCTGCAAATCTCGACGGTTGGTATTATGCTGGGTCTATTTACGCGAATATCTTTTATTATTTTTACCTCGGCATTCGGATATTTCTTTTTCATGGAGAGCGCTCCTTACACCAACCATTACTATCTCATTTTTCTGCTCTCATTTTTGATGTGCTTTGGCCATTCAGGCTCAATATTTTCTCTCGATAGTCTAATCAATAAAAGTGCCCGAAGGAAACAAGTTGGTTATTGGGAGTTATTTTTGTTACGATACCAAATTTGTGTTGTGTTTTTTTTTGCTGGCCTAGCAAAATTGAATGCAGATTGGCTAATCCATGCCGCGCCCCTCTATTTAAATCTGGTCAAACATTTTTCTTTTCTGGGCTATCCTCTTCAAGAAAAATGGATGGCTGTTATCCTTAGCTGGGGAGGGATGTTATCGGATCTTGGGTTAGGGATATTGTTGTTTATCAACCGCTGGCTCAAGTTAACCTTTATTTGGCTTTGTCTATTCAACGCCACCAATATCTTTTTGTTCGGTCTAGGAATCCAAACTTTTCCCTACTTAATGCTGTCGACTTATATTTTGTTTTTGCCACCCCCAATTGTAAGAGAATCCATTGCGCGTTTTTTAAACGGGAAATTCCTGAAATGCGTACCGATATTGGATAAGACATGACAAAAAGGAAGGTTTGTAATCAAGGCACGTCCATCAAAGGATCGCCTTGGATTCTCGGATTTGTCATTGTTTATACGTCTCTACAAATTCTGATCCCATTAAGGCATTTGCTCTATAAGAGAGATCTGCAATGGACACACGAAGGGAGTAACTTTTCTTGGCGTATGATGGCGGATCACCATGAAGCTAATGTGAGCCTGACCATTGAAGATCCCCGTACAAAGGACGTTTACGTCATTTCTCCCGAAAAATTATTGAACGATAAGCAATTAACCATGGCGACCAATCCCTATATGCTGTTTCAATATGTCCAATTCTTGAAACAACTAACGAAAGACCACATGGACATCAAGAATCCCATTTTGAGGGCCGACATTCAGGTGTCTGTAAATGGTAAGCCCTTTCAATATATGTTTGACCCAACTTGCAATTTATCGGAGGTCAATTATTCGCCATTTAAAGACTTAAAATGGGTTCTACCTTTAAAGACACTTAACTAATAAAGCTACGTCATAGGATTACTAAGCACGGTTGTTGAAGCGACGGCAAAGTATCGAGAGGAAGAGGATGAAATCGGAGATTTATTGCTGAAATCTGCTTCGACTACGGTCGATGCGACAAAAGCTGCTTTACGCCGCCTACAAAGATTGGACCGGAATGGGTGGCTCGAAATTTCCGTTGAAGCACAAAGCGTTTGCTAAGCGCCTGAGGTCGCGCGGTGTCGGCGATGGCAGGAAAGCTGGCAAACGGCGTTTTTGGCCGAAGATAGATCTTGGCGCCACCGTCTTTTGACCGTGAGGCACCGGGCACGCGCCAGCCTCGCGGCGCAGTTGCAGCGGGCGCGTAGGGCGATGTTTTCGCGCCATCTTCCGAAGAATCGAAAAACCTGGTTAGTCACACCTGCGCCGATCATCACTGGTGGTGCGTAGGCGAAGCTAAGTTCCATCAAACGCTCGGGCGTGGCTTGTTCACCCACGGCGAATCCGTCTCTTGGGAGATTTTTACGACGAGTTTTCTTGGCCATATCGGATTTGAGGTTTCGAAATCTAAGATCGACAAATAAGATTGGGAATCAATTGTGACCAAGCATTCTCCTGAACCTCCGGCGTCTCGCCTCGAGCCTTTTTTTAAGACACGCGAGGAAATGGAAGCCAGCGAACACGCTGTGCTTGCGCCGTTTGCGGAAAAATCCGGGGCCTCGCGCGGCCGGCAATATTTGGAATCGAGCCACGCGTATCGCACTGAATTCCAACGTGACCGGGCGCGGATCATTCATTCGCGCGCGTTTCGCCGAATGGAGTACAAGACCCAGGTCTTTTTGAATGGCACCGGGGACCACCTGCGCACCCGCCTGACGCACTCCATTGAGGTGGCGTCCATTAGCCGAACGATTGCTCGCGCATTACGTCTGAATGAAGATCTCGCCGAAGCAATCGCCCTCGCACACGATCTGGGACACGCGCCTTTTGGACATTCGGGCGAAGAGACGCTGGCCGAAGGCATGCGCGATCATGGCGGCTTCGATCACAACCACCAGAGTGTGCGAGTAGTGGAGCTCCTTGAAGACCCTTATCCAAATTTCCCGGGTCTGAACCTGACATTCGAAGTGCGCGAAGGCCTGCGGAAACACGGAACATTTCATGAGATGGAAAAGGTGACGGGCCCGCTAGCGCTTCCTTCTTTACAAAACCATTGTTGCCCATCGCTGGAAGCGCAAATCGCAGATTTGGCAGACGAGATCACGTATTACAGTCATGATCTGGATGACGCAGTTGATTTTGAAATCCTCGGCGCGACGCAATTGAAGCAAAACGAGGTTTGGCAGCGAAGTCTGCGGGCTGTAGTGGCGCGCTACCCTGACGCTCGGGAGCCGGAACTGCACAAACTAATCATTCGAGACATCATCGACACGGAAGTGCGCGATCTGGTCTCGACCAGCGCAAAATCCATTGCAGATGCCGGGGTCCAAAGTGCAGACGAAGCGCGCCGGCAGCCAATGCCTCTAATTCGTTACAGCGATGATTTGTTCCGAGCGAATCGCGATTTGCGAAAATTCCTGTACCATAACGTTTATTATAATCCGCGCGTTTCTGAAGTGAATCGACGCGCATGCGAAATGCTGCGGCAGGTTTTCCAGGCATACCTGTCTGATCCGGAAAAACTGGGTGAGACGGCAGCGAAACGAATTGAGACCGAGGGATTGCATCGCACGGTATGCGATTACATCGCGGGAATGACGGACCGGTATTTAATGGAAGAACACGCGCGGATTTCGACTCTGTAGCTGCTGCACCAGGCGCGGCTACAGCTACGCAGCCGCGCTTCCGTTTTCTTCCCGAAGATACTGAATCACCAGCCGCAACCGTTTGTTAATAGAAAGTTCTTCGAGGACGCGTTGACGACGAAGAGGGTCGCTCACAAATGTTGAAGTAACGAGGTCAGCAAGCAATGCCGGGTCGCTCAAATCGGAAAGATACCGGTCTACCTTTGGAGGAAGCTGCCGCGGTCCATCTCCTTTGAGGTTCGAATAAAGTTCCAGTACTTTCGCAGCGAGCGCTTCGGTTTCCACAGAGCTGGCGGAGTCGGACTCCAGTGACTCAATCGTTGCAATCGGGAACGGCGCTTCCTGTCGGAAAGCGCTAAACCTGACACGCTCCAGTCCCTGCAGAATCAGATTCGATGTGCCGTCGCTTCGTTCGACGCATGCGCGAATGAGACCAACTGTTGCGATTTGAAAAAAGTCGGCGGTCGAATTCCATTCCATGCAATGCGGTTTGAGCAGTGCAACGCAAAACATGCGGTGATGGGCGAGGGCATGCCTCAGCATTTCGCGATAGCGCGGTTCAAAAATATGAAGCGGGAGCAGCGCATGTGGAAAAAGCAGGGCGCCAGGCAACGGCATAACTGGCACTTGTTTTGGGAGCGTTACAGATGAGGACATGGCACGTTTCTTTTCTTTGTACGATATGTGCGTTGGAGAAAGAGCAAGCGCCGGCGAGCGTAATTTGTGATTCGTTACCGGCCTCCGGCGCGTAAACGTGACCAATTTAACGCTTCACGGTTTAATGATTCAGCGTCGGAGGGCCGTTCCGAACGCGCGAAGCTGATCGAGCGACATTTGCCCCTCGATGTCGCCTCGGCCGAGTGACACATAAATAAGGGCCGACCCACAATGGGCGAGAAGTACGCGCGAAGTGGCGCCCAGCTTGCCAATTCCCATCGCGCTCACGGCAATGTCAACCTCCTTGGCCGCAGCGAAATCAAGCAAGCGTGCCAGTTGCGCCGGAGTGTCGGTGCGCGTCGCCACTTTGAAAAAGTTCGCGCCGTACGTCTTCGCCGCGCGCGCTTGAGCATGCAACCGGCTGGGAGACGGTGTGCTCTTCAGGTGATGAACCGAAATGATGCGCTGCACGTTTTGCCTTCGAGCCAGCCGAAACAGCGAAACGAAAACAGATGCGGAGCGTAGTTCCACATCGATATAACGCGCCCGGGATAAGAATCGAGCGAGGAGATTGAGTCGTTCCGACGGCGACAATCGATTCGCGCCGCCTTCCATCGGATCTCGCGCAGTGATGACCAGCGGCGCGCGCAACCTGGAGATTTTGTTCTCCAGCCGGTCGATTACGCGCACAAGGCGATCCAGCCGAAGTTCAAACAAATCCGGTGGCTCGTGCATTCGAATAGCGAAATCGAATTCAGCGGGCGACGTAATGACGCCCACTACCCGGGGTCTCCGGCGGGGATGCCTTACGGGATCGGGCGTAGTTAGAGAAGGTTCAAGCACGAATCGACATCAACTAACACGTAATTCGTTAAATGTTAGGTCGGATTCACGATTCGACAGTTCAACGTTTTAGCAATTTAGCGCCGCGAAGCGAGCATCCTTTCAACGTACTTGGCGAGAATATCGAACTCGAGATTCATGGGATCGCCCACTTGGAGCCGCTCCAAATTGGTATGCGTTTTCGTGTAAGGAATAATCCACACGACAAACGTTTCCGAAAGGACTTCGGCGACGGTAAGACTGATTCCATTCACTGCAATCGAGCCCTTGTTCGCGAGGTAATGAGCGAACGCCTTTGGTAACTCGATTTCCAATCGAAAATCTGTGCCGGTTTTCTGATAGGCGATGACGGGCGAGACACAATCGATGTGCCCTTGAACGAAATGTCCCCCAAAACACCCCGTTCCAGAAATGGCCCTCTCAAGATTCACCGGCTGCTTCTGCTGTAGGTTTTTCAGATTTGTGCGAGCGATTGTCTCGTCCAAGAGATCGAAAATCAACTCTTCGCCGCGGTGCGAACTCAGTGTGAGGCAACAGCCATTAACGGCCAAACTATCGCCGCGCCGTATCTTTTTCGCGATGTGTGGCGCGGCAATTTTCACTTGATTACCGTTTCCACTTGCACCGACGGCGATTACACTTCCGACTTCTTCAATCAAACCGGTGAACATGATGTTAAGGTGTAGAGCTAAATAGTTACACGGTTACGTCGGATTTACGATTTAACGCTTCAACGAACCGCTCGGCGTTGCCGCGGCAGCGCTTGGCGCGGTCAAATTCGGAATTGGTCAGCTTCCTGGTGGTGTTGGGTGGACGTCACTGCTCGGTTATGCCTGGCTGGCAGGGATCGGTTTTACCATGTCGCTGTTTATCGCTATGCTTGCGTTCGATGAGACTGGGCCACTTCACGCTGCAAAGTCAGGTATTCTCGCCGGGTCGCTTCTGGCCGGGATCGTGGGCGCTATTGTTCTGAGGATTGCCTCCCGTTTTCATGACGATGAATAGGTCCCAAATGGCCCGCAAATCACATGCAGGAGAATGTACTCAAGGCGCTCTGCCGCCGGGTTCGGAATCGCGCAACGAGCGCTTTGACACAGCGAAGCGGTCACAAAAACACACGGGCAAGCCTATTGCTATTTTCTCTTCCATTCTCTTTCTGTCCGGCGTTGGTGCGCTCATATTCGAAACGCTTTGGCTGCGACTCAGCGGCCTCGCATTTGGCAACTCGGTCTGGGCGGCGGCGTTGATCCTTTCCAGTTTCATGGCCGGCCTGGCGCTTGGGAATGCGATCGCCGCGGCATCGAGAATTCGGCAATGGCGCCCGTTACGTTTCTACGCCTTGCTGGAAGTGTTCGTTGCGTTGCTTGGTTGCACAATCGTTTTTGGTCTTCCGCTGCTCGGCGAATTGTTGCGACCTGTGTGGCAAATGCTCTGGAATTATCAACCCATGCTTCTCGGACTTCGATTCGTTGTGTCTTTCCTGATTCTACTTGTGCCGACAACGGCTATGGGCCTGACGCTACCGGTGTTGCTCGAAGATCCAATGTTACGGCGAACTGATTTTGCGCGTGCGATTGGTTTTCTGTATGGCTCGAATACTTTAGGCGCGGTGTGTGGCGCCGTGCTCGGCGAGGGCTATCTCATCGCAGCGCTTGGCCTCCGAGGTACGAGTTTGGCTGCGGGCTTGGCAGTTTGCATCGCTGCAATAAGCGCCTTTTTGGTGGCAAGAATCGGCGGTGAGACGGGCGAGCCGAGTCCCAAGCCAACCTTTCCGCTGCGCTTACATGTAAGCTATCGGCTGCCATGGCGTCTGCTTTTCGCCAGCTTCGGCACAGGCTGCGTTCTTCTTTGCCTGGAGGTAATATGGTTCCGATTTCTGCGCTTGTACGTTGTTTCATCGGCCACGGCATTTGCGGTGATGCTTGCAATTGTGCTGGCAGGAATAGGGCTGGGCGGCGTTTTGGCCGGCGCAGTTCAGGGTCGTAGTCGTCGCCTTGGGAGCGATGCGAAGGCTTCGCGCAGCGAAGCAATTACAGCGCGAAACGGGTCCCTTTCTGTTCTGTTACTGGTGGCGGCGATTGCAACGCTTTTGTCATATTTGTTCTTTCCGGGCGAAATGGTGAAAACGTCCTCTGGCGCTTTCAGTCTCGCCTCCTGGTACCATATCGCGCTGCTCTCGATAGCGTTGATGTTTCCCGTCTCCCTTCTTTCGGGGATATTGTTTCCATCCATTGCTGCATCTGTTCAGGCCGCTGTGGAAGATCGGATGAACAGCACCGGAGTCACGACTCTTTTCAACACAACAGGGGCGGCGATCGGCGCACTTCTTGCGAGTTTCGTCTTACTGCCCGGCATTGGCTATCAATGGAGCCTCGTACTTTGCGCTGTGGTTTACGCGTTGCTTAGCCTTCTCGTGAGCCAGCGCGCAAGCTGGTCGATTCGGCGGCCAATCGGTGTGATGACCATCGCACTTTGTGCGGCGGTGATTCTCCTCCTGGCAATTTTTCCGTACGACCGCGCAGAATCGCACTTCGCGCACGCGAGTCGTCCTTACGAGATTGATGAACACGGCAATGTGCTTGCTCATGTTGTAAAAAGGATTGAGGGGACCTCAGATACCTATCAATTGCTGCGACGCGATCTTTTTGGTGAACCGTATTACTACCGACTGTTGACCGACGCATTTTCAATGTCGGCCACAAATCCGCGCAATCAGCGGTACATGAGATTGTTCGCGTATCTTCCCTTAGCGCTTCGTCCGGAAGCGAAAGATGTATTGCTGATCTGTTACGGTTGCGGCGTCACGGCAGATGCGCTGCTCCACGGGCCGAACGTCAAGCGCCTGGATGTGGTGGACATTTCCAAAGAAGTTCTCCATCTCGCCGATTTCTATTTGGGAATCAATTATTCCAACCCGCTTCGGGATCCGCGGGTGCACGCAATTGTGCAAGACGGACGCTTCTTCCTTCAGGCCAGCCCGCAGCAGTACGATATTATCACGGGTGAGCCGCCTCCGCCGAAGGTTGCTGGTTCGGTTAACCTCTACACGCAGGAATTTTTCTCTCTGATGGAAAGCCGCTTGAAGGAAGGCGGGGTTGCCACGTTTTGGCTACCGATTAACCAGGTGAAAGTAGAAGAAGCAAAAGCCATTCTTCGCGCGTTTCACAATGCGTTTCCCAACACCTTAGTTTGGGCCAGCGCCGATCAGCAGTGGATCATGATGGGGATCAAGGGGCAGGAACGCCGCGTTAACGAAGAGGAGTTACGGCGATTGTGGAGCGAGCCCGCCGCGGCAGGTCAGGAGTTGCGGCGGGTCGGCATCGAAGTTCCACAACAATTGGCCGCATTGTTTTTGATGGACGGCGATGAGATCGATCGCATCACACGGGACGTAGCGCCCTTGACGGACAATTATCCCAAGCGGTTAACGGATGCGGTGTGGGATGAGCAGGCGAACCTAGACTTCACTTCGACTTATATGGACGCATCGTCCGCCTCTCACCGTTTTGCTTGGTCCCCGATCATCAACCGCATTTGGCCGGAGACAGGTGACCAATCGCTGAAATCATTCTTCTCCGTGCGCGAGATGCGATATGTTTCCGAAAGAATTGGAAGCAACCAGTTGGCCGAACTGGATCTTTATCTGCGTCATTCCCACCTGCGAATACCAGTATTGGAAGTGCTGGGAAGTGACGGGTTGCGTCTGTCAATTGCGGAGCGTGTAGCGAAAAAATCGCAGCCGCCTCCGCTGGAAACCATGCAAGACCTAATCGCGGGAGCACTTGCGCAACGAGACATCAACGGAGCAATTCGCCTGCTGGAGAACAAGAAAGATCGTGGCCCGTTTAATCTCGACGACACGTATTTGCTAATCTATCTCTACTGTTTAAACGGCGAGGTGGACAAAGCAGAAACGCTGGCCGCCAAAAATGCCGCTGCGATCAAGAAGAATAGTTTCGTCGATTGGCTTTGGGGGAAATTGCAGAGCGAGTTCGGATTTCATCCGCCGGCGTGAACGATCGACAGGAATCGACCCGAATTTGCGATCGGCGGAAAGGGGGGCACGAAATTACACGAATCAACGCGAATGGCTTCGGCGTCTTTAAATCGTAAAATCGTTGAAACAGATTTTGAAAGTGATTCGCGTTAACTGGCGTTTTCCGCGGGCAAAAAAATCTGTGTCGATTGAGGTGAATTTTCAGTTTCTTCCGCTCAAAAAAACTTCAAAAAAAATCAAAAAAAAGCTTGCCAGCCCCTGACGCATTCCATTAAACGGGGGGTTGAGGCGACAAATACGCCCAGAAGACCGTTCAAAAAAACTTTGAAAAAAGTGAAAAAAAAGCTTGTCAGTGTCATAGAAATTCAATAAAGCGTGCCAGAACCTAACCAAACTAATGGAGAAACTAATGACTAAAAACGTGCTAAATAAACTCGGATTCCTTGGTGCCGTCTTTTTGGCGGTCGTGGGATTTCCTCTAATTTTTGCATCAAGTGCTTCTGCTCAGTTGCCGGCTCCGGCCGTTCCCGAAAACCCGGCCGCACCGGCGCCCTCAGCTGAGGTGGAGCGCGTGATCGTGACCGGTTCGAACATTCCCACGGCGGAAGAGACCGGCCCGAACCCGGTGGATACGTACCGCCCGCAAGACATCGAGAAACTGGGTATCCGTAACGCCACCGACCTGACCACGTTCATCCCGCAAGAGGCGGGCGGCACCGTTAACCAGAATATTGCGAATGCCGGCGACGGCACCGTGCAATTGAACCTGCGCGGCCTGCTGCCAAAAGAGACGCTGATCTTGATAGACGGCAAGCGCATCGCGCAGGCTGCATTGTTCGGCGGCTACGACATCCAGTTGATTCCCTTCTCCATGATCGATCACATCGATATCCTGAAGGACGGCGCCTCGGCTGTATATGGAGCCGATGCCGTGGCTGGTGTGGTTAACTTCTTCCTGATCCACAAATTCCGCGGGTTGGAGATCGGTGGCACCTACGGGAACACAAACCTGGGAGCGTCCAACGACATGGGTGAATGGGAAGCATGGTTGAAAGCCGGCACCGGCGACGATAAGACCGACATCGTGGTGATAGCTGATTTCTATCAGCGCACTGGAGGGCTATTCAGCCGTGACCGCGACATTTCCAGCAACGGGAATTTCGTGCCATTTGGAGGATTCGACGTTCGCAGCGGCAATGAGCAAGGTCGCGTGCAAGGCCAGCGGCTGATCCCGAGGCTGTTTTTTAGCGCGAACACGCCGACGCCGCATTCGGCTCCTAATGCTACGACCTCTCCATTTTATGTGAATCCATTTACGGTACCCGGCATTGTAAACCAATTCAACCGGGTCCCCGGAGCCGGTGCGCCTGGCGATGGAAACTACCTGTTCTTTAACTTCGCAGCTTTCACGCCAGCGTTGCCTCCAGCGGACCGCCAGGTGGTTTACGGCTCGTTCACCCGGGATTTGTGCGACAAATACCTGACGATATTCGCCGATTTCAAGGTCGCGCGCTCGTTTTTCGATTCAGCATTGGCGGCTGCTCCGTTTACGCCCGATCCGTTTAAGGCAGTGGACGCACAGGGTAACGCAACCAGCGTAGGGTTTAGCCCTGCCGGCATCAGTGTGCCAATTCAGAATGCGTTTAACCCGTTCACAGTTGGGGACGCGACTCTGCTTATTAACGGGGTCCCAGTGCCCGTGACTACTGGAGTCCGGTTTCGTGGCGTCGTAGACTCAGGCCCCAGAAGTGAGAAGTTCACCTATTGGGATTACCTCTTCGATGTTGGACTGAAAGGTGAGATGGGACAATTTGGCGATTACTTCAAGACGTGGAACTGGGAATTGGGCTTCCGTTATTCTCGCAACGAGGGTGAGGACTTGTCCCTGGGTGAGGTCAGCCAGCCTGGGCTGCGGGACGCGTTGCTGGATACCAACCCGGCTACGGCGTTTAATGCCTTCGCGGGCACGGTAGCTCGCAATTCGAATATTGCGATAAACCGGGTCTATGTGAACCTGCATAACAGCGCCACGTGGGAACAGCCCTTGGCTTACGCTACGTTTAACGGTGATCTGTTTAATCTTCCTGCCGGGCCAGTGTCGTTTGCGATCGGCGGCGAGTACTACGGTGAGAGGTGGTCTCGCAGACCTGATTCGCTGAATACGACATTCCAAACCATCGGTTCGACCGATCGTGAAGGCGCGAGGGTAAACCGGGACGTTTGGTCGATCTACGAGGAAGTGCGGGTACCGTTTACCAGCCCCACATGGAACTTCCCCGGCTTCTATAGCCTCGAAGTTGACTTTGCCGAACGCGAGCAGTGGTTCAGCCAGAACACTACACCAGTACTAAGTACCTCGTTCCCGGCAGCGCATACTACATACGATGCGCAGAAGCCAAAGGTGTCGGTGCGCTGGCAACCGATCGATCCCAAGTATATCGGAGCGCTGACACTGCGCGGCAGTTATACTGAAGCGTTCCACGCGCCGACTGTGCTTGAGCTCAATCCTGCTGGGTCGCAGAACTTCCCGCTGGTTGTCGATCCATTCTCGTCCCAGACTGAGCCGCAAATCGAGGAACGCATCAGCGGCAACCCCTTCCTGCAGCCGGAAACTGCCTATGAATGGACGTATGGAGCCGTGTACAGCCCGAAATGGCTCAAGGGTTTGACAGTTAGCGCTGATTGGTGGCACATCGACCTGCGTAGCATCGTCTCGACGCTGGGCGCACAGTTTATTATCCAATCTACTCGGCCGCCAAACGGAGCGTCAGTCATTACAAACCCCAACGGGACGCAGGTAACCCGTAGTGCTGGTACGAACCCTGCTGGGGAGCCGGGGCCAGTCACACTCGTGATCGATCCAAACCAAAACATTTCAGGTGCGATTTTCGAAGGTCTCGACTACGAAGCGATCTACATCCTGGATTCGACGATCTTCGGTCACGGAGATTTCGGCCGCTTGACCACTACAGTCAACGGCACCTGGCTATCGCGTGCTGAATTACAGCCTGCCCCTGGTAGCAAGCGTTTCGGTATAGCTGGCGAATTCCTACCTACCTCATTCACACTGACCAGTTCGCTGCCGAGAAATCGGGCCAACTTCAGTATCTTCTACGATGGCCCGGCTGATACGTGGTTGGGTGGCTTGGATGTTGGCGCAGTTGTCCACTGGATCAACCAGTATGAAGATGACAATGTTTCCCTAGTGGGAACTTACGATGGTGGAACACCTAAACAGCAAACGCCGAGAACTGACCCTACCACCGGGGAAGACGGTGCGCACGCGCGCAAAATACCGGATTGGGTCACACTCGACCTGATATTAAACTATACATTTAACTTCCCGGCGCCCGTAGCGGAGGTTCCCGGCTATGCCAAGGACGGGGGAAAGAATGTGAAGATGAAGGATGGCAAGGAAAAGAATGTCGTCCCAGTGTCCACGGCTGAGTACGGCTGCAGCAACTGGAAATGGTGGCTCAACAATACAACCGTCACGCTCGGTATGCAGAACGTGACCGACGAAGATCCACCGTTTGTGGCCGGCAACTTTGAAAACGGCTACGACGAGTCACTGACTACGATCAAAGGACGGTTCTGGTACGTCGGGCTAAAGAAGAGATTCTAAAATCAGCTAGTACAAATTCACAGCGGCCGGGCTCGTAACGAGCCCGGCCGTTTTGCTTTCCTGAGTGGTCGGTCGCAGTTCCGCAGCGTTGTTTGCTGGTTAGAATTTATCGAGATCAGCAAAAATAGGTATCCCAGGGCCACGGCTCGTTGGCTTTCGCGACGGTGGTTAGGAAATCGCCGTCTGTTGAACGCTCACTTGGCTTTACTTGTGATACGGCAGGCCGAGCTCATAAAGTGCGATTTCATCCCGAAGCTCGTTGGCCAAAGTGGAGTTGCTCCGCATATCGGCTGCTTGCAATGCCTGCTGAGCAGTTTCCTTCGCCTCACCGAAATGGCCAGCTTCAGCGAACGCAGCGGCAAGGGTTCGGATGTAATTGGGATCTTTGCCGCGAGAGAGTCGGACAGCCTCTTTCGCCAGCTCGATTGCCCGATTTCCATCGCGAATTGAAGCATCCGGAGAGGTCGCGAGGAGCCAGGCCAAATTGTTACGGCCCATCGGATCCTGCGCGGACATCAGCGCTGCACGCTCGTACTCCGCGATCGCAACCTTCTGTGATCCTGCTCGTAGAAACGCGTCGCCCAGGAGGGCATGAAAAGCTGCGTCGTGTGGTTGTGTCCCAAGCGCCTTCTCCCATTGGTCCATCGCATCGTCGATTCGGCCCTGCCGAAAAAGAAGGCCGCCAAGGTTGAGATAAGGATCGCCATAATCAGGGCGCATGCTTATTGCCTTGTTATAATGGCTGATCGATTCATTGATGAGGCCTGTTTGCTCGAGAATAGCAGCAACACTATTCTCGATGAGTGCGCCACCAAAGTTGTAATAAGGGGCAGCGGCGCGAGCGCGAATCTCCAATGCGGTCTCGAAGTGCGAGCGCGCGCTGTCCAATTCGCGGCGTTGCAAGAACACATTACCGAGATTGTTATGTGCCACGTCGTTGTTACCCGTGACAGCCAACGCGTGGTTCCAGAGCACCTCGCTATTTTTCCAATACGACGTTTGCACAAACGCACGGCAGCTCAACAAGATGACGATCATTGCAGACGTCGCGGTGCAGAACAGCACGTACCCGCGGCTTCGGTTGCGTTCACGACGCGTTATGGACAGTATCAGGTCTGGAATGCCCCAAGCGATAACGATATACAAACCGATTTGCGGCAGATAAGTATACCGATCCGCGCGCGCTTGTTCGCCGACCTGCACGAGTCCAATCACCGGAACAAGCATTCCCACATACCAAAACCAGCCGGTGAAAACGTACGGTCGTTCTTCCCGCCAATGAATTGCGAGCAGGGTGATTGCGATGAGAAATGCAATTGCCAAAAGAACCTGCCAGAGGGCCAGCTGATCATTAGGGTGAGGATAGAAGGGTGCCAGGCGGACGGGCCAGAACATCTGCCAGATGTAGGCCACATAGCTGACAACAGCATTGTTGAATCGCCATGTGAACGGCAACTGATTCTTACTTCCCGCGCTTTGGAGGTGTGTCAGCCAAGTTAGTACGCACGAAACAGCAGACAGTGCTAACAAAGGAATTTTTTCCGTTATGAGGCGGCTGACGATCGGCCACTGACTTCTGATCATCGGTTTCCCCTTCCCCTTTGCAAATCCGGGAGCTCTGATTCTGCTGAGCGGCCAGTAATCCAACAGCAGAAGAACGAATGGAAGGGTCACCAGCATCGGTTTCGACATCAGGCCGAGAGGGAACATCAGCAGGACGAACAGGTAGGCCGCGAGTGAGCGCGCGCGGACATAGCGTATGTAGGCACCGAGTGTCAGCATGAAGAACACCGCACTCAACACGTCCTTCCGCTCGGAGATCCACGCCACCGATTCCACGTGCAACGGATGAATTGCGAAGAGCGCTGCAACAAAACCGCTTCGCCACAAGCTCCCAGTCATTTGCTGCAACGCGAGAAAAAGGAGGATGACGGCTATCGTGTGCAAAAGAACATTGGTAAGATGATGCCCGCTGGCGTTTAGCCCGTACAGCTGGCAATCCAACATGTGCGAAATCGTCGTGATGGGGTGCCAGTTACCTGCTATTATGTGGGTAAAGCCCCAAGCAATCCCTCCCAGCGACAGCCCTGCGGTGACGTCTCTATTCCCATAGACGTACTCTGGGTCATCGAAGCTGACGAATTGATGTCCCAGCGTTTGGCCGAAAACCAACCACGTGATCGCGGCAAGGACAGCACAAATCCCAATCGCTAGTAGGCGCTTTGAAGCTGTTGACGGGGTGGAAATGCGCTTTGCCATTCCGCAGACAAGATCGACCATGTGTAGCGCACGCCATTAGATGAATCAAATTACTGCAGCTGACCTTTCACGATTGCTGTGGCGTTGCATCGACCCTTGAGTCTGTGGCGCTCAAACTCACAACTGCCTGATCTTCGTGTTAACGTCTCATGAAAGTGATAAGCTCAGAGGCTCGTCGACCACCTTACAACACTCGAAATGACCCGGAGCATTAGCTAATGACGACGCCCACTACGCCGGCCATTGTTAGCGGACCGCCAGACTTACAGAGATTATCGCGGCAAAGAGAATGGCTTTGGGCGTTCCTTCTAATCGCCCTCGTTTTTGTCTCCTACGCTCGAGTCTTTAACGCCGGCTTCATTTGGGATGACGAATCGCACCTGACTCGAAACCCTTGCATTGTCGGTCCGTTGGGTTTGAAAGAAGTTTGGACCAGCACGCGAGCAGTCTATTACCCACTGGTGCTTACGACGTTTTGGATTGTGCACAAGTTCGTCGGCTTATCACCCTGGCCATACCATCTTTTGAATGTGCTTTTGCACGCCGGCTCGGCTGTCTTACTTTGGCGGATTTTGCGGCAGCTTAATGTTCGCGGCGCGTGGTTGGGGGCGGCGCTATGGGCCTTGCACCCGGTGATGGTCCAATCTGTCGCCTGGATAACCGAGCTGAAAAACACGCAATCAGGCCTCTTTTATCTGTTGTCGATCTTCTGTTTTTTGAAATCGGACGCAGC
>Ga0081540_1000308_pt1 | contig 50401 bp, 33 predicted proteins | sample TabmetS2T1R1_FD_71024 | JGI IMG/M metagenome (GOLD analysis project Ga0081540, IMG submission 71024) | Tabebuia heterophylla rhizosphere microbial communities from the University of Puerto Rico - S2T1R1 | ecosystem: Host-associated > Plants > Roots > Rhizosphere ...
GCACGCCCAAGGCCATGCCCCCGAGCCTGATGGGTATCGCACGGATGACTATCGCGCTCCTGTTCCGGCGACGCTTGCCGGCGTGCGCGTGCTCGCCACGGCAGAAGCCGAGACGATCTGGCGCACAGGCACGGGCATCTTTATCGATGTGTTGCCGCGCGCGCCGAAGCCGGCGAATCTGCCGGCCGGCACGATCTGGCGCGACAAGCCCCGGCTCAATATCCCCGGCAGTATTTGGTTGCCGGACACCGGCTACGGCAAATTGGCCGAGCCAACCGAAAATTATCTGCGGCGCGGCATCGAGCGGGCCTCTGGCGGCAACAAGGCCGCGCTACTCGTGATCTACTGCCAGGAGAACTGTTGGATGTCCTGGAACGCGGCAAAGAGGATCGTGTCCTACGGCTATTCCAACGTGGCCTGGTATCCCGACGGGACGGAGGGGTGGGAGCGCGCCAATCTGCCGGTCGCAGAAGCGCAGCCGGAGCCGCGAACCGAGGAGGGGCCGCACTAGTTCACGGTTTAGGATCAGAAGAGACCGGCTATTCCATTTCCTGCTGGATCACGCGCGCGAGCGCAAACAGCCGCTGGTCGATGGCGGTCGGCACTTCGCAGACGAAGCCGATCACGCGCCGCCGGTCCTCGAAAATCCGCGTTTCCCAGATCAGTTGATTGCTGAGCTCGTCGATCTTGGACTGATCGGGCGGCGATGCGCCCTGCAGCGCCTGCAGCGCGAGCGTGTCGGAGCGGACCTTTTCGGCGGCGTCGCGCTGCTTGCGGGTCACCCGCTCGAGCCCGTTGAGAACCGAGTTGCGCTGGGCATTGAGGGTTTCGAACAGGCCTGCAAACAGGAGCTTGCCCGCCGCAGCCTTTTCAGCCGCCGAACCCGCAAGAAACTCCGTTATCGCCCGCTTGGCGTCTTCAAGGGGAGTCTTCCTCGCCGCCAATTTGGCCACCAAGGTGCTCACCTTGGCGTCGCTCTGCCATTTGGCCGTGGCGTCGTCGAGCGGGGGACCTGCCCACACCGCAGCCAGCGAGATTTCAGGCACCTTGGCCTGGACACAGGGCCAATCCGGATAACGCGGATCGGCAGCAAGGCCGCTTTCGGTCGATGCTGCGATGACGAGGAGCGCCCCGATCGCGATGCGCCAAATCATGCTTCGCCTCCGGCCGGGCCGCGGCGGGCGAGCCCGCGCGACGGATCATAGGCGTAAATCGCACCAGTCATGAAGATCATCGTGCAGCCGGCGACGACCGCGAGAGAGGTCCAGTTGATCTGTCCGTACAACGCAAAGCGTATCAGCTCGACCACGTGCGTAAACGGATTGAACTGGCACACATAATAGAGCAGGGGGCTGCCCTCCCGCACCCGCCATAAGGGATAAAGCGCGGAGGAGGCAAAGAACATCGGGAAGATCACGAAGTTCATCACGCCGGCAAAGTTCTCGAGCTGCTTGATGCCGGAGGAGATCAGCATCCCGAGCGCGCCGAGCATCAGGCCCGAAAGGATCAGCGCCGGCAGCACCGTGAGATAGCCGATCGGCGGCGGCGCAATGTCCCAGAACCAGGCGATCAGCAGGAAAGCATAGACTTGCAGCAACGAGACCGCCGTTCCCGCAACCAGCTTGCAGAACAGCAGGTACCAGCGCGGCAGCGGACTCACCAGCAACGTGCGCATGTTGCCCATCTCGCGATCATAGACCATCGAGAGCGACGACTGCATTCCGTTGAATAGCTGGATCATCGCCATCAATCCGGGCGCGATATAGACCTCGTAGAGGATGTAGGTCTCGTATGGCGGTATAATGGAAACGCCGAGCACCTGGCGGAAACCGACCGCGAAGATGAACAGCCACACCAGCGGCCGCACCAGCGCCGAAACAAAACGTTCGCGCTGGTGGAGGAAGCGCAGGGCTTCGCGCCACACAATGCCATTCAGGCAGGTGAGGTATTGACCGAACGAAAAGCCGCTCCGCAATGGGCTGACGGTTGTTAAGCTCATGGCGCAGCCATCCCGGACTCTCCTGCGGCGCCAGTCAGGCGCATGAATGCAGCGTGGATGTCGTGGCCTCCGGCTTCAGCGATGACGCGCGGAACCGGGCCATTTGCAAGCACGCGCCCCTGATGCAGGACCACCAGGTTGTCGCCGGGGCTGATCTCGTCGAACAGGTGTGTCGCCCACAGCACGCCAATGCCTTGCTCCGTCACCAGCTGCCGGACGTGGTCGAGAATATCGGCACGGGCCTTGACGTCGAGCCCAACGGTCGCTTCGTCGAGCAGCAGCAGGCGGGGCCGGTGCAGCAAGGCGCGCGCGATCTCCAGCCGCCGCATCTGGCCGCCCGAGAGATCACGCACCTTGCTGCCGGCGCGGTCGGCAAGCCCGAGGCGCGTGAGCACCAGATCTCCTTGCGCGCGCGCTTCGCCCCGCGGGATGCCGTGCAGCGCGGCGTGATAGAGCAGGTTCTGCATGACGGAGAGATCGAGGTCGAGCGTGCGGGGCTGAAACACCACGCCCAGCAGCCGCAGCGCCTCGCCGGGCGCAGCGCGGATATCGTGGCCGAAAATGCCGATACGCCCGGCTTGAATCCCGAACAGCCGCGTGATCAGAGAGAACAGTGTGCTCTTGCCGGCGCCATTGAGGCCAAGCAGGGCGGTGAAGCTTGCCGCCGCGACCGTAAAGCTGACGTCGGACAGGGCGCGCCGCTGACCGTAGGAATGGCTGACGCCTTCGATCGACAGCGCAGGCATCATGGCCGGATCGAGCCGGGAACGGACGTCCGGTGACAACTGGCCGGCGGGTGCAGGAGATGGCGTCATGGCTGCTTCGCGATCGTGATGCCCCAGGGCAACTCGCCGACCTGGATCGTCTTGATCACCTTCTGCGACGCCACGTCGATGACCGAGACATCGTTGGAGACCCCGTTGGTCGCCAGCAGGTATTTCTCATCGGGGGTGAACGCTAAATGCCAAACCCGCTGGCCGACCAGCAGATATTTGATCACCGCGTGGCTGACGCCGTCGACGACAGCGACGCGGTTGGCGGGGCCGAGCGCGATGAAAGCGGTCTTGTTGTCCCTGGTAATGGCGATGCCGACCGGCTGAATCGCTTCGGGCCGGAGGCCCGGAATGTTGAACCTGATCTTGTCGATAATAGTGCGCTTGACGGGATCGATGACCGACACGGTGCCTCCGATCTCCGATGACACCCACAATTCGGAGCTGTCGGTCTTGAACTCGGCAAAGCGCGGCCGCGCATCGACCAGCACATTGGCGACGATCTGGCGCGTCGCCGTGTCGATGAAATGCGCCATGTTGGTGGTTTCAGACGTATTGATCAGGGTCTTTCCGTCCGGGCTTATGGTCATGCCTTCAGGCTCGACGCCGACCTGGATATCGCCGACACGGGCGCGCTTTTCGAGATCGATGATGGTTACCGTGTTGTCGTTTTCATTGGCGACGTAGAGGATCTTGCCGGCGGCATCTTGGGTAAAGAGCTCCGGATCTGGCCCGGAGGGCAGGGAGTCCACCACCTGCTGCGTTACCGCGTCGATTACCTCGATTTTGTCGTCATCGCCGACGGCGACCAGCACGGACTTGCCGTCCCGCGCGAATTCGATGCCGCGCGGCCGCTGGCCGACCTTGATGGTCTTGGTGACAATCCACTTGTCGGTGTCGATCACGGAGACCGTGTTGCTCTTCTCGTTCGAGACGTAGGCGACAAAGGCCGAGGCGGGCACGATAGCGGCGATCCACCCGATCAATCCACAAAGCAGGTAGGGACGCCACATCTGCGATCTCTCCATCTTCAACGCAGCTTGCACCTGGTCTCGGGACGGTCGAAACCCAGCGTGTCGAGTTCCGATGTCTGATGCAGGAAACCCTCCTGCGGCGAGACCGAGACGACCATCCGTCCGTCGACCAGCAGGATGGGCTGGCGCAGCTGCAGGTTCCAGTCCCGCAACGACAGCCGCTGGCCCTTGAATGCCGCCACGGAAAAATCCGGTTGCTTGAGAAAATCAAACACGGCCCTGGGTTCGCCGGAACTGGTGCGCGACGTTGCTTCGCCGATCATGCGCACGGCCGTCCAGGCCTGCATATCCAGCGCCGTCATCCGCCGTGAATTCAGCTTCATGAAGCGGTTCTGCATCTGGATCGCGCCCCACTGGTCCAACGAGGGGTCCCAGCTCGTCGGCACGAGGCCCGCCGAGCCTGCAACCGGCCGCGGGTCCCAGGTCCGGTAGGGCAGGTAGGAGGCGAAGACCTCATTCTCGTCCGCCGCGACAAGAACGTCGTAGGCTGGGGCCTGCTGCGTAAAGACGGGCATCTGGCGCTGGATCAGGGTTACACCGCTGTCGGTGCGCCGGGCGCCTCCGGTGTCCTCGAATACCCGCTCCTGCACGATCTTGGCGCCGAAGCGCGCGGCAGCGCGCCGCAATGCCTCGGCGTAGAGCTTGTCCTGTTCATGCGAACCGACCACCAGCAGCCAGCGCTTCCACTGCTTCCACACCAGATACTGAGCAAGCGCATCCGCGAGCATCGCGCGCGTCGGCGCGACATGGATCACGTTGGCGCGGCAATCCTGCTCGCGCAACCGCTCGTCGATTGAACCCGCATTGAAGAGAACGGTTCCGCGATCGCGCAGGGCATCGGCGGCTTTCAACAGCGCATCGGCGGGAAGATCGGCGATGATGAAGCCGTTGCGGCCCGCGAGCTCCGCCGCCGCCTTGCCAACGTCATCGCCCTCCCTGAGCCTGACTTCCTGCAGCGAGAAGCGCTGGTTGAGGAAGCTGCCGGTCGTGTTGTTGTCGTCGATCGCAAGGCGCGCGCCGGCAATGCCGTCGTTGTCAGCGGGTTGCTCGACCAGAGACAGTTTCGATTTGACGCCGGCCTGCCTGATATAGCCGATGCCGATCTCGATCGGGTCGGCCGCGCCGGCGTTACTCGCCACGATGCATAGGCCGATCGCACCGACCAACCGTCGGATCATGGTTCCTCCCTGATGCTCCCCCAGCTTGACCCGCGATGGGCGGAGCCGCTCACTTGCAAGGACATTGACCTTGCAGCACTCTTGGCTTGAAACATGACTGAATTGTCCTAGCTTGCAACCCGCATTTTGCATTGCGCGGCTTCGACGTTAGGATCACGCCATGAGAGCATTTTTCGTCTTCGCCTTCCTGGCGCTGCTCATCTCGACGCCGGCGCGCGCCGAGCCGCCGAAACTTGCCGTCTTCGATTTCGAGCTGATGGATACGAGCCTCGAAGGCGAAATGAGGGGGCCGCAAGCCGACGAGCACAATCGGCTGATACTTATTAGCGACCAGGTGCGCCGGCAGTTGTCGGAGTCCGGCAAGTTCCAGATTCTCGACATTGCGCCGGTGAAGGCGGCGGCCGAGGCCAGCAATCTGCAGTCCTGCGGCGGCTGCGACGTCGACTATGCGCAGCGGATCGGGGCTGATCTCGTTATCACAGGCGTGATGAGGAAGATTTCGACCCTGATACTCAACCTCACCATCTTCGTGCGCGACGCGCATACCGGAAAGCTCATCAACGTGGTGAACGCCGATTTCCGTGGCAATACCGACGAATCCTGGACGCGGGCGGCGAGCTACCTCGTGCGCAACCGCTTGCTGGAGCCGAATTTTGGCAGGCGGCAATGAGCTGCAAACCATTCATGCCTTCAGGCGCGCGGCGTGCCAGCTCAGGTGATCGTCCATGAAGGTGGAGATGAAGTAGTAGCTGTGATCGTAACCAGCCTGACGGCGCAGGGTGAGGGGGATGTTCGCCTTCTCGCAGGCCGCTTGCAGCAGTTGCGGACGAAGCTGCTCGGCCAGAAACGAATCGGCATCGCCGTAGTCGACCAGAAGCTCGGAAAATCGGGCGCCGTCCTCGATCAGCGCAACCGCATCATGCCTGCGCCAGGCCTTCTTGTCGTCGCCGAGATAGCCGCCCAGCGCCTTGATGCCCCACGGCACCTGCGAGGGGGCAACGATTGGCGCGAACGCGCTAGCGGCGCGATAGCGATCGGGATAGCGCAACGCAACCGTCAACGCCCCGTGACCTCCCATGGAGTGACCGAGGATGGATTGCCTGTTGGCATCGACCGGAAATTGCCCGGCGACCAGCTTCGGCAATTCGGCGGTGACATAGCTCCACATGCGGTAATTGCGGGCAAACGGCTGTTGTGTCGCGTCCACATAGAAGCCCGCACCGAGTCCGAAATCGTAGGCGTTTTCGGGATCGCCAGGCACACCCTCGCCACGCGGGCTGGTGTCCGGCGCGACGAAGATCAATCCGAGTTCGGCGCATGAGCGGCGGAATTCGCCTTTTTCCGTCACGTTGGCATGGGTGCAAGTCAGCCCCGACAGATACCAGACGGCGGGCAGCCTTGCGCCGTCGGCGTGAGGAGGAACGTAGACGGAAAAGGTCATGTCCGTTCCGGTCTCGCGACTGGCATGCTTGTAGACGCCCTGCATGCCGCCATGAGATTTGTTGAGCGAAACCGTCTGGATTGTCATGACTTTGCTTTTCTGCCGCCTGGCTCTTTCTCAGGCGACGCGGTTCTCGATAGCCAGCCTCACCAATTCGGCGGAGGTCCGCACGCCGAGCTTCTGGCGCATGATGGAGGATGTATTGGCGACCGTCTTGTAGGAGGCGTGCACCATCCAGGCGATCTCGGCGAGGCTCTTGCCGGCGCTGAGCAGACGCAAGATCTCCATCTCGCGCGACGTCAGCTTTGCAAGCGGGCTTTGAGCATATGCAGGACCCGCGAAGGCGATGCTTCGCGCCATCGCCGGCGGCAGGTAAAGGCCGCCACCAGCAACTTCGCGGATGGCGTCGACCAGGTCCTGCGGCTCGCCGGCCTTTGAGACGTAACCCTTGGCGCCGACCTCGATGGCGCGCGCGGCGAACACGGCATCATCGTTCATGCTGAACATGATGATGCGCGCGGATGCATCGTGCCCGAGAATGCGTCGCGCCAGCTCATACCCGGACACGGTTGGCAGATTGATATCGAGAACGCTGACGTCGGGATGTTCCTGCCTGAAGGAGCGCTCGCCGCTCTCGGCATCGGAAGCTTCCAGGATTTCGATGTCGGGGTCCTCGGCGAACAGCGCGCGGCATCCTGAGGCAACGATGCGATGATCATCGACGATCAGGATGCGCATGGCATTGCTCCCGGCTACCACGTCAATACTGTTGACACACCACGTCAGGTGAACGCTGGCAGCGAGTTGGAGCGACACTTGCCGTCGACAGCCGTGCAACCTGAGCGATGTTACTGTACGCTTCGATTAGATAGGCGCCTTTTTTGTCTGTCAACGCTTCCCTCCGTGAGGGATCGAAGACGACTTCGCTCTCAGGCAAAGGCGATTTCACTCTTGGGCAAACGAGCTCCCGGACAAGCGACATGTGGCAAAATCTTTCCCTGCGCGCCCGAGTAAACTTGCTTCTCGCGATCGTCCTCGCGCTCGGTTTGGCGACAAACGTTGGACGGCTGGTGCTCGAGGCGGGCCCCCGCGTTCGCGCCGAAGATCAAAGCGTCATACGGCTGGCGCGTGAATTCGTCGATACGATCGTTGCGGGATTGAGTGAGGCGCCGGATCCCGAGGCGCGGCTGAACCAGATTGTGCGCGATCTCCACCGTTTGCGTCACGTCAGCATCACACGGCAGGGCGCTGCCATCGATGACTCCGAAGGCATCGATCGCTCCGACGATGCGGACAACGCGCGCCCTCCACCCGCCTGGTTTGTGGCGCTGGTTCACCCCGAAAAGACGGCTGTGAATGTGCCGTTCTCGATCAGGGATAAGCAGGGATCGCTGCTGATCACTTCCCATCCGAATGATGAAATGGCCGAAATATGGGACGGCATCGTCACCCAGCTCTTGATCGGTTCAGCTGTCGCGATCGTTCTGTTTCTGATTACGAGCATGGTCGTCGGTCGCGCGCTGAAGCCGATCGGGGCGCTTTCGCAGGCGATAACGAAAATCGAATCCGGCAGCTATGAGACGCGCGTGAAGGTGGAGGGCTCGCCGGAGCTCGCCGCGATCTGCGGAAAATTGAATCATCTCGCGGCCGCACTGGGAGCTGCCGTCGACGACAAGAGACGGCTGGCTGAACGGGTGGTTTCGCTGCAGGATGTCGAACGCAAGGAGATTGCGCGGGAATTGCACGATGAATTCGGACCCTATCTCTTTGCATTGCGCGCCCATGCCAGCGCGCTGAAGCGGATCGCGGATGCGGGCGAACCAAATCTTGACGCGCTGCGAAAGCATGGTTGCGCCGTGCTGGAGCAGGTGGACACCTTGCAAAAATCCAATCGACGCGTGCTGGAACGGTTGCGTCCGGTGGGACTGGCGGAACTTGGCCTGCGCCAGGCACTCGGTGCTCTCTTGCGCCTGTGGGGGGAGTCCCACCCCGGCGTCATCGTCGAAGCGGAAATCTCGCCTGATCTCGGCGAGACCGGAGAGATGATCGATCTGACGATCTATCGGACCATTCAGGAAGCGCTGACGAATGTCTTTCGCCACGCCAACGCCACGCACGTCAACGTCACCGTTGAACGGGCGGGGGTGGCGACGGCATTGGGCAATGGCGGCGCGCGTGTTCGCGTCAGTGACGATGGCTGCGGGCTGAAGGCAGACCACAGGTTTGGCCTCGGCCTTACCGGAATGCGCGAACGCATCCTGGCGCTGGGCGGCTCGCTTACTGTCGCTTCCGGCGGCAATGGGGTGACGGTCGAGGCGCTTATTCCGAACGGCGCGGCGTCCTGATCCGGGAATTTTTCCCGGTTCCATCGGGAAGAAGGCGCGTTATCGAGTTAGACGTTTTGAATGTAGCGCAACTTGGACTACGCACTAATATTGCTTTCACCTGACCGGCAGGGGACCGTGTAGCCGGAACGGTGGGGGACAAGTGGATGAGCGCTCGATTCCGGTTGATCGGGGCGGTGGCGACTGGCCTGATCGCGGCGAGCGAGGGAGCTCAGGCCCAGGACGCCGATAAGCTGCAGGCCCTGCCTGATGTGACGATAACTGCTCCGCCGCCCGCCGGCGTGAAACCAGCCCGCAACAGGGACGCGACGCGGACCGCACGGATCCAGCGGCGGGTCCCGATTTATCCGACGGCGCCAACGCCGACCGCGAGTACGGGAATAGATGTCGACAAAGTGCCGGCTGCCATCAACGCGGTCGGTGCGAACCAGATCGCACGCACCGACTCGCTCAACATCGCAGATGCGTTGCAGCAATGGGTACCGGGTATCATCACCAGTGAAGTGACCGGCAATCCGTTTCAGCCGGACATACAGTTTCGCGGCTTTGTCGCTTCGCCGATCCCCGGTACGCCGCAGGGGCTGGCGGTCTATCAGAACGGCGTCCGCGTGAACGAAGCATTCGGTGACACCGTCAATTGGGATTTGATTCCAACGTCGGCCATCAGATCGGCCACCGTCGTGACCAATAACCCCGCCTTCGGCCTCAATGCGCTGGGCGGCGCGGTCAACGTGCTGATGAAGGACGGCTTCAACTACAAGGGCGCTGAAATCAACACGATGGGGGGCTCGTACGGTCGCATCCAGAGCTCGGCGCAGTGGGGCAAGCAGGTCGACAATTGGGCCGTCTATGGCGCGCTTGAAGGATTGCACGACAACGGATTTAGGAATTTCTCGGCGTCGGATATCCGCCGCTTCTACGGCGACGTCGGCTACAAGAACGAAGCCAGCGAATTTCACCTCAATATGGGCGTTGCCGACAACAAGTTCGGCGCGACCGCGACGGTTCCGGTCGAACTGCTGCAGCAATATTGGGGTGCGACCTACACCACGCCGCAGACGTCAAACAACCGCGTCGGCTATGCCAATCTGACGGGCAAGGTTGAGGCCACGCCGACCTGGACGATCGCAGGCAACGCATATTTGCGGGTGTTCGATCACAAGACGGTGGATGGCAATCCGACCGAAACCCGGCCATGCGCTGCCAATCCGGGGCTGCTTTGCTTCAACGACGATTTCACGCCGGCCAATGGCCTCAATGGAGTCCAGCTCGCCAATCCATTCCCATCTGATGCTGTGTTGGGTCAGATTGACCGGACAACGACGCGCTCGGTGACCGGGGGTGCCACCGTGCAAGCCACCAACAAGGATGAGCTGTTCGGGCACAACAACCAGTTCATGATCGGCGCCAGTCTGGACTCCAGCGTCACCCGTTTCGGTGCCAGCGCGGAACTGGGCACGATCGGCTCGAACTATGTCGTCAGCGGCAGCGGAATATTCCTCGGACGGTCGGGCGATCCCTTTTCGATCGGCCCGGTCGCGCTTCGTGCCACCAACCGGTATAGCGGCCTCTATGCACTCGATACCTTCGATGTGACCGACGCATTCTCGATCACGGCGGGGGGCCGGTACAACGACGCCCGCATCGTGCTCGAGGATCAGATCGGGACAGAACTCAACGGCAACCACACGTTCGCTCGCTTCAATCCAATCATCGGTGGCACCTACAAGATCACGCCCGGCCTGACGGCCTATGCCGGCTACTCTGAAGCCAACCGCGCGCCGACGCCGCTGGAGCTTGGATGTGCCGATCCTGCGCGCCCGTGCATCATTGGCGCGTTTCTCATCTCCGATCCCACACTAAAGCAGGTTGTGTCACATACCGTGGAAGCGGGTCTGCGCGGTAGCGCGGAGCTGAACGTGGGCACGCTTGGATGGAAGCTCGGCGCTTACCGCGCCAAGAACACGGATGACATCCTGGCGATACCGAGCAACGAGTTGCAGGGATTCGGCTTTTTCCAGAATGTAGGCGCAACGCGCCGCCAAGGCATCGAAGCGCAGGTCACCCTGACCTCGAAAGCACTGCAGCTCTATGCCAGCTATGCGCTTGTTGATGCGCGCTTCCTCGACGCCCTGCAACTGGCCTCCCACAGTCCGTTTGCGGATGCTGATGGCAATATCCAGGTCGTGCCCGGAAATCGGATCCCGGCAATCCCGCGCAATCGGATCAAGGCTGGCTTCGATTATTCGATCACCGATGCGCTCAAGGTTGGCGGCGATGCGCTGTTCGTCAGCAGCCAGTATTTCGTGGGGGACGAATCCAATCAGGCGTCGAGGCTGCCGTCCTATGCCGTCTTCAATGCCCGTGCCTCGTATCAGATCGACAAGACCGTCCAGATTTACGGGCGCGTGGACAACATCTTCGACAACCGCTACGCGACCTTCGGCACCTTCTTCGATACAACAGCCGTTCCCAATTTCGCCAATGGCGGTGCGCCATTTACCGACCCGCGTTCAGTCAGCCCGGCCCGGCCGCGGTCGTTCTACGCCGGTATCAAGGCGACGTTCTAAGGGTTACAGCACGAGATGGCCTTTGCCCAAGTCGTCGCGCATTCAGCTTCGCACCACGCATGCACATGCGAGGGCGAGCGATATTGATTGAAGAGCAAACGCCCCGAGAAGGAGGCGTAGGCTCAGGCTTCGTTCTTGGGAACGTATTTACCCAGAACGCACTTGTAACGCTGCAGCTTCCATTCGTGATACGGCCCTTTGGCAAGCCACTCGGCTATGCCGATTTGCGCATGGACCGAACAGGCGCTCATGGTGATGCCTGACTGCTCACTGGTTGTAACGACTTTCTCCAGGCAAAGCTGGCCGTTGCATAGGATAGCGACAAGAGTAACGAGCATGATGACCTTTGTGAGTGAATATCCTGGTTCGGACTATGCAGGGTTCGTGCCACTATCGCTCGCCCCGCAATTTGCCGGGTGCTCCCCAACCGGGAGCAGGAGCAAACCCGTCCGCTCGGCGTGGCCAAGCGTCGACGCAACAAATCGAGCCGAGACGGCATCCCAAGTGCGATGTCAGGTTCTGACAGAACTGAGTGGGCAGTGAAAATTTGCTCACTGAAATGGAAATGAGAAGGTCGTCCTTGGCATTCCAATGGAGTAGGCAAACGAATCAGCCTCGGCTGAAGGCCTACTGTGGGCTGATTCCGGCGATCGTCCAATCATCCGCAGGTTGCTGATGCGGGGACGTCGCCTGAGCGCGACTATCAAACCCTGTCCGCGACGCCTATCAAGCGACCCAATCGTGCACCTTTAAGTGGTCTGGCTGAGACGCAAAACCTTGGCTAGCGACAGTATGCCGCGGCCCTCGACGAGGCATGAAACGATCCTGCCGCCCCGCGCCTCGCGTGGCCAAGTTGATCACACTTTGCAAGGATGGTCAGCAAGATATTGAATTAGCTGATTTTTGCATCCCTGAGCGTTTTCAGCTGGGCAGTGGGTTGCAAAATTGGCTTTGACAAGGAATCCGCAACATGCAGAGTCTGGGATCAATATTCACATAATTTTTACTTTTTTGATGAGCGGAAACTGTGAAGTACGGGGGCGGTCTTAGCACTGCTGCATCGCACGGCGCTTTTAGCGCAGACCTCTCCTCACCTGAGGCAGGCGGTAACGGGCAAGCCTTCGTTGTTCCGGATGCACACCTTTTATTCTCCGGCGAGTTTCAGCGATCGGGTCGTGATCTCGTCATTTCCGATGCCACGCATCGCGTTGTTGTACGAGACTATTTTCAGAACAAGCATCCTCCGCAGCTCGTCTCGCCTGAAGGCGCGCCGCTTGATCCCAAGGTTATTGAAGCACTAACCGGCCATATCGAAGTTGCCCAGGCTGGTGGTGCGTCGGCGGGCAAGGTGGTTGGGCAAATCGCCAAGATGACCGGTAGCGCCAGCGTTGTGCGCAACGGCGTCACCATCGTGCTCAACGTAGGCGACACGATTTACCAGAACGACGTGCTGCAAACCGGGAGTGGTTCCACGCTCGGCCTTGTGCTCGAGGACGGAACGGCGTTCAACCTGTCCGCCAATGCGCGCCTGATGTTGAACGACCTCAACTACGACGCCAGCAGTTCGTCCAACTCCTCTCTCATCACGCTGGTTCAAGGTGCGGCGAATTTTGTCGCCGGCCAAATAGCACGAACCGGAGATATGAAGGTTGCTACTCCGGCCGCGGTCATTGGCATCCGTGGCACTGCGGTGCAACTCGACGTTTCTGCGACTGACGGAAGAATTTCGGTCTCGGTTATCGATCAGGGTGACGGTCAAGTCCATGCGGTTGAGGTACGTGACACACAAGGTACCCTGATCGGCACAGTGACAAGCAACGGTCCCGCGCTATCGCTAACGCCGACGCCCACCTTCCAGTTGATCGCGCAGGAAATCAACAAAACCCCGGCTCAGGTCGCGCAGGAAGGCCTCACATATCAGGCGCTGCAGTCAACCCACGACGCCGGCAGGCAGATGAATCCCAATCTGCCCCAGCATACCCAGAATGATACGGGCGGCGGCGACAAGTCAGGCGCCGACAAGACGACGCAGAGGGCTGACGCCACCGACAAGGGCGGCGATAACAATGCCGCTACGCCACGTACGGCATCGGCCACCAGTAGTACGTCTGCCAACTCACCGGGCACCGAATTCAAAGCGCCGGTTGGCACCTCCGTCATCGATGTGGACGACGGCACGGTCGTAACGGTGACTGTCGCCACGCAGACGACTGGCAGCAGCGGAACCAGCGCGCCTGCGAGCGTCGCGACGACGGTCGACCCCACCACACCCGTTGTCATTTTGGCGAGGGCGCCAGCGCCGACCGCACCGGTCATCGGCACGGTGAAGGACGACGTGTCTTCTCCAGTGCCGGACAATGGATTTTCAAACCATGCGACGTTGACGATCACGGGCACGGCGGACGCCGGCAGCACGGTAACGCTCTACGACAGTGACGGCACGACGGTGGTGGGTTCTGGCGTTGCGAACGACGGCAACTACTCGATCACGACGGCAGCCCTGAGCGAGGGCAGCCACGTGCTGACGGCCAAGGCTACCGATGCCGCGGGCAACCAGGGTACACCGTCGACGGCCTTCTACGTCACCATCGATATGACAGCGCCCAATGCGCCTTCGATTGGCTCAGTGACTGACGACGCGGCGGCGGTGACGGTCGCGGACAACGGCGTCTCGAGCGACCCGACGCTGACGATCAAGGGCACCGCGGAAGCCGGCAGCACGGTGACGCTTTATGACACCGACGGCACGACGGTGCTGGGAAGCGGCATTGCGGCCGGCGGCAGCTACTCGATCACGACGTCGGCCCTTGGCCTGGGCAGCCATACGTTGACCGCCAGGGCGGCGGATGCCGCGGGTAACCAGGGTGCGGCCTCAACCGTCTTCCATGTGACGATTACAGCAGCGCCGGAAGCGCCATCGATCACGTCGGTGATCGACGATGCGGCGCCGGTGACCGGACCGTTAAGCAACGGCGGCTCCACCAACGACACAGACCTGACGGTGAGGATGAGCCTGGGCGGGACCAACGCGGTCGCAGGCGAAACCATCCAACTCTACAACGGAACGGGGACAGGCAGCCAACTCGGCACGTCTTATGCGCTGACGGCAGGCGACATCGCCAATGGCTTTGCCCATGTGCAGACCGGGATACTGAGTACCGGCACGACCTACACGCTTACTGTGCGGATCACAGACCTTGCAGGCAACCAGAGCGCCGCCTCAGGCACCTTTATCATCATCGAAGAAAACGCAACGCCGACCGGCACGGTGACGATCAGCGGTACGCCTGCGGAGAACCAGGCACTGATCGCGTCGAACACGCTCGCGGACGCCGACGGGCTCGGCACAATCAGCTACCAGTGGCAGCGCGACGGAGTGAACATCGCCGGGGCCACCGGAACGACCTACACGCTTGGCAATGCCGATGTCGGCCACACCATCGATGTGGTGGCAAGTTACACCGACGGTCACGGCACCGCCGAGAGCGTGGCCAGTGCTGCGACGGCCAGTGTGGCCAACGTCAACGATCCGCCGACCGGGACCGTGACGATCAGCGGTACGGCGGCGAAGAACCAGGTGCTGACCGCGTCGAACACACTGGCGGATGCCGATGGGCTCGGTACGATCAGTTACCAGTGGCAGCGCGACGGGGTGAACATCGCCGGGGCCACCGGAACGTCCTACACGCTTGGCAATGCCGATGTGGGCCACACCATTGATGTGGTGGCGAGCTACATCGATGGTCACGGCACCGCCGAGAGCGTGGCCAGCGCAGCGACTGCGGCGGTGACCAACGTCAACGATCCGCCGACCGGGACCGTGACGATCAGCGGTACGGCGACGCAAAACCAGGTGCTGACCGCCTCGAACACGCTGGCCGACGCGGACGGGCTCGGTGCGATCGGCTACCAGTGGCAGCGCGACGGGGCCAACATCGCCGGAGCCACCGGAACGAGCTACACGCTCCTTGAGGCCGATGTCGGCCATGCGATCCGGGTGGTGGCAAGCTACACCGACGGCCACGGCACGGCCGAGAGCGTGGCCAGCACGGCGACTGCGGCGGTGACCAACGTCAATGACGCTCCCACCGGCGCGGTGACGATCAGCGGTACGCCATCCAAGGGTCAGGTGTTGACCGCGTCGAACACGCTGGCCGATGCCGACGGGCTCGGTACGATCAGCTACCAGTGGCAGCGTGACGGGGCCGACATCTCCGGGGCCACCGGCGGCACTTACACGCTGGGAAACGCCGACGTCGGGCACACCATCGATGTGGTGGCAAGCTATACCGACGGTCACGGCACCGCCGAGAGCGTGGCCAGTGCTCCGACCGCAGCGGTGACCAATGTCAACGACCCGCCGACTGGGACGGTGACGATCAACGGCACGGCGGCGGAGAACCAGGTACTGACCGCGTCGAACACGCTGGCCGACGCCGACGGGCTCGGTACGATCAGCTACCAGTGGCAGCGTGACGGGGTGAACATCGCCGGAGCCACCGGCGGCACCTACACCCTCATTGAGGCCGATGTGGGCCACACCATTGATGTGGTGGCGAGCTACATCGATGGTCACGGCACCGCCGAGAGCGTGGCCAGCGCAGCAACCGCAGCGGTGACCAACATCAACGATGCGCCGACCGGGACCGTGACGATCAGCGGTACGGCGGCACAGAACCAGGTGCTGACGGCGTCGAACACGCTGGCCGACGCCGACGGGCTTGGCGCCATCAGTTACCAGTGGCAGCGTGACGGGGCCAACATCGCCGGAGCCACCGGAACGACCTACACCCTCCTTGAGGCCGATGTCGGCCATGCGATCCGGGTGGTGGCGAGCTACATCGACGGCCACGGTACGGCCGAGAGTATTACCAGCGCGGCGAGCGCAGCGGTTACCAACATCAACGACGCGCCCACCGGGACGGTGACGATCAGCGGTACGCCATCCAAGGGGCAGGTGCTGACGGCGGCGAACACGCTGGCGGACGCCGACGGGCTTGGTGCCATCAGCTACCAATGGCAGCGCGACGGGGTAAACATCGCTGGCGCTACCGGCGGCACCTATACGCTTGGCAATGCCGATGTCGGCCACACCATCGATGTAGTGGCGAGCTATACCGACGGCCATGGCACGGCCGAGAGTGTCGCCAGCGCGGCGACCGCGACGGTGACCAACGTCAACGACCCGCCGACCGGGACGGTGACCATCAGCGGTACGGCGACGCAGAACCAGGTGCTCACCGCGTCGAACACGCTGGCCGATACCGACGGGCTCGGTACGATCAGCTATCAGTGGCAGCGCGACGGAGTGAACATCGCCGGAGCCACCGGAACGACCTTCACGCTCCTTGAGGCCGATGTTGGCCATGCGATCCGGGTGGTGGCAAGCTACACCGACGGCCACGGCACGGCCGAAAGCGTGGCCAGTGCGGCGACGGCAAGCGTGGCCAACGTCAACGATCCGCCCACCGGGACGGTGACGATCAGCGGCACCGCGGCACAGAACCAGGTACTCACCGCATCGAACACGCTGGCCGACGCCGATGGGCTCGGTACGATCAGCTACCAGTGGCAGCGTGACGGAGCCGACATCTCCGGGGCCACTGGCAGCACATACACGCTCCTTGAGGCCGATGTTGGCCATGCGATCCGGGTGGTGGCAAGCTATACCGACGGTCACGGCACCGCCGAGAGCGTGGCCAGTGCGGCGACCGCGACCGTGACCAACGTCAACGATCCGCCGACCGGGACGGTGACGATCAGCGGCACCGCAGCGCAAAACCAGGTACTGACTGCCTCGAACACGCTGGCCGACGGCGACGGGCTCGGTACGATCAACTACCAGTGGCAGCGCGACGGGGCGAACATCGCCGGAGCCACCGGAGCGAACTACACGCTGCTTGAGGCCGATGTCGGCCATGCGATCCGGGTGGTGGCAAGCTTCACCGACGGCCACGGCACGGCCGAGAGCGTGGCCAGCAGCGCGACAGCAGCGGTCACCAACGTCAACGACGCCCCCACCGGGACGGTGACGATCAGCGGCACCGCGGCGCAGAACCAGGTGCTGACCGCATCCAACACGCTGGCCGACGCCGACGGGCTCGGCACGATCAGCTACCAGTGGCAGCGCGACGGAGCGAACATCGTCGGGGCCACGGGGACAAGCTATACGCTGCTTGAGGCCGATGTCGGCCATGCGATCCGGGTGGTGGCGAGCTACACGGACGGCCACGGCACGACCGAGAGCGTGGCCAGCGCAGCGACGGCCAGTGTTGCCAACGTCAACGACCCGCCGACCGGGACGGTGACGATCAGCGGTGCGCCTTCCAAGGGCCAGGTGCTGACGGCATCGAACACGCTGGCCGATGCCGACGGGCTCGGCGCGATCAGCTACCAGTGGCAGCGTGACGGGACCAACATCGCCGGAGCGACCGGCAGCACCTACACGCTCGGCAATGCCGACGTCGGCCACACCATCGACGTGGTGGCGAGCTACACCGACGGCCACGGCACGGTCGAAAGCGTGGCCAGTGCCGCGACGGCCAGCGTTGTCAACGACGCACCGACGGCGGTGGCAACGATAACCGCGATCAGCGCGGACACGGGCACGGCTGGTGACTTCATTACCAGCGTCGCGTCGCAAACGGTGAGTGGCACGTTTACCGGATCGCTGGGTCCTGGCGAGAAGATCCAGGTCAGCGCGGACGGCTCGACCTGGATTGATGCGACTCCGACGGGCTCGACGTGGTCGGCCTCGGGCGTGACGCTGTCGGCGGGTACCGGCACACTGTCGGTACGGACGATTGATGTCGCTAGCAATACGACTGCCGGCATTGGCCACAGCTTCACGCTGGATCAGACGGTGCCATCTGCGCCTTTGATCAGCACAGTCTTGGATGATGTGCCTCCGCTGACGGGCTCGGTCGCAGACAACGGATTCTCGAACGATGCGACGCTGACGATCACCGGAACCGCCGAGTCCGGCAGCACGGTGACGATCTACGACACCGACGGCGCCACAGTGCTGGGGAGCGGGGTTGCGACCGGCGGCAGCTATTCGATCACGACGTCGACACTGGGGCAGGGTAGCCACACGTTGACCGCCAGGGCCACTGATGCCGCCGGCAACCAGAGCACGGCCTCGACCGCTTTCCATGTCACGATCGACACCACACCGTCGAGCGCGGATGTGGCGATCACGACGGTCTCGGGAAGTCCATCGCCTACGAGCAGCGCGATCATCGTATCGGGCACCAACGGCACGCTGGCAGCGGGCGACAAGGTTCAAATCAGTACTGATGGCTTCACGTGGACGGATGTTACCCGGGTCAGCCTCACGCGGTGGAGTTTCACCGACACCACGGCCCGCAGCGCCAATTTTACCTACTTCACCCGCGTCCTCGACTCGGTGGGAAATGTCGGCGCGACGGCCAACCAGCCGATCCTTGTTGCCCGAAACGGCGCGACCGTCCAGACCGGCGGTCCTTCACTGGCAGTTGTGCAGTTCAACGGGACGGGAGGAACCCTGCAAATTGTAGCGGCCGGGATGACCGCAGCTATCAATGCGATTTCGGTCGCCAGTGGTGGCTCTGTCGCAATTAGCGGCAGCGGCAATGTCTCGACGACCGCCGGCGACGCAATTGATCTGTACGCGACGGGGGCTCCGCAAGCTAGCCCAGCCGATCTGCTGATCAATCCGAGTGGGACAATCAGCGGCGCCGGAACCGGCGTTGCAGTGAAGCAGAATGCAGCCGGCTCGATCACCGTCACGGCCACAGGCGCTGTCACCGGTCTTGCTGGCCGAGGTATTTACGCCGAGCAGACGGCGACCGGTACAGGCGCCATCCTGATCAACGGGTCGGGCAGCGTGACGGGCACCGGCGCAGCTTTCAGCGGAATTCTTGCCCAGAATCTGAACTCGTCGAACAATGCGAATGTGACGATAGGCCAGACCGGAGATATCTCGGGCGGCAAGGACGGCATTCGCGCCCAAACCAACGGCAACGGCAACATCAGCATCACGACCGGTGTGGGCGCGAACATCACCGGGAACACTCTTTACGGCATCGAAGCGATTGCCAACGGAAGCGGAAGCATTTCGGTTACGACAGCTGCAGGAACCGTGATCAATTCCGCGAGTGTGGGCATCAACGCCTATAACCAGGCGACTACTCTCGCGCAGGGTGCCAATAGCGCTATCTCGGTTACGGCCAACGGCATAATCCACTCAGGGACCGTCCTTACCGGCAGCGGCGCGCGCCCGGCCGGCATTCTCGCAGGCTATCGCGGCGGGACGGTCAATACCATCAACCCGAATGTGTTCGGCAATGTCACCATCAACAATTTTGCCATCATCGAGGCGGCTGGCGGTGACGGCATCCGCGGCTACAACTTCGGCAACGGCAACGTCTCGATCAGCAACGCTTCTAGCGTCACCGCTCGTGACGTGTATGGAATTAACGGCAACAGCTCCGGCAGCGGCAATATAGCGATAACGACCACCGCCGGGTCCAACATCACTTCCGGCTCCCACGGTATCCTCGCGATCAACCAGGCCAATGCGATTGCAGCTGGGGCGAACTCGACGGTTTCCGTCACCGCCGCGGGCACGATCGATTCGGGCGTGCACTTGTCGGTCGGCGGCTCCACGGTTGCTGGCATCTCCGCAGGCTATTACGGTCCTGCCGGCAGCCCGAACACGGCCATCAACGGCACGGTGATCGTCGACAATGCCGCCAATATCATCGCGCGCAGCTCGCAGGGCATCGTTGCCTTCAATGTCGGCTACGGCAACATCACGGTCACCGACCGGACTGGAACCTCAGTCAGCGGCGCACAATTCGGCATCACGGCCAGCTCGTCCGTCAATGGCACGGCGTCACCCTCAAATATCCAGGTGACGGTCGAAGGCAATGCGACGGTGACGGCGGACTCGCTCACCGGCATTGCCGCGATCCAGGCGTCCAACACGAGCGGCGGCAATATCACGATCGCCACCGGTGCCGGCGATCAGTTCAAGTCCGGTGGTACCGGCATCAACGCCAGTTCGGCGGCAGCGAGCGTCGCAGTTGGGAAACAGATATCGATTACGACGGCGACCGGCACAATCAACTCGGGATTCAATATTTTCTCGGGCGGCTCGACAGCTTCCGGTATTGCGGCCGGCTACGCCATTGGTGCCGCGAACTATAGCGCCAACGTCCACGGCAACGTCGTAGTGGACAACTCCGCGACCGTCATTGCGGCTGCAGGTCCTGGCATCAACCTTTATAACCGCGGCGACGGCAGCATCAGCGCGACGCTGCGGCCAACGTCGTCGATCACGTCCGTGCAGGGGACCGGCGTCACCGCGTTCTCCGCGGCCGGCGCGAACATCACGATCGACAACCAGGGCACCATCAACGCGGCCGCCATCGGCATCTCCGTCAACAACGGAACCGGTCCTTCCTCCAGCGGCCTGATTTCGATTTCCAACTCCGGAGCCGCAACGGTTACTGCTCCGGGCGCGCCGTTCATGCCAGTGATCACGATCGGCAACGGCAACAGCAGTCAAACCGCAAGCCTGTCCAATAGCGGAATTATACGTTCGAGCCTGTTTGGGCCGACGCCCCAGTATAATATCGGGCAGACCACCAACAATGTCGTGGTCGCCGTTAATGCCGGCAATGGCTCGATCACGAACACCGGTGTGATTGTCGGCAACGTGTCTTTTGCCGCGAACGGCAGCTTTACCAACACCACCAATGGCCCGGCTGTTGGCCTCTGGATGCTTAACGGGTGGAACTCCCTAGGCAGCAGCGGCACGATCAACAACGCCGGCGGCGTGATCCAAATGTCCGGCCTGTCGGCTTTGTCGGCTGCCAGCGCGATTGCGCTGTCGAACACGGGCAGCATTTTTGTCGCAGCGAACAGTTCCGCGCAAATATTCGGCAATGTGACCGGAGCGGGTACGATAACGTTAACCGATCGTTCGAGCCTCGAACTTGGCTTTTCCGTAGCTGCCACGCAGACCATCAATTTAGCCGGCAAGGGGCTTCTAACGTTCGACAACCCGGCTTCGGTCGGCTCGAACCTGCCGATCAATTTCGCATCGAGCACCAACGGCAATGTCGGCTCGGTCATCACGCTGTGGGGCGCCGGCATCACGGCCGCGAACGTCAGCGGTTCGACGCTGACCGTCACCGGCGTGCAGAATTACCTCTTCAATGTCTCCGGCACCGGATTGTCGGGGAATATGTTCGACGTCCTCACAGCCGATCGCATCGTGCTGGTGCCAACGTTAGGCGCTGGCTCGACGATTGTCTCGAATGTCAATACGCCGACAGCGATCGTTCCGACCTCCCCAGTCAACTTCTACAGTGTCTATATCCTCGACAACGACCACATTACGGGCAGTGGACCCGGCTTCGTCATCACGACCAGCGATACTTTCGCCGCCAATACCTACGCGATCGTGACGAACGCGACTTCGGATATCTTGATCACGGGCTCTTTCCCCGGGCTCCGCGTTGCGACGCAGGGCGCCAGCGCCGCTATCATCAACGCCGCGAACGTTACAGCCGGCGGCGCCGGAGCCAATAACGCCGGTATCGTTGTCGATACTACGGTGAGCGCTAGCGGCAACGGCAACGCCGATATCGTCAACTACGGCAATGTCAGCGGTGTCACGAACGGCATTTTCGCCGGCACGGTCAATGGCAATATCAATATTGTCAGCGGGTACGCCACGCTGACGGGCACGAACTCCTACGGGATTTTCGGCAGGGCCCTTGGCAACGGTGGCGTCAACATCATCACGTCGGGCGGCACGATCAGTGGCGGCATCGCCGGCATCCTTGCGCTCTCGCTGCAGGCCACGCCCAGTGCTGCGGATGTTCAGGTCTATAACTGGGCCAACGTTACAGGCGGGACCAATAGCGCCACGGCCAACGTTACGGGCTCCGGCGCTGGGGCCATTCGTGCCGGCATACTCAACAACAATACGTCAACGCCGAACGCCGCGATCACCGGCGATGTCACGATTGAAAGCAACGGCAGCGTCACCGCCCAATTCGGCTCCGGTCTCTATGCCTTCAACTACGGTTCCGGAAATACGTCTGTCACGCTGGCGGCGGGGCAGACCATCACGGCCGTCAATGGCGGAACAACCGGCGTCAACACCGGCCTGACCCAATACGGCATCTTTGCCTTCAATTATGGCTCGGGCAGTTCGCTGGCAAATGTCGGTTGGAACACCACCATCACCTCAGGCGGTTCGGGTATCAATGTCGGCAACCAGGCCACGGCGATTGCGGCCGGCAGCGGCAGCACCGTTTCGGTCTACAGCCAAGGGTTCATCTCGTCGGGCTCCAACGTCAATAACTCCGGCAGCGCGCCGTCCGCCATCAATGCCGGCTACAACCCCGGCGCTGCCGGCGTATTCAATTCAGCGGTGTATGGCGACGTCGTCGTCAATGTGGCGGGCGCTGGTGGTCCGACGACGACGATCGTCGCTGCGGCAGGCAACGGCATCAACGCCTACAATTATGCCGTTGGCAATATCACGGTCAGCGTCGCTTCGGGCGTTTCGATTCAGGCGCTGACCGCGGCCACGTCGGCGCTGGGCGGAAATTCTCCCTACGGCATCGGCGCGGCCAACCGCGGCCCCGGCAATATCTACGTCACCACATCGGCAGGATCCTCGATAAATTCCGGCAGCAACGGCATCAACGCCGTCAATGACTCGAATCCGACTGCGGGTTCAGACCTCGCCAATCTTTTCGCTGCCAATTTCGATGCCGGCAAACCAGCTGTCGTCGCGGTGAACGCGTCCGGTACGATTCAATCCGGCAGCCAGCTGACCAATAACGGCAACCCGTCGTCCGGTATCGCCGCCGGCTTCCTGGGTGGCTCCAGTGCGCATGCCAACCAGTATGTCATTGGTGACGTCTTCATCAACAATGCTGCGGTTGTGACGGCTGCGAGCTATGGCATTCAGGGGTACAATTACGGTTATGGCGACATTACCGTGAACGACGCTCCGGGCGCCAATATCTCGGCCGGCTCCCACGGCATCTACGCCCACGCCGAGGGCGGGCTGACCGGTCCGCCGACAAACACAGTCGGCGTGCCGACCCGCGATATCGCGATCAACGTCTACGGTACCGCGGCCGCGACCACGAAAATCACGGCAGGCACATCCGTCAATACGGCGTACGGCATCCTGGCGCTCAGCACCAACGCGGGCAGCATAACGGTCACCACATCGGCCAACACCGAGATCGATTCGCATCTGGCGAGCGCAGGCATCAACGCGGTCCACGAAGCCTCGAGCGTTGCCGCATCCGACAATAGTTCGGTGGTCGTCAACAACGCGGCGAAGATCACGTCCGGCACCGGCTTGACCGGATTCGGCAACCAGCCGGCCGGCATCCTCGCAGGCTATGTCGGCCAAACCACAAATCCAGCGCCGAACAACCTCGCGAACTACAATGTTCACGGCGAGGTCGCCGTCTATAACTTCGGCAACATTACTGCCAATGCTGGTTACGGCATCAGTGCCTACACCTACGGCGTCGGCAATGTGACCGTGAACAATTTCGCCGGCACGATCGATGCGCGCGGCGCGGGCGCCCCGAATGGTTCGGACATCGGCATCCTCGCACAGAACTACGGGCCCGGCGATCTGTATGTGACGACGTCTGCCAGCACAACCATCCTATCGGGTGGTTCAGGCATCGCTGCGGTCAACAAGGCCATTACGCCGGATCCGTCCGTCCTGCCGCCCAATGACCCGGTATTTGTGCCCGCAACGTCCAAGGTCATCGTGAATGCCTCAGGCATCATCCACTCCGGCACGACTCTTACCGGGACGGGCGATCCACCCGCCGGTATCCTGGCAGCCTACAACCCGAACAATACGAACACGGTCAGCAATTTTGTCCACGGCAATGTTTCCGTCGACAGTCATGCCACCGTGCAGGCGCCCGGCGGCACCGACGGCATTCGCGCGCTCAACTACGGCGACGGTGATGTCACTGTCATTGTCGAGTCCGACTCGGACGTGATGGGCGGCCGCTATGGCGTAGCCGCGCTGGGTTACAATGGCGGCGATGTGAGTGTCACCATCAACGGGTCGGTCTTCGGCGGATCGGCCGGGCTCAACGCCGTCACGACCGGAGCCGGCATAGTCACCATCGACAACGCCGGTTTTCTCGGCGGCCTCGTCTTTGGTTACGACGCGACCTTCACCAACGAGGCGGGCGGCGATTGGCAATTTAGCGGAACCAGCAGCTTCTCCGGGACCGGCAACACGCTGACCAATGCAGGGACCATTGAGACCAGCGGTACGTCTGCGATCACCGGACTGAGCAGCCTCACCAACTCTGGATTGATCGCGGTTGATTCCGGCACGCTAACGATCGGCACGCCGGTTACCGGCGGCGGTCAAGCTCTGCTTTACGATGCATCGCTCGTGCTGACCGGCGCATCGGATACCAATGTTCAGTTCGCCGACATCAATCTGGCGACCGGCAGCCTGCTCGTCCTGCAGGATGCCGTTCATTTCACCGGGACGGTGACAGGTTTTACCTTCGGAGACGCCATCGACCTGGCCGGCATTAATCCCGCCAGTGTCAGCATCACCAATGACAGCGGCTTTCTGCAGGTCAACTTCGCCGGCGGTTCGTTCCAGCTGCTCGGCAATTACAGTCCCGGTGGATTCTCGATCGGCGCGGATGGAGGTACCGGCACCTTTATAAGCTGGAATCACGTCGCACCCTCGATCGATACGACGCAGTTCACGCTTCTCGAGAATGGCAACGGAACCACGACGATCCAGAATCTCCACGTCACGGATACCGATCCGGCCGGCTCGCTTGGCATGACGATGACGGCGACAACCACCTCGGGGGTAGGCACGATTACGCCATCCCTTACCAATGGATCGGTCTCCGACATCGCTCTCGTCCTCAACAACGGCGTGACATATGATCCGACCGCGACACCGGCGCAGAAGGAAATGATCACGATGACCGTCACCGACAGCCTCGGTGCATCGGACGAGTTTCATTTCATCTTCACGCCGGGCACGAACAACGGCAATGGCGGTGCCACGCTGCAAGGTACGTCGGGCAAGGACGTGATCTTCTCCACTGGCGGTGCCGACACGTTGATTGGTGGGGCAGGCGCCGATCAGTTTGTGTTCGAGCCGACGGCCACAAGTTCGGTGCAAGACACCATCGTGGATTTCGTCGAGGGTATCGACAGGATCGACCTCCGCGAGTACCCGGGCATCAGCTCGGCAAATCTCCAAAATCTGATTCAAGCGGCTCAGACAGTGGGGAACGACACGCTGCTCACGCTGGATAGCGCCAACCACACCACCGTGCTCCTGAAGAATGTCGTGGCCGGAAGCTTGCACGCCAACGACTTCATCGTTCATTCCTAGCAATCCCGGCATGACAGGCGATGGAAGGCAATAGGCTATTGCTGCCAACCTGGTGGAGAGGAGGGGAGTCCGCTCCGCCATCTTGTTTGTTAGCTACCAGCCGCGAATGATGAACCTTGGTCCGCCGTAGCGGCGGTCGTAGTAGCCGGGGCCGGCGTAATAGTTGTAGCCTCGGCCCGGGAAGTAGCTGGGGTCGTAGAAATAGCGCAGGACATAGCGCGGTCCCCGGGTCCGCCAGCAGCGTCCATCATATTCGTTGCAGACCAGACCGACCTCGTCGACGTTGGAGACTTCGGCTGAGCCGATCGCCGCCGGGTTGAGGGGAGCGGCGGAAGCTGCGGACGCGAGCAGCGCGGCACCGAATGCGCCCAGTGCGATCGCCTTCATGGAGCTCTCCCTCAGGTTGGCGAGACAATCGCGGCCGAATAAGGGGATCAGAAATTGAGCTGGAGCAGTCCGAAGCCGCCGTGTACGAGCTTTCCGGTACCGCCGACGTTCGTCGAGTAATCCCAGTTGGCCGAATATTCCACGGCGACTTTCAACCCGTCCATCACCCATTCGCCACCGGTAATGAGCAGCCGGTTTTGAGGGACGAACCCGATCCTTGTTGGCAATCCGTTTTGCAGTATCTGCACGCCCGCCATGTCCTTGCTGCCCGAATATGCGATCGAGATGAAATCGCCCTGGGCGCCGATCTCGGTCACCCATGGGTTCCAATCGAATTGGTACGCAAGTGAAGCCTGCCACGTCATCGGTGCCATGCTTCTTGAGATTCCGAATGCATCGATGAACGACGCGCTTCTGAGCGCGGCATTTACCTCGCCGACAACGGCGAATGGGCCGAAGCTGGTTTTCAGGCTCGCCGCCACGCCGGGAACACGTCCAATCTGAGGCAAGAATGGAAGATAGGCATTACGGAGGAATCTGCTTTCAAACACCGAGGTGTCATAGTCGACATGGAAGTCAAAGGTCCACGGACAGATGAGGGACGTGGTCAACTGCTCGTAAGGTACACCGCAATTGCCCCTCGCCCTGTAGCCGAGGGTGGCGTTGTAATCGTCAATCTTTGTTTGGCCGGGTACGATGAGGTCGCTGCCCCTGTAGGCCACGACCGAGCCATAGAAGGGCGGTGGGTCGAGAGGTGGCCTCACTGGCAACACCCGGAACGGCCGCTGCGGCAGCGGAACGTATCCCATCCAATTCATGATCTGTTGCACCGCCGGGGCAACGACCAGCGGACTAACCCTCGGTACGGTGACAGGCGCCGGCAACGGCTGCACCGGCGGGGTGGGCCAGGCAAACTCAAATCCGCCCGCGGTCTGACGGTTCTCGAATACTTCGGTGGTCAACGGAGTGCCGATCGAAAGAGTATCCAGGCGCGCCACACCGGTAGACGTACCGAAATGGAGCGTCTCGACGCCGAACCGGGCGGCGATCGGGAAGCGCATCAGGTCGCCCACCAGAATGTGGGTCCGATCCAGCGTGAAGCGATCCACGCCGACGCCGGGGACGTTAGTAGCGAAGACGGGGCTGTTCCCGATCGGAAAAATCGCACCACTGCCGTTGTCGAAATGGAGAACCAATTGGCCGGTCAACCAGTCGCTGAGCTTGATATCGAAGTCGAGTTCGGCCGTGCCCAAGGCCAGGTTTTCCCTGGAAGGGCCGGTGAAGTCCTGCGTCCGCGAGGCCACCCCTTCGATCACGCCGCTAAGCGAGAGGAAGCTGTTGACCTGCGGCCCGGTCTTCTTGAGCGTGTCCGCGATGAGTTGCCGCGTCGCGTTTTCCTGCGCGGCCCAGCCGATCTCGAGGTCCTTTACACGCGCCGCAAGTGGTCTCCTCGCTCCGGCTTCCGACGGATCCGGAGCCGGAAGCACGGCGGCCTGCGATTCGGCGGGTGGCGCAGGCTTGGGTGTTATTTCGAGAGGCGCTGCTGCTGCGGGTGCCGGATGCCCGCGCGGTACAGCAGGCGCGACACGCCGCGCGGTCGGCGCGCCCTCCAGCGCACTAAGTCGCTCCGAAAGTTTGCGGTTCTCGGCTTTCAGCTCGCGGAGCATCTGCTTGAGATCGGCGATGTCTTCCTTTTCAGCGGCGACTGCATCGGAAGGTACAAGCAGCGCAAAGCCAAGCAACGCCGGCGCAGCTCGAGCAATCCATGGGTACACGGCAACGGCGCGCTGCCATGTGCGCACCTCCGTCCTTCCCTTGAAGTTTGCCGCGCGCGCACACCGCCCAAATCCGACGACAGACTCAACTCGCTCACCCGAGAGCATGTGCGGTCCCACCACTCCCTAGATCGGCGTCCATCCCCCTCCGCCGAACCAGATACGCCCTTTGCAAGTCGTGCAAGTAACTCAACTCTATAACGTCAAGTCGACGAGAATAATGTCACCGCAAGTCCACACTCAACTCACAACCTGATAGCGAGCAGCGCGATCGCTTGCGCTGGTTAACAGGCGCCTCTCTTGTCTCGCTGACTGTGCACGGTCTCGGGAATATGACGCTGCTGACTGTGCACGGTCTCGGGAATATGGCTGTCGGGTGCGAAGGGCGGTTTGCAAATAGGCCGCTTGATCTCATCCAAGAGAGGTATCCATCTCAGGTAGTGTGCACCCAGTTGGGTGAGCAGCAAAATGTCACACCTGAAAGTCCCGAAGGGGCCGGTAATCTGGAACTTCGTTCTTCGCGTGGCAGTTCAATGTAGCGTTGCGCCATGTAGAGGACGAGAAGGGCTCGGGCATGTGAGAGAACTTGACCGCATCGTCACGCGAGTGAGATGGCGGCCGGAAACCTCAGGAGTTCAGCGGGCCCTTACACCTGAAGTTGAATGCAACTAGAGGTGAGGGGGGGCGTCGCGATGTTGTGGCTTATTTCCTCTAGCATCCGCTTGCGCACCATCGTTGTGGCCGTCGCCGCTGGTCTCTTGATCTTCGGCGCCGTCAGCCTCAAGCCGCCGGACGTCATCCCCGAACTGCCACTGCCATCGCTCACGGTGAAAACCGAATCGCTCGGGCTCTCCAGCGCCGAGGTCGAATCGCTGATCACCGTGCCGCTCGAAGCCGACCTGCTCAACGGCGTGCCGTGGCTCCAGGTGATTCAGTCGGAATCCATGGCCGGACTTTCGACGATCGAGATGATCTTCGCGCCCGGCACCGACATCATGAAAGCGCGCCAGATGGTGCAGGAACGGCTGACGCAGACGCGTGCATTGCCGAACGTCTCCAGTCCTCCGACCATGCTTCAGCCAGTTTCTTCGGCCAGCCGAATCCTGAACATCGGCCTGAGTTCGAAATCCGTGTCGCTGATCGACATGTCCATTCAGGCGCGGTGGAACATCGCCCCACGTCTCTCTGGCGTTCCGGGCGTCGCGAATGTCTCCATATGGGGACAGCGCGAGCGCCAGGTTCAGGTGCTGGTCGATGCCAGGAATTTGCTGAAGAAGGGCGTCAAGCTTGACCAAGTGATCAAGACGACTGGCGAGGCAGTGTGGTCCTCGCCGCTCACCTATCTGAACTCATCCACGCCCGGCACCGGCGGCTTCATCGAAACGCCGAACCAGCGGCTTACCATCCGTCACCAGCTGCCAATTTCGACCGTTGGCACGTTCGCCAAGGTGCCATTGAGCGGCACGACGGTGAGTGTCGGGGACGTCGCGTTTCTCGCGGAAGGCCATCAAGCGCTGATTGGAGACGCCATCATCGGCGACGGGCCAGGTCTGATGCTGGCGATCGAGAAGTTTCCAGGCTTTAGCACAGCAGAGGTGACGCGCGGGGTAGAGCGTGCACTCGACGAGCTCAAACCCGGCCTGCCCGGCATCGAAATCAACACCACCATTTATCGGCCTGCGACCTTCATCGAGCGCGCGATCGGCAACCTGAGCAAGGCCGCGATTACGTCATTCATCCTTGTGGCAATCGCGCTTGGCCTTCTGATCGGCAGCTGGAGGACCTCCCTTATCGCCCTGACAGCGATTTCACTGTCGTTCGTCTCGGCCGCTCTGTTGTTGCAGGTTGCCGGGATTTCGCTCAGCATGATGGCTGTCGGCGGTCTCCTGATGGCGGTGGGCGTGGTGGTCCACGATAGCATTCTCGATGCCAATAACGTGCTGCGCCGATTGAGCGCGCCACGCGACGAACGATCCGGCTTCATCATCCTCGCCCGGGCGGTGCTCGAAACGCGCCGGCCGATGGTCTATGCGTCACTTATCGTCATCCTCGCAGTGGTGCCCGTCCTGTTCATGCAGAGCCGGTCGGCCGGATTCTTTGCGCCGATGGCCTGGGCCTACATCACAGCCGTGTTCGTCTCGATGCTGGTGGCGCTGATCGTGACTCCGGCGCTGGCCGCCATGCTGCTCAGCGACTCTCCCCCGAGCGAGGAGGGAAACCGGCTCATCGATAGGCCGGCCCGGCTCTTCGAACGAATTAGCGGCCCCGTGATTCGCTGGCCGATCGCGTGCATCGGTGCGGGCGTCGTGGCGGCGGTTGCCAGCTTTGCGTTGTGGAAACCGCTCGAACGCAACTTGATACCGAGCTTCAAGGAGGCGGATCTGGTCGTTGAATGGCAGGGTCCGCCGGGCACGTCGTTGCCGGCGATGACGCGATCGACCAGCGGCCTGATCCAGGACCTCAAGCAGATCCCCGGCGTGCGGAACGCGTACGCGAATCTCGGACGCGCGGTGCTGTGCAACTGCGAGCACGCAACAGACGTGAATGCGGGGCAGGTGTGGATCAATATCGATCCGAAGGCAGACTACGAGAAGGTGGTGGATGCCATCGAAGCCGCCGTCACAGCCTATCCCGGAATGAGCGGACAGGTGGGGACATACCTGTCAACCAGGTTGCGTGAGGCGCTTACCGGTGATCCGGATTCCATCACCGTGCGCGTATATGGCAACAACCTCGACGTCCTTCGCGCCAAGGCCGAGGAGATTCGTGCTGCGATCGCGAAGATCAGCGGCGTCGAAAACGCGCGGGTTGAGCAGCACGTCGAGGAACCTGCTATCGAAGTCAAGGTCAATGTAGATCGTGCTGCCGGTTACGGCTTGAAGCCGGGAGACGTCCGCAGGGCCACCTCCGCGCTCGTCAGCGGCATCACTGTCGGTTCGCTCTTCGAGGACCAGAAGGTTTTCGACGTGGTTGTCTGGGGGCGCCCGGAACTGCGTGACAACATAGAGGACGTGCGCAATCTGCTGATCAACAGCGATGACGGATCTCAGATCCGCCTCGCCGAGGTCGCCGACGTCCGGATCTCGCCGGCGACCAGCATCATCCGGCGGCAAGGATCCGCGCGCCGGATCGATGTTCTCGCGAAAGTGGACGAGCGGGCGCTGGGCGATGTGGCGAGCGATGTCACCAGTGCGGTCAGGCAGACTGCCTTCCCGTTCGAGCACCGTGCCGAAGTGCTGGGCGAATACAAGGAACAACGCGCCAGCCTGAGGTCGATTTACAGTTACGTGGCGGCCGCGGCGGTATTGATGTTCCTGCTGGTGCAGGCGGTGCTCCGCAGCTGGGCACTCACCGCATTGTCGCTGCTCGGCATTCCGATCGCCGTGCTGGGCGGTCTGGCGGCGATTGCGATCACCGACGGCACCCTCTCGCTCGGTTCGCTGATGGGTCTGGCAGCGGTACTTGCCCTGGCGGTGCTGCAGGGTGTCGGCCTGATCGCCCACCTCCAACATCTGCAGCTGAACGAAGCCGAGCCGTTTGGTGAAAAGCTGGTGCGCCGCGGCGTACATGAGCAGTTCCCGACCATCATTGCAACATCGATCACCGTGCTGGCGCTGGTGCTTCCGTTCGCGGTCATTGGCGATGTCCCCGGACTTGAAATCGCTCACCCGCTCGCGGTCGTGGTCCTCGGCGGCGTCGTCACAGCAACGCTCGGAACACTGCTCCTGCTTCCGGCGCTTTACGCCCGGTTCGCCGCCGGCTGGACCAGCGACCGGCTCGATCTTGAGTCGGAGACAACGTCATGATCGCCAAGCGTCACATTTCTATTTTGATAAAGAGGGAGAATTTGCTCATGGCACGCCTCAGTATGTTTGCGGTCGCAATGTCGGCCGCCTGCTTGACGATGTCCTGTGTCCCCGCCCTGAGTGGGGACGCCGCGGTGACGACTGGAAAGGCGACGCCGGCGCGCGTCGAGGCCACACTTGACGGCAAACACAAGAAGATAACGCTTACACCGAAAGCGGCCGAACGGCTCGGCATCCAGATCGACGAGGTGCGCGAGGATCCGTCGGGCCGCCGGATCGTTCCCTATACATCCGTCTTCTACGATCTCTCTGGAAAAACGTGGGTCTATGTCAGTGCCGAGCCGCTCATATTCGTCCGCGGCGCAGTGGAGATCGACACCATCAAGGGTGACAACGTGTATCTGAGCGAGGGACCGCCGGTCGGCACCAAGGTACTCGCGGCCGGAGTGCCGCAAGTATTCGGGGCTGAGGTGAAGGTAGGTCACTAGCTTGTGTTGCTTTCGATAGTGGTTCTGGACCCGAGTGGGATCTACGGCGATGATGAGGCTGGTCATAAGATCAAGTCTGCGCTTTCGCTATCTCGTCCTGGCGCTGGGCGTGGCGTTGACCTGGTTTGGTGTGGCACGGGTCGGGAACGTGGCCGTGGACGTATTCCCGGAATTCGCGCCGCCGCGGGTCGAAATTCAGACGATCTGCCTTGGCCTTTCGCCCGCTGAGGTCGAACAACTCGTAACCGTACCCCTGGAAAACGCGCTCAACGGCGTTCCCGGCGTCGACGTGATGCGCTCGAAGTCGGTGCAGCAACTGTCGTCGATCCTGCTGATCTTCAAACCGGGTGCCGACGAAATCCGCGCGCGGCAATTGGTCAGCGAGCGGATGGCGATTGCGTCGAAGACCCTGCCGACCTGGGCTGCTCCGCCGTTCATGATGCCGCCATTGTCTTCGACGAGCCGGATCATGAAGATCGGCATTACCTCGCGGGACAAGTCCGTCATGGACCTGTCGATGCTCACTTACTGGACCATCCGGCAGCGGCTGCTTGGGGTTCCTGGAGTTGCAAATGTCGCGATCTGGGGCGAGCAACTCAAGATGCTCCAGGTTCTGGTGGATCCGAAGCGGATGACGGCCGCAAACGTTACGCTCGACCAGGTGCAGGAAGCGGTCTCGGATGCCCTTGACGTCGGCCTGTTGCGCTACTCGCGCGGCGCGCATATCGGCACCGGTGGTTTCGTTGAAACGCCTAATCAGCGTTTTCAACTCGTCTTTGCCGGGGCCGGCGTCACGCCCGAGACACTTGCCAGGGTGCCGGTGACCAAGCGGGAAGGGAAGCCGCTGCTGCTGAGTGACGTGGCCGACCTTGTTTATGCGCCACAGGGCATGATCGGCGATGCCGTTATCAACGACGGTCCGGGGCTCATGCTCATCGTCGAAAAGTTTCCCTGGGGCAACACACTCGCGGTCACGCGCGGGGTGGAAGAGGCGCTGGAGAAAATGAAGCCCGGTCTTCCGGGAGTTGAGATCGATACGACAATTTTCAGGCCCGCAACTTTCGTCGAAGACTCGATCCACAATCTGTCATGGGCGCTGTTGCTGAGCTGCCTGCTGGTGACGGGAATTATTGTCATCTTCCTTTACGAATGGCGTACCGCGATCGTTTGTATCGTCGCGATCCCACTGTCGCTGCTAACAGCTGCACTGGTGTTGTTCATGCTGGGCGCGACCGTCAACACCATGACGCTGGCGGGCTTCGTGATCGCGTTGGGAATTGTCGTCGACGATGCGATCCTTGATGTCGAAAACATCATGCGGCGCCTGCGCCTGGCGCGGCAGACGGGCGATGCAAGAAGTACGGCGCGCATTGTTCTGGACGCCTCGCTCGAAATGCGCGCCCCCATCGTCTCGGCGACCCTCATCGTCGTTGCCGCGGTGGTGCCGGTCCTGTTCATGGAGGGGCTGGCCGGATCATTCTTCAAGCCGCTGATTGCCGCGTATGTGCTTGCCATCGCGGCGTCGCTCATCGTCGCGATGACCGTGACGCCGGCGCTTTGCCTGATCCTGCTGAACAACGCGCGGCTCGAGGGGCGCGAGTCACCGCTCGTACTCTGGCTGCGGCGCCACTACCCGCCGTTGCTGGAGCGTGCCACCCGAACACCGCGTCCGGCATACATCACCGTTGGCGTCGTGACGCTCGCGGGGATCCTCGTCTGGCCACTGCTCGGGCACTCGCTGCTGCCGGAATTCAAGGAGCGCGACTTCCTGATGCATTGGGTTACCGCGCCCGATACCTCGCTGCCCGAGATGCTGCGCATCACCACCCGCGCGAGCAAGGAGCTCCGTGCCATCCCCGGCGTACGCAATTTCGGCGCCCATATCGGTCAGGCCTTCGCTGCCGACGAGGTCGTCGGCGTCAATTTCGGGGAGAACTGGATCAGCATCAGCAGGGAGGCCGACTACGACAAGACGCATGCCAAAATCGAGGAAATGGTGGAGGGCTACCCCGGCCTCTATCGCGATGTCCAGACCTATCTGAAGGAGCGCATTCGCGAGGTACTAACCGGAGCCGGCGAGGCGATCGTCGTTCGTATCTTCGGCCCTGATCTCGACGTTCTCAGGGACAAGGCGGAGGAGGTCCGCGTGGCACTTGCCGACGTTCCAAACCTTGTCAAATTGCACAAGGAGCTGGTCGTCGAGGTACCGCACATTGCGGTGAAGCTGAAGCTGGAGGAGGCACGGCGTTACGGTCTGAAGCCGGGCGATGTCCGGCGCGCCTCTGCGACCCTGATGGCCGGAGAGGAGGTCGGCGACATCTTCATGGAAGGACGCACCTACGACGTGCACGTTTGGACCGCGCCGGAATTCCGCAACAGCGTCGATTCCGTCCGCAACATGCTGATCAACACCCCGACCGGAGAGCGCGTTAAGCTATCCGAGGTGGCCGACATCAGCGTTCAGCCAACGCCGAATGTTGTCAAGCGTGAGGCGAGTTCCCGTCGCATCGACGTGCAGGCGAATGTCCAGGGCCGTGACCTCGCCGCTGTCGCACAGGACGTTCAGTCGCGCCTGAACAAGCTATCGTTCCCGCTCGGTTACTACGCGGTGCTCCAGGGCGAGTATCAGGAACTGCGCGCCGCCCGCACGCGGCTCCAAATTCTTGGTGCGCTGGCGCTCGCCGCCATATTCGTGCTTCTGCAACAGACTTTCGGCAGCTGGCGGCTTGCGACGCTCAGCTTCCTCACGCTTCCGTCGGCGCTGGTGGGCGGTGTTTTGGCGGCGTGGCTCGCGGGCGGCGTCATTTCCCTGGGCTCTTTGATCGGCTTCCTTACCGTGCTGGGCATCGCCGCTCGCAACGGCATTATTATGATCAACCACTTCCAGCACCTGGAACGCCATGAGGGAGCAACATTCGGCATGGAGCTTGTGCTCCGCGGCGCGAGCGAGCGGCTGCGGCCGATCCTGATGACGACCGGCGCCGCCGGGCTCGCGATCCTGCCGCTGATCATTTTCGGGAACCTGCCAGGTCACGAGATCGAATATCCAATGGCCGTCGTCATCCTGGGCGGCCTCGTGACATCAACGCTGCTCAACCTGTTTATCCTGCCGGCGCTCTATCTCCGCTTCGGCCGCGGCACGGGCGTGCCAGTGGAAGGCCGGACAGGTACGGCACCGGTAGCGGCGCCCGGAAGTGCATGAACACAGTCTGGAGGCGGACGAGATGGCATTCGGAGTTTGCTGGCGAAGGGCTTCGATTGCGCTGACGGCTTGCATTTGCTTCGGGCTGCCCACGAGCGGTGTCATGGCGCAGCAGGGCAAGGTTGCCGAGGACGCGCTGGAAGCGTTCGACCAGAATAGCTTCGACCGCTCCACCAGCATCGACAACAAGTGGTTCCCGCTGCAGCCGGGGACGCAGCTGGTCTACAAGGGATTCACCCAAGAGGAGAACAAGCGCCTTCCTCGCCGCGTGGTGCAGACTGTAACGGATCTCACCAAGGTCATCGACGGCGTGCGTGCCGTCGTGGTCTGGGATGTCGACTACAAGGATGACGAGCTGAACGAGTCGGAGATCGTCTTTTTCGCACAAGACAAGAAAGGCAACGTCTGGCAGCTCGGTGAACTGGTTGAAATATACGAGGATGCCGAGTTGGTGGGCGCTCATAGCTGGATCGCCGGTCTGGACGGCGCGCGAGCGGGACTGATGATGAAAGCGGACCCGCGGCCGGGGACGTCGAGCTACTCCCAGGGCTACGCGCCGCCGCCGCTCAACTGGACGGACCGCGCAAAGGTAGAGCAGGTCGGTCAGAAGACCTGCGTTCAGGCGGGCTGCTACAACGACCTTCTGGTGATTGCCGAGAGCAGCAAGAAGGAGGGGCCGCACGCTCAGCAGCTCAAATACTACGCGCCGGGCGTGGGCTATGTCCGGGTCGCCTGGAGGGGAAAGGCAGAAAAACTGAAAGAGACCCTCGAGCTTGCAGAGATTGTCAAGCTTTCCCCGGATGCTCTGGCCAAGGCCCGCGCCGAGGCCCTCGAGATTGAAAAGCGCGCCTATCGTTATGGTCGTACGCCGCCGGCTGAACTCACGCAGACGGCACCAAGCGCAGGAGATCGATGAAGCCCGGGCGGCGATGTGTCCGAGGCGCCCGTTCCGCAGCAGTTTTGGGAGAGCTGACATGAACACCGTGTATCGCCCTGCCGGCTGGATCAACGCCATTGCCGCGTTGTCGGCTGTCGCATTGCCGGCGACGGTGTCCGCGGCCGAGAATACCAGGTTCGAAAAGCTCTCCATCTTTCTTGAGCGCAACGTGCAGGATCAAGATGCCGAGATTCGCTTCGAGGTGAAGAGCGGGAAGGATGGGCTTGCGGCGCTGAAAGTGTTGGCACCGGGCGAGCGCACGGTCATCGACGTCAGGGCGACGGACTCAAAGCTGGGAATCCGCCAGCTGACGACCGAGTCGCCCGAACCGGCCGAGCGCGTCGTGCGGGCCGATTTTCCGGCCGGCACATATCGTTTCGAAGGAAAGACGACAAACGGGGCAAACCTCCGCGAGGAGGCGCGGCTAAGCCATGCATTTCCCGAACCGGCTGCGTTTGACTATCCGCGAAACGGTCAGAAGGACGTGCCGCACACCGCATTGACCTTGCGCTGGTCCGTTCCGGCCGGGGTCGAGTCCTGTGTTGTCGTCATCGAACAGAACGGCTCGCCCTACGAGATCCGGGCGTTGTTGCCAGGTTCGGCGAAATCCTTCGCCTTACCCGAGGGGTTCTTGCGCGCGGGCCAGGCCTACACGTTTTCGATCGGAACCGTCGCCAAGGACGGCAACCGGTCCTTCATCGAAGGAAGCTTCACCACGGCGAGGGCGCGATGAGCCAGCTCCGCCCGCGCAAAATCGCAACCCTGGGCGACGTTTGGCCGTAGCGCCGCCCGCAACTGGAGGGCCTTGAGATGTTCAACAGGGAGATTTCGAAGCGACAGAAGAAGGCGGCCGACGGGCAATCCGCCGCGCTGGCCGGATTGCGAGCCGGACTTGTGGCGGGCACTGTCTTGGCAATGGCCGGGTTCGTGTTCGCAGGCAGCTCGCTCGCGGGAGAGATCAAGGATCCGCCGCGCTGGAAGAGTGGCAAGGATTTCTCGTCTGCGAAGGACTGGAATCTGAAGGCCGAAAACATCGTCCCGCATGGGGTCAACCCGCTCTACTACCCCTTCGTGCCGGGTCACAAGCATGTGCATGAACGGCCGGATCACCCGGATGGCAAGTATCGCAAGGAAACCGTGGTCCTCGATAGCACCGAGGATTTCGATCTTCCCGGCATTGGCAAGTTCAAGACCGCGGTGATCCAGGAAGAGGAATACCTCGACGGCGTCCTGACACAGCGTGCGCTCAACTGGTTTGCCCTCGATAAGACCACCAACAGCGCGTACGCCTTCGGCGAGGTAAGCTGGGAGATAAACGAGGAAGGCAAGCCGATTTTCGCCGGCACTTGGCGGGCGGGCGAACTTGATGGCGATGGCGTCGCTGAACCGGGCCTGTTGATGCCCGGCACTTTCACGATTGGTGGCCGCTACATCTTCGACGGCAGCCAGAGCACCGCCTATGGCGGTTCTGAGAATATGGAGGCCGGCATCGAAATAACGGTTCCGGCAGGCACGTTCAAGAACTGCGTCCGGGTTCGCGAGCAGGGTCTGCTCAACATTAATGACATCACCGACAAGATTTGGTGTCCGGTCGTTGGCGTTGTGCTCGACACTTCGGACGGCAAGCTCGTCGTTTCCAACGCCCTGCCGAAGGACAATCCGGCCTCGGACGTTTCAAGTATAGGCAAGCTCCTTGACAAGCCGCTGAAGTATACGCCGCCGGTCGCGAAGGTCTCGGGAGACGAGGCGACCAAGATCGCGCTCGCACTGATTCCCGGCAAGGCCACGTCCATCAAGATCGAGCGGAAGAAGGGCAAGAACGTCTATGTCGTTGAGATCCAGACGCCGAAAGATGGCGAGAAGGACGTCTTTGTCGACATCGAGTCGGGAAAGGTCGTCGGAACGGATTGACAGAGGCGGGGGTCGGCGTGAGCCGAAGCGGCGAAACACAACGAGAAAGTCAGCGTGTGCGCGGACACGCTGACGGAGAACCACGGAATGCGGACTTGGTGTGGTTCTGCATGCGAAAGGATACTGCCATGAAGAGGGTAATCCGCACGAGCCTACTCGCCATCCTGCTCCTTGCGCCAGCCATGGGTGCCGCGCAGGCGCAGCAGCCAGGCACCACCACCGGGCGTACATCGCCGGCCGCAAAGATCACAAAAGAACAGGCGACGAAGATCGCGCTTGAACATCTCCCCGGCGAGGTCACCGACGTCACGATCGAAAAGAAGCGCGGAAAGAATGTCTACGTGGTCGAGATCGTGTCGCCGCAACAGGGAGAGAAAGATGTCTTGGTCGACATGGAGTCAGGAAAGGTCATCGGAACGGAGTGACGTGGACTGGCGGCGCGCCGCCGCCTCCCGGCGCTCTTCCCGATGGTGGATCACGGGCCAAGTCCCGCGATGATCCCGGTGCACTGAGGCAACGGCCAAACGGGATGCGAATGAGGTCTGTCATTGGAAAGGCTAATGTCATGAGGAAGGCAATCTTCGCGGCTCTGTTCGCTGTCCTGTTTGCGCCGGCGTCGGCTCCGGCCCAGGCCCCGAAAGGCCTTGGCACCGAGGAATTCGGCATGTCGCCACGCGAACTGGTTCAGGCGATCGAAAAGACCGAGGAACTGATCGCGCGCTGTATGAACGAACAGGGCTTCAAGTACATTGCGGCCGATGCCAACACGGTGCGGGCCGGCATGTCGGCTGACAAGAGCCTTCCCGGCCTCAGCGAGGAAGAGTTCGTCAATCGTCACGGGTTTGGCGTATCGACCTTCTACACCGGTCTGCCGCCTCAGCTATCGACCGGCTACAACCCCGCCCGTGTCGGTCTCGGTGAGCGCAATGTGCAGATTTTCCGCAGCCTCTCCGCCGCGGATCAGGTCGCCTATAATCGCGCGCTGCTTGGCGACGATACCTCCAGCACCTTCGCAGTCGCTCTTGAAACTGAGGACATGTCCCGAACGGGCGGTTGCACGCGCAAGGCGGTCTCGGAAACGTTCAAGCCCGATCAGATTAAAGCGAGCCACTACAATCCCCAGGACGCCCTCATCAACAAGGATCAGCGCATGAAAGCCGCGCTCGGGTTCTGGCAGCGCGAGATGAAGAAGGCGGGCTTCGAATACGCTCATCCGGACGAGATCGAACCCGATCTGCGGAACCGGCTCAGCGCGCTGACCGAGGGCGGCAAGCTGCTGGTTACAAAGATGTCGCCGGACCAGAAGACCGCACTGCGGAAACTGCAGGACTACGAACGCAGCGTGGCGGTGAAGAGCTTCAAGATGTCAGAGGAGGTTCTCAAACCGGTCGAAGAGCGGATCCAGGAGGAGTTGTTTTCGAGAAAGGTGCAATGAGACCGATTTCCCGGACTTTCCCCGATTGGCGGCGCCGAGTAATCTACCTTCATGTCCGGTCGTCGCGGCGAGGGCCGGCACAACGCTTCAGCGAGCGTTGCCCGTGCGGTACCGCCTTGGAGGATTGGGAATGGTCACGAACCGGGTGAATATTCTCTGGGGTATCCTGGGCCTGGTTGGCGGTATGGCACTGGGGGCTTGGTACATGGGTTCCAGGATCCAGTCGCCGGCAGAAATGGCGGCGCGCACCGCAGCGCCTGAACCGTCCCTGATCCTTGTTCCCGTGGAATCGCGGGTATTGAGTACCGACGTCGTGACCCGCGGAACCGTCCGCTTCGGGCTTCCTCAGCCGATATCGATCGCGCCTTCGGCCGTCAAAGGCGGTGCCGGACTGATCTCGTCGTTGCCACGGCCAAATACGCAGTTTCGGGAAGGCGAAGTGATCATGTCGGCGTCCGGCCGTCCAGTCCTCGTCCTGCGTGGTGCTGCGCCGGCTTTCCGCGACCTATCGCCGGGAACGAGCGGCAGTGACGTGCAGCAGCTTGAGGAAGCGCTGGCCCGGCTTGGGTTCGATCCGGGACCCGTCGACGGCAATTATGACCAGAAGACGTCGCTGGCGGTCGAGCGCCTGTATCAAAAGGCCGGATGGGATGCGTTCGGGCCGACGAAAGAACAACGTGCTGCGGTGCTCACGCTTGAGCGAGACTGGTCAGATGCAGCACGAAGCCGGCTTGCCGCCGAAGCTGCGCGCGACACGGCGGTGAAAGCTGTCGCGGCTGCGCGCGCCATCGCAGAACAGACGACGCGCCAAGCCACGATAGACAGTGCGGCACGCTTCGGCAGCGCCCGGCAGCTGACCGACCCCCGGACCGGCAGATCTCTCCTGGTTGAGGCCGAGCGTGCCAAGGGCACATATGCCGCCGCCATGGCCGACGCCGATGTCAAAACACAGGTCGCCGATCGCGCCCTGGTCGTTCTCGATCCGCGCCAGACCGAGATGACGCGCGCTGCGGCCGAGGCCAAGCTGAGAGTGGCGAAAAGTGCGCAGCGCAAGGCGAGGCTGGAGGCGGAACTTGCGATCGACAACGCGACTCGCGAAGCGAGTCTTGTCGAGGAGCGGGCCAAGGCCGCCGAGGGCGCCGTGAAGGCGGCCCGTCTGGAAGGTGAGCGCACCGTGCGCGTGGCGCAGGAGCAACAAACGCTCGCCGAATTCGACGTCAAGGTAGCGACCGAACGATTCGAACGGCTGGACCGCGAACTCTCCGCGGCGCGCGCGCGACTCGGCGTCCAGGTGCCGGCCGATGAGGTTGTGTTCATCCCGTCGCTTCCGATCCGCGTCCATGAGGTGACCGCGGCCGTTGCCGGCAGCGCTTCCGGGCCGGTGATGAGCGTGACGGACAACGAGCTCAGCATCGATTCACAGCTTGCCATTGAAGCCGCGCCGCTGGTGAAGCCAGGAATGAAAGTCGCGGTCGACGAGCAGGCGCTGGGCATAAAGGCAAATGGTGTCGTCGAGACCGTGGCTAACACACCTGGTACGCGCGGCGTGGATGGGTACCACTTCTATCTCGGGGTCAAGGTGGAGGCTACGCCAGTAGCCCTGGCCGGATTCTCCGTTCGCCTCTCGATCCCGATCGAAACCACGAAGGGTCCCGTCATCGCGGTGCCGACGAGTGCGGTGTCGCTCGCTGCCGACGGAACGTCGCGGGTGCTGGTCGATCGCGGTGGCCGGCAGGAATACGTGACGGTGCAACCGGGACTTTCGACGGGAGGTTATGTCGAGGTCAATGCGGCCAATGGGCGACTGGTTCCCGGCCAGTTCGTGGTGGTGGGCTACAAGACCGCGGAGCCGACGGCGATGAAATGACTCTCACCGTAGACACAAGGCGAGCCCCACCGATCGAAGCGGCTGCCGCCGATGTTGATCACGTGCTCGACTTGCGCAAGGTGTGCAAGCAATTCGGGACCGAACCTGCGGTCCACGCTTTGGTCGATGTCGACCTCGTGGTGCGGCGAGGCGAGTGGCTGTCGATCACCGGTCCATCCGGCTCGGGGAAATCCACACTATTGAATGTCCTGGGCTGCCTCGACCGGCCGACCAGCGGTCGGTACCTTCTAGATGGTATCGAAACGAGCACCCTGAGCGAAGATGAGCGGGCCGGATTGCGCAGCCGGCGCATAGGATTCATCTTCCAGTCCTTTCACCTGCTGCCGTATCGCACTGTCCTTGAAAACGTCATGCTGGCCGAAGTGTATCGCCAGCACAGCGGAAACGGACGTCGTGAGCGCGCGATGGAGGAGATTCGACGTGTCGGTCTCGCCCATCGGGCGGATTTTCTGCCATCCAAATTGTCGGGCGGAGAATGCCAGCGGGTGGCGATCGCCCGGGCCCTGATGGGTTCACCGAGCTTGCTGCTGTGTGACGAGCCGACAGGCAATCTCGATTCGAAGAACACCGAGTCGATCCTCGATTTCTTCACTGGACTGAACAAGGAGGGAATGACGATCGTCATCGTCACGCACGACGAAAACGTGGCGCGCCGGGGTTCACGCCGGGTCACTATGAAGGACGGTCACCTTCTTGGTGGTGGCGAGTCGAAATTATCAACTCCATCCAAGGCTGGTATTGCGGCTTCGGGGATCACGACACGCGACCTCATCACCGAGGCGATCGCCGGGGCGATCGCGCGGCCGGTCCGGATGGCGCTCACGGTGCTTGGCATCGTGATCGGTATGTCGGCGCTGGTCGCTACCGTCGGCCTGACGCGAACCGCCGGCAATCGTATTATCAGTCAGTTCGATCAACTGGCCGCCACCGAACTCTTCATCTCGGCACGCCCGGGAGGTGCAACGGGAACGGTGGATCCGCGCGCCATTCCGTGGGATGCGCCTGACCGGCTCGCCCGGCTGAACGGCGTGGCAGCTGCCGGCTTGTTGAGCGACGTTAACGTCCATGACATGCTCATTAGCGCTTCGCCCGTGGTCGATCCGAGCAACCAGACCGCCATCAAGCTTGCAGTGCGCGCCGCTTCGCCCGATCTGCTCCGCGCCGTGCGAGGCGAACTTGCTTCGGGACGCTTTCTGGACAGCGGGCATTCCACCCGCGGTGATCGCGTCGCGGTCCTGGGTCCCGATGCTGCGCGCCGCCTGGGCATCGGCGGGGTCGAGCGGCTGCCGGCGATTTATGTCGGCGATCACCTCTACCTGGTGATCGGCATCCTCCGCGACGTCGTGCGAAAGCCTGAGCTGCTTGGCTCGGTCATCATTCCCGAGGGCACGGCGCGGCGGTATTTCAGTCTTTTCGGGCCCGGCCTGGTTGTCGTAGAGACGAAGATCGGTGCCGCTTCCCTGATAGCGCTGCAGGCAAGGTCTGCGTTGCGGCCGGATGACCCGCGTGCGCTTCGCGTGCAATTGCCTCAAGAGCCGCGTCGCGTGCGCGATGACGTGCAAACCGATCTCAATGTCATGTTCCTGCTATTGGGCGGCCTGTCGCTTGTGGTCGGCGCACTAGGGATCGCCAATATCACCCTGGTGGGCGTGATGGAGCGGACGCCGGAAATCGGATTGCGTCGCGCGATTGGCGCAACGCGCCGCCACATCGCGACGCAGTTCCTGATTGAAAGCGCGTCCATGGGGATCATAGGGGGACTGCTCGGGTCCAGCATCGGCGTGCTGATCGTGGTCGGCGTCTCCGCGTATCAGGTCTGGACCCCAGTGCTCGACCCGCTCGCGCCCTTGCTCGCGCCGGTCGTTGGCGGCGGGATCGGTCTGCTGTCCGGCGTCTATCCTGCCATGCGCGCTGCCGCGCTCGAGCCGGCCGAGGCGTTTCGTCACTAGCTCCGCCGTCGAAAACGATTTATCCGGAGCCCGTGTCCTGGGGACACTGACGGTCCCGCTGAAAAACCACCAGCAATACAGGATGGTTGTTCAATGGCTACTGGCGGAAGGGGTGTCAACCGAATGGCGTTGAAAAAGCTACTGTTTTTATGATTTTCGGATTTCATCCCACGTCGTAACCCACGCCCCCTTTATCACTGGTGGTTGAAACCCGAGGATGGGTTCCCATGTCTATCGGCGACATGGAGGACTCAGATGGCGGATGTTGAACTGACTGAAGCGGATTCTCGAATTTTGCAGGAAGTCGAACAGCGAGGCGGCATCACGATCTCAGAGAACCGGTCGGCGCTTGACTATCGGCGCTTGGCCGAAGCGGGTTTTTTGGAGAATCAAGCGGTGAGCATCGATGCAGAGCGGTTCGAAATAACCGACAAGGGTCGCGAGGCGCTGGCTAAAAAGAAGTGGGTCTAGTGGCGCTCGGTCTCCTTATTGCCCGCTACCACCTTCCAAGCAATTAAACTCACCGCATGGACCAGGAAACGATTCGCAAGATCGCCGCTGAACTGGCAACCCACTTGCCAAGCAATGCTTGGTGGCCATTGCTCGTCCAAACGCTGCTATTCGCCGGAGCCGCCGCACTTGGCGCATTCATAGGCGAATACCTCAAGACAAGAGGCAAGAACCTCGCCACGAAAGCCGACTTCGAAAGCCTTAAAGATCAACTAAGGGCCAACACGGAATTGGTCGAAACGATCAAGACCGAGGTCAGCCGGAAGGATTGGGCTCAACGCGAATGGAGTAATCTGCGGCGGTTGAAGCTTGAGGCCCTTATAACAGGCATGCACGACTGCGAGGCGTATCTGGATCGGCTGCGCTCCAGTTCGCTAAATGGAGAGTCGCTCAGTGAGCGGGAGCCTCATCCAGAGATGCAAACAATTGCGGCTCTTTATCTGCCGGAATTGGCAAGTCGGGTTTCCAAGCTAACGTTGGCGTACCATGCCCTGGCCGTAATCGCGTTAGATATGGGTCAGAAAATGATAGTTGCCGACAAAGATAATGACCTGGATGCTCGCCAGGGGGCATTTGACGACTTTCGGGCGGAGTGGAAGCCTAAGTACAAAGACTTTAAAGAAGCCGGCGAAGCACTGGCGACAGCCGCGCGTGAACTGCTGACCGGGATAATGGGTGTCGACCCGACTTCCTCAGCCTCGCCAACACCGCCTCGGCAATCGCCGGACGCTCCAAAAGGGTGACGCGCATCATGTCGGCGCTAGGGCAGGCGGACGACGTTCTACCGCCGCGGGGGTTTCGACGATGGCGACAATAATGCAACTGGTTCTGCTGGTCTTGTTTTCGACGGCGTCGTTGTTCGGCGGGTACGATTTCGGCTTTAACTACATTGCGAAGGTCTGGGAGAACCCGAAGGATGTGGCAATACGATTGGCGAAGCTTGACCTCGTTTCGTACTTGCTGACGAGTGTTCCTCTTATCGCAGGATTGGTGATCCTGTTCGCCAAGGACCCCGGAATTTTTCCGCCGGTCGAGCTACCCAAAGCATGGGCTGACGTCGCCGCTAGTACACTCGGTCTGATCGCGGCCATGGGGATCGGATTAGGTATTGCGCGTCGACGCTGGGTGCTCAAAGTTGCGTCGGGCCGGTAGGTTGGCCCTTCGCATTGATCCTCACCCGGCGCTATGTGGCTTGTTCCAGAAATACTCTCGATTTCCCGTCGCTGATTTGGCGTACTGATCGATCGCAATGTTGATGGCCTGGACGTGGTGAATAGCACCAGCCTTCGTTTGGCCCGATCCGCCGAACTCCGCCAAGGCTTTATAATATTCGTCTTCGAAGATGACTGACTTCTGGGACTTGCCATACGGCGTTATGATTGAGGCGGAAGACGCTCAAATTCCCCGGCTTGAGGTAATAGCGCGCAACCGGGATTGTGAATGGGATTGGCAGTTCGACGGTGATCGACTGCATTTTAGGTTCGCATCTGAACTTGCGGCAAAACAGTTTGAGCTCTGGGCGGAGTTCTTTCTCAAACGCAGCTAGCTGCCCTTCAATGCACTCCCATCCTCGTTGAAAGGCGGCATGCCCAGAGTCATTGTCCGCCTTCAACGGAGGTGGGTGCATGCAGGTTGTTCAACAATTCAAATCCCTCAGGCTGTCGAGCAACACGAGGCCAAGCTCTTCGCCGCCTTTCAACGTCTACATCGGGGATGAGAGCAAGCTGAAGCTGCACGTCGCGTCTGGTGCGAGGAGTTGGAAGAGTTTCCGCTCTACGCCATTCGAAAGGCGGCGAATGGGGTGGTGAGGGGCAGGGAAAGGCTTCCGAGCCTGTGTGGCTTTATTGACGACGCAAAAATGGCCATGGGCGCGAGTGCTGCAGAAAGAGCACAACTACTTGCGCGGCTGGCCCGAAAACCCGTAGAAACACGGGGGTTCTAGGTCATGGAACCGCCAATTGAGGCCAAATACGCCACAGAAATTGGATATCGCAGGGAATGCCTGAATCGGGCTCAATCTACCCCTTGCCAAGCTCACGAAAATCACCACTCATACTCTTCTCCCCTTAAGCGCTGATTCGTCCTTTTTTTCGAAGGAGAACTGCGCCCATGTCGGACCATAATCTGGAATTCAAAGGCTTTGGCTTCAGCATTTCCGCCCGCGGAATCGCTGCAATCGTGGCCACCGTCATCATCATTGCCCTGTTGGTTTGGCTACCTAAGCCTTTCTGACGGTCGACTCGCTGTTCTTGTTTCGCTCTTATGGTCGCTCATCGTTATTTTGAGCGGGACCATGCCGGACATCGACTTCATCCGAGCTGAAATCGAGCGCATGCGCGTCCAGGTCGGGCGCCAGCGCAAGGAAATCCTCCAGCTCCAAAGGGCTGGAATCCCAACGGCTTCGGCGGAAGCCTTGCTGCAAAGGATGCTCGACAAGATCGATACCCTTTGCGCGGAACGGGACCGGATGAAAGCGCTCCTCCCCCGTGAGAGGAAAGTGCTCGGAGGCCGCAAGTGGTAGGGCACAAGTACTACTGCGACGGCGAGAACATCACACCATTCCTGAAAGCGCTGGCTGAGGTCAGGCACATCGGTGTCCACGAGATGTGGTGCTATCACCACGTCCAGGCAATCTTGATGGCCATCGACCAGTACGCCGAGGCCGCCACCGGAAATCGCGAGTTCTTTTGGAATAAGCCCGGCATGATTCCGACCGGCCGCAGGAACAGCGACGTGCCATGATGTGACTCTTTGTCGTCACATTCGGCGGCTATCAATCATCAAGTAGCGAGGGCGGATGTACCCTTCGTGAAGTGAAGGCCTCCACAGGGGACACCCGCGGAGGCCTTTTGCTTGTCAGCACCCACCAGACATGATGACGGCAGTTTGGTTCTTACAGCCCGCGCCGTAGTTGCGGCTTCGCTTAGGTTGTCGAGGTCGCAGAGCGGGAGTCGAACCTTCCCGGTTTCAAGCAGGTGCCTGCATCGTACTCGGCTGGGTGCGACGATTGCAAGGATACAGGCGAAGATTAGGTGAAATCGGATACGACAAGTTCACCGAAGCCATGTGCCGGGACTGCCGGATGAGCGGGCGAGGGGGCAGGCCAAAGAATTGGTCCGCCAGCTCATCAACGGCCGCCAGACGAACTGAATACTCCGCGCTCAATTAGTGGTAGTAGGGAGAGAGGTTGCCTAAACGTGGGGTATCTCATGAAGTACTACCTGTATGTTTCGGAGACTAAGGTGGGGATGCTTCACAGCCAAATAGGTGTCTCATTATTCAGCAAAGTAAAAGCTGGCATTAAACTGAAGCTGCCTTTCTTCTTCGAGGCGTCCCTCGACGCTGATTCTGAAACTAAGACCATTTACGCAAAGGTCGAAGAAATCAGAAACCAAATTCTCGCAGGGGGAGAATGCGGGACGATTGAGCGCCCCAAGTCTTACGTTGATGACACGGCGCTTTTATCTTTTGGAAGCGTTACTGATTACGCAGCTTCAATTGCATTCTTTGGTGGAATTGTGGGTGGAAAGAAAGTCGCTCTAATCGGGTCGTCATCAAGTCTTGTTGGCGCGGCCAAGGTAGCGGAAGCAGATCACCGACTCGACTACTATACGATAAAATTTATGGCAGAAATGTCTGAAGGGCGCCTACACGACAAGTTTCGAGCCGCGCCTCCAGAGCCTGCGGAAATCGAGGATGATTTAAGATCCCTAGAGGAGTCGGTTGAACAAGCTTTAGGTGACGTAAACACTCCTCCACGACGCTTGTCTTTCACGGCCAAAGTTATTCACGACACTTCGAATTTTCTTGTAGCAAGCCCCATTTTTGTGGCTATGGCCTAGCTTGAACTTTTACATAAACTTCAACATCCGCGTTGTGCGGCTTCGTCGGCGACGGCCGCATTACCCTCTTGTTGGAACTGCCACCGTTAAATTATGCTGAAGCGCAACCTAGGAGGGATGCGCGTGCCAAAAATATTCGTCAGCTATCGACGCGAAGACGATGCCTCAGCCGGAAGACTTGGCGACGAGCTGGTGCGCGTGTTTGGCCAAGAAAACGTGGTTATGGGCGTAGAAAACATTCCGCCTGGTACCGACGTCGTTGAGCATTTGGTTCACGAACTTTTCCGTTCCGATGCCATGCTTGTTGTAATTGGACCTCGATGGGCGGAGGCCCGCGACGAAGCAGGTAATCGGCGATTAGATGATCCGAACGATCACGTAGCAATGGCGATTGAAACAGCTCTTTTCCGAAACATTCGTGTCATCCCCGTATTGATAGGCGAGACGAAAATCCCGAGTGTCTTTTCGTTACCAAGAGAACTTCAGCCCCTTGCGGATCTGAACGCGCTGAGCCTTAGGCACAACAATTTTCAGCAAGACATCGATCGGCTCATTAGACAACTCTTCGCGCTTAGCGAATTTCATTCGTCGGCGGGCAGCGCGATCGCACTAGATGAAGTTATATACCACTTCAATGAACCGAGATGGCCGAGCCTATTATCGAATTTGGTCAGCTTAGCAAAGTGGACCGGCTTGATATTGATGCTAGCGCTAGCGACCTTAGTTGCGTCGCGAGTTCTTTCTGATTTTGATGGCATTTGGACCATAGTCCCCATCCTAGGTATTCTTGTCTACTTGGCGTGGACGACAATTATCCCAATCCTACGCCCCAGGATGAGGAGGCGTCACCCAGACAGTGCGACGCCCTTCGAAAAATACGAATCACCTGAATATCATCGTGGAGTAATCGGCCACCAGAAAGTTATGTTCGCAACAAATCGTCAAATCCATTGCGAGGACGGCTCGCTCGATCTTGAAAAAGTTACGTTCCACTGGCAGCCGTGGCTTCATTATGGTCGCGCTTGGATAACCATTCCTGAATCTCACAGACTAGGGGAAGTTGAACGTCCCAAACGGAAGTGGCAATCGCTCTGGCTGCTGAAGGAACAGGAGGATCCCGCCAAGCACTTCACTTTTGCCGAATTACTAAAAGTGGACGAAAGTAGTTTCTTCGCCGAATTGTCAGATGCTCCAAAAAAGAGTGCGTTAGTTTTTGTCCATGGATTCAACGTCTCGCTGACCGACGCAATTTTCAGGGCCGCTCAAATCGGCTTTGACTCAAACTTTGTCGGGGAGATCGTCGCTTTTTGCTGGGCATCGAAAGCGAAAGCCTCTCCTGAGGCGTATGATTATGATCGAGAGAAAGCTCTCGCTTCCCATCACTCGCTTTTAAAGCTTCTTCAGGATTTGAGGCGGGCAGGAATGGAACAAATCTTTGTTGTTGCGCATAGCTTGGGAAGCCAGATCGTCGTCAACGCGCTCTCATTGGTGCAAACTACGCCACCCAATTTCAAGCTAGAAGAAGTCGTGTTTGGCGCGCCGGACGTCGACCGCGACGTGTTTGTTTCGTCGGCCGCATTTGTCAAAGCGGCTGCAGACGGGGTGACAATCTACGCATCTTCGGCGGACAAAGCCTTAATAGTCTCGCGGATCAAAGCTGGCGGTGTCCCTCGCGCCGGCGATGTTCCTCCGGGTGGACCATTGCTCGTTCCGGGTATGGACGTCATCGACGTAACCGCCGTAGGAGAGGATATGTTCGCGCTAAATCACACCGTTTTTGCGGAACAGCGTTCTGTGCTTGACGACTTGGGTCGTATCGTCATTAGCCGAACCCGTCCTCCGCACGTGCGTTCACCGACGTTGAAACCGATGCCACGCACTTGGAAAAAGACACCGTCAGGACCGGAGCCCGACTATTGGAGGTATCCACACTGATGCCGTTCTTCCAAGTCGCGTGGGTCGTTCATTTTGGTTGCCTGAGTGAAGCGAGCCGGCGGCGTCCCACCAGTTCGGTCGCATCCCGACACACGCGTCCGCGGTCAGGTTGACCACCTGCCACCGACGGCGTCCCGCCAGTGACAGATGGGTGACCAGTTGGCTTAGGGCGTCCCTGCCACCACCTGGTCGTCATCCGCCGGTTTCGAGCTCTCGCATCCCGCGTGAACCGTCACCCGGCAGAATTGCTTGAAGTCCGGGTATGCGTCCGGCGTCATCAACGCGCGCAATCGCTTCGAATACAGTTTGTTCGTCGCCCGTTCGACCCTTAGCGCGCGAAGCAAGGCGCGATCATCGTTCATTCGTTCCGCTCCGGCCAACGCCAGCAGAAAACGCGGGGGCGTCGTCGCCTATCTGCATCGACCTATCGTTGGGCTTCTCGTTCTGCTTTGGCTCGGCGGACGCCTCGACCGGCCATGAACGAAGCAAACTCTGTAACCGTATAGCTTTTGGTGCCATCGGAAATAGAGACGTCCGCGAACTGGACGACCTGCCACTCGACCGCTTT
>Ga0081540_1000309_pt1 | contig 50378 bp, 46 predicted proteins | sample TabmetS2T1R1_FD_71024 | JGI IMG/M metagenome (GOLD analysis project Ga0081540, IMG submission 71024) | Tabebuia heterophylla rhizosphere microbial communities from the University of Puerto Rico - S2T1R1 | ecosystem: Host-associated > Plants > Roots > Rhizosphere ...
AGCTCTTCAGCGAGAACCTCAGCCCCGGCGGAGTCGCGGTGGTGAACGGCGACGACACCTACGCCGCCCGCCTCTACAACGAGGTCCGCTCCAGCAAGCGGATGGCCTGGAAGTTCAGCCGCAACGGCGGGGAGATCTCCGCGGCCGGTGTCGAGTACTCCATCGCCGGCATCAAGGCGACGCTGAAGACCCCCGCCGGTGACATCGCCATCCAGTCCGCGCTGGTGGGTCCGCACAACCTGGAGAACATCCTCGCCGCGGCCGGCATGGCCCTGGGCGCGGGGTTCAGCCGTCAGGACGTGAAGGAAGGCATCGCCCGGATGAAGGGCGTGCCGGGGCGGATGGAGCGCGTCGAGTCCGACGGGCGGGTGGCGCTCATCGACTACGCCCACAGCGACGACGCGCTGAAGCGGTCTCTGGAGGCCGCGCGCACCCTCGCCCGGGGTCGGGTGGTGGTGGTGTTCGGCTGCGGCGGCGACCGCGACAAGGGCAAGCGCCCGCTCATGGGTCAGGTGGCGGCGGAGAACGCGGACCTGGTGGTGCTCACCAGCGACAACCCCCGCACCGAGGACCCTGACGAGATCATCTCGCAGATCACCGCCGGCGTGGAGAAGGCGGGCCTCCGCCGCATGAGCGCCGGCAAGGCGAAGAGCGGCGAGCGCGGCTACCTGGTGGACGCCGACCGGCGCGCAGCCATCGAGCTGGGCGCCTCGCTGCTGAAGGAGGGCGACGTGATGCTCGTCGCCGGCAAGGGGCACGAGGGCTACCAGATCATCGGGACCGAGAAGCGGCCCTTCGACGACGTCGCCGAGGCCCGCGCCGCCCTGGCCAAGGCCCGGGCCGCCTGACGCATCTGCCGATGGCCGCCGAGCCCCGGTTCACTCACGCCGAGGTCGTCGCCGCCACCGGGGCCCGCCCCACCTCGACGGCCCGGGCGCCGTTCGAAGGCGTGTCCACCGACTCGCGCACGCTCGCTCCCGGTCAGCTCTTCGTCGCGCTCCGGGGTGAGCGGTTCGACGCGCACGGGTTCCTGGCCGACGTCGTCGCCCGCGGAGCAGCCGGGGCAGTGACCCAGTCCGAGCATCCTCGCGCGGCGGTGCCGGCGGGGTTTCCGCTCTACGAGGTGTCTGACACCCTGCGGGCGCTCGGTGGACTGGGACGCTTCCACCGGCGGCGGTTCACCGTTCCGCTCGGCGCTGTCGGGGGGAGCAACGGCAAGACCACCACCAAGGAGATGGTCGGCGCCATCCTCGCCGTCCGCGGGCCGGCCCTGAAGACGGAAGGGAACCTCAACAACGAGGTGGGGCTTCCACTCACGCTCCTCCGGCTCCGGCCGGAGCACGTCGCGGCGGTGGTCGAGCTGGGGATGAATCACCCGGGCGAGATGAGTCGGCTCACCGCGGTGGCCGAGCCCGACGCGGCCCTCATCACCACCGTGCAGCCCGAGCACCTCGAGGGCCTCGGCAGCATCGAGGGCGTGGCCGACGCCGAAGGCGAGCTCCTCGCCGGCCTCTCGCCCCGGGGGACCGCGGTGGTCAACCTGGACGATCCGCACGTCGTCCGGCAGGGCGCGCGGGCCCGGGGGCCACGGCTGGGATTCGGTCGCGCCGAGGGCGCCGAGGTCCGTCTGGTGGAGGCGACCCCGCGGGGCAAGAGCGGCCTCTCGCTGGTCGTCGAGACCGGGGGACGGCGGTGGCCGGTGTCGCTCGGCTTCGTCGGTGCGCACAACGCGCTCAACGCCACGGGCGCCTTTGCCCTCGCCATCGCGCTCGGGTATCGCCCCGAGGAGTGCGTGCAGGGCCTCGAGGCCGCGCGGCCCTACGCCCGGCGGCTGAACGTGGTCGAGGCGGCGGATGGCTGGACGGTGGTGGACGACTGCTACAACGCCAACCCCGCGTCGATGGAAGCGGCCCTGGACACGGCGCGGACGCTCGCCGGCGGCGGCAGGGTGGTGGCGGTGCTCGGCGACATGCTCGAGCTCGGTCCCGGTGAGCGGGAGGACCACGTCGCACTCGGTGCGCGCGTGTCGCAGATCGCCGGCCTGGCGGCCTTCCTCGGCCCCCGGAGCGCGTGGACCGCCGCGGCCGCGCGGGGCATCGAGTCGGCACACTTCCTGGAAGTGGAGCCCCTCTGGGAATGGCTCCGGCCTCGACTGCGGTCCGGAGACCTCGTCCTGGTGAAGGGAAGCCGCGGAATGCGTCTCGAGCGAATGGTGGAAAAACTGACCGGAGTGGGGGCTTCCGGGGGACACTAGCTCCACCTCGCAACCGTGCTCTTCCTCCTCTACCGTCTGCTCCACGATTCCCAGGCGCAGCGGTTCTTCAACTTCCTTCGCTACCCCACCTTCCGCATCGTCGCGGCGGGGGTGGCGGCGCTGCTGATCGGCCTGCTGTGGGGCCGCCGGTTCATCGAGCAGCTTCGCCTCACCCAGCACGGGCAGAGCAACATCCGGGAGGACACGCCGGACCGCCACCAGACGAAGAAGGGCACGCCCACCATGGGCGGCGCGATGATCCTGGTGTGCATCGGCCTGGCGACGCTGCTCTTCGCCGATCTCTCCTCGCGGGTGGTGTGGGTCGCGCTGCTCTGGACCTTCGGCTACGGCTTCATCGGTTTCCTCGACGACTGGCTGAAGCTGTCGAAGCGCAACAGCAAGGGGCTGGCGGGAAAGAAGAAGCTCGCGCTGCAGACGCTGTTCTACCTGGTGGGTGTGTTCGGCATCCTCTGCACCTGGAAGGGCGGGATGCCGCATCTCCTCATCGAGACGCGGATCACCGTCCCCTTCGTCCCCACCCGGCACTTCAACCCCGACCTCGGCTGGCTCTACGTCTTCTTCGGCTGGGTGGTGGTGGTGGGGACCTCGAATGCGGTGAACCTCACCGATGGGCTGGATGGGCTGGCCATCGTCCCCACCATCGTCGCCGCCACCACCTTCGCCATTCTCTGCTACGTCGCAGGCAGCGGGCTGCACATCGCCGACGTGCAGGAGATCGCCGGGCAGCAGCGGCTGGTGAGCACGCCGCTCTGGCGCTACCTGGGCATCCTCCCGGTGGCCGGCGGCGCCGAGCTGGCCGTCTTCTGCGCCGCGCTGGTGGGCGCGGGGTTGTCGTTCCTCTGGTTCAACACCTACCCGGCGAGCGTCTTCATGGGCGACATCGGCTCGCTGGCGCTGGGGGGCGGCCTCGGCGGGCTGGCGGTGCTGAGCAAGAACGAGATCGCCTCGGCGATCATCCACGGCGTGTTCCTGGCCGAGGCGCTGTCGGTGATGATCCAGGTCGCCTCCTTCAAGATGACCGGACGGCGGGTGTTCCGCATGGCACCCGTGCACCATCACTTCGAGCTCAAGGGGCTGTCCGAGCCGAAGATCATCGTGCGCTTCTGGATCGTCTCCATCGTCTGCGGCGCGGTGGCGCTGATGACCCTCAAGCTGCGCTGACGTGGACCTCGGCGGACGCACGGTGTCGGTGCTGGGCGCGGGCAAGAGCGGGCTCGCCGCGTCCGAGCTGCTGCTGTCGCGCGGCGCGAAGGTGACGCTGTGGGACGAGCGGCCGGTGGATCAGCTCGGCGCGGAAGCTCTGGCGACGGCCGGCGTCGCTCTCCGAGGCGGCGCACCGCTGGGCGGCGTCGACCTCGGCCGGCCGGATCTGGTGGTGGTGAGCCCTGGCGTGCCGCTCCGGCTTCCGTCGGTGGTGCGCGCGCGGGACAGCGGGGTCGCGATCTGGGGCGAGGTCGAGCTGGCCGCGCGCCATCTTCCGCCAGGAGCGCTGGTCCTGGGCGTCACCGGCACCAACGGGAAGAGCACCACCACCGCGCTGCTCGGAGCGCTGTGCAAGGCCGGAGGGCTCGATCCCTTCGTGGGAGGAAATCTCGGGACGCCGCTGTCCCGGGCCGTGCTCGAGCCTCCGCGGCGGACCTACGTGCTCGAGCTGTCCAGCTTCCAGCTCGAGGGGATGGAGACGGTGCGGGTGCACGGCGCCGCGGTGCTCAACCTCACGCCGGATCATCTCGACCGCTACGACGGGATGGAGGACTACGCAGCGGCCAAGGCGCGCATCTTCCGGAACCAGGAGCCGGGCGACGTCGCCGTGGTGAATGCCGACGACCCGTGGACCCTGGGGCTGGCGGATGGGGTGCGCGCCGGCCGGTTCGCGTTCACCCTCCGCCCGGAACTGCCTCCGCCGCCGGGCCTGGCCGGAACCGCAGAGCCGACCGAGGGCGGGTTCCAGCTTCGCTTCGCGGGATTGCGTTTCGGCCTGGCGAACCGTGCGCTCCGGGGGGGGCACAACCTGGCGAATGCGATGGCCGCGACGTTGCTCGCCTTCCACGCCGGCGTCGTTCCGGGCGCTCTCCAGGCTGGGCTGGACGCCTTCCCCGGGTTGCCCCACCGTCTCGAGTCGATCCGCATCCTCGACGAGGTGGAATGGGTGAACGACTCGAAGGCCACCAACATCGACGCGGTTCTGACCGCGCTCGCGGCCTTTCCCCCGGAGCAACGGCTGTGGCTGATCGCCGGCGGGAAGGGGAAAGGGGCCCCCTACCGGCCCCTGGTCGAGGGCTCGGTCGGAAAAGTCGCGGGGGTGCTCACCCTTGGGCAGGATGCCCCTCTCCTCGAAGCGGAGTTCTCACCGGTGCTGCCCGTCCATTCCTGCGAGACGCTGGACCGTGCGGTCGCGCGGGCGCGTGAGCTCGCCCGGCGGGGCGACGTGGTCCTGCTCTCACCTGCCTGCGCCTCGTACGATCAGTTCCGCAACTTCGAGCACCGCGGTGACACCTTCCGCGCACTGGTCGAGGCTCTCCGATGACGCCGCGCCGGAACACTCCGCCGTCCCCGGCGCTCCCCGACGGTCGCGGCCAGCCGGTGCCGCTCTCGGTGGACCCGGTGCTCCTCGGAGCGGTCCTGGCGCTCGTGTCCCTCGGGCTGGTGATGGTGTACTCGGCCAGCGCGGTCACCGCGGCCGAGAAGCAGGGCAACGGTTTCTACTTCCTCGAGCGGCAGCTGCTTGCCGCCTTCGTGGGCCTGGTGGTGATGGCTGCCGCCGTCCGGCTCGGCTATCGGCGCCTCGCCCGGCTGGCATACCCCATGCTGCTGCTGAGCATCGTCCTGCTCGTCCTCGTCCTCCTCCCGGGCGTGGGGACGGTGGTCGGCGGAGCGCGGCGCTGGCTCCGTCTCCCCGGGCTGAGCCTCCAGCCGGCCGAGATCGCCAAGTTCACCTGGGTGGTGTACCTGGCGTACTCGCTGGCGAAGAAGCGCGAGAAGGTGGCCACGTTCTCCATCGGGTTCCTGCCCCATCTGGTCCTGGCCGGGCTGCTGGTCGCCCTCTGCATGGCCGAGCCCGACTTCGGCAGCTCGGTGGAGCTGCTGGTCCTGCTTTTCATCCTTCTCTTCGCGGCGGGGACGAAGGTCTCGTACCTGGTGGGCTCGGTGCTCCTGGCGCTGCCGATGGCCTACGCCGCCGTCGCTCACTCGCCGTACCGCTGGGCTCGCATCAAGGCCTTCCTCGATCCGTGGGCGCACCGGCACGACATCGGCTACCAGGTGGCCCAGTCGCTGATCTCCGTCGGCTCGGGTGGCCTGTTCGGGCTCGGGCTGGGAGAGAGCCGGCAGAAGCTGTTCTTCCTCCCCGAGGCCCACACCGACTTCATCTTCAGCATCATCGGCGAGGAGCTGGGGCTCCTCGGCGCGCTGGCCACCATCGTCCTCTACGGCATCGTGGTGTGGCGCGGGACGCGCGCCGCGCTCCGGGCGAGTGAGACCTTCGGCACCTACCTCGGCCTCGGCCTGACGGCGATGCTGGGCTTCCAGGCCGCGGTGAACATGAGCGTCGCGATGGGCATGCTGCCGACCAAGGGGCTCACGCTCCCCTTCATCTCCTATGGCGGGTGCTCGCTGGTCATCTCCATGGCCGCGGCGGGAGTGCTGCTCTCCCTGAGCGCCGCCTCCGCTCCGCTGCGCAACCCCGGGCCCTCACGCGTCCGCCACCTGCGGGAACAGGTCGCATGAGGATGCTCATCGCCGGCGGCGGGACGGGAGGGCATCTGTTTCCCGGCATCGCCCTGGCGGAGGAGGTCACCACCCGGCATCCGGACAACCGGGTGCTGTTCGTGGGGACCACGCGCGGGCTCGAGGCGCGGGTGGTACCGGCGGCCGGCTTTCCGCTGGAGACCATCCAGGTGCGCGGGTTGAAGGGGATGGGTCCGGTGCGGGCGCTGCAGGCGCTGGCGCTGCTCCCGCTGTCCTTCGTCGCCAGCTGGCGGATCGTGGGCAAGTTCCGGCCGGACGTGGTGGTGGGGGTGGGTGGCTACAGCTCCGGACCGGTGGTGCTCGCGGCGTGGCTACGGGGGATCGCCACCGCCATCCAGGAGCAGAACGCGCTCCCCGGAATCACCAACCGCATCCTCGGGAAGATCGTCCGGGCGGTGTTCATCGCCTTCGAGCAGGCGCGCAGCTTCTTCCCGGCGCGGAAGACGTATCTGGTCGGGAACCCGGTGCGGCGGAAGCTGATGGACAACTACCTCCGGAGCCGGCCTCAGGTGACGGACGGTCGCTTCCGCCTCCTGGTGGTGGGGGGCTCGCTCGGCGCACGCGGGCTCAACTCCCGGATGCTGGAGGCGCTGCCCCACCTGGGGGAGCTTCGGGAGCGGATGGACATCGTGCACCAGACCGGCGCGGCGGACCTCGAGCGGGTGAAGGCCGGCTACTCCGCCGCGGGGGGGACGGCGGAGGTTGTGCCGTTCGTCGAGGACATGTCCGCGGCTTACGCCCGCGCGTCGCTGGTCCTCTGCCGTGCCGGGGCCACCACCGTGGCCGAGCTGGCGATCTGCAAGAAGGCGGCGATCCTCGTCCCGTTCCCGTTCGCCACCGACGACCACCAGGCGATCAACGCCGCAGCGCTGGTGGAGGCCGGGGCGGCGCTGATGTTCCGCGAGGCCGAGCTGACCGGCGAGCGACTGGCGGAGGAGCTGCGGCGGCTGGCCGCCGAGCCGGAGCGACTGCAGCGGATGGAGCGCGCCGCCGGAGGCCTCGGACGGCCGGAGGCCGCGCGGGAGCTGGTCGATCTCTGCGCCGAGCTGGTGAGCCCTCCGGCAGGCCGTGGACAGATGGTGCCCCGATGACCCGACGCGCCCCGGTGGTCAGCCTCTTCAAGACGCGGCACGCGGCGCAGGTGCACTTCGTGGGCATCGGAGGCATCGGGATGAGCGGCATCGCCGAGGTGCTGATCAACCTCGGCTACCGAGTGAGCGGGTCGGACCTGAAGGAATCGGAGACGACGCGGCGGCTGCATCGGCTCGGGGCGCGGCTGGAGATCGGCCACCGGGCGGAGAACCTGGTCTCGGCCGACGTGGTGGTCATCTCCTCGGCGGTGCGGGGCGACAACCCCGAGGTGCTCGCCGCGCAGGCGCGGAAGATTCCCGTCATCCCCCGGGCGGAGATGCTCGCCGAGCTGATGCGACTGAAGTACGCGGTCGCGGTCGCCGGCAGCCACGGAAAGACCACCACCACCTCGATGGTGGCGACGGTGATGAACGCCGCAGGCCTCGACCCGACCGCGGTGGTGGGTGGGAAGGTCAACGTGCTCGGCAGCAACGCCAAGCTGGGGAAGTCCGACCTGATGGTGGTGGAGGCCGACGAGTCCGACGGGAGCTTTCTCAAGCTCCACCCCAGCATCGCGGTGGTCACCAACATCGACCCGGAGCACCTGGATCACTTCGGCAGCGTGGACGCCCTCCGCCACGCGTTCGTCGAGTTCTGCAACCGGGTGCCCTTCTACGGGCTCAACGTGCTCTGTCTCGATCACCCCAACGTGCAGGCGCTGCTCCCGCAGATCGGCAAGCGGGTCGTCACCTACGGAAGCTCGCACACCGCGGACTACCGGCTGGAGGACGTCACGCTCGACGGCTTCTCCACCCGGTTCCACGCCTTCCGGCACGAGGAGGCGCTCGGCGAGTTCACGGTGCGGATGGTGGGCGCCCACAATGCGCTGAACGCGCTGGCGGTCATCGCCGTCGCCGAGGAGATGCAGATTCCTCTCCCGGTGGTGCGCAACGCGCTGGCGGAGTTCGCCGGGGTGCAGCGGCGCTTCACGGTGCGGGGAGAGGCCGCGGGCATCATGGTGGTGGACGACTACGGGCACCACCCGGCGGAGGTGATGGCCACGCTGGCCGGAGCCCGGCGCGCCTTCGGACGTCGCCTGGTGGTCGTCTTCCAGCCGCACCGCTACACCCGGACCCGCGATCTGCTCTCCGAGTTCGCGACGGCCTTCAACGACGCGGACGTGCTGATCGTGCTCGGCATCTACGCTGCGAGCGAGGAGCCCATCCCGGGGATCTCGGGCGATGCACTCGCCCAGGCAGTCCGCAGTCACGGGCACCGGGACGTGACCCACGTCGAGAAGCGGGCGGACGCGGCCGCGGCGTTGCTCCCCAGGCTCCGCGAGGGGGACCTGGTGGTGACGCTCGGGGCAGGGGACGTCACCCAGGTGGGGCCCGAGCTTCTGCAGCTGCTCGAGCCGGCCCGCGGCGGTGCGGGCCACGGATGAGGCTGCTCGCCCGCGCGGCGACGGCTGCGGCGTCGGGCTGCGCGTCCGGCTCCTGAAACGAGCAACCTGGGGGTTGCGTTTTATCCTCGGCCGGCGCATATAGACGCAACCAGGAGGTTGCACATGGCCCAGACCGTTCCCGACCGCATCGAGAGGAAGATCGTCCTCAAGGCCGCTCGCGCCCGGGTCTGGCGCGCCCTCACCGACGCTCGCGAGTTCTCGGAGTGGTTCCGGGTCACCCTCCGCGGCCAGTTCCAGCCCGGCAAGGAGATCAGCGGACCGGTGACCTATCCCGGCTACGAGCACCTGGTCATGACCGCGCTGGTGGAGCGCATGGAGCCCGAGCGGCTCTTCAGCTTCCGCTGGCACCCGGCGGCCATCGACACCAAGGTGGACTACTCGAACGAGCCCATGACCCTGGTCGAGTTCCGTCTGGAGGATGCGCCGGGCGGGACGCTCCTCACCGTGACCGAGTCCGGATTCCAGGCGCTCCCCGCGGCCCGCCAGAGCTTCGCCCATGAGGCGAACAGCGGCGGCTGGGAGGAGCAGCTCCGGAACATCGAGCGCCATGTCGCCCAGCATCCGTCCCCGCGCGCCTGAGCCGAGCGTGCTGTTCGCGGCGCTGGGCGATCCGACCCGGCTCGGCCTCGTGCGCCGCCTCTCGGTGGAGGGCGCGCTCTCGGTGACGGCGCTCACCTCCGGGACGCGCATCAGCCGCCAGGCGGTGACCAAGCACCTGGACGTGCTCGCCCGCGCCGGTCTGGTGGAGAGCGAGCGTCACGGACGCGAGCGCCTCTGGGCGCTGGCCCCGCTGCGGATCGAGGAGGCGCGCCGCGCGCTCGAGCTGATCTCCCGCGAGTGGGACGACGCACTCGATCGCCTGCGAAAGCTGGTCGAGCGCTGAGAGCCGGCCTCCATCGGGGCGGAGGCCTCAGCGCTCACTGACGCACGTCACACGAAACCGCTGCTTGACCACCTCCGCGGACCCGGGCCAGTGATTGCGCCCCCGCTGCGGAGGAGGTTGGCAATGCAGGAGAGATTGCGGACGGTGAAGGGATGGTTCGTCGGGTGCGCGCTGCTCGCGCTCGCGAGCTGTGGTGGTGGAGTCGCGGAGCAGTCCACCGGGACCGGTTCGGAGTCGGACGCGACCTCCAGCCAGGAGGCGCTCCATTCCCACAACAAGGGGCCGAAGGTCACGCCTCAGACGAGCGGCACGAGCAACCTGCTCATCGCGGTCAGCGCGGTGAACGACCGGGTGGTCTGGGCTGCCGGGGCCAATGGAACGTTCGTGGTCACCACCAACGGGGGCAAGCACTGGCGCTCCGGAGTCGTCCCCGGGGCCGAGACGGTGCAGTTCCGTGACGTCCAGGCGTTCGGCGAGAAGGTGGCCTACCTTCTGTCGGTTCCAGCCGGGGATCCACCGAACGTCATTCCCTCGCGGATCTACAGGACGGTGGACGGCGGCAAGACCTGGAAGCTCCAGTTCGAGGCGACCGCGGACCAGTTCCACGACTGCTTTGCCTTCTGGGACCCCTGGTCCGGCGTCGATTTCGCCGACTCGATCGGCGACCGCTTCCCGGCCGTTCGTACCTTCGACGGGCACACCTGGCACGACTACGGCGATCATCTTCCCACGCCGCTCCCCGGCGAGGCCGGCTTCGCCTCGAGCGGAACCTGCATTGCCACCCAGGGGAGTCGGCGGGCGTGGATCACCACCGGAACGCCTCCCGCCACGGCAGGGGGGGCCTGGACGACGCGGGTGTTCTTCACCACGGATCGCGGGCACTCCTGGGGAGTCACCACGGCGCCGATCAGCCCGTCGGGCCCGACCGCGGTCGGCGGCGGGTTCAGCATCGCCTTCCGGGACTCGCGGCACGGCATTCTCGGGGGCGGCGACCTCGGGGTGGCCCCGGGCGTGGTGGTGGACAACTTCGCGCGCTCGAACGACGGCGGACGCACCTGGACCCTCGGGACACGCGCGCCGATCGCCGGCGCCATCTTCGGCGTGGCCTATGCCACCGAGCCGAAGCACCGGGATGGCTGGTGGTGGGACGACGACGATCGGCACCACGGGCACGACGACGATTCCGTCCGGGTCGTCGCCACCGGTGACCGGGGCGGGGCTGCCTGGTCCGCAGACGAGGGGAGGACCTGGAAGCCTCTCTCTGGGCTGACCGGGCTCTGGGGGGTGGACTTCGGGGACGGGGACACCGGCTGGCTGGTCGGACGCGACGGGCAGATCGTCCGGATCGACTTCTGACACTGTCGTCCAGGACGTCCTGACCGTCCGGCGCCGAACGCTGGCAACGCCTGGCCGCTTCCTTTCCCGCCCACCCATCACCCTCTTCGGGGCCCCGGGGGACTGACGGAGGCGGGAACGGGATGCGGTGGATGGCTGTGGCGGTGGTCGTCCTCGCGGCGGCGTGCGGGTCCAGGCCGCAGGGCACAGGACAGCGTCGAGGCGGGTCCACGGTGCGGACCGCCCAGCAGGCGCTCGGAGCCGGTGGCGACGACCTGCGAAGCGGCTGGTACCCGGATCAGCCGCAGCTCGCACCGGCGAGAGTCTCCGCACCCGACTTCGGGCAGCTCTTCGACACTCCGATCACCGGGCACGTGCAGGCGCAGCCGCTGCTCGTCGGCGGAAGGCTTCTCGTCGTCACCGAGACCAACGACGTGTATTCGCTGGACCCTGTGAGCGGCGCAGTGCTCGCTCACCGGACACTCCACGTTCCGTGGAATCCCGCCGACGTGAACTGCGTCCCACTCGCGCCCAGCGTCGGCATCATGAGCACCCCGGTCGTCGACGAGGCGAGCGGAACCGCATATCTGATGGCGAAGACCTACGTCTCGGGCTCGTCCGGTCCCGCGGCCTACTGGGCACACGCGGTGGACGTCCTCACGCTCCAGGAACGCCCCGGCTTCCCGGTGCTGGTCGAGGGAAGCGCGGACAACGTTTCGGGCGATCCTTTCGACGCGAAGCAGCACGTGCAGCGCGCGGGTCTGATCCTTCTCGATGGTGTCGTGTACGCCGCGTTCGCGGGGAACTGCGACATCGCGCCTTGGAAAGGCTGGATCTTCGGGGTGTCGACCGCAGGTCGCATCACCTCCCGCTGGGCCGCGGTGGACGGTAGCGCCCTCGGAGGGGGCATCTGGCACACGGGAGGTGCTCCGATGGTCGACGGCCCGCGGACGTTCATCGTCGCCACGGGCAACGGTGCGGTCATCACGTCGGCCACGCCGGGGAGCACACCCCCGGTTTACCTGAGTGAGGCGTGGATCCGCCTCACGGTCCAGGGTGACGGCACGTTGAAGGCCACCGACTTCTTCATGCCCTACGATGCCGCGGACCTGAACGACTGGGACGGGGATCTCGGCTCCGGAGCGCCGATGGGTCTGCCCGATGCCTTCGGGACGGCGGCTGTCCCGCATCTCGCGGTGGTCACGGGAAAGCAGGGTTACGTGTACCTGCTCGATCGGGACCACCTCGGCGGGTTTCGACAGGGCACCATGGGTGGCGACGACTTCGTCCAGCGTGTAGGCCCGTACGGAGGGGTCTGGGGGAAGCCCGCGGCGTGGCCCGGCTCCGGGGGCTGGGTGTACGTCCCCACGGTCTCCGCGGGAAGCACTCCAGGCGGCAGCAGCGGCACGTTCGACGTGTACCGCGCGAGCGTGGATGGCTCCGGCAAGCCGACCCTGGCCCGCGTGGCGCAGGCCCCGGGCGCATTCGGGCTGGGAACCAGCGCTCCGGTGGTCACCTCCGACGGAACCACACCCGGATCGGCGCTGGTGTGGCTCATCTGGTCCGCGGACAACACCGGCGCAGGTGCGGAGCTTCGCGCATACGACGCCGTCCCGGTCAGTGGAACACCTCTGGGAACTCTGACCCTGCGGTACCGCGCCTCCATCGGACGCGCGGCGCGCTACACCCCGCCGGGGGTGGGCAATGGCCGGATCTACGTCGCGACGCACGACGGCCATGTCCGCGGCTTCGGCGCGCCGGTGGATCCGGTCATCACCGCACCCCCACTCGACTTCGGACCGCATGCCATCGGCCAGACCTCGACGCTGCCCGTCACGTTCACTGCCCAGCGAGCCGTGCAGGTCACGTCTCTCGTCACCCAGGGTGACTTCGGAGTGGTGAGCACCCAGCCGGCGCTTCCCGTGTCACTGACCGCCGGGCAGACGGTCACCGTCCAGGCGTCCTTCACGCCGAGCACCACCGGCATTCGCGCGGCCGCCCTGGTCGCCAACACCGATCAGGGCCCGTTCTCCACCTCGCTCACCGGGCTTGGACAGAGTCAGACCGGGCAGATCCAGGCGGCGCCGGCGATCGTCAGCTTCGGGGGGATCGCGGTGGGTCGCGACGTGAGCAGCGCAGTGACCCTGACCAACGTCGGCGGCTCGCCTGCGACACTGTTCTGGGTGACTGCACCCGAGGCACCGTTTTCCGCGACCGGTCTACCTGCGCCCGCGACGGTGCTTCAACCTCAGGCCTCGGTGACAGTGACCCTCACCTTCGCTCCCACGGACGGTGGGGACTTCGCGGATGATCTCACGGTCGACACCGACCAGGGCTCGGTGGCGGTGCACCTGACGGGGAGCGCGGGAAGCGCCGGCCAGCTCCAGCTGTCGACGCCCCTGATCGACTTCGGGGACGTGCCGGTGGGCCAGACCGGGAAGAAGTCCTTCACCCTGCACAACGGGGGACAGAGCCGGCTGCGGGTCAACAAGTCGCAGCCTCCGGGTCTCGCGGTCGGATTCACCGCGGCGGTCCAGCTCCCCGAGGGAACCACCCTCGATCCGGGCGCGGACATGACCCTGGAGGTCGACTTCACTCCCCCGGTGGCGGGGCCTGCGCAGGATCGGTGGATCATCACCGCCGACGACGGCCAGGGCCCGCAGCAGGTCGTGGTCAAGGGTAACGGCGGCACCGGGGAGGGCAAGAGCGGTTGTGCCAGCGCGGGCGGAAGCATGGGCTGGTGGACTGGCCTGCTGCTCGCACCGCTGCTGCTCCGGAGGCGACGTACGCTGGGCTAGGCGACCTGTCGAAGCGCGGTGAGCGCGAGGAACAGGGCGGTGCCGGCGAGGAGAAGCCCACCCGCGCCGCGGATCCTCACCATCGTCCCTCCGGCCCCTGCGGTCAGCAGCCGGTCGGCCGCCGCGGCGGCGAGGGTGGTCACCGCGAGCTCGAGCGCGAGGAAGGTCGCCGCGAGCTCGAAGAACTGCACACCCAGCGAGCGGTCGGCACGCAGGAACTGGGGAAGCACCGCGCCGAAGAAGATCAGCGCCTTCGGGTTGGACCAGACGAGGAGGAACCCGCGCGAGAGCGGTCCCGCCCCGGCGCGTCCGGTCGCGGGCGGGGGCGGCGCCGCCCGGTTCCACCAGGTTCGCGCCCCGTGCCAGGCGAGGTACGCCGCTCCCACGAGCTGCAGGACCGCGAGCACGGCCGGCGCGCGAAGGAGGGCGCCTCCCAGCCCGGCGATGGAGACTGCGATGACCGAGGCGATGCCCAGCGCGTTGCCCAGCACCACGGGAACGGTCCGGCGGAACCCGGAGCCCGCCGCGTGGCCGACCACCGCCAGCAGCGTCGGACCCGGCGTGAGCACCGCCAGGATGGAGAGCCCGAGGAAGCCCAGCCAGGGAGCGAGGTCCATCAGCCTTCCTCCGGCGAGGGCCAGGTTCCCCGGACGGCGATGCGCTCGAGCGGCACGCGCTCGCGCGGGGGCAGCGCCTCCTCGGCCGGCCAGCCGAGCGCGGTGACTGTCATCGGCTCGATGCCGGCCGGGATGGCGAGGGCAGCCCGCAGACGCCCGGCGTCGAAGCCGGCCATCGAGTGCGCCGCGAGACCGGAGGCGACGGCCTGGAGGACGAGGTGCGCGGTCGCCATTCCGAGGTCGTGCTCGGCCCAGGGGTTCGGGCGGCCCTTCCGCCCGACGCGGGTGAAGCCGCCGACGACGAGAGCCGAGGCGTCCGCCGCCCAGGAGACGTTCCCGGAGTCCAGCGTGTGCAGGACCCGGTCGAACTCCGCATCCCCGCGCACGGTCCAGAGGAACCGCCAGGGCTGGAGGTTGTAGCTCGAGGGGGCCAGGTGCGCGGCCTCGAGGAGCGAGACGAGGTGGGGCACCGCGACCGGCCGGGAGGCGTCGAACCGCTCACGGCTGCGGCGATGGAGGATGACGTCGAGGAGTGGAGGTGCGGAAGACATGCCTCTTCTCTGCACCGTGGACAACCACCCCGCGAGGGCGTCATCCTCCAGTCCTGTGAGTTCTTCTCACATGGCTGGGCGCCGGCTCCCACCGCTCAATTCGCTCCGTGCCTTCGAGGCCTGCGCCCGGCTCGGCTCGACCGTCTCGGCCGCCGCCGAGCTGGGCGTGACGCACGGGGCGATCAGCAAGCAGGTCGCGCTGCTCGAACGCTGGCTGGGCGTTCCGCTCTTCGAGAGGGGCGGAGGCCGGCTCGCGCCGACCGCGGAGTCGGCCCGGTACGCCGCAGCGCTCGCCTCGGCGCTCGACCTGGTGGAGCGGAGCACCGAGGTGCTGCGGGCGACCGGGAGCGACCTGCCGAGGCTGGTTCGGCTCAGCACCGCCGGGTCGGTGGCCTCCCTGTGGCTCGTCCCGCGCCTGGCGGCGTTCCGCGCCACGAACCCCGGCATCGAGGTCTGGGTCAGCGAGAGTCGCGAGCTCGTCCCTCTGGGCCGTCCGGGCGGACCCGAGCTCGCGCTCCGGCTCGGCCGGGGTCCCTGGGCGGGAGTGCGCGCGGAGCCCCTGATGACCGACGAGGCGGTGGTGGTCGCTGCGCCCTCGATGGCCAGCCGGCTTCGAACACCCGAGGACCTGGCGCGGGTGACGCTGCTCCACGACGAGGAGCCACGGCTCTCGTGGCAGATCTGGCTGGAGGCCGCGGGGCTCGGCCGGCCGGCGTGGGGTCATCGAGGTCCGCGGCTCGCCGATGGCGGGCTCGTCCTGCAGGCCGCCCGGGCGGGGCAGGGCGCTGCGCTCACCCGGCGTCGCCTCGCCGCGCCCCTGCTGAGGACCGGCGCGCTGGTCCTGCCGTTCCCCACCCGGGTGCCGCTCGGTCCGAGCTACTGGCTGGTGCTGCCGCGCCGGGGAACGCCCCTCAGCGCCGGGGCGCGGGCGCTCGCCACGTGGCTCCGGGAGATCGCCCGCCAGGAGGAGTCGGCCGCGGCGTCGTGAGTCGGTGCGACCCGTCGACCAGGCCCCGGTCACCGACGCTTCGTTCCTTCGGCGAGCCGGGCGTCATCCCATGAGGCTCACGACGAGCGCGAGCGCGGCCGGAAGCCCCTGGATGACCAGGATGCGACGGGACACCGTGGCCGCCCCGAACACCGCGGCGACCAGGACGCAGACGAGGAAGAAGAGCCGCAGCGGGGCGGCCAGCGCCTCGGGTGCGACCAGGCTCCAGACGAGCCCCGCGGCGAGGAAGCCGTTGTACAGCCCCTGGTTCGCCGCGAGGGGCGCGGCCTGGGCGGCGAACTCCGGCGTGGTCCGGAAGATCCGCCGGCCGGCAGGGCTCTTGAAGAGGAACATCTCCAGCACGAGGAATCCCAGGTGCTCGAGCGCGACGAACGCCACCAGAAGGTTCCGGAGGAGAGCCACGGCAGCGATGCTCGTCGCACCCGGGCATACCCGTCCAGGAGAACCGTCCAGCAGGACCTGGTCGAGTACTTGCGCCGGACCGCTGCATCTGGTTCTCAGGAAGGACACTTGACCGTTCCTTCCACCCCGCCGGCCAGCATCGGGCTGGTCACCGGCCTCGCCGCCGACGCGAGCCCGGGCGAATCGCTCGCGCCCTGGACCAGCCTGCGGGTGGGCGGTCCGGCCGAGCTGCTGGTCCGCCCGCGCACCGTCGAGGCGCTGGTCTCGGTTCTGTCCCGTGCCCGCGCCGAGGGGCTCCCGGTTCACGTCCTCGGCGGCGGCGCCAACACCCTGGTGGGGGACCTCGGGATCCGGGGCATCACCCTGAAGCTGCCTCCCGACCTCTTCGCCGAAGAGGTCCAGCCGCTCGCATCCGGAGGCGGCATGGTGACGCTCGGCGCAGGCGCGGCGATCGTGCGCCTCACCAACGTGATGCGTGCGCGCGGCTGGGTGGGCGCGGAGTTCCTCGCCGGCATTCCCGGCACCATCGGCGGCGCGGTGGCGATGAACGCCGGAACCAAGAACGGCGAGTGCGAGCGGGTCCTGGATGCCGTGGAGCTCGCCACCCGGGAGGGGATCGGCTGGGTCCCCCGGAGCGCGCTGAGGCTCCGCTACCGGTTCACCGAGCTCCCCCCGGGAGCAATCGTCACCCGCGCGCGCTTCCGTCTCCTCGACGGCGACGTGGCTGCCTCGCGCGAGGCGATGGAGGCGGACCTCGGGTACCGCAAGCGCACCCAGCCGCTCAGCCAGCCCAACTGCGGGAGCGTCTTCACCAACCCTCCCGGAGACCACGCGGGGCGCCTCATCGATTCGGTGGGGCTGAAGGGAGCGCGGCTGGGCAGCGCGCAGATCTCGACCCTGCACGCCAACTGGATCGTCAACCTGGGCGGCGCTCGCGCCGCCGACGTGCTGGGGCTCATCGAGCGGGCCCAGGCACGGGTTCGCGAGGCGACCGGCGTCGTGCTCGTCCCGGAGGTGAAGCGGGTGGGAGCGTTCGCATGAAGGACAAGCGGATCGGCGTGCTCATGGGCGGCCTCTCCGTCGAGCGAGAGGTCAGCCTGCGCACCGGCGCCGGCGTCTCCGCCGCTCTGCGAGGGCTGGGGTACCAGGTGGTCGACATCGACGTGCAGAAGGACGTCGCCGAGCGGCTCCGGGCCGAGCGGGTCGAGGTTGCGTTCATCGCCCTGCACGGCCGCTACGGCGAGGACGGCTGCATCCAGGGCCTGCTGGAGTCGATGTTCATCCCCTACACGGGCTCGGGCGTGCTGGCCTCGTCGGTGGGGATGGAGAAGGTCTTCGCCAAGCAGGTCTTCGTCGCCCACGGCATCCCCACGCCGGCGTACCGGGCCTTCGACGGCGCGGAGCGCGCGCTGGCCGGCGTCGAGTCGCTGCCCTTCCCGTTCCCGCTGGTGGTGAAGCCCTCCCGGGAGGGCTCGAGCGTCGGGGTCCACATCGTCCACACCGAGGATGCGTACGCCGCCGCGGTAAAGGACGCGGCGGGGCTCGCCGGGTCGATCCTGGTCGAGCAGTTCGTCAAGGGGCGCGAGGTGCAGGGAGCGGTGCTGGACGATTCATCGCTCGGCGCCATCGAGATCGTCCCGGCCCACGAGTTCTACGACTACGAGGCCAAGTACCAGGCCGGCAGCGGCACGAAGTATCTCTTCCCCGCGCCTCTCCCGCCGGACCAGTACGCGCGGGTGAACGAGGTCTGCCTCGCCGCGCACCGGGCGCTGGGCTGCAGGGGAGCGACCCGCTCGGACGTCATCGTGACGCCCGAGGGCGACGTGCAGCTGCTGGAGCTGAACACCATCCCCGGGATGACCCCCACCAGCCTCCTGCCGAAGATCGCCGCGGGGCAGGGGATCGACTACCCGCAGCTCTGCGAGCGCATCCTCCTCGGCGCCTCGCTCCAGGCCTAGTGCTCCGACCGGGGTGTGCTGAGCGCTGCGGCGGCCGATCCTCTCGCTGCGACGCACAGCCTCGTCGCGCCGCTGCTCGACGTACCACGAGGTACGCCTCCGCTGCTTGCTCCTCGTGTGTGCCGTCTCGCTTCGGTCTGGGCCACCTCGCTGTGCTCACCACACCCCGGTCGGAGCACTGGCCACCTCCGACGGGCATCTACAGACCTGTGGCCGAAAACTGGCGCGGGGGCTGATCCGGGCCGACCATGCGTCGGATCAGATGTCCGGAGCCGCCTCCAGGAACCGGCGCCGCCGCGCCGACGGCGCAGCTTCCCGTGCCTCCCGTGGCCGGACGGTCCTGCGCGGCCTGGTGTTCCTCGCGGCCCTGGCCTCGCTCGCCTGGATCGGCTTCCAGCTCGACGGCTGGGCGGGCAGCTCGCAGCATTTTGCCCTCCGGACGGTCGACGTCCACGGCCTGCGGCGCGCCACCGAGAAGGAGCTCCTCCGGCTGGCCGGCGTCGCCCCGGGGATGAACCTCTGGTCGCTGGACTCGACCGCGGTCGCCCAGGCGATGGCCGCCCATCCCTGGGTGCGGACCGTCGAGGTCACGCGCAGCCTGCCCGACACGCTCCGGCTCCGGGTCGAGGAGCGGGCGCCGGTGGCCCTCGCCTCGCTCGGTGACCTCTACGTGGTCGATGCCGACGGTGCACCCTTCAAGCGGGTGTCCCCCGCCGAGTCACTGGACCTGCCGCTGCTCACCGGGCTCACCCGTGAGCAGGCGGAGAAGGATCCCGCGGGCACCGCCGTCCGCCTGCGTGAGGCGCTGGGCGTCGTCGACGTCTACCAGCACGCCTTCGAGCGGCCGCGGCTCTCCGAGATCCAGATCGGCGAGTCCGGCTTCGAGCTGATCACCGCCGACGGGGTCCGGGTCGTGGTGGGGCGCGACGGTCTCGACGGACAGCTCCGGAGACTCCAGCGGGTTCGCGACGAGCTGCAGCACCGGGGGCTCGCCGCGGCTGCCATTCACCTCGAGAACCGCGTCCGGCCCGGCTGGGTCGCGGTGCAAGTCAAGTCCGCGGGCGTGCCGTAGCCCGCGAGCACGAGAAGGGACGGAAGTCACATGGCCAAGCAGAAGGGCGGGGAGATCGTCGTCGGCCTCGACATCGGCACGACGAAGATCTGCGCCATCGTCGGCGAGCTCACCGACAACGGCATCGACATCATCGGGATCGGCAGCCACCCCTCGAAGGGGCTGCGCAAGGGCGTGGTGGTCAACATCGAGGCCACCGTGGCCTCCATCCGCCGCGCGGTCGAGGAGGCCGAGCTGATGGCGGGGTGCGAGATCACCACCGTCTACACCGGCATCGCCGGCGGGCACATCAAGGGCTTCAACAGCCAGGGCATCGTCGCGGTGAAGGACAAGGAGGTCCGCGAGGCGGACATCACTCGAGTGATCGACGCCGCGAAGGCGGTGGCCATCCCGATGGACCGGGAGGTCATCCACGTCCTGCCCCAGGAGTTCATCATCGACGACCAGGGCGGCATCAAGGAGCCCCTGGGGATGGCCGGGGTCCGGCTCGAGGCCAAGGTCCACATCGTGACCGGTGCCGTGTCGAGCGCGCAGAACATCGTGAAGTGCGCCAATCGCACCGGGCTCAACGTGGCGGACATCGTGCTCCAGCCGCTGGCCTCCAGCGAGGCGGTGCTGGGCGAGGACGAGAAGGAGCTCGGGGTCTGTCTGGTGGACATCGGCGGCGGCACCACCGACATCGCAATCTTCTCCGGCGGGAGCATCGCCCACACGGCCGTCATCGCCCTGGGCGGGAACAACCTCACCTCGGACATCGCCATCGGTCTGCGCACGCCGGCGCACGAGGCGGAGCGGATCAAGCAGCGCTACGGCTGCGCGCTCGCCTCCATGGTGGACAAGGACGAGACCATCGAGGTGCCCTCGGTGGGCGGTCGGCAGCCGCGGGTCATCGGGCGGCAGATCCTCTGCGAGATCCTCGAGCCCCGGGTGGAGGAGATCTTCCAGCTCGTCCACCGCGAGATCCAGAAGTGCGGCTTCGAGGACCTGCTCGCGAGCGGGGTGGTCATCACCGGCGGCTCCACACTTCTCGCCGGGATGCCCGAGCTGGCCGAGGAGGTGCTCGGGCTTCCGGTCCGTCGAGGAATGCCGCGGGGCATCGGCGGCCTGGTCGACGTGGTGAAGAGCCCGATGTACGCCACCGGCGTGGGCCTGGTCGTCTACGGCGCCCGCCACACCGACCGCCGCCTGTTCCGGATCCGCGAGGAGAACGTGTACCGGAAGGTCCGCGGCCGGATGCGTGAGTGGCTGGAGGAGATCTTCTAGGCGACGCTGCCCCGCTACAGGGGTGTGACGAAAACTTGCGGGGGCGGGGGCCGGGCCGATGATGGCTCGGATCAGGCCTCGGGGCCTGCGGGACGAGGGCGAATGGACAACTTCGAGCAGAGCAAGCAGACCGCGAAGATCCGGGTGGTGGGCGTGGGCGGGGCGGGCTGCAACGCGATCAACACCATGATCGCCGCCGCCCTCGACCGGGTGAACTTCGTCGCGGCGAACACCGACATCCAGGCGCTCGCGGCCAGCGACGCCGCCAGCAAGATCCAGATCGGGGAGACCCTGACCAAGGGCCTCGGTGCCGGGGCCAACCCCGAGGTCGGCCGTCAGGCGGCGCTGGAGAGCAGGGACGAGATCGCTCACGCGCTGGAAGGCGCGGACATGGTCTTCGTCACCGCCGGGATGGGCGGTGGCACCGGGACCGGCGCCGCTCCGGTCATCGCCGACATCGCCCGCTCGCTCGGTGCGCTCACCGTGGCGGTGGTCACCAAGCCCTTCCATTTCGAGGGCAACAAGCGGCGCAAGCAGGCCGAGGCCGGGCTGATCGAGCTCAAGGCCGCGGTGGACACGCTGATCACCATCCCCAACCAGCGGTTGCTCGGGCTGGGTGGTCAGTCCATGCCGCTGCTCGAGACGTTCAAGATGGCCGACGAGGTGCTGCTCAACGCCGTGCAGGGCATCAGCGACCTCATCCAGTACCACGGCTACATCAACGTCGACTTTGCCGACGTGAAGACCATCATGAGCGACCGGGGGCACGCCCTGATGGGCACCGGCCGCGCCTCGGGTGAGAAGCGGGCGGTCACCGCCATGCAGCAGGCGATCAGCTCACCCTTGCTCGAGGACATCCAGATCGACGGGGCCACGGGTCTGCTGATCAACATCACCGGCGGCCGGGACATGACGCTCCAGGAGGTCAACGAGGCGTTGACCCTGGTGCACGACGCCGCGGACGAGGAAGCGGAGATCATCTTCGGCAGCCTCATCGACGACAACGTCACCGACGAGGTGAAGATCACCATCATCGCCACCGGGTTCCAGCACCGCGGCGCCGAGGTGCGGCGCCCGCCCCCGGTGGCCACCCACGTTCCCACGCGTCAGGCGCCCGCCGCCCCCGCGGAGACCGCGGTCCTCGGCCCGGTCCGCGCTCCCCGCGCCACCACTCCCGAGCCGAGGCCGCTCGCCCCGGCGCGCCCCCACAAGGAGCCGGCGCTCCCGCTGGACGAGGACCAGTTCGACATCCCGACCTTCCTCAGGCGACAGGGCCAGGGCGACTTCTAGGCGCCCCGCGCTCAGGCCGCGCTGGAGGAGCGGTACCGGTACATCCGTTGCCGGTGGCTCGTGCCATCCAGCGCGGCGAACAGGAACCCCCGGAACACCATCACCAGGTGCAAGAACGCTCCCTCGATCACCGCCTCGAGGATCGAGCCGACCGAGCCGAGCATGCCGAGCGGGTTGGGGGGCAGGAAGTACCAGAGCGCCAGCAGCAGGAGATTGGGGATGCCCCACTCGATCCAGTTCGCCTGGAGGAACTGGATCGATCGCTGCGAGGTCTCCAGCCCGCCGTAGCTGCCGCGCTGGTAGATGACCTCGGGGGCGGCATTGAGGAGGATCGCCGCGGCGAGGAAGAGCAGCCGCGTGAACACTGGCTGCTGCGGCGGGGGAACCATCAGTCCGATGATCAGCGTGGCCACCCAGAAGACGAAGAAGAGGTTCGCCACCGACCAGAAGTAGGCGCGGATGCTGCGGCCGAACTCGTCGAGCTTCACCTTGGATTTCGCCACCACCTCGCCCACGAAGTAGAGGTAGCAGCTCGCTGCCGCGGCCCAGACGATCCACACCAGGAACTGCCCCAGATAGGGGATGCTGAGGACGACGCCGCTCGCCAGGCTGTTGGCGTAGAGCAGCCCGATCGGCAGCAGGACCGTCCAGGCATTCTTCCCGATTCCTGCCAGGGCCTGCCGGAACGCGTCGGCGTAGATGCGGAGGTAGACGGTCAGGACGTTCATGGCGCGAGGGCGGGACCATGTCATCCGCCGCGTCGACGTGCCACCCTGATGCTTGCCCCGCTGCAGCCGAGCGTGGCAGCGTGCGCCGCCCGACGCCGTCATGTTCCGCTCCCTGCTCATCGCCAACCGAGGAGAGATCGCCCGCCGGATCGGGGTCGTTGCCCGCTCGATGGGCCTCCGGACCGTCGCCGTCTACTCGGACGCTGACGCCCAGGCGCCCTTCGTGAAGGAGGCCGACCAGGCGGTCCGGCTCGGTCCACCGCCGCCGAAGGACAGCTACCTGAACGTCGAGGCCCTGATCCGCGCGGCGAAGGAGACTGGCGCCGAGGCCGTGCACCCCGGCTACGGCTTCGTGTCCGAGAACGCCGAGTTCGCCCGCGCCTGTACCGACGCCGGGATCGTCTTCGTCGGCCCGCCGCCCGAGTCGATGGCCCGGATGAAGGACAAGGCGCAGGCCCGTGCGCTCGCCGCGGGAGCTGGAGTGCCGGTGGTTCCGGGCAGCGACGGCGTCGTGGCCGATCTCGTGGGCGCCAGCGGAGCGGCCGAGCGCATCGGGTTTCCGGTGCTGGTCAAGGCGGCGGGCGGTGGCGGAGGAATCGGAATGGCCGTGGCCGGCTCGCAGGCGGAGCTGGAGAAGGCCTTCCGTGCCTGCGCCGACCGGGCCCGTTCCGCCTTCGGCCGCGACGCGGTGTACCTGGAGCGGTACTTCCCGGCCCCGCGTCACATCGAGGTGCAGATCCTCGGCGACACCCAGGGCAACCTGCTCCACGTGCTCGAGCGCGAGTGCAGCATCCAGCGCCGCCACCAGAAGGTGGTCGAGGAGGCGGGCAGCCCGCTGTTCCTCGACGGGAAGAATGCCCAGCTGCTGCAGAAGATGTTCGATGCGGCACTCGCGGCGGCCCGGGCCTTCGGCTACGCAAACGCCGGGACGGTCGAGTTCCTCGTCTCCGACGGCGAGTTCTTCTTCATCGAGATGAACGCCCGGCTCCAGGTGGAGCACCCGGTCACCGAGCTCACCACCGGCGTGGACCTCATCGGATGGCAGCTGCGCATCGCCTCCGGCGAGCGGCTCACGCTGAAGCAGGACGACATTCGCCGCCTCGGCCACGCGATCGAGTTCCGCATCTACGCCGAGGACCCGGTGCGCTTCCTGCCCAGCCCCGGCCCCCTGAACGTGTTCCGTCCGCCGGAGGGCGAGGGGATCCGGGTCGACGCCGGATACGCCGAGGGCGGCCTCGTGACGCCCTACTACGACCCGCTCCTGGCCAAGCTCATCGTCTCCGGCAAGAGCCGCGAGGAGGCCATCCGGCGCTCGGACGATGCGCTCCAGCGCTTCGAGATCCAGGGACTGAAGAACAACGTTCCGCTCCACCTCCGCATCGTGCGAGACCACGCCTTCCAGGCGGGCGTGCTCGACACTCACTTCCTGGAACACCACGCCAAACCCTGAACGAGGAGCCTCCGACGATGGACGTCCCTGCGCACATCACCGGAACCGTGTGGAAGGTCGAGGTCTCGGTCGGCCAGAAGGTGGCGGCCGGTGACGTGCTGGTGATCCTCGAGTCGATGAAGATGGAGATGCCGGTCGAGGCGCCCGACGCGGGGACGGTGAAGGAGATTCGCTGCCAGCCCAGCCAGCCGGTGAACGAGGGCGACGTGCTGGTCGTGCTGTCGCCGTGACCCCGGAGGGCCGGCTCGAGCGATCGTGGCTGCCCGGCGGCATCCGGGTGCTCACGCTGGAGCGGCCGCAGCGCCGGAACGCGCTCACCCCCTTCCTGCTGGACGCGTTCGCCGAGGCGCTGGCTCCGGACCCCTCGGTGCGTGCGCTGGTGCTCGAGGCGCGCGGTCCCGCCTTCTGTGCAGGTTACGACCTCGCGCAGCTGGGGGAGGATGCGGCGGCCGCCCGATCGCCCGATGCGCGGATCCAGGAGGTCCTGGCGATGCTCGAGGCGCACCCGGCACCGAGCGTGGCGGTCGTGCATGGGGCCGCCTTCGGGGCGGGCTGCGAGCTGGCCTGCGCCTGCGACTTCCGCGTCGGGACACCGGACACCGTGCTCTGCATGCCCCCGGTGCGCCTCGGCGTGGTGTACGCCCCGGATGGGGTGTGGCGGGTGGCGCGACTGGCGGGGGTTCAGCGCGCGCGGTGGATGTTCCTCACCGGCGCGGAGGTCGCGTCGTCCGAGGCCCTCGGCTGGGGGCTGCTCGACCTCGTGACCGACGATGCGCAGGCGCGCGCCCACGCCCTGGCGGCGACGCTCGCCTCGGGGGCGCCGCTGGCCATGGCGGGGCTGCGCCGGACGCTGCGGGCGATCGTCCGGGCGCCGATCGATCCCGCGGAGCGAGAGGAGCTCGAGGCCCTCAGGGCCGAGGCCTTCGCCTCCGAGGATGCGGTCGAGGCCAGGACCGCGATGCGGGAGAAGCGGCCGCCGCGGTGGAAGGGTCGCTGAGACGGACAGCTCACCCGCGGCGCCGCCTGCGAGGCCAGACCAGCGAGCCTCCGAGCAGCAGGAGGGGCCAGAGTACGGGCCCCGCCGCTGCGGTGCATCCTCCGCGAGAACCCGCTGGTGTTCCGCCTCCCGTGCCTCCGTCGCCCGCGGTTCCTCCGTCTGATTCCCCGGACCCGCCCGCTCCAGTTCCTCGGAGCACCACGGTCTGCGCTCCCTGGTCCCCGTCGGCGTTGAGATCCCAGTGGTCCATCGCGTCGCCGTTCGCGGTCGGGGCGAATGTCACGCTCAGGGTGACGGACTCGCCAGGCGCCAGGCTGCTGCCCTCGGGGAGGTCGCTCCCGGTGAATCCCACGCCGCTGGCAGGCGGCTTCGAGCGAGTGATCGTCAGTCGCTGCCCTCCGCCATTGGAAATGGTGAAGGTCTTCGCTTCGCTCTGCCCCACCTGGACCGTCCCGAAGTCGAGCTCGAGTGGATCCACGTCGAGGCGGCCGGCGTTCACGGTCGCTCCGCTGAGCGGGACGACGACCGCGCCGGCGCTCGAGGCGAGCGTGACGGCGTCCTGGAACCCGCCCTCCGCGGTCGGAGCAAAGGTCACCGTCACCGTCACCGACTGCCCCGGGGCGATCGCGGAACCGCCAGACGGAGCGCCCGCCAGCGAGAAGGGCGCCCCGGTGATGCTCACCGAGTCGACCGGATACGCCGTGTCGCCGACGTTCCGGAAGGTGACGGCGTGAATCGTCGCCGCTCCGACCTGGGTCGGCTCGAACGACAACGCCGCGGGCGTCGCCTCCAGATGCGGTCCGGAGAGCTGCCCCACCCCACTGATGGCCAGCGCGAAGGTGCCACTGCCGGTGGTCGCGACGAGCGCCCCGGTGCGAAGACCGGCTGTCGCCGGACGGAAGGTGACGGTTCCGGAGAGCGTCGCCCCTGGGGCGAGTGTGGCGGGGAGCGGTGGGCTCAAGTTTGCGGTCGTGAACTCCCCCTCGCTGGAGGAGAGCGTGGACACCGTCAGGCTCTGACTCGCGGTGAGCTGAAACGGAGCACTCGCCATGGCTCCGACGTCGACAGTTCCGAGATCCACCGGGGGACCGGAGAGCCCCGTGGGGGCCGTGTTCCCGAACCCGACGACATGCCCGTCCCGGTTGCCGACGTAGATCCGCGCATCGCCGACGCCGGGGGGGTTGAACTTGGACGCGCGACCGATGGGGAGGTGGAGGCGGAGCGGGAGAGTCCCGTCCACCGGGCGCGTGTCGTACGCCCGGAGTTCGGCCCCGGCGCCGGTCCCGTCGGGTGACCAGACGATCCACACCAGACCCGTCCCCGGCGACGTTCCGTCCGAGGTGACGACAGGTGGGCTGGATCCGAAACCGAAGTCGCCAGCGGCCTGTCCCGCCAGGGCCAGCGTCGGTAGGCCGGCGCCATCGGACCCCACGCTGAAGACGTCGAGCTGCCCGGTCGACCCGCTGGCCGAGTTTCCTGGCGAGGCGCTCGGCAGATAGGTCCAGCCGCCCTCGCCCGGCCACGCCGCGGAGCGCGACCAGACGCCGCCGATGGGTCCCAGCCTCTGCACCACCTTGTCCGAACCTCCGGGACCCTGGCGAAATCCTCCGAGGTCGTCCCGGTCGAGGAGATAGACGTAGCCCTGCTTCCCCGCGCCGATGCCGAGATGCGGCACGCTCGCAGTGCCCATCGAGTCGGGGAGCCCCATCGGACCGCCGGAACCGAAGTCCCCGTCCATCAGATTCAGCATCGGTGCGTCCCTGGGACTGAAGAAGTCGGTGGCGTCGAGAGTCCCGTTGCCCTGAACGGTGAGTCGGACCCACGACTCGCCGAGGACGTCGGGGGGCGTGTTGCCGGGACTGGGATCCGGCGGGCCCTCGCCATTTCCTGTGGAGACGATGAAGGTGTTCGGGCCGTCGCTCAGCGGCGCTCCACCGGTCTGCCAGACACCTGCGCCGTCGTTGAAGCGGTCCTCGGTCGACCAGCGGGCCTCGATCCGTCCTCCGGTACCGATGCCGAACACCCACCCCTTGTACGGCGTGATCCCGCAGTGACTGCCGAAGCCGGCGTACACGGTCCCGCCGAGCAGCACGAGACCGGTACGCTGGAGCTGGTGCGTGGGATCGAAGGTGACACCGGTCACGTTGTCGGCCGCGCCCTCGATCGACACGGGGAACCCCGGCTGCTCGGCCAGGGTCTGCAGATCGAGGGCGTGAATGAAGTGAGCCGCGGGACCGGAGGTGCCCGACGCGTAGGTCTTGGTGGTGAGATACGCGGTGTTCGTCGAGGGGTCGACCACGGGCGTTCCGGTGATGCCCACGTTCGGGACCAGGTCACCGCACCCGAGGTCGGCGGCTTGCCAGGGTGGCTCGAGGACGCGCTCCACGATCGTCGCTCCGGTCCCAGGGTCGAGCACGTAGACGTGGTTGTTCTCCGTCGCGATCAGGAGGCCGCCGGTGAAGAGAAGCGGCTGGGCGTAGATCTGCCCGTCGAGCGTGACGTCGAAGAGCTGCTGGAACGACGGACTGCTCACCTCCGCGGGGTGGAGGGCGGGCTGGTTCGGGTACCAGCCACTGCGGAGATCGTCGGCGCTCGACCCGATGCCCAGCGCCGGAGAGCGTGGCGAGGCTCGCAGCCCGAGCCAGGAGGGCATTCCGCCCGGCGGGGCGGATCCGCATGCGCAGACGAGCAGCAGTGTGGACAGGCGGGCGCGACGACCGATGCTCAACGATCCCCTCCGGGCGGTGGCCTGAAGGGAAACACTCACCCTGGACGGCGTGAGCGGGCCCTGGGGTCGCGGTGTCGGAGAGGCAACAGGCACCTCGGGCAAACACCGGATCGCACTGGGTCACGCAGACGAGGACCGTTCGGTGAGTGATTGTGGGGTGACGTTCCCGGAGTCTCCCCGGGCCACGCAGCCGGGTGGACCTGCGACGCTGCCTTCCGGCGATGCCCCGCGGCACCTCGTTCTGCGTCCTGCTGCTCGCGACCGTCGCCGTCGACGGCCGTGCTCAGCAGGACCCGTACGAGACGACGGTCCATGCCCCGCCACGGATCTCGGACGGCTGGAGCGGTCCAGCATCTCCCGCGGCCGAGAGCTTCGACCGTGACACCCTCGATCGGAGCGGGGAGGACAAGATCCAGGACGTGCTCGCCCGAGCTCCGGGCATCGAGCTCACCGACGAGCAAGGCAATCCGGCGCAACAGGGCCTTCTCCTCGACGGGTTCGAGATCAGTCCGGTGACCGGCCTCTCGCAGGCGGTGGCCGTTTACCTGGACGGGGTCCGCCTCAACGAGCCATCCGTCGAGCAGCTCAACTTCGAGCTAGTGCCGCTCGAGGACCTGGCGTGGGTGGAATGGACGAGATCTCCGGCGCCTCTCGGCGGATCGAACGCGCTCGGGGGCACCGTTCAGCTCTTCACGCGGCGCGGGGGGCGCCGCGTCGAGGCGGAGGTGACCTCGGAGATCGGAACACGCGCGGACGCCCGGGTGCGCGGACGGCTCTCCGGTCCACTCGGTCCACTCGGTGGTTACGTCTCGGTGTTGCTCTTCGAGGATCCTGGCTGGCGCGTGACCGGCGGCGCGAGAGGAGTGCGTGCCTTCGGCAAGCTCGGACTGTCGACGGACTCCCTCGACACGACGCTCTCGTACCAGTTTCAGAAGGACAAGGTGCAGCAGCCAGGTTCTCTTCCCGAATCGCTCCTCGCCCAGGACCGTCGCGCCAACTACACCGCTGGCGATCGGTTCATTCCGGTCCTCCATCTCCTGACCTTGAACGTTCGCGGGCGACCGGCGGCCGGAGTGACGCTCTCCGGCACGGCGTTCCTGCGGATCTTTCATGGAGACCAGGCCAATGCGAACCTGGTCGACCCGGACACCGATCTCACGGAGCGAACGACGAGCACAGGAGTGCGGATCGAGGCCGACGGGCGCTTCCTCTTCGGCTCGTTCCAGAATCGATGGCTGGTCGGCGCGGAGGCCTCGGCCGACTGGGTCGGGGTGAGCGTCCAGCAGCTCCCCAACTCTGAGTTCTCCGAGGACGAGGAGGGTCGACCGCTCCCGCGTCTTGCCGCGGAGCTCTCCGACCGCCGCTTCCTGGGAGCGATCTTCGTCTCGGATCGTCTCGAGCTCGTCGAGGGAGCCCTGCGCGGACTCTCGCTGGAAGGGGTGCTGAGGCTCGACAACGTGACGCACGACATCGTCGACACGACGCCCGACGCACCCGGGGCTGCGACCGCCCGCCGCTCGTACACCCGCCTCGTGCCTGCCGTGACCCTGGCCAAGGACTTCGCCCGCCGGTGGACGCTGAGCGTGTCGTATGGACAGGGGTTCCGGGCGCCAGCCTTTCTCGAGCTCACCTGCGCCGAGCCGTCAGCCCCTTGCATCGGCCTGCAGGCCGGACTCGCCCCGGACGCAAGTGACGCCAATCTCCGTCCTGTGGTCTCGCAGACGTTCGCCGCGGGCGTGCGGGGCACTCCCCTCGACTGGCTGTCGCTGAAGCTGTGGGCATTCCGGACGGACCTGCGTGACGACATCTTTGGCCAGGTGCTTCCGGGCGGAACCGAGGTCTTCTTCCAGAACATCGAGCGCACCCGGAGGCAAGGCATCGTCACCTCGCTGGGATTCTCCGCGAGCTGGGCGAGCCTCGAGCTGAGCTACTCGTTCGTCCGAGCGACCTTCGAGGGGGACGCGGTGCTCGCCACGGCCCGGACCCCCGAAGGGACGGAGCAGGTGAAGGCGGGGAATCTCCTGCCCCTCTCTCCCGTGCATCGCGGCTCCGCGACCGGATGGATCAAGCCATTTCACTGGTTGACGATGGGCCTGAGCCTTTCCGCGGTGGGGCCGCAGTTCCTCCGGGGTGACGCGGCGAACGTCACTCCACGCCTCAGTGGGTATGCGGTCCTGGATGCCAGTGCCGAAGGGCGCTGGGGGGCGTGGAGCGCAGGAGTCACGGTCCGGAACCTGCTCGGAACGGACTACGAGACGTTCGGGACCTACGCCCCCGACGCGCGGCTGGAGGGGGCACCCGTCACGCGCTTCCTCAACCCCGGAGCCCCGCGTCACGTGCTGTTCCGCGTGGGGTGGCGGACCTGAGGTCCGGGTGGTGCCCGTCGGTCAGGAGTGAATCGTCGGAGCCCCGTGGGCGTCCGGGTAGAACTGCGGCGCCTCGCGGCGATCGAACATCCCGTAGTCGCGCACCACGCGCACGCGTCGCACGCGAGCGCCCTCGGCGAGGCGGAGCTCGCGCCGGAACGCGGTCGCCGACTCCTCGTCGCGCCATGACGCCACGAGAATCACGTCGCCCGGCGTCAGCACCGCGTCGAAGACGTCCCAGGCGACGAGTCCCTCCGCGCCCTGCACGAGCCCGAGCCCCCTGGCCACCTCCTCCGCAGCTGCGCCCTTCACCTCGTCCGCCGGTCGCTGGGAGTCGATCAGGACGGCGGTCGTTCCCTCGCCCACCTCGGTCTCGTCCAGCCGCTGCTCGGCGAGCTCGAGGCCAGGGGGCAGGCGGCTGTCCTCCGTCACCTGGCCCACGCGCAGGTGGTAGTCGAGGAAGACCTCGCTCCGCCCCTTCTCCTGGACGCCGTGGTGCTGCCCGTGCGTGCGCCAGCGCACGACCGCCTTCTCGTCCCGCCAGCCCGAGAGCGACAGCAGCCACCCCTCGCGGGTCAGGCTCCGGTAGCGCACGTTGTCCACGAAGCCGTCGATCTTCTCGAGCTCGGGGCGGAGCGCCTTGGCGTGGCCCAGGTAGGCGTCCCACCGCTCCGGCCGCGGATGAACCTCGAAGATGACGGAGAACATCGGAGTTGCTCCTCAGACCGCCGCGATGCAGTCGATCTCGATGTCGAACCTGAAGGGCCACGAGGGCACCGGGATGTACATTCGTGCGGGCGGATCCTTCGGGAAGTACCGGGCGTAGATCGCATTGACCTTCGGGAACGCTTCCGCCGAGGTGCAGTACACCGTGCACCGGAGGACCTTCTCCAGCGAGGAGCCAGCGGCCTCGACGCAGCGCTTCAGCTGATCGAGGACGATCTCGGTCTGCCGCTCCAGCGGTGCGTTCACGATCTCGCCCGTCTCCGGATCGAACGGAGGAAGGCCCGACACGTAGATCGTGTCGCCGTGACGCACCACCACCGAGGTGGGCGTGTTCCGGCTCTCCAGGAACGTCGACAGGGGTTCCACCCGGATGACCTCTCGCTTCATGGCTCTGCCTCCTTCCGGACGCATCCGCGCCGCTGGAGGCTCGAGCTTGTGCACGGAGGCGCCCGGCTGGTTTCGGCGCCCGACGAAGCGTCGGGGGCCATCGCGCACCGGGTCACTTCCGCCGGGCGGAGACGCAGGTGAACGGGATGTCGAGCCGGAGCGCGGCGGCGTCCAGTGTCCGCACGACCTCCCGGAACACCTCCGGGCGTGCCTCCTCGGGGACCAGCGCTCGCCAGGACTCGAGGAACGCCAGCCGGATGAAGTGATGCCCGAAGAGGGCCTCCGCGCTCGCGAAGCGCCACTGGAAGCCGTGGAGGCTGGCGTTGTCGATCTCGAAGCCAGCCGCACGGGTGAGCTCGACCAGCTCCTCGACCGGTCGCCGCCGTGCCCGGATGTGCTCCGAGATCCGCTGCTGGGCGTCCGCCACCCCCGCGGTGTCGAGCGCCCGGCCGAGGGCGTCGTAGAACCCGGCCATCGTCCCGGGCAGGTTGGCTGTGAAGACGAGCTGCGCGCGCGGGCGGGCCAGCGCTGCACAGACCGACAGCGCCTGGGGCAGGTCCGCCACGTTGTTGAGCCCGTTGTTGGAGACGATCAGGTCCATCGACGCGGGAGCCAGCTCGAGCGCCCCCACGTGCTTGACGTGCAAGGTCACCCGTCCGCCCAGCTTCCAGGCCGCGACCTTCGCCCGCAGGCGCTCCATCGCCGGGACCCAGGGGTCCACGCAGTGAAGACGTGCCTCAGGGCCCAGCCTCTCCGCGAGCTCGAGCAGCGGGAATCCGGTGCCGCACCCGACGTCCAGGACGGTCAGGCCCGTCCGGAGCTCCACCGCATCCAGGAGCACCAGACCGAACGGCGCCGACCACAGAGGCACCTCGTCGTAGAGCGAAACGGTGCCCGGATCCCCCAGGTCCGGGGTCGGTCCTTCCCACGACTCCATCGGTGACTCCGTACGCTCAGGCGCCGCCGAACAGCTCCGCCATCCGCAGCCGGAGCGCCGAGGCAATCTTGTACAGCGAGCTGATCGAGGCGCTCGACTCCGCGCGCTCGATCTGACTCAGAAGCGACACCGACAGCCCCGTCCTCCGGGCGAGCTGCTTCAGCGTCAGCTCCTGCGACTTGCGCGCCTCGCGGATGGTCCGGCCGATGGCCCGGTGCAGCTCGGCTTCCGGATCCTTGGAGAGCCCCTTCTTCGCCAGCGCCGACTCCACGGCCGCCAGCAGCTCCTCGGGCTCGACCGGCTTCTTCACGTAGTCGGACGCCTGTGCCTTGAGCGAGGCGACGGCGGTCTCCACGGCCGGGTGCGCGGTGGCCACGATCACCGCGATGTCCGAGTCGTAGCCGCGGATCTTCTCCAGCAGCTCGGTTCCGGACATCTGCGGCATCATCATGTCCAGGATGACGAGGTGAAAATCCTCCGCGCGCAATCGATCCATCACCTGTGTCGGATCGGTCAGCGCCACGACCTCGTAGCCCGCCTTCGTCAGCAAGAGCTGCAGGTAGTCGCCGGTCTCCTTCTCGTCGTCGACCACCAGGATGCGGATCTGCATCGCCCCTCCTAGCGCTGCGGCATCGCGCTGGAGGCCCTAGCCTTCTTCTCGGCGTCCGAATCCTCAAGGAATTTCTTCACCCTGGGCACGGCTGGGTCGTCGGCCGAGGCCAGCGCCAGGAATCGTCGGTAGTGGGACTCTGCCCGGCCGGTGTCCCCACCCCGGGCATAGGAGGTCGCCAGCATCAGGTGGCAGCGGGGGTGGTTGCGATCCACCGAGAGGCAGCGCTCGAACCGACCCGCCGCCTCACCCACGTTGCCGGCGTCGTAGAGGGCCTTCCCTTCCCGGTACAGGCGCTCCACGTCGGCGCCGCTCGCCGACCGGGCGGGGGGCTTCTTCGGGCTCTTCAGCGCGCCCGCGATCTCCGTCCGGAGCTCCGCCACCTCCGGCGCCCAGGCCCGGCTGTTCCGGGCCGGCTCCAGCTTCCTCAGGGCCAGGGATGCCCTCCCCAGCTCCAGCTCGCGGCGGGAGCTCTTCACCGCCCGGCCCGCGGTCGCCTCGGCCCGCCACGTCCGGCGCAGCGTCTGCGCCTCCGCCTGGTAGGCCCGGTCCCGCACGGAGCCGAGCAGCCGGAGCGCCCGGTCGAAGTCGCGTGCCTCCGCCGCCGCCCGGGCCGCCGCCATCCACTCGGTCGCCGTGCTCGGCCGCGTCGCGGAGACCGTCGGCGGTGTGAGCTCGAGGGGCGGCGGCTCGACCGGTGAGGGTGGTGGAGCCTCGGCCACCACTTCCGGCGTGGGCGGCGGGGGAACCGTGCTCCGGACCCGTGAGGCATCGCCGTCGCGCACCCGGAGGAGGAGCGCGCCGCCGAGCCCGAGCACCAGCCCGACGATGACGACCCCCAGCGCCCGCCGCGACCGCCGAGCGGGAGCGGGAACCTCCGTCACGGCTTCCCCGGCGTCCTCCACCACCAGCGGGTGGGGCGCCGTGTCCGCCAGGACGTCGCTCCGCAGGACGACCGGCACCTCCGCGACGGGCGTTCGCGGCAGCGGCGTCTCGAGCGGGACCCCGTCGGGACGCAGCGCAACCCCGTAATCCCCGATCCGCACCAGGTCGCCGTCGGCGAGCGGGACGGCCTCGGTGATGCGAACGCCGTTCACCAGCGTCCCGTTGGCGCTCCGGAGGTCCTCCAGGAGCACCGACCCGTCCCGCTGCACCAGGCGAGCGTGCCGGCGCGAGACGTTCCGGTCGGGGAGGTGGACGAGATTGTCCTCCCGCCGACCGATGGTGATCTCGTCACGGTCGAGGGGGACCTCCCGGCGGCGGCCCTCGTCGTCTTCGATCACCAGCTTCATGGGTCCACCAGGCCCCTCCCCAGCCATGGGCCCATGCTACAAGGCGCGGCCACATGAACGTGAGGGAAGGTGAGGCGCTCCAGCCGGGCATCGCGGAGGCGCTTTTCGGTGACCGCATCCTCCGGCATCCGTGGGTGCGCCGCCTGCTCGCCATCGACGCCGAGCGCCGGCTGATCGCGATGTCGTTGCTGGTCGGAGCAGTCGTGTTCCTTCCCTACGTCGGCGCCGTCGGGCTGTGGGACCCCTGGGAGTCCCACTACGGCGAGGTCGCCCGGGAGATGATCGCCCGGAACGACTACGTGCATCCGTACTGGGAGAGCAGCTGGTTCTTCTCCAAGCCGCCGCTCGCCATGTGGATGGACGTGCTCGGCATGGCCCTGGTGGGGACGAACCGAGCCACCGGAAAGCTCCCTCTCTACACCGAGTGGGCCATGCGGCTGCCCTTCGTCCTCCTGGTCATGGCCTCGCTGGCGCTGCTGGCCGTGGCCCTGGGCCGGACCGTGAATCGACGGGTGGGGCTGGCCAGCACGGTGGTGCTCGGCACCATGCCGCTGTTCTTCCTCGTCACCCGTCAGGTGGTCACCGACACGCCGTTCGTGGCCTGCCTCGTCGCCGCGATGGCCTGCGCGATCATCGGCCTGTTCGACGAGCGGACCACGCATCGCACCGCGTGGTGGATCGCGTTCTACGTCTTCTGCGGTCTCTCCACCCTGGCGAAGGGCCTGCTCGGGGTGGGGCTCCCGGCGGTCATCCTCCTGGCCTACGCGATGGCCTGCGTCTTCCCCTGGGACGCCGCGGGCCGGGCCGTCCACTGGCGGTGGCTCACCAGCGCCGGGTACCGGAGGGCGGTCCGCGAGGGGACGGAGCCGATGCCGGTTCTCTTCGCCGAGATGTTCCGCATGCGGCTCCTCACCGGCATCGGGGTGTTCTTCGCCGTGGCCGGTCCCTGGTTCGTCGTGATGTCCCTCTTCCCCGAGGTGGACAACGAGGGGAAGACGTTCTTCTACCGCTTCTTCATCCACGACCACGTCAACCGCCTCTTCGAGGGCGTGCACACCACGACCCCCGGCGGCTCGTTCGTCTACTTCATCGAGCAGGGCGGCTACGCCATCTTCCCCTGGGTGGCCCTGCTTCCCGGCGCGCTGGCCGTGGTGTCACCGATGCGGCTGCGGGGGCTCGACGTCCGGGGCAGGGTCGCGTTCATCGGCCTGGTGTGGACGCTGTTCAGCTTCCTGCTGATGGACGCCTCGGCGACCAAGTTCCACCACTACGTCCTTCCGGTTCTCCCCGGCATCGCGATCCTGGTGGCGCTGTTCCTCGACCAGCTCTGGGAGGACGGGCCGGCGGAGCACGCGGTCCCGCTCCTCCTCGGCGGGGTGCTGTTCTTCCTCGTGGCGAAGGATCTGGCCAGCACGCCCAAGGACTTCACCGACCTCTTCGTCTACAACTACGAGCGAGCCTATCCGCACGAGCTGGATACCCGCGCGGTCATCTTCGGCTGGTCACGCCGTCCGCTCATGAGTGGCGACCTGGTCGCGGCGGTGCTGCTCGCCGTCGGCGCCTGGATGACGGTGGGCGCCGGTGGCGAGGATCGCGCCGACCGGCTCCGGACCCGCATGCCCGGCCTGCTGGTGGGCGCGGTGGGCCTCACCGCGCTGGGGACCACCAGCATCCCGGCCCTGGCCAGCCCGCTGACGTTGCTGGGATGCCTGGTGCTGGGCGCGGCGGCGCTGGTGCTCTGGGGCGCGCTCAGCGGGCCGAGCCCCCACCGTCGTTCGGCCATCGAGCTCGCGGGGGTGGGAGCCGTCGTGGGCGTGCTGCTGCTGATCGTCCCGGTGCTGCTGCCTCGATCGACCGCGCTGGCCCTCAACCTCCGCACCCCGGTGAACGTGAAGATGGGGATGATCTGGGCCTTCACCATCGGCGGGGTGGCGACGGCGCTCGCGGCACTGCGCAACTCGCGCGCCGGCCTGGTGGGGAGCCTCGGAGCGCTGGCGATCGGGTTCGCGCTCTGGTTCAGCTGGAGCCACTGGGTGGACCTGAGCCACCACTGGACCCAGCGCGATCTCTTCTGGCGCTACTACGATCGCCGAGCTCCCGGTGAGCCCATCGTCGCCTACATGATGGACTGGAAGGGCGAGACCTTCTACAGCAAGAACACCGTCAAGCAGATCAAGGACAGCCCCGCCCGCATGGCTGCGTTCGCCAACCTCCCCGGCCGGAAGTGGGCGCTGGTCGAGCATCCACGACTCGGGCTCCTCCGCCAGGCCATCGGCCCCGACCACCGGATCGAGCAGGTGGACCGGGACCTCAACGTGAAGTTCGTTCTGGTCACCATCGATTGAGCCGCATCGAGGTCCGCTCCCTCTCGAAGGCGTTCGGTTCGCGCACCGCGGTGGAGGGGCTCGACTTCGACGTCGGTGCCGGCGAGGTCTTCGGGCTGCTCGGCCCGAACGGGGCGGGGAAGACCACCACCGTGCGGATGCTGACCGGACTCCTGCGCCCGACCTCGGGGCGGGCGACGGTGTGCGGAGTGCCGCTCGACGGGGACGGCGAGGCGCTCCGTTCCCGGGTGGGGCTCCTCACCGAGCAGCCGGGGCTCTACGACCGCCTCACCGCCGAGGAGAACCTCCGCTTCTTCCTCAAGCTCCACCACCGCGACACCAGCGAGTCCTGGGACACCGCTCGCCGGTGGATGCAGCGCTTCGGGCTCGGGGGCCGAGAGAACGACAAGTGCGGCACCTTCAGCAAGGGAATGCGCCAGAAGCTGGCGCTCATCCGCGCGCTCCTTCACGACCCGGAGGCGCTGTTCCTCGACGAGCCGACCAGTGGACTCGATCCCGAGTCGGCACGGACCGTCCGCGAGTCGGTCGGAGAGCTCGCCGCCGAGGGCCGCACGGTGGTGCTCTGCTCGCACAACATGGCCGAGGTGGAGCGGCTCTGCTCCCGCGTCGCGGTCGTGAAGGGGCGGCTGCTCGCGGTGGGGACCGTTCCCGAGCTGCGCCGGCAGACCGGGGTGGTGGAGATCCACGTCGAGGGCCGAGCGGGAGCCGCGGGCGAGCTGCTGAGCCCCATCGTCCCGCCCTGCGTGTGGGTGGCGGAGTCGCACGTGCTCCGGGTGACGCTGGCCGGCGGAGTGTCCATCCCCGACGTGGTGGCGCTGCTCGCAGGGGGCCGGGTCCGCATCCACGCCGTCCTGCCGGCGCAGCGCGCGCTCGAGGACGTGTACCTCGAGCTCACCCGCGGCACCGAGGCGGAGGCCACGTGAGCTTCCGGCTCCATCGTGCGCTCGCCGTGACCTGGAAGGAGGCGCTCGACCTCCGGAAGAACCCGGGGCTCCTCGCGAGCATGCTCGCGCTGCCGGCCGTGCTGGTGCTCGTTCCCACCGGCGTGGTCTGGGCCTGGCTCCGGCATCCCGACGCGGTGACCTTCCGCTCGATGGCGCTGTACTACGACCCCACGCTGCCGCTGAACGCGGACCCGGTCCGCTTCATGATCGACAAGCTGGTGGTCGACTGGTTCGGCATCTTCCTGCTGATGCCGATCTTCGTGCCGATCCTCATCTCGTCGCAGAGCGTCGCCGGAGAGAAGGAGCGCCGGACGCTGGAGCCGCTGCTGGCCGCGCCGGTGAGCGCCTCCGAGCTGGTTCTCGGCAAGAGCCTGGCCTCGGTCGTGCCCGCGGTGGCCATCACCTGGCTCTCCTTCGCGGTGTTCGTGGTCGCGGTGGACGCCGTGGCCTGGCCGCTCGTGCACGGGCCGGTTCTCCCGAACGGCATGTGGCTCTTCGGCGTCGGGATCGTGGCGCCGCTGTTCGCCTTCCTCGGCAACGGGCTCGCGGTGCTGGTGTCGGCGCGCGTCGGGGAGGCGCGCCTCGCGCAGCAGCTGTCGGCGCTGGTGGTGCTCCCGCTGATGGGCCTCGTCGGAGGCCAGCTCGCCGGATGGATCCGCGCCGGCACCGGGTACTACGCGGTGCAGGGCGCGGTGGTGCTGGTGCTCGATGTCCTCCTCGTCCGGGCGAGCGTCCGGCTGTTCGACCGCGAGAGACTCGTCAGCCGCTGGACCTGAAATTCCGACGTCGGTCCGCGGGGACCCCGGGCTCGCAACACCGCATGCTCTGTGCGATCCTCCTGGCACGGAAGGCGCAAGAAGCAATCTGGGCGCTCTCGCCCCGTGATCAGCGACGAAGTTCCCTCCCGGGAGGTTCGCCTTGGGTCTGTTCGATGCCTTGAAGGGTGAAGCGCAGCGCAACTTCATCGCGCGTTCCGACGACGCGAAGAACGACATCATCTACGCCTATCCGGAGCGGAACGTCCGGATGATGACCCAGCTCACGGTCGGCGCGGACGAGGTCGCCGTCTTCGTCAAGGACGGCCAGGTGCAGGGAAAGCTGGGGCCGGGGCGCCACACGCTGGACACCCAGAACATCCCCTTCCTGGGCCGCTTCATCGAGGCCTTCACCGGAGGGAACCTCTTCGTCGCGGAGATCTACTTCGTCGGCCTGCGCGAGTTTCCCGGCGTGAAGTTCGGCGGGCCCATCGGCGACGTGCGCGACCCTGAGACGGGCCTGGGCATCGGAACGATGGTGTACGGCGACTTCTCGGTGAAGGTGACCGAGCCGGAGAAGCTGATCCTCGGCCTGGTGGGCCTGCGGCGGACGAGCAACGAGGAGTTCCTCGCCTGGTTCAAGAGCCAGGTGCTCAAGGTCGTGCGCGACCGGGTCGCCGAGCTGCTGGTGAAGAAGAAGTGGCCGCTGCTCGACGTGACCTCGGGCGCGTACACCGAGGAGATCGAGCAGGACGTCATCGCCGGGTTCAAGCCGCACGTGGACGGGTACGGACTGACCATCGTGCGGATGGGCAACTTCACCGTCTCCATCAAGGACGAGGACGAGGCGACGCTGAAGCGGCTGACCAAGGACACCGCCTACAGCAAGCTCGCCGGCGGCTTCCAGCAGTACGCACAAGGTCAGGCGATGCTCGGAGCGGCGGAGGGGATGTCCAAGGGCGGGGAGGGTGGCGGAAGCGCGCTCCAGGGCGCGGGGCTCGGCATCGGCTTCGGGATGGCGCAGGCCTTCCAGCAGGGACAGCAGCGGCCCGGCGGGGCGCCGCCGGCTCCGGCGCCGGTCGCGGCGGCAGGCACGCCGTGCCCGAACTGCGGCACTCCGGGAACTGGGAAGTTCTGCGGCAACTGCGGCCAGCCGCTCGCGCCGGTGGGGAAGAAGTGCACCGAGTGCGGCTCGGACCTCGCGCCGGGCGCGAAGTTCTGCGGGAACTGCGGGAAGCCCGCCGCCGGCTGAAGGCGCCTGCGGGCCATCAGGTCGAGGACGCCTCGGCCGAGAGCCCGTGGAGCACGAGGCGCCAGAGTGCCGCCTCGACCTGGCGCACCTTGGTCGGATCCCGGGCAACCACCATCGCCCCGTCGATGAGCGCGCCGGCGACCAGCTGCGCGACCACGTCGGTCGGCTGGCGAGCAAGGTCGCCACGAGCCATCGCCGCGTCCAGAGCCCGCTCGAGCAAGCCCAGGCCGAGGGTGAGGTCGAGTGAGCGCCACCGCTCCCACCCGACGACCGTCGGACCGTCGATGAGGACGATCTGCCGGAATCCGGGCACGGTGCTCGCTCGAAGATAGGCCCCGATCCCCCTCCGGAGGGCGTCGAGGGGGCTGTGCGCCTTCCTTCCGGTCGCGGCGAGCTTGCGGTGCAAGCCTCGCATCCGGTCCTCCAGCACCGCGGCGAACAGCCCCTCCTTGCCGTCGAAGTGATGGTACAGCGCGCCGCGGGTCAGCCCCGCCAGCCTCACGATGCGCTCCGCGGAAGTGGCGGCGAACCCGTCCCGTCCAAACACCCGAGCGGCAACCCGGAGCAGCTTCTGCCGCGTCGCCCGTGAGTGTTCGGCGTTGGTCCTGGGCATGTTGCATACATACAGGATGTATGTTATTTGGCAAGTCCATGATCGCCACCGGCCTCGGCTTCTCCACCCGTCTTCTCGAGCGCGGGGCTGGTGCTCCGGTGCTGCTCCTCCACGGGAATCCGGATTCGGCGGGTGAGTGGGGCCCGGTGATGGAGGCGCTGGGGGATCGCCGCCACTGTCTGGCTCCCGACCTCCCGGGCTTCGGTGAGTGCGAGGAACCGCCGGACACCTTCGACTTCTCGCTCGAGGCGCACGCGCGTTTCATCGACGCGGTTGTCTCCGGGATCCAGGAGAAGCTGACGGTGGTGGTCCACGACATCGGTGGGATCGTCGGTCTTCCCTGGGCGGCGGCGAATCTCTCCCGGGTCGCCGGAGTCGTGGTCACCAACACCGTCGCCTTCGAGGACTTCCGGTGGTTCCCCGTCGCCCGCTTGTGGGGGAGCCGCTCCACGCTGGGATTGCTGCGGGCGAGGGCGGGCATGGTCGCCATCGGGCTCCGGAACGGCGCCCTCTTCCGGCGGATCTTTTCCCGGCAATGCCCCGAGCTCGCCGTCGCGGACCTGGACCGGATGGCACGCGAGTTTGCGTGCAACGGTGTCGCCAAGCGCGCGACCCTGAGGCTCTTCCGCCAGTTGACCCGGCCCGGCTTCTTCGACGGCTACAGGGGAATGCTCGCGCGGCTCGTCGCCGCGGTTCCGGTGCACGTCGTCTGGGGCGAGCCGGATCCCTTCATCGGTCCCCAGTGGGCCGAGCGTTTCGGCGCCCGGAGGATCGAACGCGCCCCCGGCGGCGGACACTTCGTTCCGCTCAGCTCGGCCGCCCAGCTGGCCAGGGCGGTCGCCGAGATTGCCTGAGAACCCTGCTGCGACGCGGCGCAGGCGGCGGCCCAGGGCGCGGCGCCGGGCACCCCTTGCCCTAGCCCACGGCCGCCGTCACTTCGTGCCAGCCGTGTCCGGAACTCCGGCGTCGGTCGCGAGCTGCTCCGCTGCGGCAGACGCGGCCGTGCTCGGTCCAGGGGCGGGGCTGGCCGGAGCCGCTGGCTGCTTCGGCGCGGGCGGCTGTCCCTCGGGGCCCGCTCCCGAGAGGCGCGGAACCACCGCCGCCACGAAGGCATCGGGCGAGATGCCGGGCTCCCCGAGCGCCTTCGCCAGGCCGTCCGGGCCCACCGCGTTCCCGGGTGCGAGCAGCGGCTTGAGGAAGGCCCCGGCGCCCGGGTCCTGCCACCAGCTCGGGCCGAACTTCTTCACCAGCGCGGCCCGCAGCTGCGCGGCGAGAAGCCACCCGCGCAGGTAGTCCGCCGCGCCGAGCGTGGCCTCCTGGTCGAGGGTGTGCCGCGCCTCGTCCTGCGCCGTGCCCGGCAGCCCGAAGGCGCGATCCATCGTGGCCCGGTACACGGCGACCAGGTCGGCCCCGGGCTTCGCGGCGCGAACGTTGAAGAGCACCTTCCCCGCGGCACGGCGGACCTGGAACAGCTCCTGGACGCCGACCCCCTGGATCCACGTCCGGGTGGCGTCTGCCGTGAGCCCCGCCTGCTCCAGCCAGGCCGGCTCGGTCATCAGCGACTCGAGCAACGCGGCGAAGACCTCGGCGTTGGTGCGATTGCCCAGCTTCGCCAGCTCGAAGCGGCGCTCCTCGGTGAAGGCGTCGTGCACCGCGTGGCCGAACTCGTGCAGCGCGCTCCGCTGGTCGCGGGCCCCGCCCACCGGCTTCAGCGAGATGCGAACGTCGGTCGGAACCACCACCCCGAGCACCAGCCCGCGTGGGTTCTTCTTCGGCGAGTCCCCGGCGTCGAGGGTCACCGTCTTCAGAGCCACCGGGTCGAGCTGCAGCGGCCCCAGCGTGGACCGGATACGCGTCACCACCTCGGTGCGCTTGAAGCCCTCGGTCGCCGGGAGACGCACGAGGCGCGGCAGGTCCTGCCGGCCGATGCGGTCGAGCGGAAGCTGGAGCTCGCGCTGGGCGAGCCGGGTCAAGGTCGCGATCCAGGCGTCCTGGGTCTTCGTGAGCACCGAGTCGGCCAGTGCCTCCAGCGCCTCGGGCCGGGCCTCTCGCAGCTGGGTGGTCCACGCCGTCGGGTCGAGGTTCAGGGCAGGGAGCAGCTCGGCCGCGCGCGCTCCCCGGCGCTCCATCAGGGCGGAGATCTTCTGCACCGCCTCGGTCGCCGCCTCGTAGATCTGCCGCCGGCGCAGCGCGCTCCGCTCCGTGGCCAGGATGGATTCGAGGTTCCGGTAGGGTCGGTCGGTCCCGGCCACCTTGAAGGTCAGCGACTGCTCGAGCGTGGCGATCGCGTCCGACACGTCGGCGAGCTGCTGCGCCATCCACTCCCCGGCGAGATAGGAGTGGAGGTGCTCGAGCGCCCTCCGCTCCCGCTCTTCGGTGGTCAGCTCTCGCAGCCGTGACACCTTGGCCACGGACTCCGGCGTGAGCCAGCTCTCGGTGCCGGCGTAGGTCTTCGCCAGGTCCGCTGGGACGCCCTCGGTCCAGTGCTTCCACACCAGCTCGTCCTGCGCCCGGAGCAGCGCCTCCGCCTTCGTGGCCAGCTCGGCAACCGCCGGGGCAAGGGCCTCGCGTTCCGCGTTGCGCGCGGGGGAGGTCATCGCCGGGGTGGTCGGCGCGACCGGTTCACTGGCGCAGGCGGCGAGGAGGAGCGCGAGAAGGACGTGCAGGAGCCGTGGACGCATGAAGGGTCGAACTGTACCGTCGTGCGCCGGGATGCCCAATCCTTCGCAATGGGGGGCGGCACGCGCCCGCCAGTTGCTCCACCGCTCGATCCGGGCACGGCTCGAGTCCCTCGGCTACCAGGAGGTCGAGACCCCACTCCTGGTGCCCGCGCCGGGAATGGAGCCGCACATCCGGGCGTTCGAGGTCCCCTTCGTCCCGGAGACCGACGTCGGGCGGCCCCGCACGCTCTACCTCCACACCAGCCCCGAGTACGCGATGAAGCGTCTCCTCGCGGACGGCTCGGGACCCATCTTCCAGATCTGCAAGGTCTTCCGGAACGGAGAGGTCAGCCCGACCCACAACCCCGAGTTCACGATGCTCGAGATGTACCGTCCGCGCGCCGACTACCGGGCGATCATGGACGACCTCGAGTCCACCCTCGCCGCGGCCGCCGCCGCGCTCGGGAAGAGCGGACCGTTCGCGCTCCGTCCGTACGAGCGGGTGACGGTCCGCGAGGCGCTGCGCCGCGAGACCGGCATCGATCTCCACGACGCGCCGGACGCCGCATCGCTCGGCGAGGCCGCACGGCGGGTGGGGGTCCGGACCGAGCCCGGGGACGGCTTCGACGACGTCTTCTTCCGCCTCTTTCTGGAGAGGGTGGAGCCGCGACTCGGGCGTGACCACCCCGTGTTCCTGATCGACTATCCGGCCTCGATGGCCGCCCTTGCCCGGCTCAGCCCTCAGGACCCCTCGGTCGCCGAGCGGTTCGAGCTCTACGCGCGCGGGCTTGAGCTGGCCAACGGGTTCTCCGAATTGACCGACTCCGTGGAGCAGCGCCGACGCCTGGAGGAGGAGCGCGCGTTCCGCCTCGCCCACGGGCGACCCGCCTATCCGCTGGACGAGGCGTTCCTCGAGGCGGTGGGACGGATGCCGCCCTCGGGGGGCGTGGCCCTCGGGCTGGACCGGGTGCTCATGCTGCTGCTCGGCGCAGAGCGCATCGAGGACGTCCTCCTCTTCCCGGCGCACCGCTTCGTATGAAGGTCGGCGAGCTCTTCCACACCGTGGCGGCGTACTCGGCGGTGGGGAGCAGCGCCGTGGTCGGTCCGGTGGTCATCGCGCTCTCCGGGCAACCCGAGCGCGCCGATGCGGTCATCCGCGGCTGGTGCAAGGCGGTCATCGGAGCGACGGGAGCCCGCGAGGACGTGGGAGGGCTGGAGAACCTCCCCGCCGGGACCTGCGTGCTGGTCTGCAACCACCAGTCGAACTTCGACGCGCCGTTCATCTTCCTCCGGCTGCCGAAACACATCCGGTTCGTGGCCAAGCAGGAGCTCTTCCGGATCCCGATCTTCGGCGCGGCGGTGAAAGCGATGGGCAACATTCGCGTCGAGCGCACCGGGACCGAGGGGGACCGGCAGCGCCTCGAGGCGGCGATCGAGCAGGTCCGCACCCGGACCAGCATCCTCTTCTTCGCCGAGGGCACCCGGAGCATCGACGGCAAGCTTCGGCCCTTCAAGAAGGGCGCGGCGATCCTCGCCATCGACGCACAGGTGCCGATCGTCCCGGTGGCGGTGGCCGGCGCTCACGAGATCACCCCCAAGGGCGGCCTCTGGGTGCGCGGGGGGCGCCCGCTGGTGCTCCGCGTTGGAAAGCCGATTCCCACCGCCGGCCTCACCCGGGACGACCGTGACAGGTTGACCGAGCAGGCGCACGATGCAGTGGCCGAGCTGCTCGAAGAGGGAAACCGCAGGGTGGAGGAGATGCTGCGATCATGAGCGCCCCCAAGGACAAGGAGACCCTGGAGCGGCTCCTATCGATGCGCTTCGCCGCGCACCCCTGGCACGGGGTCTCGATCGGAGATCGTGCCCCCGAGGAGGTGACTGTCTACGTGGAGATCGTTCCCACCGACGCCATCAAGTACGAGCTGGACAAGGGCTCGGGGCACCTCCGCATCGACCGGCCCCAGCTGTACTCCAGCTTCTCTCCGAGCCTCTACGGGTTCATCCCGCAGACCTACTGCGGCGTGCTGGTGGGCCAGCGGTGCGCCGAGCGCACCGGACGGGCCCACGTCGACGGGGACGGCGACCCGATGGACATCTGTGTCCTGAGCGAGCGCGACGTCAGCCACTCCGGCGTGCTGCTCCGGGCGCGGCCCATCGGCGGGCTGCGGATGATCGACGGCAACCAGGCCGACGACAAGCTCATCGCGGTGCTCGTCTCCGATACCGCCTACGGGCATCTCCACGACGTGACCGAGCTCCCCCCGGGGATGCTGGACCGCTTCCGCCACTACTTCCTCACCTACAAGCAGATGCCGGGCGAGAAGCGGCCGGTGGAGATCCCCGAGGTCTACGACCAGGCGGAGGCCCAGGAGATGGTCCGGCGGAGCCAGGCCGACTACGCCGAGCAGTTCGGGCACCCCTCGGAGCGGGTGAAGATGCTGCTCTCGCTGCTCGGCCTCGACGATCGCGTGCGCGAGCGCTGAGCCTCATCGAGCGGCGCCGCGCGCCGCCACATCGGCGTCCCCCTGGTTCGGGGGGCTGAGCCTCATCGAGCGGCGCCGCGCGCCGCCACATCGGCGTCCCCCTGGTTCGGGGGGCTGAGCCTCACCGAGCGGCGCCGGGCGCCGCCACATCGGCGTCCCCCTGGTTCGGGGGGCTGGTTCGGGGGCTGAGGGTCAGGCGCCGCGGGCGGTCTTCCGGGCCCACTGCTCGACGGCGGAGGTGAGCAGCGATGCCGCGCCGGCACGGGCCGCGGGATCCGCCTCGCTCCACCCCGGCGGGCTGACCTGGATGGCGTCGTGGAAGGGATGCTCTCCGGCGAGGGCCTGGGGGTCGATCTTCCCGGCGAAGGCCACCACCCGCGCGCCACGGAGCCGGCCCCGCCGCGCCAGCTCGAGCGGCCCCTTCCCGCTGAGGGTCTGCGTGTCGAGCCGGCCCTCGCCGGTGATGACCCAGTCCACGCCCCCCAGCTTCGCATCGAGCGAGAGGAGCTTCGCGAGGTGCTCGAACCCCCGGCTGATTCGCGCGCGGCACCCGACGAGCAGCCCGTAGGAGAGCCCTCCGGCGGCGCCGGTCCCGGGCAGGTGCGCGGCGTCCACGCCCAGGTCCCGCTTCACGACGTCCGCGAAGTGGGCCAGCGCGGCGTCGAGGAGTTCCACGTCCTCCGGCGAGGCGCCCTTCTGCGGGCCGTAGACGGCGCTCGCGCCCGTCGGACCGCAGAGCGGGTTGAGGACGTCGGTCATCACCGTCATCTCGATCTGGCGAACTGCCGGGAGCACGCCGTCGGGGACGATGCGCGCGAGGCTCCGGAGCGCCGCCCCTCCGGGAGGAAGCGCCCTCCCCGCCGCGTCGAGGAAGCGGTAGCCCAGGGCCTGGAGCGCGCCCGCGCCGCCATCGTTCGTCGCGCTGCCGCCCACGCCCACCAGGAGCGAGCGGGTCCCGGCCTCGACCGCATCGGCGATGAGCTCCCCCGTCCCGACGGTGGTCGTCACCCGGGCGTCCCGCTCGGCCGGAGCGAGGAGGGTGAGCCCGGACGCTCGCGCCATCTCGACGATGCCCCCACCGGGCCAGCTCGCCCACTGCGCCTCGAGCGGACGCCCGAGCGCGTCGTGGGCCCAGGCCGTGTGCCAGGTGCCGTGGAGCCCCTCGACCAGCGCGTCCGCGGTGCCGGGCCCGCCGTCGGCGAGGGGGACCACCCGCAGCTCCGCTCCGGGCCACCCCGCGCGGAGGCCCGCCTCGATGGCGCGGGCGGCCTGCCCGGCAGTGAGGCTGCCCTTGAACTCCAGGGGCGCGACGAGGATGCGGGCAGTCAAGGCGTCGAGACCGGGAGGCTGGGTGGCGGCGGCGGATGCTGGAAGACGTCGGCGGTGTCCGAGTCGTCCACGCAGCGTGGCACCGGGCCCCGGACGTCGCAATGCCGGCTCGAGCCGCAGCCCGGACCGCACGGGTTCTGCTCGCAGAAGCCCGTCTCGGTGTTGCAGACCTGGCTGACGCCCTCGCAGACCGCGTAGCAGCCGCCGGTGCTGCGGCTGAGCAGCGAGCCCATCATTCCGTAGAGGGCGAGGGCGACGGCGCCGCCATCCTTGCCTCCGCAAGCGAGGAGCAGGAGCGCGACCGCGGCCCCCAGATGGCGGCTCATGGCTCGCTCTCCTCGAGCCACGCGGTCAGCGGGCGCGGCCCCGGCTCGTCCGGTCGGACCGAGCGGGCGATCACCTCGAGCCGCCGCTGGAGCCGGTCCATCTCCTCGGCGGGCTCGCGGCCAGGGCCCGTGGCGCGGTGGCAGAAGTAGGTCCGGCACCCGAGGGGACGGGAGGCGTACGCCGTGCAGCGGCGTCCCTCGGCATCGAGGAAGCGGCAGCCTCCGTCGGCCCTCGGCGGTGGCAGCTCGGCGCGCGAGGCGCGGAGCGCGTCCCACTCCACGCCCCAGAGCCAGGGCTCGCGCCCGCGCGCGGCGAGCTGGCAGCACTCGGCGCTCGCCGGGCAGCGGAAACCGGACCACGCCTCGTCGGCCTGCCGGTAGAGCGTCTGCAGCGCGTGCCGCGCGGCGCGCTCGGCGTGCGCCTGCCGGGCTCGCTCGGGCGACCAGCCGCGTCGTTCCGACCCGTCGCGCGGCGCCCGCGGACTCACGGGGGAGCCCCGCCGGCGGACGGGCAGAATTGCTGCTCCGGGCACTGCCCCGGGGGAACCGAACCGGCCGGGCAGGTCCATCCGGCCGGACCGCACACCGCCGGGGTGAGCGCGTTGCCGCCGCACCCGCCCTGACAGCACGACAGCGGTGTGGGCGTCTCGCAGGGAGTGCCGCATCCCGAGGCCCAGACAGCTCCGAGCAACCAAGCCGCCATGATCCAGCTCCGCACGGGTCCCTCTCGGCCAGGCCGCCCGGTGGTGATGCCTACTCCGGCCCGAAGGGCCCGTCCATCGCTGCCTCTGGTGTGCGCAGGACCGGGGGACCCAGGTGCCCCGAACAGAACCTCCCGGGACAGAGATCCGAGGACACGTATCCGTCGGGACACGCCCACCCTGTGCTCGTGCACAGGGGCGGGGCGGTCATCTCGCCGTCGCAGCCGCCCTGGCAGCACCGGAACGTGGGCGGGGTGTCGCACACGGGACCGATGCAGAACCGTGGATCGGCGCACGAGGCCCGCAGGACCGAGCCCCCCGGGCACTGCCAGCCGGACGCGTCGCAGATCGGGGCGGCCACGGTCACCCCGAAACAGCCGCCCACGCAGCACTCCAGCCGGCCGGCGTCGGTGCAGAACGCGCCGGTCGAGCCGCCGAACCCCTCGTCGGAGCTGCAGGCCCCGAGGGTGAGAGAGAGCATCACCCCGAGAGTCCGGGCAGGCGGAGCTCGAGCGAGCACGTGTCCTCCAGGGGGAGTGGATGCGCCGCCCGCTCCGAGGCTGCCAGTGCGCGGCGGGCCGACACGTCGGCCGTGGGACAGGAGCCTCGGTCAGTCGATCACGCGCAGGACGTAGAACTTGAGGTACCGGGTCTCGCGCAGCGCGGTGAGCACCGGGTGATCGCGGGCGGCACCACGGCGCTCGACGATCTGCACCCGCCGCCGGGCGTCGGCCGCGGCGGAGGCCAGCATCGCCTCGAAGCGCTCCTCGTCCACGTGGTAGGTGCAGCTCGCGGTCATGAGGATGCCGCCGGGCGCGAGCAGCTGGAGCGCGCGGAGGTTGATCTCCTTGTAGCCGCGGACCGCGGACTCGATGGCGTCCTTGTTCTTCGCGAACGAGGGCGGGTCGAGCACGATGGTGTCGAACCGCCGCCCCTCGTCCACCGCGTCGCGGAGGAAGTCGAAGGCGTTGGCGGTCACGACCTCGACGTTCCGGAAGCCGTTGCGCTCCACGTTGCGGCGGAGCGCCTCGCAGGCCTGCTCGGAGATCTCCACCGCGGTCACCTTCGTCGCGCGGGTGGCAAGCTGCAGCGCGAAGCCGCCGAGGTAGGAGAAGCAGTCCAGCGCCTCCCCGCGCGCGTAGCCTGCCGCCAGCTCGTGATTCTCGCGCTGGTCGAGGAAGGCACCGGTCTTCTGGCCGGCCTGGACGTCGGCCGAGACGCGCACCAGCCCCTCGGCGAACTCGACGCGCTCGGGAACCTCCCCGCGGAGCACCGCCCGGCGCGGCTCGAGCCCCTCCAGCGTGCGCACGTGCACGTCCGAGCGGTCCATCACCCCGCGCGGGTGGAAGTGCGCGACCAGGAGATCGGTCAGGAGCTCGCGACGGGCCTCGGTGGCCTGGACGAGGAACTGGACCGAGAGCACGTCGCCGTAGCGGTCCACCACCAGCCCCGGGAGCAGATCGGCCTCGCCGTGGATGACCCGGTAGGTGCTCTCGCCGGGGTAGAGCGCCCGGCGCAGAGCGTCCGCCTGGGCGATGCGCGCACCGAAGAGCGCGGGGCCGACCTCGACGTCCTCGAACGACACCCAGCGGAGCGAGATCTTCGAGGTGGAGGAATAGAAGGCCTTCCCCAGGAACCAGCCGCGCGGGTCCACGACCCGGACCACCTCGCCGCCGGTGAGCTGCGGAACGGCGGCGAGGTCCGCCCGGTAGATCCACGGATGGCCGGACTGCCAGCGCTCGGCGCCGCGCGGCGTGAGGGCGATCTGCGGCGTTCCATCCGGACCGGTGAGCGGCGGCGGTGGGAGCGGGCGTCCGGGACGAGGCCCCCGGCGGGGCGGGCGAGGCGCTCGGTGGGGACGGCTCGGCGGCGGCATGGTTCTCAGGCTCTCTCGATGTGCCAGCAGCGGTGGACGTCGCGCTGGTGGATGTCGGGCGGAAGGCTCCCCGGCGTCAGCTCCCGGAAGCGAGCCGGCAGCCCCTCCGGCTCGAGCCGGAATCCCCGGTAGTTGGTCGAGAAGTACAGCACTCCGCCCGGGGCGAGAAGGGCCAGCGTCCTTTCGAGGAGCCTCCGGTGGTCCCGCTGCACGTTGAAGTCGCCCCGCATTCCCTTGCTGGTGGAGTGGGGCGGTGGGTCGAGCACCACCAGGTCCCACTGCCCGCGCGCCTCGTCCAGCCACCGCAGGCAGTCCGCGCGCACGAGCGCGTGCCGGGCATCGTCCACGCCGTTGAGGGTGAGGTTGCGGCCGGCCCACGCGAGGTAGCTCGCCGAGAGGTCCACGCTGGTGGTGCTCCGCGCTCCCCCCGTGGCGGCGGCGACGGTGAAGCTGCCGGTGTAGGCGAAGAGGTTGAGCACCCGCTTGCCGCTGCTCTCCTCGCGGACGCGGGCCCGGGTGTTCCGGTGGTCGAGGAAGAGCCCGGTGTCCAGCCGGTCCGAGAGGTTCACCACGAAGCGCATCGGGCCTTCCTGGACCTCGACCTCGGCCCCGGTGTCCGCGAGGCGGCCGTAGCGGGTCCGGCCCCAGGGCTGCGGCAGATGGGTCTTGGTGAACACCTGGCCCGGCTCCACCTCGAGCACCTCGACGACCGCGGCGAGCACCGCCTCCCGTCCGGGGTGTCCGCCCGTCGCGCGCAGTGCCCGGCGCGGGTACTCGACCAGATGGACCGCCGTGCCGTACCGCTCGACGACGAAGGGGTATTCGGGAATGTCGCGGTCGTAGACCCGCCAGGCGGTGAGGCCGTTCCGTGCCGCCCAGCGGCCGAGGTGCCGAGCGTTCTTGCGCAGGCGGTCGTGAAACGCCGAGGACATGTGTCCGGCAGGTGCTTACCCTTCCGCCATGGCAACGCGCACGCCGAAGACGAGCGCGGCCCCGTGGGTGCCCGAGCACGGCGGCCTGCAGGCGCTCCGGCACGCCGCGACGGACTGCCGCGGCTGCGACCTGTGGCGCAACGCGACGCGGACGGTGTTCGGCGAGGGCCCAGCTCACCCCGACCTCATGCTCGTGGGCGAGCAG